>VOFH01000190.1_pt1 | contig 110000 bp, 88 predicted proteins | sample 5384091 | NCBI WGS metagenome assembly VOFH01 (sample SAMN12384727, study PRJNA508395) | human gut metagenome | isolation source: healthy gut G | host: Homo sapiens
ATCACGGGCGCATCGCCGAACAGGGCACGCACAACGAGCTGATGGCCCGCGGCGGCATCTACGCCAAACTGATCGAAATGCAGTCGTTCGACTGACGGCGCCCGCCCGTCCCGCACCAAAGAGCGAAAGCCGGACAAAACCGGCAAAGACCGGACGACGGCCCCGGTTCCGTCCGTCGTCCCCCGAAGCCGGACGGCGGCCCCGGAAGGGCGCGCGCATCCGCCGCAGGCATCCCCGGAAAGCTCCGGCTGCGGCCCCGTCACGGGGAATCGCGGGAAGATTGCGGGCTTTTCAAATCTTTTTTATATCTTTGCGAGTTGTCAGAAAATTAGCGAAGAAACAGCTTACCGATATGAAGTTCAAGGAGTACAAAGGGCTCGACCTGGCCGGTCTGGCCGCCGATGTCCTGAGCGAGTGGGACGCCCGCGACACATTCCACAAAAGCATCTCGACCCGCGAGGGCCGTCCGACGTTCGTATTCTACGAGGGTCCCCCTTCGCATCTGCCGCCGCGAGGATATCGGCAAGACGATCTCGATGCCGCGAGGCGGTGATAGTTCACGGCATGTGGGAACGGCTGACCCGCGACATGGGGTACTGGATCAACATGGACGACCCGTACATCACCTACGACAACAAGTACATCGAGACGCTGTGGTTCCTGCTCGCCGAGTTGTACAAGAAGGGACTGCTGTATAAAGGATATACGATACAGCCCTATTCGCCGGCCGCCGGCACGGGGCTCTCGAACCACGAGCTGAACCAGCCGGGCTGCTACCGCGACGTGAAGGACACCACCGTGGTGGGACAGTTCCGCATCAAGCACCCCAAGCCCGGAATGGAGGGCTGGGGCACGCCCTACTTCCTCGCGTGGACGACCACGCCGTGGACCCTGCCGTCGAACACGGCCCTCTGCGTGGGTCCGAAATTCGTTACGTGGCCGTGCGCACGTGGAACGCCTACACGGGCGAGAAGATGACCGTCGTGCTGGCCAAGGCGCTGCTCTACGCCCATTTCAACAAGAACGAAGGGCTCGCCGCTCGACGCATACAAGCCGGGGACAAGCTCGTTCCAAAAAATTCCGAATACCGGGTGAGCTGGAAGGCATGGGTACGAAAGACCTCGCCGGCGTCGAATACGTCAGACGGACCCGTGGATGTGGCCGGACGGCGACGCATTCCGCGTCATCACCGGCGACTACGTCACCGACCGAGGACGGTACGGGTATCGTGCACATCGCCCCGACATTCGGCGCCGACGACGACCGCGTAGCCAGGCAAAACGGAATCGCCCCGCTGATGGTGACCGACCGCGCCGGCAAACGCCAGCCGATGGTCGACCGCACCGGGAAATTTTTCCTGATCGCGGACATGGATCCGGAGTTCGTGAAAACCCATGTCGATACGACTGCCTACAAAGAATACGAAGGCCGTTTCGTCAAAAACGCTTACGATCCGAAGCTGACGGACAACGATCCGACGCTCGACATCGACATCTATATCTGCATGAAGATGAAGGCCGCGGGACAGGCGTTCAGGATCGAAAAGCACACGCACAACTATCCGCATTGCTGGCGTACCGATAAACCGGTGTTGTACTACCCGCTGGACTCGTGGTTCATCAAAACGACGGCCGTCAAAGACCGGCTGATCGCGCTGAACGAAACGATTAACTGGAAACCGGCCAGCACCGGCACGGGACGCTTCGGCAAGTGGCTCGAGAACCTCAACGACTGGAACCTCTCGCGCTCACGGTATTGGGGCACCCCGCTGCCGATCTGGGCCACCGAAGACCACAGCGAGGTGAAATGCATCGGCTCGGTCGGGCCGAGCTGAAAGCCGAAATCGACAAATCGGTGGCGGCAGGTGCTATGACCGAAACCCCTACCGGAATTTCCGCGTCGGCGACATGTCGGAGGAGAACTATTCGACGAAGAACATCGACCTGCACCGCCCCTATGTGGATTCGATCGTGCTCACGTCGTCGAAGGGCGAGCCGATGCGCCGCGAACCGGACCTCATCGACGTATGGTTCGACTCGGGGGCCATGCCCTACGCGCAGGTGCACTATCCGTTCGAACACGAGGCCGACTTCGGCGAGATCTACCCCGCCGACTTCATCGCCGAGGGCGTCGATCAGACGCGCGGCTGGTTCTTCACGCTGCACGCCATCGCCACGATGCTCTTCGACTCGGTGGCTTTCAAAAACATCATCTCGAACGGTCTGGTGCTCGACAAGAACGGCAACAAGATGTCGAAACGGCTGGGCAACGCCGTTGATCCGTTCGAGGTGCTCTCGACCTACGGTCCGGACGCCACGCGCTGGTACATGATCTCCAACTCGCAGCCGTGGGACAACCTCAAGTTCGACCGCGACGGCGTGGACGAGGTGCGCCGCAAGTTCTTCGGCACGCTCTACAACACCTACTCCTTCTTCGCGCTCTACGCCAACGTGGACGGCTTCACGGGCCGCGAGGCGGAGGTTCCGATGGAGCGCCGCCCCGAGATCGACCGCTGGATCGTCTCGCTGCTCAACACCCTCGTGCGCGACGTCACGGAGAGCCTCGAGTCCTACGACCCGACCCCCGCGGCCCGCGCCATCCAGGAGTTCGTGGGCGAAAACCTCTCGAACTGGTACGTGCGCCTGAACCGCAAGCGCTTCTGGGGCGGCGGCATGTCGGAGGACAAACTCGCCGCCTACCAGACGCTCTACACCTGTCTGGAGACCGTGGCGATGCTCTCGGCCCCCTTCGCACCGTTCATCTCCGACCGCATCTTCACGGACCTCAACGCCGTGAGCGGCCGCCACACGGACGAGTCGGTGCACCTGGCCGCCTTCCCGAAGGCCGACGAGGGGCTGATCGACGCCCGGCTGGAGGACATGATGGCTTTGGCGCAGAAGGTCTCGTCGATGGTGCTGGCCCTGCGCCGCAAGGTGTCGATCAAGGTGCGCCAGCCGCTCACGAAGATTCTCATTCCGGTCCTCGACCCCGTGACGGCGGAGCATATCGCCGCGGTGAAGAATCTCATCATGGGCGAAGTGAACGTCAAGCAGGTGCAACTGATCGAGGACACGACGGGCGTCATCACCAAGCGCATCAAGCCCAACTTCAAGACCCTCGGCCCGCGCTACGGCAAATACATGAAGCAGATCGCCGCCCTGACCGCGGAGTTCTCGCAGGAGCGCATCGCACAGATCGAGGCCGCGCCGGAGACGGTGCTCGACCTCGGCGGGGAGCGCATCACCGTGACGCCTGCCGATTTCGAAATCACCTCGGAGGACATGCCCGGATGGCTCGTGGCGTCGGAGGGCAAGCTCACCGTGGCCCTCGACATCACCGTGACCGACGAACTGAAGGCCGAAGGCGTGGCACGCGAATTGATAAACCGCATCCAGAATATCCGCAAGGAGTCGGGATTCGAGGTGACGGACAGGATACGCGTGGAGATCGAACGGAAGCCGTGCGTGGCGGAGGGTATCGCCCGCTTCGCGGACTACATCGCCGCGCAGACCCTCGCCGTCGAGGTGCGGACGGCCGAAGCGCCCGCCGGAGAGACGGTCGTCGAATCGGAAATCGACGACGAACCGTTGCAGATCGCCGTGACGCGGATCTGACGCCCGAGAGATTGTACATGTAAAATTTGGCGGATTCGGAATATTTGCTTAATTTTACATAAACCCTAAAGCGAAACGATTATGGCAGACGAAAGAACACGGTACAGCGACGCCGAGCTCGAGGAGTTCAAGCAGCTGATCCTGAAGAAGCTCGAAAGTGCGCGTGCGGACTACGAGCTGCTGCGCGCCACTATCACGCATACGGCCGACAACGACACGGAGGACACCTCCCCGACGTTCAAGGTGCTCGAAGAGGGCGCCGCGACACTTTCGAAGGAGGAGAGCGGACGTCTGGCGGCACACCAGATGAAGTTCATCCGCAACCTCGAAATGGCGCTCGTCCGCATCGAGAACAAGACCTACGGCATCTGCAAGACCACCGGGAAGCTCATTCCGAAAGAGCGGCTGATGAAGGTCCCCCACGCCACGGAGTGCATCGAGGCCAAAGAAGGCCGCAAGTGACCGTCCCGGCCGCAAAGGCCCGCATTCACGGTGCGCCCCTGCGAATCTCGATTCGCAGGGGCGCACCCTTTCTGACCTCCCGAAGCCCGGACCGCCGCATGCTCAGAAAAGAGCCCCGGGACGCCTATTCGGAACGCCGTTCCGGAAAACGCACGAGGAAAAAGACACGGCGGCTGCGGACAGCGGCAGAACAATCCCCGCAGGGGAGCCGCTGTCCGGATCCGGACGGCGGCTTGTTCCGCATTTTATACGTTTTTGACGAAAAATGCGTTATCTTTGAACCGATGTACGTCCGGTTCTGCATAATTCTCCTGCTGCTCTCGGCAGCGGCGTCCGCCTCTTTCGCCCGCGTCGCGGGTCCCGGCATGCGCTCTCCGAAACGGACCGTCCCGGACACGGTACGCACCCACACACCGGACCGCTTCACGCCCGACAGCGCCCGCATCGCCAATCCCCGGGCCGCCGCGCGCAACGCCCGTCTCTACGACAGCATCCGTTCGAAAACCGAACGCCGCCGCGTGCCGCGCCTGCTCTACAAGATGCTTTTCGTGCGGCCCGTGCTGGACACCACCTCGAACGGCCGCGTCACCGACGAGAGCTTGCTGCTGGCCCCCTATGCAGGCAAGACGATCGGTGACATCACCATCGAACGGCGGCAGGTGTTCGACAACGGCGGCAACTGGCTGGAACGCACGAGCAACAAACTCCACTACCTGACGCGCGACCGGGTGATCCGGCGCGACCTGCTCTTCGGCCCGGGCGACCGATTCGATCCGCAGCTCGTCGTGCGGAACAAACAACTGCTGCGCTCGCGCAGCTACATCGCCGACGTGGACATAGCCGTGCTGCCCGACTCGCTGGACACCACGCGCGTCAATCTCCTCATCACGACACGCGACAGTTGGACCATTTCGGCCGACGGCGCCCTGCACTCCGAAGGGCGGACGATGGTCGGGCTCTCCGACGCCAACATTCTCGGCACGGGCAACAGTCTGAAATTCATGACCAACTTCAGCCGTTCGGACTTCTCCTACGGCGGCAACATGTTCGAATACGAAATCCCGAACCTGCTGGGAACCTTCTACACCGCCGAATTCGCCGCCGGGCGCGACTTCTACAACTCGACGCTCGAACTGGGAATGCGCAAGGAGTTCCTCAAACGCACGGACTACGAACTGGGCCTCACCTACAGCGACAACAAGGCCAAACGCTACATGATCGAGACGGACACGTCGCTGCTCGTCAAGGAGCGTAACCTCGACGCCTGGGGAGGCTACTCGCACTACCTGCCCGGCATCCGTTCGAGCCTCTACCTCACGGGACGCTACAACTACCGCCGGTTCAGCCGCCGCCCGCCCGTCCGCGCCGACTACAACCCCGCGCTGCACGACCAGGACGTCCTGCTGCTCGGCACGGGTCTCTACCGCGAGCGGTTCTACACGGCCAACATGATCTACGGATTCGGCGCACGCGAGTACCTCGCCTCGGGATACAAGGCCGAGGCCGTCGGCGGATACTCCTGGGGCGAGTTCGACGACGCCATGTACCTCGGACTTTCGTTCGAGGCGGGCGGATTCCGCACGATGGGATACATCATGGGCGGCTTCACGCTCGGCAGCTACATCGACCTCACGAGCGGCATGTGGAGACGCAGCGCCGTGGACATCGACCTGAGGTGGTTCTCCAACCTGTTCATGGTCCGCCGCAGCCGCATCCGGCAGTTCCTCGCCTTCAACTACACGCAGGGGTGGAACCGCCTGCAGGGCAACGACGAAAGCATCCGCTTCACCCACGTGAACGGATTGCAGGCGCTCAAGGAGCATATCACGGGAACCAACCGCATGATTCTCAACACGGAAACCGTCATTTTCACCCCCTATCAGCCGCTGGGATTCCGCATCGCCCTGTTCGGATTCGCCGATTTCGGACTGCTCGGCTACTCGCCCAACATCTTCAAGAACGAGTTCTACACCTCGTTCGGCCTCGGAGTGCGACTGCGCAACGAACGGCTCGTTTTCAACACGATCCAGATCCGGCTGGGCCTCGCCCTCGGCAAACCGGGCCTGGTCGAAAGCGACTTCTTCCGCATCTCGAACAGCACGCGGCTGGAGCAGTACCGCTACCGCCCGACACGGCCCGAGATCGTCGGATTCGAATAGCCGTACCGGAAAACGAAGGCGGAGCCGCAACGCTGCGACCCCGCACCTCTTCCGAACTTTTTATTTCGAACCGCTTACGGTTCCCGCTTCCCTATCTGCGCGCCTGAATCTCGACGACCCCGGCCCGCGCCGCCTCGCCGTACCGCTTCGCCGCGGCATCGTTCTTGTAGATGCGCACCTTCCTGATCCGCGAATAGGCTCCGATCTCGGAACGGTCCCGGAGCTTGCCGTTGATATAGACCCGGTAATCGGCGGGAATCGCACGCAGCATCTCGCGCGACGACTCGCCCTCCGCGAACAGGGTCTCGTCGCCCAGATAGTCGAACACGCTCCTCTTCGGGGCAACCCGCACCGACACGGCCGGAGCCGAGAGTCCGGACTCGTTCGCCTCCCCGGACTTCGAGACGATCTTCACCACGCCGCCCCGGCCCTCCTCGCCGTACTCCTCCAACGACGAAGCGTCCTTCAGCACGGTGACGGAGACGATCTGCCGGGGGTCCATCTTCTGCACCGTTTCGGCCGTGACTTTCCGTCCGTCGAGAAAAAAGACGGGATCCGCACCGGTTCCGGAGACCGAAAGCCGGCCGTTCGCATCGCCCCGGCCGTTCCGGATCACGATCCGCTCCATCCGGCCGTCGAGCCGCGACCGCAACCGCTCCAGTTCCTCGGGATCCATTTCGCAAAGGCTGCCTTCCAGGCTGTCCGGCAGCCGTCCCCAGTCGAAATTCCCGATTTCCGCACCGGTCTCCTCCATACGCTTCCGCAAACGTTTCCATTCGTCGCTCCGGAAAAACTCCCCTGCCTCGGAGAGTTTCCGCTGCGCCTCCTTCCACTCGTCGCTCTCGAAATAGGCCCCCGCCTCGGAAATCCCGCGCTGCGCCTCCTTCCATTCGTCGCTCCGCATGTAAGCGTCCAGCTCCTGCCGCGCCTTCTCCAGCTCGCGCTGCGCCTTTTCGTACTCCCCGGCGGGCATGCGGTCGCGTGCCATCTCCAGTGCCATTCCGGCGATCTCGATCCCCGCGCTGCCCATCCGGACACCCGCTCCGGCAGCATTCATCCCGGCTTCCACGGCCTGCCGGGCCGCCGGGCCGGTTCCCCGCACGACGGTCGCGGAAACCGTGCGCAGGGAGTCCGTCCGCCCCGCTGCCGCCGGCTTCAGTTCGACCAGAACGACCCCCTGCCCCGCATCCGCTCCGTAGCGGACCGCCGCCAGCGAATCCTTCAGCACCGTGACCGAAGCGATCTCGCCCGGGTCGATGCCGTCGAGCGACCGTCCCCGGACGCCATTCACCAGAATCAGCGGTCCGGGACCTTTTTTCCGGCTGCGGAGCACCGAATCGGGAACGTCCCCGGACTCCGCCCCGCCGGAAAGCCGGCCCGTTTCTCCGGTCAGGTCTCCGTATCTTTCCGGAAAGACATACGCGGTCTCGGCGAAAGCCCCGAGAGCGAGCCCCGCAAGGGGCAGCAGCAACAGCGCCCGGGCTCCGGCCCAGCGCGACGACTTCTTGCGCAACATCATGGTAATACGTTTTTTAAGTTTGCTATGATTGAAACTGTTCGCGACCGGATACCACCTCCCGCCGGCGGCTTTCCGCACCAGCAGCAACTGATAGCTCCGGGCATCGACGCCGCTGGCGAGCACCGCCTCGTCGGCCTCGTACTCATGGATGGCCCTGATTTCGCGCCGCAACAGCCACATCGCCGGATTGAACCACTGCAAGCATCCCGCGAGGTCCGCCGCCAGCAGGTCGAGCGAATGGCGCAGTCTCAGATGCGCCCGTTCGTGTATGAGGATCGCCTCCTCGTCCTCGCCGCGCCCCCGCTCCGGAAGCACGATATAACGCCCCCAGCTGAAGGGCGCCGCGACCCGGTCCGACCGCACCAGCACGACGCCGTCCGTCTGCCGTTCCCGGCGGCCGCTGCGGATCAGCCGCGCCACGCACCCCAGCGACCAAAGGGTCCGCAACAGCACCGCCGCGGCACCGAGGAGAAACACCCCTCCGGCGAGCCGCTCCCAGGGGAAGGCGGGCTCCGCAACGCGGCCGGCGGCGGCATCCTCCGCGGCCGCGGCCAGCAGAGCCGGCCGGATCTCCGGCAGCACGGGCGCCTCGCGGTAAACGGTGATGACGCACAGCGGAAGCACGAACGACAACAGCAGCGCTCCCAGCACCACCGCCCGGTTGAGACGGTGGAATGTCTCGCGGCTCAGCAGCAGCTTGAAAAAGAGGTAGAAGACCGCCAGGCAAGCCCCGACCTTCAGGCTGTATATCAACAGCGCGTACATGGCTATCCGCGGTTTTGCGTTTCGATGCGTTCGATCAGCTCCCGCAACTCGTCAACCGAGATCTTCTCCTCCTCGACCAGCGCCGAAACGGCCCCGAGGTAGGAGTTTTCGAAATAGCGGCTGATAACGTTTCCGAGCGTCGAACGCGAGAATTCCGCCTCGCTCACGAGCGGGTAATACTGGTAGGTGCTCCCGTAGGCCGTGTGTCCCACGTAGCCTTTGGCCTCCAGAGCGCGCACCATGGTCGAAAGCGTATTGAAATGGGGCTTGGGCTCGGGGGCCATGGCCACCAGCTCGCGCACGAACAACGGTCCGCGCTCCCAGAAACAACGCATCAGCTCCTCTTCACGACGGGTCAGTTTTTCCATGATTCCATTCGGTTTCGTTCCGTCCGCACCGCCTCCCCTTCGCCGCAGGCGGCCGCCGGACTAAATTATTTTACTCCTTTCCGAAGCCGGACCGAAGAATCGGCATAGCTTCCGGGAACAAAGGTAATCAAAAAACAGGAAGACGCAACTATTTTTCGTAGTTTTAGAACGAAAAAATTTAGTTGTTTAATTTTTTTCGTTTTTATACGAAATATCGCTATCTTTGAGACATGATAATCATCGCAGACAGCGGATCGACCAAATGCACGTGGCTTTTCCACGACGGCGGAAAAACCACGTCGGTGCGCACCCGAGGCATCAACGCCCTCCAGCATACGCCGGAACAGATCCGGGAGACGCTCGCCGCACTCCCTCCGTGCGGCCCCGTGTCGGCCGTCCACATCTACAGTGCCGGGTGCAGCCCCGCCTTCCCCGTCTCGAACGAGAAACTCAGACGCGAGCTGGAAGCCCGCTTCGGCGCGGCGCGGATCGAGGTCCGGTCGGACCTGCTCGGCGCTGCGCGCGCCCTGTTCGGGCGCGACGAAGGCATCGCCTGCATCCTCGGCACGGGCGCCAACTCGTGCCACTGCCGCGACGGCGAGGTGGTCCACAACGTATCGGCGCTGGGCTACGTGCTGGGCGACGAGGGGTCGGGTGCGGTGCTGGGCCGCAACCTCGTGAACGGCATCTTCAAGGAGCACATCCCCCTGCGCGGGGAATTCCTCGAAGCGTGCGGGATGACCTACGAGGAGATCATCCGCCGCGTCTATAACGAACCTTTCGCCAACCGCTTCCTGGCGTCGTTCGCCCCCTTCATCCTCGACCACATCGGCTGCCCGGAGGTACGCCGGATGGTGCTCCGCTCGTTCGGCGACTTCGCCGAGCGCAACCTGAGCCGCTATCCCAAGGGGCTGCCCGTCTCGTTCGTCGGCGGCATCGCCGCCCATTTCGGGGAGCTGCTGCGCGAAGCGCTGGCCGGCGCCGGATACGAAGTAAAGGAAATCATCGAATCGCCCGCAGAGGGACTTTTGAAATACCACCATGGAAAATAGAGTTACCGAACAGACATCGGCATACGACAACCTGCAGGACATGTCGGTCCGCGACATCCTCACCGGAATCAACCGCGAAGACAGCCTCGTACCCGGGGCCGTCGCCAAGGTCATTCCCACGATGGAGCAGCTCGTCGAGCGCATCGTCGAGCGCATGAAAAACGGCGGCAGAATGTTCTACATCGGCGCCGGGACGAGCGGCCGGCTGGGCGTGACCGACGCCTCGGAGCTGCCCCCGACCTACGGCGTGCCGTTCGATCTGGTCATCGGCCTGATCGCCGGCGGCGACGGCGCGCTGCGCAAGGCCGTGGAACGCGCCGAGGACGATCCGGAAGGCGCATGGCGCGACCTCGAACCGTTCCGTCCCACGGCGCAGGACGTACTGATCGGCATCGCCGCCTCGGGCACGACGCCTTATGTAGTAGGAGGACTGCGCGAGGCCCGGCGGCACGGACTGCTGACCGGAGCCATCACCTGCAATCCCGCATCGCCCGTGGCCGCCGAGGCGGAATACGCCCTCGAAGCGGTCGTGGGCCCCGAATTCGTCACGGGATCGACCCGTATGAAGGCCGGCACGGCGCAGAAGCTGATGCTCAACATGATCTCCACCTCCGTCATGATCAAACTCGGGCGCGTCGAAGGCAACCGGATGGTGAACATGCAGATCACGAACGCCAAACTCGTGGGCCGCGGGACACGCATGATCGCCGAAGCGGCGGGCATCGGCGAGGAGCAGGCCCGCGAGCTGCTGCTGCGCTGGGGATCGGTCAAGGAGGCGCTCGGGCACATCGGAAAGTAAACCGCAGGAGGATATGGCGAGGCTCTTCTCGGAGCGGGAAATTCGGGCCGTCGCGGTGTTTCTGCCGCTGGCCGGTCTGCTCGTGGCCGCGCTCGTCCTCGTCCGTCCCAAAGCCGACCCGGAGGCCGCCCGCCGCGCAGAAGCGGCGATGGAGGAACGACGCGACAGCGTCGAACTGCATCCGTTCGATCCCAACACCGCAGACTTCGAGGAGCTGCTCGGACTGGGACTCTCGAAATACGAAGCCGTCAGCCTGCTCAAGTTCCGCGCCGCGGGCAAGGTCTTCCGCATCCCCGAGGACGTGGCGCTCTGCTACGGCATCGGCGACTCGCTCTACCGGCGGCTCGCGCCGTGGATCCGCATAGGCCGCAGATACGCCATCGCACCCCGCACGTACCGCCCGGGACGCATCCTCCCCGAGCCGCTGGCCCCCTCGCCGTTCCGTATCGACACCGTGAGCGCACGCTACCTGCGGGCCATCGGCGCGCTGTCGAAACGGCAGGCCGAAGCCTTCGTCCGCTGGCGGGACCTGAGCGGCATCCGCGACATGGAGGAGTTGCGCGCCTGCTACGTCGTCAGCGACTCGGTGGCCGCGGCGCTCGAACCCTACGTCATCTTCCCCGAACGGCAGCCCCGGCCGATCGACCGCCCCGTGGAGCTGAACACGGCCGATTCGGCGGCGCTGCGGTCGGTCACGGGCATCGGCGAGAAGACCGTCATGCGGATCATCCGCTACCGCGAACGGCTCGGCGGATTCCGCAGTGCGGAGCAACTCGCAGAGATTCCGGGGGTCACGGAGAGCAACTACGAAAAAATTTTGAAACAAATTTCCTGCGACAGTTGCAAAATTCGGAAAATTGATATTAACTTTGCAGACCCGAAAACGTTGGGCAGACATCCGTACATCGCCCCGCGGACACTTCGGAAATTATTGAAGGTACGACAGTTGAAAGGAGGTTGGAGCACCGCCGAAGAGTTGATTGAAGACGACATACTGACCCGCGAGGAGGCAGCCAGGCTGGCTCCCTATTTGGAATTCGGGTCTCCCGGCGGAACGACCGACGAGTAGATTGCATCCGAAAACGGGAAAGCGCATCGGAAGATACGCGCCCGGCAGTCGTCAGACGACGAAAACGAACCGAATACAAAACGACAAAAAAACATACCATTATGATTATCATGCCGGTAAAGGAGGGCGAGAACATCGAACGCGCCCTGAAGAAATTCAAACGCAAATACGAGCGCACGGGCGTCCTGAAGGAGCTCCGCCGCCGCCAGTACTTCACGAAGCCTTCGGTGGCGAAGCGCGAGGCCATGCAGCACGCCATCTACGTGGAGCACATGTACCGCGACGAGGACTGACCGATCGCCGATACGTTATTGAAAAAGCACCTCTTCTGCGAGGAAGAGGTGCTTTTTCATTCATGCTGCACGGGTCCGGGACGGATTACCTCCCCGCTCCGGCCGAAAGGTCGTCGATCCGCCGGAGCTCCTCGTCCGAGAAGCCGGGACTTTCCAAAGCCCGGAGGTTGTCGGCAAGCTGTTCCACGGAGCTGGCCCCGACGATCACCGAGCTGACCCGCTCGTCGTGCAGCAGCCAGGCGAGCGACATGGCGGCAAGGCTCTGCCCGCGCCGGGCGGCCAGTTCGTTCAGGCCGCGGAGACGTCCCAGCAGCTCTTCGGTCAGGACCTCCCGCCCGAGCGACCCCGCACGGGCCATCCGGGAATCGGCCGGAACGCCGCCGAGATACCGGTCCGTCAGCAAGCCCTGCGCCAGCGGCGAAAATGCGATGAATCCCGAACCGGCCCCGGCCGCCGCGGAAAGCAACCCCTCCCGCTCCGGTTCGCGGTCGAGGAGGTTGTACCGGTCCTGGAACAGCAGACACGGCACGTCGCGTTCGGCCAGATAGCGGAAAGCGAACCGGGCGGCAGCGAGCGGATAGCGCGAAATGCCGACATAGAGCGCCTTGCCCGCACGGACGGTATCGACGAGCGCCCGGAGCGTCTCCTCGAGCGGCGTCTGCGGATCGAAACGGTGGGTATAGAAGAGGTCCACATAGTCGAGCTTCATCCGCCGGAGACTCTGGTCGAGGCTCGCCGTCAGGTATTTCCTCGATCCCCAGTTTCCGTAGGGTCCCGGCCACATGTCGTAGCCGGCCTTGGTGGAAACGAACAGTTCGTCGCGGTACGGCCGGAACGAACGTTCCATGACGCGGCCGAAGGTCTCTTCGGCCGAACCGTAGGGAGGGCCGTAGTTGTTGGCCAGGTCGAAATGCGTGATGCCCCGGTCGAAGGCGTAATGCAGCATACGCCGGGAGTGGGTGAAGGGCCTCTCGGCCCCGAAGTTCTGCCAAAGGCCGAGCGACAGCGCCGGCAGCAGCACCCCGCTGCGTCCGGCCCGCCGGTAGGGCATCCGTCCGTCGTAACGCCCCGGGTCGGGAAGGTAAGGGGATTCGGTCATGGGTCGAAAAATTGGATTATCGCAAAGATAACGAAAACGGCGCATTCCGCCTCAGGCAGGCCCCCGGAATTTTCCCGCGACGCACGATACGGACGGGTTCCCGGAAATGCGCGGCGCACGCAGACCGCGGCAGACGCGAAACGTCCCGGACGAACCGGCAGCCGGGTTCGTCCGGGACGTACGAACGCGCGGCCGGGAGCCGCCCCGACCGTCCGCCATCCGCCCCCGCTACCGCAGGAAAAGCAGTTCCCGGTACTTCGGCAGCGGCCAGATCTGGTCATCGACGATCTCCTCGAGCTTGTCGATATGGTAGCGGATCGCGTCGAAGCACGAAGCCACCGTATCGTGGTAGGCGACGGCCTTCTCGCGCTGGTCCTCGATCCGGTTGGCGACCTTGCGGGCGTCGATCATCTCGCCCGTGAGCTTCTGGATCGCGGCCGTGTGATCCTGGATCTTCTTGATGAGCGCGATGTCTGCCGAAGCGTTCAGCCCCGGAATCTGCGACATTTTGTAGACCTTGTCCAGCAGCAGCGCCTCGTATTTCGACGCGATCGGCACGATGTGGTTCATCGCCAGGTCGCCCAGCACGCGGCCTTCGATCTGTATCTTCTTCGTATAGGTTTCCCACTTCACCTCGGTACGGGCTTGCAGCTCCACCTCGGAGAGCACGCCCATGTCGCCGAACATGCGCACGGCATCCCGGTCCAGATAGCGGTCGAAAATCCGCGGCGTGGAGGTCTCGCAGTCCAGACCGCGCCGCGCCGCCTCGGCCTTCCACTCCTCGGAATAGCCGTTGCCGTCGAAACAGATGTCGCGGCAGGCGTGGATCATCTGCTTGAGCACCTCGTAGATCGCCTTCTCCTTCTTCGCGCCCGCCTCGATCTTGGCATCCACGGCCCGGCGGAACTCCGTCAGCTCGTGGGCCATCGCCGTATTGAGCACGATCATCGCCTCGGCGCAGTTGTCCGACGAACCGACGGCGCGGAACTCGAACCGGTTGCCCGTGAAGGCGAAGGGCGACGTGCGGTTGCGGTCCGTATTGTCCAGCAGCAGCGTCGGGATATGCGAAATGCCGCTCATGCGGAAGATGCTCTTGGCGTCGAAACGGATGGCGTCGTCGTCCTTCGAGGCGGCCAGCTTCTCCAGCACGGCCGAGACCTGCGAGCCGAGGAAGGCCGAAATGATGGCCGGAGGCGCCTCGTTGGCCCCAAGACGATGGGCGTTCGTGGCGCTCATGATCGACGCCTTCAGCAGACCGTTGTATTTATAGACGGCCGACACGGCGTTCACCAGGAAGGTGATGAACTGCAGATTCTCCGAGGCGGTCTTGCCCGTGCCGAAGAGGTTCACGCCCGTATCGGTCCCGAGCGACCAGTTGTTGTGCTTGCCCGAACCGTTGATCCCCTTGAAGGGTTTCTCGTGCAGCAGCACGCGGAACTGATGGCGGCGGGCGATCTTGTCCATAATGGTCATCAGCAGCTGGTTGTGGTCGTTGGCCAGATTGGCCTCCTCGTACACGGGAGCCAGTTCGAACTGATTGGGCGCCACCTCGTTATGACGCGTCTTTACGGGAATGCCCAGCTTCAGGCATTCGTACTCGAGGTCCTTCATGAAGGCCATCACGCGCGTCGGGATCGCCCCGAAATAGTGGTCCTCGAGCTGCTGGTTCTTGGCCGACTCGTGCCCCATGAGCGTACGGCCCGTGAGCATCAGGTCGGGACGCACGGCCCAGAGGCTCTCGTCCACGAGGAAGTACTCCTGCTCCCAGCCCAAATAGGCGAAGACCTTCTGCACGTTCCTGTCGAAATAGCGACACACTTCCGTGGCGGCCTTGTCCACGGCCGTCAGCGACCGCAGCAGGGGCACCTTGTAGTCGAGCGCCTCGCCCGTATAGGAGATGAAGACGGTCGGGATGCAAAGCGTCGTATCGACGATGAAGGCGGGCGACGCGGGGTCCCAGGCCGAATAGCCGCGGGCCTCGAACGTATTGCGGATGCCGCCGTTGGGGAACGACGAAGCGTCGGACTCCTGCTGCACGAGCAGCTTGCCCGAAAACTCTTCCAGCACGCCGCCGCAGCCGTCCGGCTCGGCGAAAGCATCGTGCTTCTCTGCCGTACCGCCCGTCAGGGGCTGGAACCAGTGCGTGTAGTGGTCCGCGCCGTGCTCCAGCGCCCACTGGCGCATCCCGGCGGCGATGCTGTCGGCGATTTCGCGCGTCAGCGGCGTGCGGTGCTCCATCGTGTCGAGCAGCGCCGCATAGGTTTTCTTGTCGAGGTACTTGCGCATGGCCTCGCGTCCGAAGACCTTCTCGCCGAAATAATCCGACGGACGCCCTTCGGGAGCCTTCACTTCGACGGCCGTGTGGTTGATCGCCGCATCGACCATCTTGAATCTCAGTAATGACATGATCCGAATTTTAAAGGAGGTTGCTTTCCGTTTCGGCTACAAATGTAATTCTTTCCCGATCCGTTGTTTTCCGAAAATCGCATTTTTCCGGAAAACACCTCATTTTTTCGCCCGTTTTCGAAAAAACGACCCCGTTTTTCGGGAACATCGCCGTTTTTTTCACCCGTTTTTCGGAAAACAGCCCCTGTTTTCCGCTCCTTCGGCAAAAATCGGCGATTTCCGAAAAACGCATTTTCAGAGGATATTCAGACCATAAATGGACTGTTTTTCCATACGCGGACCGCCCGGCGGCGACTCCCCGGAACGGCCCCGGCGCACCGATATTCGACAATGCTGTTATTTTAGTAACAATTTCTTGTTACAATTCATGAATTATTTTGTACCTTTACATGCAATTTGAAATCGGATTCGACTACACTTATTACTAATCTCTAAATAGTTATGGCAAATACCAAACGTGAAAAGCTGTTCACCGAATTTCCGCCGGTCCCGACCGAGAAATGGGAAGAGGTGATCGCAGTAGATCTGAAAGGAGCCGATTACGAGCGGAAATTGGTGTGGCGTACGGGAGAGGGATTCAACGTCCGCCCCTACTACCGCGCCGAGAACCTCGAGGGTATCAAGTTCCTGGGCTCGCAGGCAGGCGAGTTCCCCTACGTTCGCGGTACGCGCGCCCACAACCGCTGGCATGTGCACCAGACCGTGACGGTCGAGTGCCCGAAGACGGCCAACGCCGAGGCGCTCAAACTCCTCAATGCGGGTGTTGATTCGCTGGGCTTCGAGATCGTGAAGGAGGGCTTCTCCGCCGCCGATCTGGACCAGCTGCTCGACGGCATCTGCGTCTCCGCCGTTTCGCTGGCGTTCAGCGGCAAGGGCATGGGCGACGTCGCCGAACTGGTGATCGCCAAGCTCGAAAAGGAGGGCACGGCCGCCGAAGCCGACGTAGCCTTCGCGATCGACCCGCTGGTAAAGGGTCTTTCGACCAAGGGCGACTTCTGCTCGCCCAACGACGAGAAGTGCTTCGCACGCATCGCCGCACTCGTCAGGAAGACGGCCGCCTACAAGCACATCCGCGTCGTGACCGTTTCGGCCGACATCTTCTCCAACGCCGGATCGACCATCGTCGAGGAGCTGGCATTCGCCCTCTCGGCCGGCAACGACTACATCGCCCGCCTGACGGACGCCGGGCTGACGGTGGACGAGGCCGCCCGCAAACTGCGCTTCTCGTTCTCGGTGACCTCCAACTACTTCATGGAGATCGCCAAGTTCCGCGCGGCCCGCATGCTCTGGGCCAACATCGTCAAGGCATACAACCCCGAGAAGCACTGCGCCGGGAAAATGATGATCCACGCCGCGACGTCGAAGTGGAACCAGACGGTTTACGACCCCTACGTGAACATGCTGCGCGGCACGACCGAGGCCATGTCGGCCGTGATCGGCGGCGTCCGCTCGCTGGAGGTGACGCCGTTCGACGCCTCGTTCGAGACGCCGACCGAATTCTCGAAGCGCATCGCCCGCAACGTCGAGCTGCTGCTCAAGCACGAATCGCACTTCGATCAGGTCGTAGATCCCGCAGGCGGTTCGTACTATGTCGAAAACCTCACGCAGTCGATCGCCTCCGAGGCATGGAAGCTCTTCCTCGAAATCGAGGAGAAGGGCGGCTATGCAGAGGCTTACAAGGCCGGCTTCATCAAGGAGCGCGTGGAGGCTTCGGCCGCCGCCAAGGACAAGAACATCGCCACGCGCCGTCAGACGCTGCTCGGCGCCAACCAGTTCCCCAACTTCACGGAGGTGGCCCCGAAGGAGATCACCGCCGAGTCCGTCACGCGCCGGCAGGCCGAAGGCAACACGCTTTCGCCCTACCGCGGCGCTATGGCCTTCGAGGAGATGCGCCTGCACGTGGACCGCTCGGGCAAGCAGCCCAAGGCGTTCATGCTCACCTGCGGCAGTCTGGCGATGGCCCGCGCACGCGCCCAGTTCTCGTGCAACTTCTTCGCCTGCGCCGGCATCCGCGTACAGGACAACACCTTCTTCAAGTCGATCGAGGAGGGCGTGAAGGCCGCACTCGAATCGAAGGCCGAGATCGTCGTGGTCTGCGCGTCGGACGACGACTACGCCGAGGCCGCACCGAAGGTCAAGGAGCTGCTCGGCGGCAAGGCGATCCTCGTCGTGGCCGGAGCGCCCGCCTGTGCGCCCGAACTCGAGGCTCAGGGCATCAAGAACTTCATCAACGTGAAGTCGAACGTCCTGGAAACCCTGAAGTTTTACCTTAAAGAGATGGGAATCTGATCATGAGAGCGAAATTTTCCGAACTGAAATACGAAGGCGCCACGCAGCAGAGCTGCTGCGCCAAGAAAGGCTGCGGTGAAGTCGAGCCGTGGCTCACGGCCGAGCGCATCCCCGTCAAGGGCGCCTACACGGCCGAAGACCTCGAGGGCATGGAGCACCTGAACTACGCGGCGGGCATCGCCCCGTTCCTGCGCGGTCCCTACTCGACGATGTACGTGATGCGTCCGTGGACCATCCGCCAGTACGCCGGCTTCTCCACGGCCGAAGAGTCCAACGCATTCTACCGCCGCAACCTCGCCGCAGGCCAGAAGGGTCTGTCGGTGGCCTTCGACCTGGCCACGCACCGCGGCTACGACGCCGACCACCCGCGCGTGGTGGGCGACGTGGGCAAGGCCGGCGTGTCGATCTGCTCGGTGGAGGACATGAAGGTGCTCTTCAACGGCATTCCCCTCGACCGCATGTCGGTGTCGATGACCATGAACGGCGCCGTGCTGCCCGTGTTGGCCTTCTACATCGTGACGGGCTTGGAGCAGGGCTGCTCGCTCGAACAGCTCTCGGGTACGATCCAGAACGACATCCTCAAGGAGTTCATGGTGCGCAACACCTATATTTATCCGCCCGAGTTCTCCATGCGCATCATCGCCGACATCTTCGAGTACACCTCGAAGAACATGCCCAAGTTCAACTCGATCTCCATTTCGGGTTACCACATGCAGGAGGCGGGCGCCACGGCCGACATCGAGCTGGCCTACACGCTGGCCGACGGTCTGGAGTACCTCCGCGCGGGCATCAACGCCGGCATGTCGATCGACGCCTTCGCACCGCGTCTGTCGTTCTTCTGGGCCATCGGCATGAATCACTTCATGGAGATCGCCAAGATGCGCGCCGCACGTATGCTCTGGGCCAAGATCGTCAAGCAGTTCGACCCGAAGAACCCCAAGTCGCTGGCGCTGCGCACCCACTCGCAGACTTCGGGCTGGTCGCTTACCGAGCAGGATCCGTTCAACAACGTGGCCCGCACGGCCATCGAGGCGATGGGCGCCGCACTGGGGCACACCCAGTCGCTGCACACCAACGCGCTGGACGAGGCGATCGCCCTGCCGACCGACTTCTCGGCCCGTATCGCCCGCAACACGCAGATTTACATCCAGGAGGAGACCAACGTCTGCCGTGAGATCGACCCGTGGGCAGGTTCCTACTACGTGGAGACGCTCACGAACGAAATCGCGCACAAGGCCTGGGAGCACATCCAGGAGATCGAGAAGCTGGGCGGCATGGCCAAGGCCATCGAGACCGGCATTCCGAAGATGCGTATCGAGGAGGCCGCCGCCCGCAAGCAGGCCCGCATCGACTCGGGCGCCGAGAAGATCATCGGCGTGAACGAGTACCGTCTGGAGAAGGAGGCCCCGATCGACATTCTCGCCGTGGACAACACGGCCGTGCGCGAGAGCCAGATCAAGCGTCTGAAGGAGCTGCGCGCTTCGCGCGACGAAGCCGCCGTGAAGAAGGCGCTGGAGGCCATCACCGAGTGCGTGAAGACCAAGCAGGGCAACCTGCTCGAGCTGGCCGTCGAGGCGGCGAAGGTCCGTGCCACGCTGGGCGAAATCTCCGATGCCTGCGAGGTCGTCGTAGGCCGCTACAAAGCTGTTATCCGTTCCATTTCAGGTGTCTATTCGTCAGAAGTGAAAAACGACAAATCGTTCGAGCTCGCCAAGGAGCTGTGCGCCGAATTCGCCAAGAAAGAAGGCCGTCAGCCGCGTATCATGATCGCCAAGATGGGTCAGGACGGCCATGACCGCGGCGCCAAGGTGGTAGCCACGGGTTATGCCGACATCGGCTTCGACGTCGATATGGGTCCGCTGTTCCAGACCCCCGAGGAGGCCGCCAAGCAGGCCGTCGAGAACGACGTGCACGTAGTGGGTGTCTCGTCGCTGGCAGCCGGCCACCTCACGCTCGTCCCGCAGTTGATCGCCGAGCTGAAGAAGCTGGGCCGCGAGGACATCATCGTCATCGTCGGCGGCGTGATCCCCCACCAGGATTACGACGAACTCTACCGCGACGGCGCCGCAGCCATCTTCGGCCCCGGCACGCCGATCGCCACGGCCGCCATCAAGATTCTCGAAATCCTGATGGCCGACTGATAGCCGACAGGCGAACACCCGTTCCGATCCCCTCCGGTGAATGCCGGAGGGGATTTTTTTGCGGACCGCAGCCGAAACGGCCGTCCGAAAATTTGCACAATGCGGCGATTTGTCCTATCTTGCTCCGTCAATTCCACGCATTCATGAAACGATTTCTGCTTTCACTTTTCGCCCTCTGCGGCGCCGTGGCTGCGGCCACGGCACAAGAGGAGCCGCTGAAACTGCCCGAACCCGAATTCATCGGCCAGACGCTGGCCGTCCTGCCGGACGACACGACCGAACAGCTCGTGCAGGAGAGCCTGACGCCCCGTCACCGTTCGTCCACCGGGCAGAAGCTGTTCGGCATCGGCAGAGACCATATCGAAGAAATGACGCTGAACGGGACGCAGGCCCGTAACCGCTTCCGGAAAGACGACGGCATCGCCTTCATCGTCCGTGTTCCCGACAACGGCATCGACCCGATGTCGGTCATCAGCGTCTTCCGGTTCAAGGTCAAGAAAAAGAAACGCGTCGCCGAATACGCCTCGGTCGGCACTTTCGGCGACCGGCAGCGCAATACGCTGGAGAGACAGCCCTTCACGTCGCGCCGTTTCGGCGTCAGCTCCTACCTGATCGTCCTCCGGGACGTCGAGCCGGGCGAATACGGCATCACGGTCGATGCCCTCGGCAGTCTGAACGTCTCCACGTTCGGCGTGGACGAATGACTCTCTCCCTTTCGCATGAAAAATCCCCGCAATCTCCGGACTGCGGGGATTTTTCATGCAGGCTTCATCCGGTCTCTCAGAGACAGGCCTCCAGAATCCGGCGGGCCGTGGCGCCGTCCACGTTTCCGGCCTCGCCGTACTTCGCGCCGAGGGCGTCGAAGCGCCGCTCGATTTCGGCGATGGTCTCCGCACCGATTCCCTCCTCCGAAAGACGGGTCGAAAGCCCCAGGGAGCGGAAGAACCGTTCGGTCGCCTCGATCGTCCGGTCGATACGCTCCTCCTCCGTCCCTTCCGTGACGCCCCAGATGCGTTCGCCGTACTGCAACAGCTTCCCGCGCTTCTGTTCGCGCAGCACGCGCAGCGTGCCGTTGACGACGATCGCCAGCGTCGCGCCGTGCGTCAGGCCGTGCAGCGCTGTCAGTTCGTGGCCGATCATGTGCGTCGCCCAGTCCTGCGTCACGCCCATGCGGATCATGTCGTTCAGCGCCAACGTCGCCGCGAGCATATACTCCGACATCACCGCATAGTCGCGCGGCTCGGCCAGGGCGCGGGGCGCGATCTCGATCACCGTATGGAGAATCCCCTCGGCCCAGCGATCCATCAGGCGCGACTGCCCGGGGGTGGTCATATACTGCTCCAGCACGTGTACGAAGGTATCGGAAAGTCCGCAGGCGATCTGTCGCACGGGCAGGGAGTAGAGCGTCTCGGGATCGAGGATCGAAAAGACGGGATAATCCCCGTAGAAGGCGTACTTCTCCTTCGTCTCGTAACGCGAAATGACGGCTCCGTTGTTCATCTCGGAGCCCGTGGCCGACATCGTGAGCACCGTCGCCAGCGGCACGGTCTTCCCGGCCTTTCCCTTCAGGACGATCTCCCAGGCGTCACCCTCGTAAAGCAGCCCGGCGGCGATGAGTTTCGTGCCGTCGATCACCGAACCGCCGCCCACGGCCAGCAGGAAATCCACCCGACGCTCCTTGCCCAGCGCAATGGCGCGGCGCAGCGTCTCGACCGACGGGTTCGCCTCGATACCCCAGAACTCCACGACCTCGCGTCCCTCGAGCGCCCGGATCACCTGCTCGTAAACGCCGTTGCGCTTGACGCTGCCGCCGCCGAACGTAATCATGATGCGTTTGTCGGCGGGAATGAGTTTTGCGAGCCGGGCGATCTGCCCCTTGCCGAAAACCAGCTCGGTCGGATTGTGATAGATGAAATTGTTCATACCGTTTATCGTTTGTCTTGTGTGAAATCTCCTGCACGAAGCGGGCCGCAACGACGGCCGGAACCCTCCCGTCCCGGGAACGGGCCCTCCCAAGGACTCCGGACCTGCTGCGCTCTTTACAAAGATACGAAAAAGAATGCCGCACGACGCACGGCCGGAGTGGAATTTTTACGTTTCGGGAAACGCGCCCCGGGATTCCGGACGGAAAATTTCAGGACATGTCCGGCAACAGGACCGCCCTCCCCGGGCCGAAATCGGGCGGCACGGACCGTTCCGGCAGCACGGCATACCGCCCTTCCCGACAGAGACGGAAAATCCCCGGACGGGAAAACCGATCCGGGGATTCGCTCTTTCGCGGCGCACGCACCGCAGACGGACCGCCCCGCACAGGAGCGCGGGAGGGTCGGATTAGAAATACTTGCCTCGCAGGTCCTGAATCTCGGCCATCTGCTGCACGGCCGGAATGGCGAACTGCTGCGCCATGCTCTCGTTCATGGCCTGCGCACGGACCTTCTCGCCCTCGGCGGTCTGCTTGTCGGCAGTCTGCACGTCCTCCACCTCGAAGACATAGACGCCCGACATACCCTTCACGGGAGCCGACACCGCACCTTTGTCCGACGAGGTGATCGCACCCACCAGACGCGGCTCGAAGCCCGGGCCGTCCACATAGAACGAACTGAAAGTCACATCCTTGAAATCGGCCACCTCCGTGCCGAGGCTGGCGGCCTGCTCGGCGAGGCTCGAACCCGAAAGCTGTCCGACGATATAATCGTACTTCTTGTCGCGGAGCACCTGCGCACGGATCTGCGCCGACATCTTCTCCACCGAAGCGTACTCGTCGTCGTCGATCTCGGTCAGCATGGCCACCACGTAGTCCTTGCCGGCGGGGAAAATCTCCGACACGTCGCCCGGCTCGGCGCCGTAGGCCCAGCGCGTAATGTCGCGCGAATCCTCCAGACCGCGGATCGTGCGCTCGCCCTGCGGAATCACCGCCACACGGGGCGTCACGGCAGCCGTCGAAGCCGCCTCGGCGAACGTCTCGGCCGAACCTTTGGCATTCACCATGAAGGAGCCCGCCTCGTTATGCACGGTCCGGCGCGTTTCGGCCGAAGCCTCCACCGGATAGGTGATCGAAGCGACCTGCACCTGCTTCACGGGTTTGCCGGTGCGGTAAACCTGCATGAGCTGGATCGCATCGCCCGAAGCGATCTTCACGATATCGCCCTGCCTGGCGTCGCCGAGCGCCTCGGCGAACTCGCCCGTAAAGGTCGAGAAGGGCAATTCGCCCACCTCGCCGCCGTTGGCGGCCGTCGCGTCGTAAACCGAATACTGCGCGGCGGCAGCGGCGAAATCGGCCCCGCCGCGAAGCGCCGTCAGCAGGCTGTCGGCCAGCTTCTCCTCGGTATAGGGCAGTACGATATGGCGCACGCCGATCGTGTCGGGAGCCATCTTCGACGACAGCACGCGGGCCATCGTCCACTCGTTGTTCTTCAGCACGGGACCGTAGGTCTTCCCGGCCATCAGCGCCTCGGCCTCCTCCTCGGAGAGCTGGGCGGCCGACACGTAGTTGTCGGCGACCTTGCCGTTACGGTTGCCGCGGACGAACGACTTGAGTTCTTCGGTGACGGCGAACTCCTTGCCGACTTCCGTGACCTTCTTCTCAAGGTTCAGCAGGTCGTCGTCCGTCGGAGCGACCTCGAACACGACATAGGAGATCGTGCGCGACGGCAACTGCCGGAACAGGTCCTTATGGCTGTTGTAGTAGGCCCGCAGATCGGAATCCGAAACGTTGAACAGCGAATCGGGAACCTCCGAATACTTCTTGCCGGCCCACTTGCCCGCATAGGTGTCGTTGGCCGCCTCGACGCCGCGCGCCACTTCGAGCGCATTGACGTACACGCCGCCCCTGACCAGTCCGAAGAACTTCTGCATCTCGCGCTCCATGCGGGCCTGCTCGTTGAGCTGCGCCCACGCCTGCGCCGCCTGGGGATTGGCCTCGGCCTGCGCCAGGAAATCGGAGACGGCGGCCACGTTGTAAGCACCCGTGCGGGGATCGGCAAAGGCGTTGAAGAAGGTCTGCGAAGGCTGCTTGCCGCCGGCCATCGCCATCCGTTCGGGCTCCGTCACGCGCAGCCCCAGCCGCTCGAACCCGGGCGTGAGCACGTAGCGAGCGATGAGCGACTGCCACGTGGCGTTGGCCAGCATCGCCGACTGCTGTTCGTCGCCCTCCTGGGCGCCGCTCTGGCTCTTGATCTTCTCGTACTCGTCGTAATACTCCGAATAATTGATCTTCTCGCCGCCGATCACACCGACCCGCGGATCGTTGCCCGAGAAACCCATCTCGGTTTTCAAAGAGAGGATGAATGCCAAGAGGGCAAGGGCGATGATGATCGAGAGCACGATGCCGAACTTGGTACGTAAGGTGTTTAAACTTGCCATATAAATAGTTAATTATTCGTTTTGTTTCGAAAGATCAGCCAAAGGTAGTAAAATTAATTGTAAAAACGACAGAAGACCGGAAGAAAAATACACCCCGGAAACGCCCCGTTCCGCCGCCGCCCGTTTCCGCTCCGCAGGGCTCCTGCGGACGGTGTCCGGCCCGGCAAACCGGCCGCCGCCGGAAGGCAGGATGCACCCCGGAAACCGGACGCGGAACACGCCGGACGGCGTCAGAGCCTTTTCACCCGCGCCAGTTCGATGCGCGAGCGCGTCGTACGGAGGATGCGCAGTTGCAGATCGCCGATCACGACGGTCTCCCCGGCCGAGGGAATCCCCTCGTAATTGTAGATGATGAAGCCCGCCAGCGTATCGTACTCCCGGCTCTCCTCGATACCCAGCCCGTATTTTTCGTTGAGGTACTTCACCTCCAGCCGGCACGACAGCACGTATTCGTCCTCCCCGACCCGCTTTTCCGTCAGGTCGGGAATGTCGTGCTCGTCCTCGATTTCTCCGAAGATCTGTTCCAGCACGTCCTCGAGCGAGATCACCCCCGCCGTGCCGCCGAACTCGTCGATCACCACGGCGATGTTCGACCGGTGCTTGATGAAATTCTCCAGCACGGATTGCAGGGGCATCGTCTCGGGCACGAAATTGACCTCCATCATCACGTCGGCGACCTGTGCCGGACGCGTGAAGAGGCTCTTCGAATTGACGTACCCCACGATGTTGTCGATCGACCCGCGCCAGACGAAAATCCGCGAATACTTCGAATCGACGAAACGCGCGGTGAGCTGCCCGATCGAGGTCTCCTCGATGTCCACCGCCTCGATGTCCACGCGCGGAACCATGCAGTCGCGGACGCGCAGGTCGGCGAAGTCCAGCGCATTCTGGAAAAGTTTCAGTTCGTTGTCCGGCTCGGCGTGCTGCTCCGTATTGTTCGCCTCGAGCAGGGCGGCCAGGTCCTCGCGGTTGAAGCTCGGCGTGATGTCCTGCTCCTTGACGCGCCGCCCCAAAAGGCGCAGGATGCCGTGCGAGAGCAGCGTCGTGAAGCGCGCCAGCGGATAGAGCAGAATGTAGAAGAAGTAGATCGCCGGCGCCAGGGCGCGGTAGTAGAAATTGGGATTGTTCTTGAAGATCGACTTGGGCAGGAACTCCGCGACGAAGATGATGACGAGCGTCGAGACGGCCGTATCGAGCGCCACGGAGCCTTCGAGGGCCAGCGACTCCCATCCCAGAGCGCCGTAGGTCTCCCGCAGCAGGAGCGACATGGCCAGCGAATAGACCACCAGCGCAATGTTGTTGCCCACGAGGATCGTCGTGATGTACTGCCCCGGATGGCGGGAGAAGACCTCGGCGATGCGGTCGAACATCCGGCTCTGCTTCCGGTCGATCTCGAGTTTCAGGCGGTTCTTGCTCGTGAAAGCGATCTCCATGCCCGAAAAGAAGGCCGACAGCAGCAGCATCGCAAATATGAGAATGACAATCGAAAGCATCGCTACCGGGTTTCGGATTTCAGGGATTCGACCGGACGCACGCCCTCCGCCGGAACCTCCGCCGCCGGGGTCTCGGCCGCCTGCACGGGTACGGCATCTCCGGACTGTCCGAGCGGCCGGAGCTGAGCCTTCGACACCTGCAACGGCTGCGGTTCCTGCCCGGCTGCGGGAAACCGGACCGCTTCGGACGCACGCGCCTTTCCGGACGGACGCTCCGGAGCGGAATCCGTCAGCCGCGGCCTCTCCGGTCCGGCATCCGAACGGCGGACCGCCGTCCGCCGCGGCTCCCCGCCGCTGCCGGATTTTACTCCGCCGGACGATTCCTCTTTCGGATCAGGCCCGCCCGCCGCACCGTTACCGGCGACGTCCGCAGCCCCCGCGGGAGCCGGCGCCGACGCCGTCGAGTCGGGCGAGTTCTTCATCTCGACCTCCATGCGCCCCTTCATGCGGCGGAAACGCCACTCCTTGAACGAAGCGTCCGACTCGAAGCCCTCGCCGATGAATACGTCGCGGCCGTTGTTCTGCACGATCTTCGAATCGACGTTCGAATAGACCTTGTCCGTCTGGGCGTTCCAGAAGAGCTGCTGGGTGTAGAGCGTCTTGCCGTCGGACTTCTCGACCACGACATTGCCCTTGGCCTCCCACAGCTCGCGCTTCTCGTAATAGATGGCGTAATTGGCCGTCAGCACCGCATCCACCGTCGAGAGCGAATCGTCCTTGTAGGTCGTGATCCGGATGCCCCTGCGAAATTCGCGGTACGGTTCGCGGGCCAGCGTGTAGCCTTCGAGCTGCGGCGCCGTGAAGTGGTACGACCGGCGGCCGTTGCGCGACATGATGATCGAGAGGCTGTCGCTGTACTCGGTCATCATCGTCTCCACGGAGCCCTCCGGAGGCGTCTCCCGCTCCGCACAGGAGAATAGCAAGATAGCACTCCCCGCAACGGAGAGTGCTACCCTACCATATTTCGTCAGGCGTTTTTCCATCTACAACGCGGAACTGTCCGCTTTAGCGGGGACGCACCGTCGTGGTGACACCGGCAGCCGTGCCGCAGGTGACCGTATAACGCGCCCCGGACTGCAGCTCGTTGAAGAAACACTCCTCGGAGCTGGGGAAGTTGTTGCGGAAGGTCGAAAGCGCGCTCTTGGCGTGCTCGAGGTATTCCGAATCGCTCGGCAGCAGCTCGACGGCCTTCGACATCGTGTCGTAAGCGGCCCAGAAGGTAGCCTGCCCGGCGAAACCGCCGCAGGAAGCGGCCGAAAGGCCGTAGCACTGCGCCAGCACGAAGTAGGGCACGCCGTCCTCGGGATTCAGGTCGCGGGCCTGACGTGCGGCCGCGGCGGCTCCCGAAACATCGTTGGCGGCCAGGCCGACCAGGCCGATGCGGGCCAGCAGCTTCTGACGCTCGGCATCATCCTTCTCCACGGCCAGCGCCTCGTTCAGGTAGGTCATGGCCTTCGCATAGTCGTGCTTGTTCTGGAAAACCTGGGCCAGCGACAGCGCCGTATTGGACGACGGCTTCACCGCATAGAACTTCTCGGCCGTCGCCAGGAAGAAATCGCTGCTGCAATCGGCGCGCGACATCAGCGCCACGGCCTGCGCGAGCAGCGCCTCGTCGTCGGGAGCGGCGGCCAGCTTGGCGCCGAAGAGCTTCTCCAGGTTCTCGCAGCTCGCGGCGCCGCTCACGCCGAACGCCGTGTCGAACTGGCCCTTCATCTCCGCAGCCTCGGGATGCTTCTCGAAGAACTGCGAAAGCCGGTCGTACTCGGCGATCACCTCGTCGGGCATCACCTCGTCGGTGTTCTTGTAGTCGTCGCAGAGGTTCGAGAAGTAGGCCACCACGGTCTCCGGATCGGCGTTGTCGCCGCCGGCCTCGAGGGCCTCGCGGAACGCCTTGCGGATGCCGGCGCGGTCGTTGGGCTTATAGGCCAGGTACTCGCGGGCCTTCTGGTCGAGGATGAAGGCGAGCCCCTGCTTGGCGTTGTCGCCGAAATACTTGGCGCGCAGGTCATAGATCTGCATCAGCGAGTCGATATAGGCGTTCTTCTCGGTCACGTTCTTGGCACGGTTGATCTTCTGCTTGTAAACATTGGCGCCGCGCTGGTAGATGGCCACCGAAGCGTCGGGGCAACTGTTGAGCAGGTCGCGCAGGTAACGGGCGGCCGCATCGTAATCGCGGTTGTCGTACGACTCCTTCAGGAAATTGCTGTTCAGAATGTTCTTCTCCCGCTCTTCCGGGGTGTCGCCCCATTTCGCGTACTGGGGGCCACTGAAATCCTGTTGTGCCATCGCAGCCACAGCGAACAGCGTACAGGCCGCGGAAAGCAGAAATTTAACGTTTTTCATCGGTCAGATTAATTTTTGTGCGTTTTATGTTTGTTTTTTGTTTACCTGTCCGTATTCGTTTGCCGGCTCCGTCCCGGTTAATCGTACTTGGGCCGCGAGAACCAGTACTCGCCGTTCTCCTGGGCTCCGGCGAAGAGCGTGAAGCCCACGGCGAACTTGAAGTACTGCTGCCGCACCAGTCCGACGCGCTCGGCGACGTTATACCCGCGGCGGCCGTACTCCACGCCCACGTCGATCGAAGAGATCGCCCAGAGCTTCACGGGAATGCCGAATCCGGCGGTCACGGCATACTGCGCGAGCCGGTCGCCGTTGAAGGTCTGGTTGTGGTAACCGTAACGGAATCCCGCCCGGTAGGACCAGCGCTTGAGGAAACTACGCACGTCGTAGCGCGACGGCGTGTACTCCACGCCCACCTTGAACGTGCTCGTATTGGTATAGGCCACCTCGTAGGAGGTTCTTGCGTCGCCCGAGCCGCTCACGCCCGTCATTTCGGTCGCGGTGTTGCTGTCGCCCCAGTTCTGGTAGACGTAATCCACGCCCACGGCCCACTTGGCCGTCTGGTAGTAGATGCCGGCCGAAAGCTGCCGCGGCAGCACCATCTTCAGATGCGTCGTGTCGCCCTTGACCGTCGTATTGTAAATGTCGCCGACATAGATGCGCTTCGTCACCTCGGGATTCAGGTCGCCGCCGATGTCGAACGCCGCGCCGATCGTGAGGATGCGCTTCTGGGTCAGCACGGGGCTCCACTGCACGCCGACCTGCCCCTTGACGCTCGAAATGCTGTAATTGTCCAGTCCCACCGACGAAGTGTAGGTTCCCTCGCCCGTGATGGCCGTCGGCGTCATCGTGAAGGTGCGGTCGATGCTGCCCCAGTAGTATTGCGCGGCCACGCCGACCGAGAAGTTCTTGAACACCTCCCAACCCAGGCCGAGCTTGACCTCCGTCACGTCGCCCTCGCCCTCGTAGTTGTACTGCACGCGCCCGACGTTGCCCCACACGGGATCCGACGGGTCGTACTCGTGGTAATACTTGGTCCGGTAACCCACCGAACTGTACGGCGTGAGGCTGAACCCCAGACCGAGTTTCCGCGCCACGGGCATCTGAAAGGCGATGTCGTGGAAATTGAACGTATTGTAAGCCGTGCTTTTCGACTGCCCGGCCACCGTCTGCGAGTTGTAGTAGTTCTGCCCCTCCAGCCCGAAGTTGAAGAGGAACGTCTTCTGCGGAATCGAACTGTACGCCGCCGGATTGAGCAGATTGACGACTCCCGTCGAACGCATCGCGACACCCACGCCGCCCATCGAGCGCATCGGCAGCGTACCCGGAGTGTTCAATTCGCCGATGCCGTACATCGTATAGGGGGAAAAGGCGTTTATGCTGCTCGTCTGCGCCCATACGGCGGCGGGAAAGAGCGCCGCGGCCGCGACGAGAAGCTTAATCAAGGTGTTCTTCACTTGCATTGTACTCTAAAATTCTGTTCAATCCCCAAAAGACGAGATTACAATTTGCAAATATCGTATTTTTAATTCTTTTCGCAAAGAAATTCGTGTCCCCTCCGGTAAAAATTACGCACAAATCCTCAATTTCGCCCTGCATGCGGGCGATATAACCCTCGATTTCGAAGGCCAGCGAATTCATCACCCCGAGGCGCACGGCCTCGTCGGTGGTCCGCCCGAGCAGCTCCGCGGAATCGGTGGCGTCGCACAGCGGCAGCGCGGCCGTGTATTCGTGCAGCGCGCGGAACCGCATCGCCATACCGGGCGAGATGCAGCCGCCGCGGAACACACCGTCGGCCGAGACGAAATCCAGCGTCACGGCCGTCCCGAAATCGACGATCAGCGCATTGCGTCCCGGGTAGAGCGTCGCGGCTCCCACGGCCGCCGCCAGCCGGTCGCGGCCCAGCGTCGCGGGCGTGAGGTAGGCGTTGCCGATCGGCACGGGCGTCGCCGGAGTGAACTCCAGCAGGTAATCCGTATGCCGCCGCACCGCCTCCACGATCGCCGGAGCCTCGCCCCGCGTCGAAGCGACGACGGCCCGCGCGGCCCGCGCGCCGCCGAGCAGCCCGGCGAAGGTCTCTTCCCGCAGCTCTCCGACGCACTGCTGCGCCACGAGCCGGCCGCCGTCGAAAACGGCGAGTTTGAGGAGCGTATTGCCTATATCGACGACGAGATTCATAACTCCCGGAGCGTTTTGTAGGCGTCCTCGACGTCTTTGACATTCCTAACGGTCATCGCCAGCCGATTATTGTGCTGCTTGAGCACGAATCGGTCGGGGCGCTGCGTAACGCGCTGCAACAGCTGCATGAAGGTATCGCTTTTGTAATAGGGCGAATTTTCCTCGCCCACGAAATGCACGATCATCAGTCCGTTCTTGACCTTCACCCGCTCCATGCCCAGCCGGATGGCCTCCCAGCGGAGCCGCACCACGTTGAGCAGCTCCTTCGCGGCGCGCGGCAGCGGGCCGAAGCGGTCCGCCAGGCGGCTTTCGAAGGCTTCGAGCGCCGCCTCGTCCTTCGTCGAGTCCAGTTCGCGGTAGAGCTTCAGGCGCTCGGCCTGCTGCGCCACGTAGCCGTCCGGCAGCGAAGCCTCCACCTCGATCTCGATATGGGCGTCGTCGATGAAACGCAGTTGCTCGACCGCCTGCCGCTCCGCGGCGTCGAGTCCCGGAAGCTCCAGCCCCTCGGCCCGCAGTTCGGCGACGGCCTCCTGCATGATCTTCTGGTAGGTCTCGAAACCGATGTCGGCGATGAATCCGCTCTGCTCGGCCCCCAGCAGGTTGCCCGCGCCGCGGATGTCGAGGTCCTGCATGGCGATATTGAATCCCGACCCGAGGTCCGAGAACTCCTCGATGGCCCGGAGCCGGCGCCGCGCGTCGGGCGACAGCAGCTCCTCGGGCGGCGACAGCAGGTAGCAGTAGGCCTTCTGGTTCGAACGTCCCACGCGGCCGCGCAACTGGTGCAGGTCGCTCAGTCCGAAGTGCTGGGCGTTATTGACGATGATCGTATTGGCGTTGGGAATGTCGATGCCGTTCTCGACGATCGTCGTCGAAACCAGCACGTCGAATTCCCCGTAGATGAAGTCCATGATGAGCCGTTCGAGCTGTTCGGCAGGCATCTTGCCGTGGCCGACGGCCACGCGGGCCTTCGGACAGAGGCGCGTGACCATCCCCTGCAAGGTCTGCAAGTCCTCGACCCGGTTGTGGACGAAATAAACCTGCCCGCCGCGCGCCAGCTCCCTCTCGACGGCGTCGCGGACGATCTCCTCCGAGAAGACGTGCGACTCGGTGAGGATCGGCTGCCGGTTGGGCGGCGGCGTGGAGATCACCGACAGGTCGCGCGACCCCATGAGCGAGAATTGCAGCGTGCGCGGGATGGGCGTGGCGGTGAGTGTCAGCGTATCGACCGAAACGCTCATTTCGGTCAGCTTCTCCTTGGCCGCGACGCCGAACTTCTGCTCCTCGTCGATGATGAGCAGTCCCAGGTCGCGGAAGACGACCTGCCGGCCCAGCATCTTGTGCGTGCCGATCAGGATGTCGATCTTCCCCGCGGCCAGGTCGGCGCAGATCTGCTTCACCTCCCGGGACGATTTCGTGCGGTTGAGATACTCCACCCGCACCGGGAAGTCGCGCAGCCGCTCCATGAAGGAGCGGTAGTGTTGCAGGGCGAGGATCGTCGTGGGGACCAGCACGGCGACCTGCTTGCCGTCCACGGCGGCCTTGAACGCCGCGCGGATGGCCACCTCGGTCTTGCCGAATCCCACGTCGCCGCACACGAGCCGGTCCATCGGCTGGTCCGACTCCATATCCTTCTTGACGGCCGCCGTCGCCGCCTGCTGGTCGGGCGTGTCCTCCCAGCGGAACGACGCCTCCAGCTCGTGCTGGAGGTAGCTGTCCGGCGAGAAGGCGAACCCCTTCGAAGCCTTGCGCTTGGCGTAGAGCGCGATGAGCTGGCGCGAGATGTCCTTGACGGCCTTCTTGGTGGCGTTCTTGAGCTTCTGCCAGGCGCCGCTGCCGAGCTTATAGACCTTCGGAGGCTCCCCGTCGCCCGACTTGTAGCGCGCGATGCGGTGCAGCGAATGGACGTTCACGAACAGCACGTCGCCGTCCTTATAGACGAGCTTGATCGCCTCGTGCGTCTTGCCGTTCTCCTCGATCTTCACCAGCCCGTCGAAACGCCCCACGCCGTGATCGATGTGCACCACGTAGTCGCCCGGGCGCAACTGGTTCAGCTCGGCGACGGTCATCTGCTCGTCGCGCCGGATCTCGCCGTTGATGCGGTAGCGCTGGTAGCGGTCGAAAATCTGGTGGTCGGTGTAGAGGCACAGCTTCAGGTCGTTGTCCGCGAACCCCTCGTGGAGGGTCACCGGCAGCGACCGCACTACGGCCTGTCCGCGGCCGATCTGGTGGAAGATGTTCTCCAGCCGCTCGACCTGCGCCTTGTTCTCCGAAAGAATATAGGTGTCGTATCCCCGCAGGGCGTTGCGGATCATGTCGTCGGCGAGCATCTCGAAATTCTTGTTGAACTTCGGCTGCGGCGCCGTCGAAAAGCGCACCGTCGCCGTGGCGGGCCGCTCCGGCAGGTTGTCGCGCAGCAGCAGGAGCCGCGCCCCCGCCAGATCGGCCAGCAGGCCGTTGCGGCTGGTCAGCAGCGAATCCGCCTCCTCGGGACGCTCCATGTCCGCGAGCGTTTTGCGCCGCACGTCGTTCACCCGGCGCAGCACGTAGTCCGCATCGTAGAACCACCATGCGGCCTGCGGCCCGGCGAACTGCGCGAGGGAGACGCGCGCGCCGCTCCGCGCGGCGTTCAGGTCGGGGATGATCTCCACGCGGTCGAGCCTGTCCGACGAGAGCTGGCTCGATATGTTGAACCGCCGGATCGAATCGACCTCGTCGCCGAAGAAGTCCAGACGGTAGGGTTTGCTCTCCGAGTAGGAGAAGACGTCCACGATGCCGCCGCGCACGGAGTACTGCCCGGGTTCATAGACGAAATCCACGCGCGTGAAATCCGCATCGGCCAGCTCCTGCTCGAGCACCTCGATCGAGAAGCGGTCCCCGACGCGCACAGCGATCGTCCCGCGCCGCAGCGCCTCCGCATCCGCGACCCGTTCGGCCAGCGCCTCGGGATAGGTGCAGACCACCAGATAACCCGCTCCGGAAAAACTCCGCAGGGCGTTCATCGTCGCCGTGCGCTGCACGACGCCCTGCGCATCCTCCGCACCGTTGGCCGCCGAATGCTTGTAGGAGGAGGGAAAAAAGCAGACGCGCTCTTCGTCCAGCAGGTTGTAGAAGTCGTTCACGAGGTAGGCCGCCGCGTCGCGGTCCTCGGCGACGAAGAGGTGCACGCCCCCCGTCCGCGCGACCGCCGCGGAGGCATAAAACGAGAGCGCCCCGCCGACCAGCTCCTCGAGATGGACGACGGCACGTTCGCTCCTGTATTCGCGGCACAACGCGCCGAGGGGTTTCGACCCGGCGGCGAACTGCGCCAATTGCTCACGGACGGTCATGGATGACACTTCGAATCGGACCGGTCGCCGGAAAATCGCCGGGACTCCGGATACCGGAGGCCGGTCTTCCGCCGCCAGCCTCCGGCCCCGTGCGGCGGCCTCCCGCCCGCACACGCGCCGGCCCGGCAGGGCGGAAATTCCCGGAAGCCCGACGACAGGTCCGAATTATTTGTTTATCAAATCGTTATCATTCTTATCGTGGTAATGCACCTCGACGATGCCGGTGCTCTGGTCCTCGGCGATCTCGATCCGCACCTTGTATTTCCACTCCCAGCGGCGGCGCAGCGAAATCAGGCCCTTCCTGAGGAAAGCCGCCACATAGGGGCTGACCACCAGCTTGATGAACTTGTGGCCGCGGTCCTGCGTGAGGAACGAAATCTGATTCTCGATCTTCTTGTCGAGCAGCACCGTCGGCTCGATCTTGCCCGTGCCGTTGCACGTCGGGCAGACGTCCGAAACGCTCTCCACGGCCACGGGGCGCACCCGCTGGCGCGTGATCTGCATCAGTCCGAACTTCGTGAGCGGCAGCACGGTGTGCTTGGCCTTGTCGGTGGCCATCAGCTTCACCATCTCGTCGTAGAGCGCCTGTTTGTTCTGCGCCTTGTGCAGGTCGATGAAGTCGATGATGACGATGCCGCCCAGGTCGCGCAGCCGCAATTGCCGGGCGATCTCCTTCGCCGCGGCCAGGTTCACGTCCATCGCGGTCTGCTCCTGGTTGTCCTCGGCCTTGGTGCGGTTGCCCGAATTGACGTCGATGACGTTCATGGCCTCCGTATGCTCGATGATGAGGTAGGCGCCGCGCCGGAGCGAGACGTACTTGGCGAAGAGCGACTTGATCTGCTTCGAGATGTCGAAGTTGTCGAAAATGGGGACCTTGCCCTTGTAGAGCTTGACGATCTTCACCTTCTCGGGGTCGATCTGCTTGATGTAGTTGCGGATCTCGTTGTACATGGCCTCGTCGTCCACGGCGATCTGCGAGAAGGAGCCGTTGAGCGAGTCGCGGATGATCGTGTTGGCGCGGTTCATCTCGCTCATCAGCTGGTCGGGGGCCGTATGCTTGCGGATGGCCGCCACGGTCTTGCGCCAGCGGTCGATCTGCGTCTGGATGTCGTGCTCGATGTCCTCGTCCCGGGCCTCCATGGCGGCCGTGCGGATAATGACGCCGAAATTCTTCGGAAGCACCGCCGCCGCGATGCGCTTGAGGCGCTTCTTCTCCTCCGCCGAACGGATCTTCTGCGAAAGGAAGACCTTCGACGAGAAGGGAACCAGCACCACGTTGCGGCCGGCGAGCGAAATGTCGGCCGTCAGGCGCGGTCCCTTGGTCGAAATGGCCTCCTTGGCCACCTGCACCATGATCTGCTGCCCCACCTGGAGGTAGTCGCCGATCTTGCCCTCCTTCTCCACCGGCGCCTCGAGCTTCATGCTCTCGACGCGCAGGCCCCGCTTGCCGGGCTGCTGCGAGGCGACGAGTTTCTGCAACGAGCGGAACTGTCCGCCCAGGTCGAGGTAGTGGATGAAGGCGTCCTTCTCGTGCCCTATATTGACGAATGCCGCGTTGAGCCCCGGCATGATCTTACGCACCTTCCCGAGGTAGATGTCCCCCACGGAAAACCCCGTCTGACACTGCTCCTTGTTGAGCTCGACGAGCACCTTGTCCTCGCACAGGGCGATGGAGATCTCGGCCGGGGTGACGCTAACGATTAACTCTCTGTTCATATATCGTGTGCCGCGCCGGCCCTCCGGCGGGCGCGGAATGCTGAAAAAATTAGTATCGTACCGCCTGATAGGAATGGAGCGGCGGCAGGCTCCAATATCTGCTGAAAATCAACGCACCGTGCGTGCGTGCGGCGAAAGCCGGAGGAGCGGCGCGACCGCTCGGAAATAAATAGGTAAAGCTAAAAGAGCCCTGCTCCTTTAGCTTTATCCCGTTAGTACAGCGCTACCCTACTTTTTCTTGTGACGGTTCTTGCGAAGACGTTTTTTACGCTTGTGGGTAGCCATCTTGTGACGCTTATGCTTCTTTCCGTTTGGCATAGTCCTTAAAATTTTAGAGGTTCTTATTTATTTTTTACTTCACCTTCTCTGCGAAGCTCTTGGCGGGCTTGAAAGCAGGGATGTTATGTTCGGGAATGGTGATGGTCGTGTTCTTGGAGATGTTGCGGGCTACCTTCTTGGCGCGTTTCTTCACGATGAAACTGCCGAAGCCGCGGAGATACACGTTGTTCTTCTGGGTCAGCGACGTCTTGATGCTCTCCATGAAAGCCTCGACGATAGCCTGCACCTGCACCTTCTCCACGCCGGTGCTCTTCGCGATTTCGCTTACGATATCTGCCTTTGTCATAATTATGTGGTTTTATTGAGTTTAACCTGAGATTCGGAGTGCAAATATACACTTTATTTGTATTTCCGCCAACAAACGGTCGTTTTTTTCATTTTTTTTCATCCGCGCCCTACTTTCCACGCTTACAATGCGATAACAAATATCGGGCAAAACACGCAGAAAAACCGAAATATCCCGTTTCCGCCGCCGGAAGGACCGCTCCGGACTTCCCGCCCGGAATCGAGCAACTCGCTGGCGCACAACGTCATGACCGTCCGAACGGCGAAAATCGCGCCGGCGGTCCAATAAACCGCCCGGTTTTTGCGTTTGAGAGGTAAAATCACTATTTTTGCGAATCCCAATCACGACAGCGCTATGGTCAAAATACTCTGGGTGGACGACGAAGTGGAACTGCTGAAACCGCACGTGCTGTTTCTCACGCAGAAAGGCTACGAGGTGGACACCTGCAACAACGGATACGACGCGATAGACATGGCCTCCGAAGGGGCCTACGACCTGATTATCCTCGACGAGATGATGCCCGGCATGACCGGACTCGAAACCCTGCCCAAGATCAAGGAGGTGCGCCCGACGACACCCGTCATCATGGTCACCAAGAGCGAGGAGGAGAACATCATGGACAAGGCCGTGGGATCGAAGATCGCCGACTACCTCATCAAGCCCGTGAATCCCAATCAGGTGCTGCTCTCGATCAAGAAGAACGTCCACCAGCAGCAGCTCGTCACCGAGCAGACCACGGCCGACTACCGCTCGGAATTCGGGCGCATCACCTCGTCGCTCCAACTGGCCGAGACGTTCCAGGACTGGTGTTCGATCTACCGCCGGCTCACCGGCTGGGAGATCGAGCTTTCGGAATCCTCGGACCGGAGCATCCGCGAGGTGCTCTCTTACCAGAGCGTCGAGGCCAATCAGGAGTTCTGCAAATTCGTCCGCCGCAACTACTACAACTGGATCAACCGCCGCACGGAGGACACGCCCACGATGTCGCATACGCTCATGCGGACGAAAATCTTCCCCGTGGCCGACGAGAATCCCAAGACGACGCTGCTGCTGATCGACAACTTCCGCTACGACCAGTGGCGTTCGATCTCCTCGCTGCTGCGCGGCTACTACGACGTGGTGCAGGACGATTTCTACTGCGCCATCCTTCCCACGGCCACGCAATACGCCCGCAACGCCGTCTTCGCCGGGCTGATGCCGCTGGCCATCGACAAACTGATGCCCCAGAAGTGGCTCAACGACAACGAGGAGGGCGGCAAGAACCAGTACGAGGAGGAGTTCCTCCGGCGCCTGATGCAGCAGAACGGCAAACAGTGGCGCTTCTCGTTCGACAAGCTCGTGCGCCCGGAACAGGGCCGCAAGCTGGTGGACAACATCCAGAAGGTCTACGACGCCGACTTCTCGGTGATCGTTTACAACTTCCTCGACATCCTCTCCCACGCGCGGACCGAGACGGACATCATCCGCGAGCTCACGGAGGACGACGCGGCGTTCCGCTCGCTGACCCGCTCGTGGTTCGAGCACTCGGACCTCTACACCATCCTCAAACTGCTCTCCGAGCGGGGGCACACGGTGGTCATCACCTCGGACCACGGCACGGTCCGCGTGGACAACCCCGTGAAGGTCACCGGCGACCGCGAGACTTCGGCCAACCTGCGCTACAAGACGGGACGCAACCTGGCCTACAATTCGCGTGAGGTGTACGAGGTGCTCAACCCGAAGGACATCCAGCTGCCGTCGAGCAACCTCACTTCGAGCTACATCTTCGCCTACAACTCGGATTTCCTGATCTACAACAACGACGCCAACCGGCATATCCGCTACTACCGCAACACGTTCCAGCACGGCGGCATTTCCATGCAGGAGATGATCGTGCCCTACATCGTACTGAAACCCAAACAATAGCATGAGAACCATACACATCACATCGCAGGACGAACTGCCCGACGTGGCGCGGGCCGTCATCCGCTCGCTGGGGCGCCGCACGGTGGTCGCCTTCCGCGGCGGCATGGGGGCGGGCAAGACGACGCTCATCCGCGAGATCGTCGCCGCGCTGGGATCGGCGGACACCGTGACCAGCCCCACGTTCGCCATCGTCAACCAATACAAGGCCGGCAAAGAGCGTATCCACCACTTCGATTTCTACCGCATCGACGACCAGCGCGAGGCCTACGACTTCGGCTACGAGGAGTACTTCTACTCGGGCGACCTCTGCCTGGTGGAGTGGCCCGAGAAGATCGAACAGCTGCTCCCGGAGAACACGATGAACGTGCGCATCACCGCCGACAGCGACACGGCCCGCACGTTCGAGATCGACTGACCGGCCGCGGCCGGCCGGCAAGCGGAAATAGCGGAAAAATCGTTATCTTTGCCGCCACTATCCATTCACGCCATGCAGGAATACATCTCGCAACAACATCGGGTTCTGCTTCCCGCAGAACAGATCTACGCTGTAATCAGCCGTTTCGACAACCTGACGCCCGCCCTGGCCGACCGCGTCGAGGAGTGGCAGGCCGACGAGGAGCGCTGCTCGTTCAAGGCCAAAGGGTTCACCGTGAAGCTCCGTATGGAGGAGCGCATCGAGCCCAAACACGTGAAGATCGTGGGCGACGAGGGGGGCATACCGATGGATTTCGCCTTCTGGATCCAGTTGCACAAGGTCTCGGAATACGACACCCGCCTGCGGCTGGTGCTGCACATCGAGCTGAACATGATGATGAAAATGATGATCGGCGGCAAACTGCAGAAAGCCGTGGATCAGATCGCCGAGGGGATCGCCAACGCCCTCAACGGCGTCCGGCCGGCCTGAACGGCCGCCGGTCCGTCGTGTCCATGAACGACTTCGGCCGCTTCGTCTCCTTCTTCCGTATCCCGTCCCGCAACCGGGGAGGGCGGCATACGCCCCACGACTCCGACCGGATCGCGGCCTAACGTCCATGCCCGGACGGCGGACGTTCTACGCCCGGATGCGGGCGCGACGAGGAGGCTCCGCCGTCCGGCGGTCTTCGGCGCAGACGCCGCCTTGGCGGAGCGTCGCGGAGGACACCTCCTCCGGCCCGCAGGGCGGCGCCATGCCACGGCCGATTCCACGCGCCCTTCCGGATGCGCCCTTCCGGATCAGATGCGCGGCTTCTGCAACATGCGGATCACGAGCGACACGGCGTAGATCAGCAATGCATATACCAGCAGGATGAATGCTGCGCGGGAACCTCCCGTCAGCAGCGCGGGCGAAATATCCCCGGCCTGCTGTACGGCACGCATCGCCTCCGAATAGCCGATCAGCATATAGACAAACGCGGTCACCGGCGCCAGCAACCCGATTTCCTTGACCCACGCGGGAGCTTTCCACGCGGCGAACAACAGACAGATCAGCTCGACGGTCAGAAGCGACATGCCCCACGGTCCGCCCTCGGAAAACAACTCGAACATAACGACAGATTTTTTTAAATAATGCGGGACCATTCCCTTCCGCAAAGATAGGGGACAAAGCGGCCGGACGGCGCAAAAAGGGGGCGTCGAATCCCGTTGTCGGGCGGTAGAAACCCTTCGCCGGCCTCCGCGCCCCGATCCGTCCGGCGAAGGGCTTCCGCCGAAAGGAGATTTTACCTATATTTGTAAGGACGCAAAATCCCCGCCCGCACATGAAACGCCTTTTCCCGATCTGCTGGTGGCCCGGCACCGTCGGCTTCCTCGCCCTGCTGTTCGTCAGCCTGGGCCACCCCGCTCCGCGGGCGGTCGCCCTCGCCGTACTCTTTCTGCCCGGCATGCTCTGCGCCCGCTATTTCCTGCCGCAACTCGCACCCGGCAGAGACCGGGAGCACATCCTCCATGCCGTCTGCCTCGCGCTGGCCGTTCTCTGCACCCAATACCTCTCGCTGCTGCTCGGACTGGCCCTCGTGCTCGACGCCTCCCCGGACGAGGTTCCCCCGCTGCTGCTGAACCCCTTCTTCCTGCTGCTGGTCCTCTCGGCCCTCGTCACACCCGGAATGGCCATCGAGAAATACCTGGAACGCCGGCAGCCCTACGACACGACGATCCGCTTCGTCTCCGAGCGGCGGAAGGTCGCGCTCGATCCCGGCGAAATCCGTTACGTGGAGTCGAACGACAGCGAAGTGCGGATCCACACCGCCTCGGGCGAGATCTACCGCACCAAGACGCGCATCTCGCAGTGGGAGGCGCAGCTCGACGGCCGCTTTCTGCGCATCCACCGCTCCTACATAGTCAATACGGAGCGGATCGACCGCTACCTCCCCTCGTACGTCCTCATCGGCGACGAACGGATCGACATCTCCCGCAAATACAAGGAGGAGGTCCGCCGCCGGCTGGGCGACGCATAGAACGCCTCCCGGCACGGAAGCGCCCCCCGGACCGGGAACCGCCGCCTACTCCTCCATCGCCGCGGCCACACGACGGATCGTCGGGAAGGCGTCGCGCAGATGCTCCTCGCGCTCGGCGGGAGCGCACCACGACACCCTTTCGATCCCCTCCTCGGTCTGGGGCGCCGGAGTGCCGGCTCCCGCCGGACGCAGCCGGAACCAGTGCGTGCGCTTGAGTTCCCAGCGCGCGGTCTTCGCGAACCAGTAGGCGTGCAGCGTCTCGCACAGGGGCCGTTCGACCCGCGCGGCGATGCCCGTCTCCTCGGCGATCTCGCGCTCGGCGCAGGCGGCGAGGCTCTCGCCCGCCTCGAGGTGTCCCTTGGGCAGGTCCCAGCGGCCGTTGCGGCGGATCATCAGCCACTCCCCGCGGTCGTTCACCACCACGCCACCGGCCGCCTCGACCGGGACGAATCCGGCGGCGAAAGCCCCGAAGGCGGCCCCGGGATCGGCCGCGACGACCGAAACGGAGTTGTGCGTTTCGAGAATTTTGAGTATCTTGTCGCGGTTCGGGCCGCACTCCGCGGCTACGGGAAACCCCTCCGCATCGGATGCGGAGGAGACGAACCGGAGGGTCTTATCGGCGAAATAAACGGTAGGATTCATCGTTCGAACGGATCATAATTCGGAACAAAAATAGCAATAAATGGGAAAACCTTTACGCAAATGAAAAAAATCATCCTGACGATGGCTATTGCAGCTGCGGGGCTGGGCGCGTGCGACAAACGGCCGCAACCCCTTACGATCGACAATGCGCTGACGGCCGAAGAGATCGCGGCCGGCGTGCTGACGCCCGAGGTCATGTGGAAGATGAGCCGCGCGGGCGGCGCATCGCTCTCGCCCGACGGACGGACGCTCCTCTACCAGCAGACCGACTATTCGATGGCCGAGAACCGCGGCGTGACGACGATCCGCGTCGAGGACCTCGCCACGAAGGCCGTCACCCCGCTCACGGACTTCTCGTCCAACAGCCTCTCCCCGCGCTGGAGCGCCGACGGAGGCAAAATCTACTTCCTCTCCGACCGCAGCGGTTCGATGCAGGTCTGGGAGATGGATGCCGCGGGCGGCAGCGTCCGCCAGCTCTCGGACTTCGACCGCGACGTGGAGGGCTTCGGCATCAGCCCCCGCGGCGACAAGGCGTGGTACGTGCAGCGCGTGCAGGTCGCCGCCCGCCGCTCGGCCGACATCCACAAGGACATGCCCGAATCCCGGGCGCGCATCTACGACGACCTGATGGTCCGCCACTGGGACTACTGGGACGAGGGCGAACACATGCACCTGTTCGTGGGCGACTTCGGTCCCGAAGGGCTGCGCCCCGGCACAGACATCGTGGGCGCCGACGCGGCGTGGGACGTGCCGCTGGCCCCCTACTTCGACATGGCCGAAATCGCCTGGAACAACGCCGGGACGCAACTGGCCTACACCTGCAAGCCGCTGACGGGCACGGCCTACGCCGTCTCGACCGACTCGGACATCTTCGTTTACGACCTGGCCGACGGCAAAACGCACAACATCTGCAAGCCGTTCGACGGCAAAGCACGCTACAACGCCGCGGCCGGGCACAAGCCCGCCATGCCCGGCTACGACAAATACCCCGTCTGGTCGCCCGACGACCGGAAGATCGCCTTCCTCTCGCAGCGGCGGGCCGGCAACGAATCGGACAAGTCGCGCCTGTTCCTCTACGACTGCCGGACGCACGCGATGCAGGACCTCACCGAGGATTTCGACTACAACGCCATGAACGTCCTCTGGGAGGGGAACGACCGGCTGTGGTTCATCGCCCCGATCGAGGCCACGCACCAGATCTGCCGCATCGCCCCCGACGAGGACGAGGTCGAGGTCGTGACGAAGGGCGACCACGACATCGCGGCCTTCACGATGGCCGGGGAGCAGATCGTGGCCGAGCTCTCGACCATCTCCTCCGCCGCGGAGTTCTACACGGTGAACCCCGCGGACGGTGCGCTGACGCAGATTTCGGAGATCAACCGGGCGATCTACGACCGGATCCGCATGGGCGAGGTGCGGAAACGGTGGGTCGAGACCACCGACGGCAAGCAGATGCTCACGTGGGTGATCCTGCCGCCCGACTTCGACCCGGCGAAGAAATACCCCACGCTGCTCTACTGTCAGGGCGGCCCGCAGAGCGTCGTGTCGAACGGCTGGAGCTATCGCTGGAACTATCAGCTGATGGCCGCGCAAGGCTACGTCGTCGTGGCGCCGAACCGCCGCGGCCTGCCCTCGTTCGGCCAGGAGTGGCTCGACCAGATCTCAGGCGACTACTCGGGACAGAACATCCGCGACTACCTCTCGGCCATCGACGACGTGGCGCGCGAGCCGTGGGCCGACGAAACGCGCATGGGATGCGTCGGCGCCTCGTACGGCGGCTATTCGGTCTATTTCCTGGCCGGACACCACGACAAACGCTTCAAGGCCTTCATCGCCCACTGCGGCATCTTCGACTTCGACTCGATGTACGGCGAGACGGAGGAGCTGTGGTTCGTCAATAACGACTACGGAGGCTCCTACTGGGACAAGGAGAACCCCACGGCAATGCGCTCCTACGCCAACTCGCCCCACAAGTTCGCCGACCGCTGGGACACGCCCATCCTCATCATCACCGGCGAGCGCGACTACCGCATCCCCTACACGCAGTCGCTCGAAGCCTTCACGGCCGCCCGCGTACGGGGCATCCCGGCACGGCTGGTCGAGTTCCGGGACGAGGCGCACCAGGTGTTCAAGCCCCAAAATTCGCTGGTCTGGAACCGCGAGTTCTTCGGCTGGCTCGACAAATACGTGAAGTGACCCTCCGGAACGCTCCGGAACGACGATCCGGCCCTGCCGCAGCGCGCTGCGGCAGGGCCGCCGCCGTAAAAAGGACGCCGTCGCACCGGTCCCGCCGCGCGAGCCGCTGAAAAGAAGCCCCGCAAAGCGGCACGTTCGTGATGAAAAACCGCCGGTTCGTTGAATTTATTTCCGCGAACCGACACGCCTGCCTATTTTTGCAACATTCCTGATAAAAGACCTTTATGCGAACAAGCCTCCGGACTATCCTCGCCGCATGCTGCATCGCGGCGTCGGCAACCATCCTGCGGGCGCAGGAGTTGTCCGCCCCGGGCCTTCCGGCCGACACGGCACGCACATGTCCTCCCGCGGCGGCAACCGCCGCGACGGCCTCCGGCACACCGATCGCCGAACACCCGAAGACCATCAACGAGAAACGCCGCGAACGCGGGCTCACGGATCCCCGCAACCTCTTCGTCCCGAAGGGTCAGTGGGTCTTCGGCGGCACGGCCTCCTACTCGACACACACCAACGAGGGCTACCAGTTCCTCATCGTCGAAGGCATCGACTCGAAGGGCTACACGGTGCGTGTCAGTCCGATGATCGCCTACGCCCTGACCGACAACATGGCCCTCGGCGGCCGCTTCATCTACTCGCGCACGCTGCTCGAACTGGACAAGGCCGAACTGCAACTGGGCGACGAAGGCTCCGACACGGACCTCAAGGCCAACAACTACTACTCGCTGCGGCACAACTACTCGGTGGCCGCGATCTGGCGCCAGTACATCCCGCTGGGCCGCAACAAGCGGTTCGCGCTCTTCAACGAGACGCAGCTCTCCGTGGGCGGCACGCAGGCGCGCTTCACGAACGATTCGCCGGTCAAGGGAACCTACGAGACGGGCTATACCCTCTCGCTGGGCATCTCGCCGGGCATCGTCGCCTTCGCCACGAACAACATGGCCGTCGAAGTGAACGTCGGCGTCATGGGCATCAGCTACACCCACACCAAGCAGGTGCACAACCAGGTCACGGTGGGCAAACGCAATACGAGCATGATGAACTTCAAGGTCAATATCTTCTCGATCGGCCTGGGCATGGCTTTCTACCTCTAATACCGCGACGCACATGAAACACTTCATACTCACCGCACTTTCGACAGGCATCGCGCTGACGGCCGCCGCAGCGTCCGCGGAGAGCCTCCCCGCCGATTCGGCGCGCACGCACGCCTTCCGCCGGGAGGCCGCGGCAGCCTCCGTATCCGGCAGCGGCGCGAAGAGCCGCGGCCGGGAGCATTTCCTCCCGACGCGCCGGCGCATCGACCGGGAGATCGACAAGCTCAAGTTCGCCTACAAGGGCGAGGTCATCATGGGTCTCACGGCCTCCTACGGCACGCTCTCGAGCGACGACACGGACATCATGCTCATCGTGGACGGCATCGGCGCCGACGGTTCGGTGGCCACCGTCAAACCGTTCGTCGGCTACTTCTACCGCGACAACAACTGCGTGGGCGTGCGCTTCGGCTACCGCCACATGGGCGGCACGCTCGACAGCGGCAACTACGACTTCGGCGAGAGCAACGACCTGACCGGCGCGCTGCCGTACCTCGACCTGGCCAGCGACAACTATTCGTTCGGCATCTTCCACCGTTCCTATGCGGGTCTCGACCCGAAGGGACGCTTCGGACTGTTCGCCGAATTCGAGCTCTCCATGTCCACCGGCTCCACGAACTTCGCCTACGAGTCGGGCGACCGGATCAAACGCACGTACAGCGACAACACGCAGTTCAAACTCGCGTTCAACCCCGGCGCGGCCGTCTATATCTTCCCCAACGTCTGCGCCACGCTCTCGTTCGGACTGGGCGGCATCCAGTACACCTCCGTCACGCAAAAGGACGCCGAGGGGCACAAGATCGGCTCGCGCAAGGCATCGAACATGAAATTCAAACTCAACATCGCCGCCATCAACGTCGGCATGACGATCCACCTCTGGGACAAGAAAAAGAAATAGACCATGAATACCCGATACCTGAAAACGCTGCTCACGGCGGCGGCCGCCCTTCTGGGCTCGGCCTGCATCGAGAACGACGTGCCCTATCCCGTCGTCGAAATCAGCATCGCCGACATCGAAGGCGAGGGATTCACGGTCGGCGCGACCGATCCCGCGAACCGCACGATCACCCTCGCCCTCGACGAGCAGACCGATATACGGAAAGTACGCATCGACAAGGTGGACTACGACGTGACGATCCACAGCGTCCATGCCGACAAGGAGACGTTCATCCGCCAGATCGCCAGTTCGGTCGAGCTGGTCGGCACGCACGACATGCGCACGCCGCTCACCACGACCCTCTCGCTCTACCAGGATTACACATGGACCATCCGGGCCGAACAGCGCATCGCGCTCGATTTCCGGGTGAAGGGGCAGATCAAGGAGGCGGAAATCGACACGCAGGCCCGCACCGCGACGGCCTTCGTACCCGACGGCACCGACCTGGCCGCCGTGCGGATCGAAACGCTCAAGCTCGGGCCCGCGGAGGTCACGACCTACTCGCCCACGGTCGAGGAGCTTTCGGCCGCCGGATTCGCCGAGGAGCGGAAGGTGCGCGTCACCTGCCACGGAGAGACGGAAGAGTGGACGCTGCGCGTACAGGAGACCGACATCCGGATGGCCGTGCAGGAGATCGACCTCTGGAACAACACGGCGACCGTCACGGCCTTCCTCACAGAGGAGGAAGCGAAGAAAGCCGAGGTGCAGTACCGGTCCGAAGGCGCCGAAAGCTGGCAGACGGCCCGCAAGGAGGGTTATGCCGACGGCATTCTCCGCGCGATCGTCGAACCCGGATGGCAGGAGTCGCAGAACAAGAACGGACTGACCGTTTACACGATGGCTCCGGAACAGGGCATCTTCGCCGGCCACACCTACGAGCTGCGCCTGCTGGTCGGCGACGAGGAATACGGCATGATAACGCAGACGACAGCGGCCGGCCACACGATTCCCGACGGCGACCTGGAGGACGGCACGCTGAGCTGTTTCACGAAAGACAACGAGACCGAGGAGCAGGTGCGCTTCTGGGGCAGCGGCAACAATCTCTTCAAGCCCAAACTGTGCACGCAGGGCGAGTTCGGCGGTTCGAAATGCGCATACCTGCAAGCTTCGAAGACGCTGGGCATCCTCGCCTCGGGCAACTTCTTCTCGGGTCTGTTCCACTACGAGGGCATGAACGGCACCGTCAAGTTCGGACAGCCCTACGCCTGGGAGTCGCGGCCGCGTGCGATGAAGGTCCGCTATTACGCCCCGACGATCGGAACGGTGGACGTCGCCAAGTATCAAAACCCGGGAAATCTCGAAAAGGGAGATCAGGACATGTCGCGTATCATGGTAGCCATCGTCGATTGGAGCGACCGGCACGAAGTGACCTCCGGAGTGGGCCAACCCTCCGGCATGTGGGACCCCGAAGAGACGATGCGGACCGAAGAGGGAGCCATCATCGCCTACGGTTCGAAATTCATCGACGCGGCCTCCACCGGCGACGCGTGGATCGACCTCGAACTGCCGCTGTCGTTCTACGACACGGCGGCGAAACCGGGCGGCAAGATCTCGATCGTGATCTCCTGCTCGACGAGCGCCTACGGAGACTTCATGGTCGGCTGCTCGCAGAACCAGCTCTATCTCGACGACTTCGGATGGATCTACTGACGGGTGCGGGCGGAATTCCCGAGGTTCCGCCCCGCCCGTGAGGACGCCGCAGTGCGGATGCCTGTGCATCCGTGCCGCGGCGTCCTCATTTCCGACGGGTCCCCGGCGCCGATACGGCCGTCGCCGCACGCCTCCCCCGACAACCGCACGGGCCCGCGATTCTTCGGGACCGATGCGCCCCGGCAGCCCCCGGCAACTGCCGCAACCACTCTCCCGGCGAGGCCCGACGAAAGGCGCCGTCCGGTACGCCTGTACCCCGCAAAAAACGAATTCACCCCCGCCGCATGCATTGCGGCAGGGGTGAATTTCCGTTTCGCGGAGACCTTTCGGACGGTCTCTCTCCGTATTTTCCGCCGAATCACCTCCGGGCGATGCGGCAGTATGTATCATAGCGTCCGATGACGTCCTCCACATAGGCGAGCGTCTGCCGGCCTCCGGTGAAGCGGCCGTAACGGACCGCCTCGCTCTCGTAGTATTCGGGCCGGGCCTTCAGCGTGAGATAGCGCGCCACCACTTCCCACGAATTCGGGTCTTCGCCGTGGAGCCGGGCCAGCCGCCGGGCATCGGTCACATGGCCGATGCCGCCGTTGTAGCAGGCCAGAAGAATACCCATCCGGTCCTTCTCGGAAATACCGTCCGGAAGGCGGAGCGTCGCCTCGATCTTCGAGAGCAGCTTGTTCGCCAGCCACACGTTGGTGGCGGGATCGGCCACCTCCTCGATCGGAATGTCGAACTGACGCGCCACCGAAGGCATGATCTGCATGAGGCCCTTCGCCCCGCGGCGCGACGTGACGTCGGGCGTGAACCGCGACTCGTGGTAGGCGATGGCCGACAGCAGCCGCCAGTCGTTGCCTTCCGGCTCGCTGATGTCGCGGATCAGGTTGTCGTAGGCCGAAATCACGCAGGTCCTCTCCTCGAGCAGGGCGTCCGTCGGAGAGAGCCCCGCCGCGGTTTCGCTCCGCAGCTCCTCATCCGTCACGGGGGAGCCGAAGCGGGCGTTGAAACCGTAAAATGTCGTCAAAACAGTCAGGAACGCAAATGTTAAAACAGTCTTTTTTAACATAAAAGGTTGTTTTGCGGGCAGTTCATACCGCGCAGAACAGTACGCTAATCATAGAATCCCCACGAAATACCGATCTTGAACATGCCCGGATTGAGCGGGTATCCGGCCGCCGAGAAATACTCGCCGTTGCCGAACAGCCCCTTGTTCACATGCTGGTATTTCAGAAAGATGCGCATTCGCTTCCACTTTCCCATGACGAAAGCGTCGAGATAGGGATAGTTCCCCACCTCCATCTCCCGCTGGTTGTAGTACACCGACAGAGCCGGATTGTAGGAGGGCGCATAATACCGCGTATTGAAGCGTCCGTCCAGTCCGATCTGCAGGCGCAGCACGTCGCGCACGACCCAGAACTCGTAGTAATACGAGAGGAAGGCGCTCAAAAGCGGAACGGGGATGACTTCCTGATCCGTACTCCACTGCAACAATACCCTGTTGTCCAGATGAAGTCCGCCTAAACGGAAATCCTTGCGGGCATACACACTCGTGAGGCTGACGCTTCCGTCGTGCTGGGCCACGTTCCCGTCCGGACCGTAATAGATCTTGTCGGACAGGACGCCCTGCCACGCCCCCGCCTCGAAAGCGTAGTCGGGGACCGAAAACTTCACCTCGAACCGAGTCTCATTCTCCTTGTTCAAAGGAGCGGACCATCTGTAATGGTTCGAGAACAGATTCTCCTGCCAGTAATTGGGCGAACGGCGGTCCATCGAGAACCGCCCCTCGAGAATCAGGGGGTGTCCGCGGAGATAGCCCGTCAGCGCGAGGTGCGCGCCGATCTCGATATCCCCGCCTCTGTAGCCGGACGGGTAGAACTTCAGGTTCGCGTCCCATCCGACGTATTTCTTGATTTTGCCGCTGACGGCGCCGTAGGCGAAATAGCTCGTCTTATCGACCTTCGTATAACCACCCGTCAGGTAGTCTTTCAGCTCGAACTGCGAGTAGGTGTGCATGTCGATCCCCAGCCCCGCGTCGATCGTACCCACCACGCCGTTGCGGTCCCACGGCTGGGCCTGCACGAAAAACCGGTTCGAAATGACCCGCTCGTAGAGCGAATCGCGCGTCTGCTGCGGGTTGATGAACCAGTCGTCGTAGTAGTTGTGCTCGGCCGAAACGAATTCGCCGTTCTCGTCGCGGTGATCCCGTTCGTCGGTGTAGGGCATGTTCAGGTCGGTATAGACCTTGCTCCACGAGCTGTACTCGAACGAATGGCCCACATAGACGGTCGAAAGGTTGGCCACCGAGAAGTCGCTCTCCGTGACGCGCTGCAACGGAATGGCGAAGGACTGCGTGACGAAGAAGGCGTTGTTGCGGTAAACGTTCTTCGCCTCGGCGTCGGCCAGTTTCATCGGAATACCCGACGGCATCTCGAAAACGGTATCCCGCAGGGCCCATACGCCGACCACGCCGCCGTTCTCCTGCTGTTCGATCTTGTTGTTGTAATAGGCCGCATGGACCGAGTAGCGCTTGCCCGTGTGGCTGAACGCCACGGCCAGATTGTGGTTCTTGGTCCGCGACCAGACATACTGTCCGCGGGTGCCGCGCGCCTTGTAATCGACATTGAACCCCGTCGTCGGCGAGATATTCTGGGCGTGCATGATTTCGAAGTTCTCCTCCCGGAAACGCTTCTGTCCCGACTCCTCGTAGCTCATGCGGATCATGGGCTTCTTCGTGTTGTAGAAGTCCACGTTCTCCATATTGTAGGTATAGGCGTAATAGGGGCTCGCGAAGCTGAAGTCGAAATCCTGCGGGCGGCGGAAGTAGTTCAGCGGCAGCGAAGTCTGTCCCAGCGCACCCTGCGCGATGTCGCCCACGTCCTCGCGGAAGAACGGATAGTCGATCCTGTAATCGGTCAGCGTGGTGTCCAGCGGCATGACCGTCACGCGGTTGTACTCGCGGTTCACGTGCCACCGGAAGTTGTTGAGCGCACGGACCGAGTCGTCGAAGAAGTAGGATTCGAGCGGCTTGCGGATTTTGCGCTCCTTCTTGGTCGTATCCTGCTGCTGTCCCTCGCCGTTCTCGTCCTCGGGCTGCTCGAAGGGGTTGTTGCCGTAGAGGTTGTTCGTCTCGCCGTTGCGCTGCGCGCGCATGAGGGTGCTGGCATCGAAATTCTGGGAACGCACCGCCCCGGGCACTGCCAGCAGCAGCCCGGACAACAGCGTCAATCCTATGCGATGCGACAAACGACCCATGTACCCGCTCTCATTGGTTTGTACGGCACGCGAGGCCGCGCACGAAGGAGACGACGACGTAGAGCGCGATAACGAGCGGCACGGCATAGCCGCGCAGCAGCACGATCATCGCCGCGCCGGCCGCCAGAAACGAATAGCGCAGCTCGTTGCCCCGCCAGCCGAAGCCGTGGAACTTGAGCGCGAACATCCTGATCCCGGAGACCATCAGCCACGCCGCGGCCGCGGCCACGGCCAGGACCGCCTCGCGCGGAAGCACGAGTCCGTTCCGCTCGGCCAGCAGTCCCAGCGACCCGCAGAGCAGCGCTGCGGCCGGCGAGGGCAGGCCGCAGAACTCCGTGCGCTGCGTGTCGTCGATATTGAACTTCGCCAGACGCAGCGCCGCGAAGGCCGCAACGACAAAAACCGCATAGGCCGCCGCCTCCGCCGCCGGGCCTTCGCCCAGCCACAACGACGGCATCCGGCCGTAGAGCACGTAGAGGATCGAGGCGGGCAGCAGTCCGAACGAAATGTCGTCCGACAGCGAATCGAGTTGCAGGCCGATCGGCGAACTCTGTCCCAGCAGGCGCGCCACGAATCCGTCGAAGAAGTCGAACACGGCGGCCAGAATCATCAGGCAGAAGGCCGTCGTCAGGCGGCCGCCGCTCAGCGCCATGACCACGCCGACCGAACCGCACACGAGATTCGCCAGCGTCAGCAGATTGGGTATCGTGAACAATCGAACTTTCATAGTCTCTCAAAATAGCGTCCGCGGTGCGCCCCCGGCCGCAGCCGGCAATCCCGCCGCCGGCCTGGATTCCGGGAAGCGCTCCCGGCGCGATACGGCGGGGGTCTCCGCCGCGGAAGCCTCTCTCCGCGGGCCGCCGCGGGAGCGCTCCGGCCCAAAAATTAACTTACGACAGGCGGCAAAGTTACGAAAATATTTTTATCTTTGTCGAACTTAACGCATATATAACTATGACGAGCAATAAATATTGTGTCATCATGGCGGGCGGCATCGGGTCCCGCTTCTGGCCCAAAAGCCGCCAGTCGAGGCCCAAACAGTTCCTCGACATTCTCGGAACCGGGAAATCCTTCATCCGCCACACCTACGAACGCTTCACGAAGATGGTTCCCGCCGAGAACTTCCTCGTGGTGACCAACGACCGATACAAACGGCTGGTACTGGAGCACATTCCCGAAATCGGCGAGGAGCAGGTTCTCTGCGAACCCGTGGGGCGCAACACGGCGCCCTGCATCGCCTATGCGGCCTACACGCTCCTCAAGCGCAACCCCGACGCCGAGATGATCGTCACTCCGGCCGACCACCTGATCCTCAACGAGGAGGACTTCCGCGGGATCATCGCCGAGTGCCTCGCCTTCGCCTCGGAGCACGACGCGCTGATGACCGTCGGCATCAAACCCACGCGCCCCGACACGGGATACGGCTACATCCAGGTCTCGGACGGCAGCCCCATCAGCAAGGTCAAGTGCTTCACGGAGAAGCCCGACCTGGAACTGGCGCAGGTCTTCCTGCAGTCGGGCGAGTTTTTCTGGAACTCGGGCATCTTCGTCTGGAAGGTCCGCTCGATCGTCGAGGCGTTCGAGAAGTACCTCCCCGAGCACCACGCCCTCTTCAGCGGGGTGATGCGCGCCCTGGGGACCGACGCCGAGCGCAACGTGGTGGAGATCGCCTTCTCGGAGTGCCGCGCCATCTCGATCGACTACGGCATCATGGAAAAGGCCGACAACGTTTACGTCCGCTGCGGCGAATTCGGCTGGAGCGACGTCGGCACGTGGGGCTCGGTCTACCAGCACTCGCGCAAGGACCGCTACGCCAACGCCGTGCCGGCCGAGGGGTGCTACCTCTACGACACGCGTTCGTCGATCGTCTCGCTTCCCGCGGAGAAGATCGCCGTCATCAGCGGCCTGAAGGAGTATATCGTCGTGGACACGGAAGACGTGCTGCTGATCTGTCCCCGCGCCGAGGAGCAGAACATCAAGAAGTTCATCGACGAAGTGAAGTTCCACAACGGCGACAAACACATCTGACCGCGGCGGGCCGTGCGGCGCCGCACGGCCCGCCATTCCAGAACCCCATGTCCGAACTCTACGAACTTTTCCTCGAACACCCCGTCGTCTCGACCGACACGCGCCGGATCGTGCCGGGGTCGGTCTTCTTCGCCCTGCGCGGCGCCACGTTCGACGGCAACCGCTTCGTCGCCGAAGCCCTCGCCCGCGGAGCGGCCTTCGCCGTGGCGGACGATCCCGCGGCGGCCGGCGGCGATCCCCGCATACGTTTCGTACCCGACACGCTGCAAGCCCTCCAGGCCCTCGCGCGCGAACACCGCCGCGCACTGGGCATCCCGATCCTCGCCATATCGGGCAGCAACGGAAAAACCACCACCAAGGAACTCGTGAGCCGCGTCCTCGCGAGCCGTTTCGAGGTCTATGCCACCCGCGGCAACCTCAACAACCACATCGGCGTCCCGCTGACGCTGCTGGCGATGGATACCCGCACGCAGTTCGGCATCGTGGAGATGGGCGCGAGCGCCTGCGGCGAAATCACCCTGCTGGCCTCCGTCGCCGAACCCAACTACGGCCTGCTGACCAACGTGGGACGCGCCCACCTCGAAGGGTTCGGAGGCCCCGAGGGGGTCCGCCGCGGCAAGGGCGAGCTGTTCGACTACCTCGCCGCGCACGGCGGCACGGCCTTCGTCCCCGAGGAGGACGCGACGCTCTCGGCGATGGCCGCCGAACGCCCCGCGATGGCCGTCGAACGCTATTCGCGCTCGCTGGCCGACGGCTTGGAAAACCGGCTCGAAGGTAACTACAACCGGTACAACATCGCCGCGGCCGTCGCCGTGGGACACCGCTTCGGCATCCCCGACGGGGAGATACGCCGTGCCATCGCCTCCTACACGCCCGACAACAACCGCTCGCAGCGCACCGAGACGGAGCGCAACACGCTCGTGGTCGATTGTTACAACGCCAATCCGTCGAGCATGCGCGCGTCGGTCGAGAACTTCCTCGCCGAACCGCTCGGCCGCCGCACGGCCCGGGTGCTCATCCTGGGCGACATGCTCGAACTGGGCGAGTGGTCGGCCGAAGAACACGCCGCCGTCGTCCGGCTCGCATTGCAGGGAGCCGGCGCCTCCGGCGCCGCACCGCTTCCGGCCGGAACCGCCACGCAACTGCTGCTGGTCGGTCCGGAGTTCGCCCGCGCCGTGGCGGCCCTTCCCCGCAAACCCGCCGCGACGGAGCTGTTCGCCTCGCGCGAGGAGCTGCTCGAACGGCTCCGCACGCGCCCCGTGGAGAACGCGCTCGTCCTGCTCAAGGGATCGCGCGGCATCGGACTGGAGAAAGCGCTCGAGGCATTGTGATCCGCCGGAACACGGCACGGACGGCGCGGGAAACGGATTTCCGCGCCGTTCGTCGTATCGCCGCCACCGGAGTCTCCGGAAGAGAGCACGGCTCCGCCTTCGGAATCAGAAGCGGCACATCAGCTCCACCACCAGTTTGTCCTGCTCCGAAAGGGCCGGACGCACCGATTCGCGGTAGAAATAGGCCTCGTAGTTGAGCCGGATGTCGGCCGTGAAGGGCAGCCCGAGGCTGAACGTCAGGCCGCCCGTGAGACGGTGGCGGCGGGCGTCGTCCGTCTCCAGCACGCCCCCTTCGCCAAACAGGCCGTCGCTGTGGTCGGACATGTAGTCGTAACGCGCCAGCACCGAGACCTTGCGGAACCATCGCCGGAGGGGAAAATCCCGGCATACGAAGGCATCCACGGCATTCACGCCGGGAAAAAGCCCGTCGGCATACTCCTTGCGCAGGTATTCGCCCTCGACATGCCAGCGGCCGTGCTCGTAGTAGGCCCCGGCGTCGTACATCATGATATCGACCTCGCCGGGACGTATCTTCTGCACGCTGGCCGACAGGTTGAAACGCCCGCCCAGCCGTGCCTGCGCCTTGAGCGAATAGTTGAACCGTCCGGTCCAGAAATCCTTCTGCGCGGTCAGCCCCGAACCGTTGAAAACGCCCGCCTCGAGCACCACCGGCACACGCCGCCCGAACCGCCAGCCGAGCGTCGCCCCGACGTCGCGCACGTTCCCCGCCTGCTTGGCGATGAACGAGCGGTTGGCGAAATACTGCTCGTGGGGCGAACGGTGGGCGTCGATGGTGAACGGCACGCGCATCTGTCCGATCGTGAAGGAGAGCCTGCGGCGCAGCATCCCCAGCCGGACATAGGCGTCGAGCATCTTGATCGAACCCTCGTCCGAGAGGTCGATCTCCGCCTTGTAGGCCACCGCCGGCAGCAGATCGCCCGAAAGGCTGAAGCGGGCGTTCCGCACCTCGAAGCGCCCCTTGCCGATTTCGGGCTGGTATTCGAACTTGCCGCGCACGGTCCCGTGGACCTGCACGGAAAAGGCGCGCCCGGCGCTCCGGGCCGCCAGCGTATCGGAGGACCCTGCCGCAGAGCCGCCGGTCTCTTCCGCGACGGCCGTCCCGGCGGTCCGCCGCCCGAACGGCATCAGACCGCCCGCCCGGACAGCGGAGGGCGCGGTGCAGAGGACCGACGAAAGGAGAAGGATGACGGGATGTTTCAGCATTCGCATATCCGTTTTAGCGGGGCAGCGGACAGAGGCCCGCCCGGGCCGTCCGGCTGCCGTGTTCAACCGGCCGCAAAAGAAGCGAACGGATATTACAATCCGGCGGCATCCGTATTACATTCCGGTAAAAGGAGACCGCACAGCACCGCCGCACAGCGGATTTTTCCGGAAAGCAGGCGAAGGAGGTCCGCTTCCGGGCGGATTTTCCGTATTTTTTGTTATTTTTGCCTTTCGGTAACACGAACCCCGAAAAAACACTCGCACCATGACACTCAACGAATACCAGCGGCACGCCCTCGAAACGGCCGTCTATCCTGAACAGAGCCGCATCATCTACCCCACGCTCGGACTTACGGGCGAAGCCGGCGAAGTGGCCGACAAGGTGAAAAAGGTGATCCGCGACGCCGGCGGGGAGTTCACGCCCGAGAAGCGGCAGGAGATCATGAAGGAGATCGGCGACGTACTGTGGTACTGCGCCACGCTTTCGCACGACCTGGGCTTCGACCTCGAAGAGGTCGCGCAGACGAACGTGGACAAACTCCGCTCGCGGATGCAGCGCCACCGGATCGCCGGCAGCGGCGACAACCGCTGACCGCCGCACATCCTGCTGAAAAACCCCGACAAACACACCAACTCATAGAGATTCGATACATGGAAGAGCAGAAACCTCAGACTTCGCTGCCCGAGAACGCCTACCGGGAGCTCAAACCGGGCGAGGAGTACCGTCCCCTGATGCCCGCCGCCTCGTCGCCGACGGAGGTAACCCCCTATTCGGTCCTCATGGGCGTCGCAATGGCCGTCGTCTTCTCGGCCGCCGCCGCGTTCCTCGGCCTCAAGGTCGGCCAGGTGTTCGAAGCCGCCATCCCGATCGCCATCATCGCCGTAGGCATGGGCACGGTGCTGGGCAAGAAGAACATGCTGGGACAGAACGTCATCATCCAGTCGATCGGCGCCTCGTCGGGCGTGATCGTCGCCGGAGCGATCTTCACCCTTCCGGCGCTCTACATCCTCGGCCTCGACGCCGCCTTCTGGCAGGTGTTCCTCTCGTCGCTCTTCGGCGGCCTGCTGGGCATCGTGCTGCTCATCCCCTTCCGCAAATACTTCGTCAAGGAGATGCACGGCAAGTATCCCTTCCCCGAAGCGACGGCCACCACCGAAGTGCTGGTCTCGGGCGAGAAGGGCGGCGACCAGGCCCGCCTGCTGGCCGTGGCGGGCCTCGTGGGCGGTCTGTACGACTTCGTCGTCGGGACCTTCGGGCTCTGGACCGAGTCCGTCTCGACACGCATCTGCACGTGGGGACAGGTCGCCGCCGACAAGTTCAAGGTGGTCTTCGGCCTCAACACCTCGGCCGCCGTGCTGGGTCTGGGCTACATCATCGGACTCAAATACGCCATGATCATCACCGCCGGTTCGTGCCTCGTGTGGTTCGTCCTCGTGCCCGTCGCGGGGTCGCTGGCCGAAGCAATCGACCCCGCGGCGATGGCTTCGCTGCTGGGCGTGACGAACCCCGACCTGCTCGCGCATCCCGAGAGCCTCTTCACGGCCGAGAACCTCTTCGCCTTCATCGGCAAGCCCATCGGTATCGGCGGCATCGCCATGGCCGGGATCATCGGCATCGTCCGCCAGTCGAAAATCATCCGTCAGGCCGTGGGGCTGGCCGTCTCGGAGTTCGGCGGCGGCAAGACGACGGGAGGTGGCGACACGCAGCGCACGCAGCGCGACCTCACGATGAAGCGCGTGCTGACGATTCTCGTCGCCACGCTGCTCGCGGTCTTCGTCTTCTTCCATTTCGGCCTGCTGGACGGCTGGGTGCAGTCCGTCACGGCGCTGCTGATCGTCTTCGTCATCTCGTTCCTCTTCACCACCGTCGCGGCCAACGCCATCGCCATCGTCGGCACGAACCCCGTGTCGGGCATGACGCTCATGACGCTCATCCTCTCGTCGCTCGTGCTGGTGAGCGTCGGGCTGAGCGGCACGACGGGCATGACCGCCGCGCTGGTCATCGGCGGCGTGGTCTGCACGGCCCTCTCGATGGCCGGCGGCTTCGTCACGGACCTCAAGATCGGCTATTGGCTCGGCACGACGCCCCGGAAGCAGGAGACCTGGAAATTCCTCGGCACGCTGGTTTCGGCCGCCACGGTCGCCGGCGTGATGATCGTGCTCAACAAATCCTACGGTTTCGTGGGCGAAGGGGCGCTCGTCGCCCCGCAGGCCAACGCCATGGCCGCCGTGCTGCAACCGCTCATGACCGGAGGGCAGACCCCGTGGATGCTCTATTTCTGCGGCGCCGCGCTGGCGCTGACGCTCACCGCGATCGGGGTTCCGGCCCTGGCCTTCGCGCTGGGCATGTTCATCCCGATGGAACTGAACGCCCCGCTGGTCGTCGGCGGCCTGGTGGCATGGTTCGTCTCGAACCGCTCGAAGGACGGCGCGTTGAACAAGGCGCGCTTCGACCGCGGCACGCTCATCGCCTCGGGATTCATCGCCGGCGGCGCGCTGATGGGCGTGGTGAGCGCCGTGCTGAAATTCTGCGAGGTGGACTGGTATCTCGCACGCTGGGCCGCCTCGAACGCGGCCGAATGGACCGGGCTCGCCATGTACATCGCCCTGATCGGCTACTTCGCATGGCACACCCTGCGGGCCAAGAAAGAGGAGTAACATCTAAAAAGACACGATATGGAACTCAAGGAACGATTTCTGAAATACGTCTCCTACGACACGCAGTCGTCGGAGGAGAGCGCGACCTTTCCCTCGACCGAAAAGCAGAAGGTGCTGCTCGGCGTCCTGCGCGACGAGATGGAGGCACTCGGCATGACCGAAGTGACGATGGACCGATACGGCTATGTGATGGGCACGATCCCCGCGACGCCCGGATGCGTGAACGCTCCGGTCATCGGCTTCATCGCCCATGTGGACACCTCGCCCGACATGAGCGGCAAGGACGTCCGGCCGCGCGTCATCGAGGAGTACGACGGCGGCGACATCGTCCTCAACGGACAGCTCACGATGCGCGTCGCGGAGTTCCCCGAGCTGGCGTTCTTCAAGGGCCACACGCTGATCCACACCGACGGCACGACGCTGCTCGGGGCCGACGACAAGGCGGGCGTGGCGGAGATCATGAGCGCCACGGAATACCTCATGACGCATCCCGAGGTCGAACACGGCAAGATCCGCATCGGCTTCACGCCCGACGAGGAGGTGGGGCGCGGCGTCGATCACTTCGACGTCGCGGCGTTCGGCGCCGATTTCGCCTACACCGTGGACGGCGGCATGGAGGGTGAGCTGGAGTACGAGAACTTCAACGCCGCGAGCGCCCGGATCGACATCCAGGGCCGCAACGTCCACCCGGGCTACGCCAAGGGGAAGATGATCAACGCCCTCGACGTGGCCTGCGAATTGCAGACCCTGCTCCCGGCCGAACAGCGGCCCCAGTACACCGAAGGATACGAGGGGTTCTACCACTGCGTCGGCGTGAACGGCACGGTCGAACGGGCCGCGGTGAGCTACATCGTCCGCGACCACGACGCCGACAGGTTCGAACAGAAGAAGGTGTTCCTCTGGAGCTGCGTGGACCTGCTGAAGAAGAAATACGGCGACGGCGTGCTGACGCTCACGCTCAAGGACCAGTATTTCAACATGCGCAAGATGGTCGAGCCGCACCCCCAGGTGATCGAAAAGGCCCTCGAAGCGATGAAACAGGCCGGCGTGAAACCGCTCGTGAGGCCCATCCGCGGCGGCACGGACGGCGCGCGCCTCTCGTTCATGGGGCTGCCGTGTCCGAACCTGTTCACCGGAGGCATGAATTTCCACGGCAAATTCGAATACTGCTCGCTCGACACGATGCGCAAGGCCCGGCAGGTCATCCTGAATCTGGCGCAGCTTTGGGCGCGCTAAACACGGAACAGACCCTATGGATGCTTTCGGATTCCTGAAGGTCGCGGCGGCCGTCCCGCATCTCGGCGTCGGCGACTGCGACTACAATACGGAGCGCATGGCCGCTTTGGCCGAAGAGGCCGCGCAGCGGGGCGTCGAGATCGCGGTGTTCCCCGAACTCGGCGTCACGGGCTACACGTGCGGCGACCTGCTGCTGCAATCCACGCTGCTCGACGCCGCGGACGAAGCGTTCGGACGGCTCGTCCGCGCGACGCGCAAACTTCCGCTCACGCTCATCGCCGGTCTCCCGCTGCGCCACGGCACGACGCTCTACAACTGCGCCGCGGTCTTCACGCAGGGACGCGTGCTGGGCGTCGTTCCCAAGAGCGTCATTCCCGGCTACTCCGAGTTCTACGAACCCCGCTGGTTCGCCTCGGGAGCCGGTATCTCCGGCGAACGGATCGACGTGGCGGGCCAGTCGGCGGACTTCGGCACGGATCTCACCTTCGAGGTGAACGGCGCGGAGTTCGGCATCGAGATCTGCGAGGACCTCTGGGCGGCCGTTCCGCCCTCGTCGCTCCTCGCGGCGGGCGGCGCGAAGGTGATCTTCAACCTCTCGGCTTCGCCCGAGGTCGTCGGCAAGCACGACTACCTGCGGCAGCTCGTCGCCCAGCAGTCGGCACGGACGCTCTCGGCCTACGTCTATTGCTCGGCGGGCTTCGGCGAATCCTCGACCGACCTGGTCTTCGCCGGAAACGCCCTGATCGCCGAGAACGGACGGATCCTGCGCGAGGCGGAGCGCTTCTCGGCCGACGAACAGCTCGTCGTGGCCGATGTGGACCTCCAGCGGCTGGAATTCGAACGCCGCCGCAACACCTCGTTCCGGCAGGCCGAAACGGCCCCGGAGCTCACCGTGATCGAAATGGAGGTTCCCGAAGGGCTGCGTGCCGCGGCGCTCGACCGCGACATCGACCCGATGCCGTTCGTACCCCGAGACGAGCGCCGCCGCAGCGAACGCTGCGAGGAGGTGTTCCGCATTCAGTCGCACGGACTGGCCCGGCGGCTCCGCCACACGCGCTGCCAGAAAGCCGTCATCGGCATTTCGGGCGGACTGGATTCGACCCTCGCCCTGCTCGTCGCCGTCCGTGCGTTCGACTTCCTGGGGCTCGACCGGCAGGGCATCCTCGGAATCACCATGCCGGGCTTCGGCACGACGGACCGCACCTACCGCAACGCCCTGCAACTGATGCGCGGACTGGGTGTCACGGTGCGCGAAATCCCGATCCGCGACGCCTGTCTGCAACACTTCCGCGACATCGGCCTGCCGCCCGAGGACCGTTCGGCGGCCTACGAAAATGCCCAGGCCCGCGAACGGACGCAAATTCTGATGGACGTGGCCAACATGGAGGGCGGTCTGGTGGTCGGCACGGGCGATCTGTCGGAACTCGCGCTGGGCTGGGCCACCTACAACGGCGACCAGATGTCCATGTACGGCGTGAACGCCTCGGTTCCCAAGACCCTCGTGCGCCATCTGGTCCGATGGGTCGCCGACACCGCGGAGGACGGCGCGACGCGCGCCACGCTGCTCGACATACTCGATACGCCCGTCAGCCCCGAACTGCTGCCTGCCGAAGCCGACGGCTCGATCGCCCAGCGCACCGAAGACCTCGTGGGTCCCTACGAACTGCACGATTTCTTCCTCTACTACTTCCTGCGCGCGGGATACGGCCCGGCGAAACTGTGTTATCTGGCCGAGCGGGCCTTCGCCGGAAGCCACGATGCGGCCGCGGTCCGCAAATGGCTCGGGGTCTTCATCCGCCGCTTCTTCTCGCAGCAGTTCAAGCGCTCGGCCATGCCCGACGGCCCGAAAGTCGGCACGGTGACCCTCTCGCCGCGCGGCGACTGGCGGATGCCCTCCGACGCCGCGGCCGAAGCATGGCTGAAAGAACTCGACACCCTATCCTGAAACCCAAAAACGAACGAACGATGAAAAAACGGATCGTATTCCCGCTGTTCCTGCTGCTGCTCGCCGGCGGCACGGCCGCGGCGCAGAACTGGCAGGAGGCCCTCAAACAGGCCGCCACCGCCGTCGGCTACAAGGCCACGGACGGCAAACTGACGCAATACGCCTTGCCCGGCACATGGACCTATTCGGCCCCGGGCGTGCGGTTCGAGGGCGAGGAGGCCGCCGCGGACCTCGGGGCCGCGCTGCTCGTCCCCGCCATTTCGGAACAGCTCGCCAAACTCTACCTGGCCGCGGGTATCCAGCCGGGCAGCAGCACCGTCACATTCGACAGGGAAGGCGGATTCACCGCCGCATTCGGCAAGCAGAAACTCACGGGCTCCTACGAATACGACGCCGGGAGCCACACCGTTTCGGTATGCCCCTCCGATGAGAAACTCGAGAAGATCGGCGCCGTTTCGGGACGCGCCTACGTCTCCGGCTCGGAACTGCAACTGCTCTTCCCCGTCACCAAACTGCTCGAACTGGCGAAGGACGTCAGCAGTCAGGCCGCCTCGCTGGAGGCCGCTTCGGCACTGCTGGCCAACTATAAGAACCTCTACATCGGATTTTCGTTCAAGAAATAGCCCGACGGCCGAAAGGCCGGAAAAATTTTCAAAAAAATTCCAGATGACGGATTCGCGGCGAATCCGTCATTTTTCGTTACGGTTGCACGGCTCCGTCCCCGCACAACTCCCGGACCGTAAGCAACAGGGCCGGAACAGATATGTAAAATATTTACGAAATTTTTAAAGAAGTTGCACAATAGCGCCGAATGTCGTATTTTTAGGGTCGGAAATCACACGAATCACACAATATCACGCCTATGAACGAACAAGCCAGACAGTATGTCGAAGATTTCATGGCCCGGCTCATCGCCCGCAACCCGGGCGAGGCGGAGTTCCACCAGGCCGTCCGCGAGGTGGCCGAATCGCTGGCCCCGCACATCGTGGCGAGCCCCGTATTGCAGAAGATGAAGATTCTCGAACGCATCGCCGAACCCGAACGCGTCGTCATCTTCCGCGTACCGTGGCTCAACGACAAAGGGGAGATCGAGATCAACCGCGGCTACCGCGTGCAGATGAACAGCGCCATCGGCCCCTACAAGGGCGGCATCCGCTTCCACCCCTCGGTGAACCTCTCGATCCTCAAGTTCCTGGCCTTCGAGCAGACCTTCAAGAACAGCCTCACGACCCTCCCGATGGGCGGCGGCAAGGGCGGATCGGACTTCGATCCGAAGGGCAAGTCGGACAACGAGGTGATGAAGTTCTGCCAGTCGTTCATGACCGAGTTGCAGCGCCACATCGGACAGGACACCGACGTCCCGGCGGGCGACATCGGCGTGGGCGGCCGGGAGATCGGCTTTCTCTTCGGCCAGTACAAGCGGCTGCGCGACGAGTTCACCGGCACGCTCACGGGCAAGGGCCGCGACTGGGGCGGCAGTCCTCTGCGCCCCGAGGCCACGGGCTATGGCGTCTGCTACTTCGCCCAGGAGATGCTCGCCGCACGCGGCGATTCGTTCGAAGGCAAGACCGTGGCCGTTTCGGGTTCGGGCAACGTCGCCCAATACGCCTGCCAGAAGGCCACGGCGCTGGGAGCCAAAGTCGTGACGCTCTCCGATTCATCGGGCTACATATTCGACCCCGACGGCATCACGCCCGAGAAGCTCGACTACGTGATGGAGCTGAAGAACATCTTCCGCGGCCGCATCCGGGAGTACGCCGACCGCTATCCGTCGGCCGTCTATCACCCCGGCGAGCGTCCGTGGGGCGAGAAGTGCGACATCGCCATGCCGTGCGCCACGCAGAACGAGCTGGACGGCGAGGACGCCCGCAAACTCGTCGGCAACGGCTGCCGGTGCGTGGCCGAAGGGGCCAACATGCCCTCGACGCCCGAGGCGATCCGCCTCTTCCAGCAGCACCGCCTGCTCTACGCCCCGGGCAAGGCGGCCAACGCCGGCGGCGTGGCCACCTCGGGACTCGAAATGTGCCAGAACTCGATGCGCCTCGCATGGACGCCCGAGGAGGTGGATGCCCGGCTGCACGCGATCATGCGCAATATCCACGCGGTCTGTGTGCAGTACGGCACGGAGCCGGACGGGTATATCAACTACGTCGTGGGGGCCAATATCGGCGGCTTCATGAAGGTGGCGAACGCCATGCTCGCCCAGGGCTGCGTCTGACGCACGCCGCCACCGGATCCCCGGAAAAGCGCTCTCCGAAACGGAATTCACCCCTGTCGCAATTCGATTGCGACAGGGGTGAACCGTTTTTCCAGAAGTCCGCCGACCCGGCTTCCGCTTCCCGGCGGAAACGACGGGCACGGCCGAAACGCACCTCCCGGGTCAGAGAAAGAGCATCGCCAGCGTCGCCACGACGAACCCGCCGCCGAAACCGGCCAGCACCTGCCGCCCGTTGTGACAGCCGAGGTAGAGCCGCGCCGAGGCCAGCGCCCCCGCTCCGAGCAGGGCGATCGTCAGCGGCAGGAGCATGTGCCCCACGCCTGCGATGTTCATCACCACCAGCAGCGCCACGGCAGCCCCCATGCCTGTCAGGTGCAGGCTGATCTTCCACCGCAGGGAGACCGCGAAGCACATCGCCTCGCAGCAGGCCGCCGCGACCATGAACTTCCGCAGGAAGACCACCGAAGGAATCTTGGAGATCGTGACGGCGCACAACACGTAGCAGACTGTCCCGACCAGCAGCGGCAGCAGCCGCTCGCGCCGGTCATCGACCCGGAAATCGGAGATGCGCCCCAGCGACCGCAGCACCCCGAGCGCCAGGACGGGAATGATGACCGCATAGAGCACGACCACCCACAGCAGATAGAATTTCACGTTGGCGGGGTAAAGCGCGAAGGTCGTGGCCGTCAGCAGCAGCACGATCATATAGACCGGCAGCACGAACGGATGCAGGACCCACGATATGCCGTTCGAAAGTTTCGTGTAATTCATTCCGGATTCGGTTTATGTCTTCCGGCGCGCCGCGGTGCGCCGTCGTCCGTGAAAATTCTCCGCAGGCGGTCTTCCCGTCCGTTCATACTCATATCTGTTTGCGCAGCCTTGCGACCGGAATGCCGAGCATCTCGCGGTATTTGGCCACCGTGCGGCGGGCGATGCGGTAGCCCTTCGCGTTGAGAATGTCCATCAGCGTCTCGTCCGTGAGCGGCTTGCGCTTGTCCTCCTCGTCGATGCACTCCTGCAGGATGTTCTTGATCTCGTAGCTCGACACCTCCTCGCCCGAATCGGTCTGCATCGCCTCCGAGAAGAGCGACTTGAGCAGGATGATCCCGAACTGCGTCTGCACGTACTTGCTGTTCACCACGCGCGAAATGGTCGAGACGTCGAGCCCCGTGCGGTCGGCGATGTCCTTGAGGATCATCGGCCGCAGCTTGGACTTGTCCCCGTCCTTGAAATACTCCTGCTGGTAGTCCAGAATGGTCTGCATCGTGCGCATCAGCGTATCGTGCCGCTGCTTGATGGCCGAAATGAACCACTTCGCCGAGTCGATCTTGCTCTTGACGAACTGCACCGCCTCCCGGTCCTTCTCGCGGACCAGCCCGCCCGAGCCGACCATCTCCCGGATCATGTCCATGTAGCGGCGGTTGATGCGCACCTCGGGCACGTTGTAGGAGTTGAGCGACAGCTGGAAATGCCCGTCCTGGTAGTCGAGCAGGAAGTCCGGCACGATATAGGGCGTCGTGTCGGTTCCGCCCTCGACATAAAGGTTGCCGGGCTTGGGCGAGAGGCGCTTGATCTCGGCGATCGCGTCCCGGAAGTCGTCCTCCGAGATCTGCAACCGCGACATGAGCTTCTCGTAATGCTTCTTGACGAACTCGTCGAAATAGTTCGTCAGAATCTTCCGCGCCAGCCGCTTGGGGCGGGTGTCCATCGGCTGCTGGGCCATCTGCAGGAGCAGACACTCCCTCAGATCGCGCGCGCCGATGCCCGCGGGCTCCAGTTCGTGAATGATCCCGAGCAGCCGCTCCAGCTCTCCGGCCGAGGTCTCGATGCCCACCGTGAAGGCGATGTCGTCGGCCACCGATTCCAGGTCGCGGCGCAGATAACCGTCCTCGTCGATGCTCCCGACGAGGTAGGTCGCCAGCTTCATGTCGCGCTCCGAGAGATTGCGATAGCCCAACTGCTCGAGCAGGTACTCCGGCAGCGAACGTCCTTCGGTGAGATAGACCGGCCGCTGCTTGTCGTCCTTCGAATAGTTGTTGATGCGGCTCTTGTACGAAGGCGTGTCGTCCTCGCGCAGGTATTCGTCCACGGAGATCTGCTGGGGCTGCTCCTCCTCGTCGGAGGCATGCTCCTCTTCCTCCAGCACGATGTTCTCCTCGATCTCCTGCTTGATGCGCTGTTCGAGCTGCACGGCGGGCAGTTCCAGCAGCTTGATCATCTGGATCTGCTGCGGAGAGAGTTTCTGCTGAAGGGAAAGTACCTGTTTCTGATTGATAGCCATAATGGGTCCAAATTTAGAATTTCACAATCGCCGTTCGCCGGGCCGAACCGTCGGAAGCCCCGCCGTGCGGTCGTTCATTCCAATCTGGTCTCTTCATCGTTCGGGTGTCCGTCTTAAAAATCGGCATGCTGCGGCGTGCGCGGGAAAGGCTGCACGTCACGGATGTTGGTCATGCCCGTCACGAAGAGCAGCAGCCGGTCGAAGCCCAGCCCGAAGCCCGAGTGGGGAGCCGATCCCCAGCGGCGGGTGTCGAGATACCACCAGAGTTCCTTCTCGCTCATGCCTAATTCGGCGACCCGTGCATGAAGCTTGCCGTAATCGGCCTCGCGCTCCGAACCGCCGATGATTTCGCCGATTCCGGGGAACAATACGTCCATAGCGCGTACCGTGCGGCCGTCGTCGTTCTGTTTCATGTAGAAGGCCTTGATATCCTTCGGGTAGTTGATCAGGATGACCGGACGCTTGAAGTGCTCCTCCACCAGGTAGCGCTCGTGCTCCGACTGCAGGTCGCAGCCCCAGTCGCAGGGAAATTCGAACTTGCGGCCCGAAGCCTTCAGTATTTCGATGCCTTCGGTGTAGTCGAGGCGCTTGAAGTCGTTCTCCAGCACGAAGCCCAGCCGCTCCAGCAGCCCCGGATTCCACATCTTGTTCATGAACTCGAGATCCTCGCGGCAGTGTTCCAGCGCATAGCGGATCAGGTACTTGAGGAAGTCCTCGGCCAGCTCCATGTTGTCCTCCAGGTCGTAGAACGCCGCCTCGGGCTCGATCATCCAGAACTCCGACGCATGGCGCGGCGTATTGGAGTTCTCGGCGCGGAACGTGGGGCCGAAGGTGTAGATGCGTCCCAGCGACAGTGCGCCCAGCTCGCCCTCGAGCTGTCCCGACACCGTGAGATTGCACGACTTGCCGAAGAAGTCCTTCGTGTAGTCCACCTCTCCCTCGGCATTGCGGGGGACATCGTTCAAATCGAGCGTCGTCACCTGGAACATGGCCCCGGCGCCTTCGCAGTCCGAAGCGGTGATGATCGGGGTGTGGAAATAGTAGAAGCCGTTCCGGTTGAAATACTCGTGGATGGCGTAGGCCATGGCGTGACGGATGCGGAGCACGGCGCCGAAGGTGTTGGTGCGCGGACGCAGGTAGGCGATGTCGCGCAGGAACTCCAGCGAGTGGCCCTTCTTCTGCAGGGGGTAGCTGTCGGGATCGGCCGTGCCGTAGATCTCGATGTCCGAAGCCTGCACCTCGACGCCCTGCCCCGAGCCGGGCGAGGCCACGAGCCGGCCGTCCACACGGATGCAGGCCCCCGTGGTCACGGGTTTGAGCCGCTCTTCGGCGATCTTCTGCAAATCGACCACCACCTGTATGTTCGCAACGCACGACCCGTCGTTCAGGGCAATGAAGGCCACGTTCTTGTTTCCGCGCTTGGTGCGCACCCAGCCTTTGACCACCACGTCGGAGTCCACAGCTCCGGACTTCAGAATTTCTACGATTCTCTGCGTTTTCATATTATCTGTTTTAATCCTGTTTCAGGGTATTTTTCTGAATTGACAAAGTTAGCCATAATTTGCGATTTGGCAAAAAAAAAAGTACCTTTGCACGTACTCACGAACCGAATCCGGACTCCGATGAAACGAACGATAACGACAGCGGCCCTCGCCCTCTCGGCGCTGGCCGCAGCGGCGCAGGACTACTACGGGGAATCCTCCGCCGTGAGAATCGACGAGGCGGGACGCATCCACCGCACCGAGGTCATTCCCTACGATACGCGCCGCGACGCCGAGGCCCGCAACCGCGAGGCGGGCGGCTACTACCTCGCCTTCTCGCCGCGGCAGATGGCCGCGGCCGGCGACATGGCCGTATCGGGTGCGACCCTCGACATTCCCTACGCCTGGACCGACGGGGTGATCTACCTCCACCTGGAGAACGTCGGATCGGCCTACTCGCTCTGGATCAACGACCGCCCCGTGGCCGAAGTCGAGGATCCCGCGACACCCGCCGAGTTCGCCGTCTCGCCCTACATCCGGCAGGGAGCCAACGACATCCGCCTGGTCCTGCGCCCGAGCGCGACGCCGCAGATCAACCCCGCGACGCCCCGGCGCGAAGCCTTCGCGAACAGCTATCTCTACTACCAGAACAAACGTTCGATCCGCGACTTCGAGATCGCCCTCGTGCCCGACTCGACCCGCAGGTTCGGCGTCCTGGAGCTGGCCATCGTCGCCCAGAACGCCTTCAACTACGACGAGAAGGTGACCGTCGGATACGACATCTACTCGCCGCAGGGCAAGTTGCTCGACTTCAACATGCGCGAAGTCTCGATCCCGGGCCGTTCGGTCGATACGGTGCGTTTCAGCCCCTTCATCTACGGCTCCTACGACAACGAGTGGAAAGCCGGCGGCAAGACGCCGCCCCTTTACAAGGTGATGCTCTTCACGCGCCGTGACGGCGTTTACAAGGAGTACATGCCCCTGCGGATCGGATTCGGCCGGACCGAACTGGAGGAGGGCCGCCCGATGCGGCTGGGCAGGGAGTTGCAGCTCGTCCGCGCCTCCTACAACGCCGCGGCCGATCCCGAGACGACCCTCGCCGAGCTGAAAGCGCTCAAGGCGCAGGGCAAGAACACCGTCTGCCCCGACTTCCCGCAGCCGGCGTGGTTCTACGAGCTCTGCGACCGGACGGGACTCTACGTGATCGACCGGGCCGCCATCGACGCCCCCGAGCGGCGCGACGACCGCCGCGTGGGCGGTACGCCCTCGAACGACCCCGCACTGGCCGACGAGTACCTCGAGCGGGTCCGGGCCATGTACTACCGTTCGCGCAACTTCACCTGCGTGGTGGCCTACGACCTGGGCAGCCCCTCGGGCAACGGATACAATATGTATAAGGCCTACGAATGGCTCAGGTCGGTCGAACCGTCGCGTCCGGTGATCTACGGCGACGCCGACGGCGAATGGAACACGGACCTCTGATCCGGCGGGGCCCCGTGCGGACGGGCGGAACGCGCGGGGCCCGGCTCCGAAACGCCGCTCTGTAAAGGAGGCCGGCGCATCCTCCCCTCCCGACATGCAAAACGGAAAACCATGACCATCGAACTGCTCGCCATAGGAAAGACCGACTCGAAGGAGGTCGCCGCGCTGGTCGAAATGTACGCCCGGCGGGTGAACTTCTACTGCAAGTTCTCCGTCACGACGCTTCCCGACGTGCGCAACACGCGCAAGCTCACGCCCCGCCAGCAGGCCGCGGCCGAGGGCGAGGCGATCCTGCGCCAGACGGCCGAGGGCGATTTCGTCGCGCTGCTCGACGAACGGGGCGAGGAGTTCCGCTCGGTGGAGTTCGCCCTCTGGCTCCAGAAACGCCTCAACAGCGGGCCGAAACGCCTCGTGCTGGTCATCGGCGGTCCCTACGGCTTCTCCGAGGCGGTCTATGCCCGAGCCGACGCCCGCATCTCGCTCTCGCGCATGACCTTCTCGCACCAGATCGTCCGTGCGATCTTCGCCGAACAGATCTACCGCGCCTTCACGATCCTGCGCAACGAACCCTACCACCACGAATGACCGTCATGCGACAAGCTCCCGCCATAGCGATTCTCTCCCCCAACGTCCTGACGGCCATCGGACTGAGGTCGATCCTCGAAAAGGTCGCCCCGGCGGCCGAGACCGAACTCTTCGGCTCGTTCCGGGACTTCGAGGCCGCCGGCCCGGAGCGCTTCTTCCACTACTTCGTCACCGCCCGCCTTTTCGTCGCCCACGCCGCCTTCTTCCGCGAACGCCGCCACAAGACGATCGTTCTCTCGTCGGGCGAGCCCCATCTGGCCGCACGGGGAATGCACTGTCTCGACGTCCGCACCGCCGAAGAGCGGCTCGTCAGCTCCCTGCTCCGCCTCCAGCGCAGCGCCCGGCGCCCCGAGCACGCCCTGACCGCACCGCCGCACGCCGCGCAGACGCTCTCGGACCGTGAGGCCGAAGTGCTGACGCTCATCGCCGAAGGGCTGCTGAACAAACAGATCGCTCAACGGCTGGGAATCGGCCTGACGACCGTCATCTCCCACCGCCGCAACATCATGGAGAAACTCGGCATCCGCTCCGTCGCGGGGCTGGTCGTCTATGCGCTGACGGAGGGTTACGCTCCGACGGACGACATGTGACCGCCCGAAAAAGCGGTCTCCTCACAAATTAGGATTGCAGCAACCAAAATAAAACCGTTACTTTGTACCCCCGATCGACCCATTTGCGGATCATGCGTTACAGGTTGCTGTCCATATTGCTGCTGCTCCCGGCCCTTCCGGCCGCGGCGCACGCCGTGAAAAGCCCTTCGCCGGCCCCCGATACGGAGGCGGCCGACACGGTGATCGTCGTGGACAAGGTGCAGGTCACGGCCATCAAGCAGGGCATGGTGCTGCGCTCGCAGCCCGTCGCCTCGTCGATCATCGGCAGCCGCGCCATCGGGCGCGACCGCGTCATCGCGCTCGGGGATCTGTCGCAGAACGTGCCCAACCTCCATATCCCCGACTACGGGTCGCGCATGACTTCGTCGATCTACGTCCGCGGACTGGGCGCACGCATCGACCAGCCGGTCGTGGGGCTGAACATCGACAACGTGCCGGTGATGAACAAGGACAACTTCGACACGGAGCTGGCCGAAGTCGAGCGTATCGAGGTTCTGCGCGGGCCCCAATCGACCCTCTACGGCCGCAACACGATGGGCGGCGTCATCAACATCTACACCCTCTCGCCGCTCGACTGGCAGGGCGTGCGCCTCACGGCCGAATACGGCAGCGGCGACAGCTACCGTTTCCGGGCTTCGCTCTACGAGAAACTCGCACCCGGGCTGGGCACGGCCGTCTCGGGTTACTACACCCGTGCCGGAGGCTTTTTCGAGAACCTCGCGACGGGCCGCAAATGCGACTGGGAACGGTTCGGCGGCGGCCGCTGGCGCACGCAGTGGCGCAACGGCAAGGGGCTGCGTCTCGACAACTCCCTCTCCTTTTCGGTGCTCGAACAGGGAGGCTATCCCTACGCCTATGCCGGCGAGGAGATCGTCCGCGACGGACAGACCGTCATCCGGCCCGGCGAGATCCGCTACAACGACCCTTCGGGCTACCGCCGCACGACTCTGAGCGACGGCCTCACGCTCCGCTACGACGCCGCGGCCTTCTCCGTCTCGTCGATCACCTCGTACCAGTACTCCGACGACGCGATGACGCTCGACCAGGACTTTCTGCCGCTCTCCTACTTCACGCTCCGGCAGGCCCGCACGGAACACGCCCTGACCGAGGACCTCGTTTTCCGCTCCCGCGACGACCGTTCCTACCGCTGGCTCTTCGGGGTCTTCGGCTTCTACCGCCATGCGACGATGTCCGCCCCGGTAGTCTTCAAACAGACCGGCATCGAGGAGCTGATCCTGGCCAACGCCAACGCCCACGACGGGCTCTACACCTATTCGTGGGACGACACGGAACTGCCGCTGGCAAGCCGCTTCCGCATCCCCGCCGCAGGGGGCGCCCTCTACCACGAATCCGCCTGCACCCTCGGCCGCTGGCATCTCGCCGCCGGGCTGCGTCTCGACGTCGAACACACGCGGCTGCGCTACGACAGCCGGACCGTCGCCAACTACACCGCCACGGACCGCCGCACCGGCGTTTCGACCTCGCTGAACAAACCCATCGAGGTCGCGGGGCGGCTCGAACGCACCTTCGCGGAGCTGCTGCCCCGCTTCTGCGTCCTCTACGCCTTCGACGAGGTGCGCAACCTCTACCTGACGGTCTCCAAAGGCTACAAGGCCGGCGGGTTCAACACCCAGATGTTCTCCGACGTGCTCCAGCAGGAGATGACCGCGGCCATGGGTTTCGGCCGCACGTACGACGTGGACGACGTAGTGACCTACGAGCCCGAACAGAGCTGGAACTACGAGCTGGGCGGCCACTTTTCCTGCATGGAGGGGGCCGTGCGGGGCGATTTCGCCCTGTTCTGGATCGACTGCCGCAACCAGCAGCTCACCGTCTTCCCCGAAGGTTCGACCACGGGCCGCCTGATGACCAACGCGGGCCGCACGCGCAGCTTCGGAGCCGAAGCCGCCGTCCGGTTCACGCCGTGGCGCAACCTCGGCATCGACACCTCCTACGGCTACACCGACGCCCGCTTCGTCCGCTACGACGACGGGCAGGAGGACTTCGGCGGCAACCGCATCCCCTACGCTCCGCAGCACACCTTCTCGGCCCGGGCGGTCTGGACGCTCCCCACGGGCGTCGCCTGGCTGGGCGACCTCGTGCTGCAAGCCGGCGTCCGCGGCACGGGACGCATCTGGTGGAACGAAGCCAATTCGCTGTCGCAGCCCTTCTACGCGCTCCTCGACGCCTCGGTGCGCCTCGAACACGCCCGCTATTCGATCGGTCTCTGGGGCCGCAACCTCGCCGGCACATCCTACGACGTCTTCTATTTCAAGTCCGTGGGCAACGAATTCGTCCAGTGCGGACGTCCCCGCACGCTGGGCATCACCCTGAACATTCACATCAACAACTGAACGACCATGAAGAAATTCCTGATTCTGCTCCTCACGCCCCTTCTCCTCGCAGCCTGCAACGACGACGAGGAGTTCACGCCCGATGCCGGGGCCTACGTCTGCTCGCTGCGCGTGACGGACGCCTCGACGGGTCAGCCCACGCTCGAAGACACCGGCATCGAGTGCCTGCTCACCGAACAGCCGGACAAGAGCATTTCGCTGACGATGAAAGACGTGAAATTCTCCACGAGCCCGCACGAACCCAGCAAGACCATCGTCTTCCCCCGGCTGGCCTCCCGGTCCGAAGCGGGCGAGACGACCATCTACGGCATCGGGAACGACGGAATCGTCCCCGAGATCGGCGACCTGCCGCGCCCCGACTTCGTGATCGAAGAGTTCGAGTGCACACTCACCGACGACTCGAACAGGCTGCGCATCGCCTTCATCTGCAAGAACACGGACTACCGCCTGAACCACAAGGCGGAGTTCGAAGGAACGAGAAAACTCAAATAAACAAATGTCATGATACCCGAATACAAACCTTTCGTGGACGAGCTCATCGAGCTCTGCATCAAAGAGGACATCGGCGACGGCGACCACACGTCGCTCGCGTGCATTCCCGCCGGCGAACACGGCCGGATGCGCCTGCTGTGCAAACAGGAGGGCACGATCGCCGGCATCGAGATCGCGCAACTGGTGCTGCAACGCCTCGATCCGGAAATGCGTTTCGAACAGATTCTCCGCGACGGCGACCGCGTCGCGCCCGGCGACGTGGCGTTCTACGTCTCGGGACGCCTGCGGTCGCTCCTGCAGGCCGAACGCATCCTGCTCAACATCATGCAGCGCATGAGCGGCGTGGCGACGCAGACGGCCGTCTATGTCAAACAGCTCGAAGGTCTCGCACCCGCGTGCTCGACACGCGCAAGACCACGCCCGGAATGCGCGTGCTGGACAAGATGGCCGTCAAGCTGGGCGGCGGCGAGAATCACCGCATGGGGCTGTTCGACATGATTCTCTTGAAGGACAACCACATCGACTTCGCCGGCGGCATCCGGGAAAGCCATTCTCGGCGTCCGCGAGTACCTCGCCGCACACGGCAAGCAACTGCCCATCGAATGCGAGGTCCGTTCGCTGGAGGACATCGACGAAGTTTTCGCAGCCGGAGGCGTGGACCGCATCATGTTCGACAACTTCACCCCCGAAATGACACGCCTCGCGGTCGAGAAGGTCGCCGGACGCTGCGAAACGGAGTCGAGCGGCGGCATCACCCTCGAGACGATGCGCCGATACGCCGAATGCGGCGTCGATTTCATCTCGGTCGGCGCGCTGACGCACCAGATTCGCTCGCTCGACATGTCGCTCAAAGCCTGCGAATAGCCCGCCATGCGACGCCTGCTCCACACCCCGGCGGGTATGCTTCTGCGGCGCATCGCCCTGCTCTACGCCGTGCTGATGCTCTGCCGCGCGGCGTTCTGGGCCTACAACGCCGCCCAGCTCGGCGCCCTTCCGCAGACCGGGCTGCGGCAGCTCCTCGGCGGGGCGCTGCTCTTCGACACGGCCTCGGTGGTCTATGCCGACGGGCTGTTCGTCCTGCTGTCGCTCCTGCCCCTGCACCTGCGGGAACGGCGCTGGTACCGCAACCTGCTCTTCGGCTATTACGTCGCGGTAAACAGCCTGTTCGTCGTGGCCGCGAACCTCGCCGATGCGGTCTATTTCCGCTACACGCAGAAACGCTTCACGGCCGACGAGATCTTCTTTGCCGACAACGACAATTCGCTGCAACTCGTCGGGAAGTTCATGGCCGAGAACTGGTATCTGGTGCTGGCGTGGCTCGCGCTGACGGCGCTGCTGGCGTGGGGCTACGGCCGCCGCGTCCGCGAGGAGAGCCTCCTGCGCCGCGGCTGGCCCTACCACGCGGGCGGCACGGCGATCCTCCTGCTCGCCGCCGGCCTCTGCATCGGAGGCGCACGCGGCGGATTTACCCGCATGACACGCCCGATCACCCTCTCGAACGCCACGCTCTACGCTTCGAACAATGCGCAGGCGAATCTCATCCTGAGCAACCCCTTCTGCATCCTCCGCACCGTGGGCAGCGCGGGCGGCGTCGGCTACCGCAAATACTTCCCGCCCGAAGAGCTCGGGCGGTGGTTCACTCCCGTACACATGCCCGCCGACTCGGCGGCGGTCGATCTTTCGGGGCGCAACGTCATGGTTTTCATCATGGAGAGCATGTCGGCCGAACACTCGGCCCACCTGCGCCCCGACCTCTATGCCGACCGGCCCGAGAAAGGATTCACGCCGTTCCTCGATTCGCTGATGCGCAACGGACTCTGCTTCCGACGCATGTACGCCAACGGCACGCGGTCGATCCAGGCCATGCCCTCGGTGCTGGGCAGCATCCCGTCGTTCCGCACCCCCTTCGTGCTGATGCCGCAATCGCTCGGCGCGAGCCGCCAGCTCCCCGCAATTCTTGCGGACAAAGGCTACTCGACGGTCTTCTTCTGCGGCTCGGAACACGGGTCGATGGGCTTCGGCGCCTACGCCCGTTCGGCGGGGATCGAGCGCCTCGTGAGCCGCGAAGACTACGAGGCGCGCCACGGCAAGGGGGACTTCGACGGCTACTGGGGCATCTGGGACGAAGAGTTCCTGCAATTCGCGGGCGAGGAGCTCTCCTCCCTACACGAACCTTTCTTCGCCTCGCTGTTCACCCTCTCGTCTCACCATCCGTTCGTCGTTCCCGAGCGGTACGCCGCGACGCTTCCGAAGGGCTACACCAGAATCCACCGGGGCGTGGCCTACGACGACATGGCCTTCCGGCGCTTCTTCGAACGGTTCGGCGGCGAAGCGTGGTTCCGCCGCACGATCTTCGTCTTCGTGGCCGACCACGTCTCCTCGGAAAAATTCGCGCCCGACACGCGGGAGTATCCCGGCAACATGCACATCATCGGTTTCCTCTACACGCCCGACGGCGCCCTGCGGGGCGAGGTGGACGACATCGTGCAGCAGCTCGACATCATGCCCACGCTGCTGGGACTCACGGGCAACGACGCCCCCTATTTCGCCTTCGGACGCGACGTGCTGAACGAACCCGGCCGGCCCCGCTGGTCGGTGTCGTACGACGGCCGTTTCCGCGCCCTCACCGACCGGGGCATCGTCTCGTTCGACGACACCGACGACCGGCAGACGCAAGGTCCGCCGGTCTCCGCGGCCGACAGCCTCCCCGGACGCTTCCGGGCGCTGGTGCAGCAGTATTACACCCGTATCGAACAGAAAGACTACACCGTACATGATTGAATTCCGGCCCATCCGACTCGAAGACCGCCCCGTCATCGAGCGATATACGATGCCTTCGGGCATCTGCAACTGCGACCTCGCCTTCGCCAACATGTTCTGCTGGCAGTCGGTTTACCACAGCGCATGGGCCGAAATCGACGGGTTCCTCGTCATCCGGTTCCATATCGACGGCGGCGAACGGATCGGCTACATGCAGCCCGTGGGCGAAGGCGACTTCGGTCCGATCGTCCCCCTGCTGCGCGAGGACGCCCACGCCCACGGGCAGCGGCTCCGGATCATCGGCCTCACGGACGAAGGCTGCGAAACGATCCGCCGCATGCACGCCGGGCAATTCGCCTTCGAATCGGACCGTGCGCTGGAGGACTACGTGTACCGCGCCGACGACCTGCGCAACCTCACGGGACGCCGCTACCAGCCCAAGCGCAACCACATCAACCGCTTCACGGCCGAATACCCCGACCACCGCTACGAAGAGCTGACGCCCGACCGCTTCGACGAATGCATGGCGCTCGAACGCGAATGGCGCCGGGCGCACGAAGGACACACTTCGGAGCTATGCGCCGAGCAGCGGGCCATGCACCTGGCGTTTCGCCATTTCGGGGAGCTGGGGCTGACCGGAGGCTGCCTCTACGTCGGCGACCGCCTGGCCGCCTTCACCTACGGTTCGGCGGTGAACGACCATACGTTCGACACGCACGTCGAAAAGGCCGACACCTCGTTCGACGGGGCTTTCACGGTCATCAACAAGCTCTTCGCGCAACACCTCCCCGGACGCTTCACGCTCATCAACCGCGAGGAGGACCTCGGCATCGACGGCCTGCGGCAGGCCAAACTCTCCTACCACCCGGCGTTCCTCCAGCACAAGTTCACGGCCATCCGCCTGCATCCCGACGAACTGGCATGCAAGGAGTTGTGGCAGAAGGCCTTCGGCGATGAGGAGCCCTTCATCGACTCCTTCCTCATCCGCTATTACAGCCGGCGGAGAATGCTCACGGCCGAGTGCGAAGGGCGCACGGCGGCGATGCTCCACCTCGTGCCGTTCGACACGGAACTGGGCCGCACGACCTACATCTACGGCGTGGCCACCGACCCCGCATTCCGGGGCCGCGGCCTCGCCGCACGGCTGCTCGGCGAAGCCGTGCGCCTGATCGACGAACGCGGCGACGACGCGGCCTTCCTGATCCCCACGCCGGGCGAGGAGTGGCTCCGCAGCTTCTACGGCCGCTTCGGATTCGAAGGCGCGCTGCCCGTGCGGTTCGTCACGTCCGACGGATTCGACTTCGGATCGGGCGACCCGGCGACGGACCGCGCGATGATCCGGCGGCGGGATTCCGCCGCACCGCCGCCCGAAACGCTCACGGCGACCTGCACACTGTAAAAAACCGGCCCGGGAACATCCCCGGGCCGGTTTCGTCACCGCCGTACCCCGTATCAACCGAAACGGAGCCGGACGATCCGGTTGTTCAAGTTACGCCGGAACCACGGAATCCGGCGGAAGAGACGCAGATACCGCCAGCGGCGGCGCGCCTCGTCGAAATAGCTCCACTCCCGGTCGAACCGGAGACGGTCGGCCATCCGTTCGAAATCGCGGCTGTCGCGGAGCGACCACCTGAAGGCAGCCTCCTTCACCGTGTCGTGCATCCCGTTGCGACCGACCAGCAGCGGAGCCAGCATCTCGACCAGCAGCACGGCTTCCGCAAAGCGCCGCCCCAATGCCCGGAGCAGCGCCTCGACCTCCTCGCCCGAAAGATACATGAACAGCCCTTCGGCGACGATCAGCACCGGACCTTCGGCGGCGATCCGGTCCATCCATCCGAAATCCAGCACCGAGCAGGCGATCCGCCGCACGCGCTCCGTATCGGGGAAAAACCGCTCCCTCAGGCCGATCACTTCGGGCAGGTCGAGGTCGTACCACATGCCGTAACCCGTCATGCGCAGTTCCCGGGCATCGAGCCCGCAGCCCAGATTGACCACCGAGGCCCCGGGACGGTCCGACAGAAAGGCCTGCACCTCCCTGTCGAGAATCGCCGTCCGCACGCAGCATCCCAGTTGCGACATCCACCCTCCGCGGAACCGGCCGAAATCGAAATCGAGTGCACGGAGAATCTCCGCCGATTTCGGGTCGCGCACGAGCGGATCGGCGCATTTCTGCTCTTCGGCACGGGCCCAGAGGGGCACGAGCAGGGTGGCGGGGACCTCGGACAGGTCGGGTCGGATCTTTTCCATATCGCTTTTTTCCGCAAATCTACGTCTTTCCCGTCCCCGAAGCAATACCGAAATATGAGGATTTCCGGCCGTCTGCCTGCATGAAACCGTCCGCCCCGAACGACGCGAAGGTCATTCGGGGCGGACGGCAAAAGAGGCGTACCTGCTACATGCGCCGCAGGAAACACTCGATCGTATTCTCCATCAGGCAGCAGATCGTCATCGGCCCGACGCCGCCCGGCACGGGCGTAATGACCGCGGCCTTCGGCTCCACGGCAGCGAAATCGACGTCGCCGCACAGCCGTCCCGTCTCCGGATCGCGGTTCACGCCCACGTCGATCACCACGGCGCCCTCGGACACCATGTCGGCCGTGACGAACTTCGGACGCCCGATCGCCACCACCAGAATCTCCGCCCCGCGCGTCACCTCCCCGAGGTCGCGCGTCCGGCTGTGCGTCACCGTCACCGTGGCGTTCTCGTCCAGCAGCAGCTTCGAAACGGGCAGCCCCACGATATTGCTGCGCCCGACCACCACGGCACGCTTGCCGGCGATCTCCACGCCCGCGGCCTTCAGCATCTTGACGATCCCCTTCGGCGTGCAGGGCAGCGTGCAGGGCTGCTTCTGCCACAACGCCGCCACATTGAGCGGATGGAAACCGTCCACGTCCTTCGCCTTGTCGATGGCGGCGATCACCTTCTCCTCGTCGATATGCTTCGGCAGCGGCAACTGCACCAGAATCCCGTCCACCTCCGGGTCGGCGTTCAGCCCGGCGATGATTCCGAGCAGCTCCTCCTCGGCGATCGTCTCGGGCTTGCGGATCGTCGTGTTGCGAATCCCCACCTCGGCCGAAGCCTTGGCCTTGCCCGTCACATAACTCACGCTGGCGGGGTCCTCGCCCACGAGAATCACCACCAGATGCGGCACACGCCCGTATTTCGCGGGAAAGTCCTTCACCTTCTCCGCCATCTCGGCCTTCAACCGGGCCGACAACTCTTTTCCGCTGATTATCATATCCGTATAATAATAATTACATTCTTACGGTCTTCCGACGTACCGACAGGTCCGCATCACGCCCGCACCGAACCTCCGGCCGGCAGCGGCATCGTCTGCGAACGGACCGTCCGCGCCGTGCGCCGCAACCGCTCCGGAATCCCGGCCCGCAGGCCGCTCCGGCAACCCTGCGTACCCACCCGTCATTCGTTCTCCAGCGCCCAATGGCCGATGTCGGTGCGGTGGAAGAGGTTGTCGCATTCGATCCGCTCCACATCGCGCAGCGCGGCGGCACGCGCCTCGGCCAGCGTCGCCCCGCGTCCCACGACGAACAGGACCCGGCCGCCGGCCGTCACGATCCGGTCGCCGTCGGCCTTCGTGCCCATGTGATAAACCGTCCCTTCGACCCGGTCCAGCCCCCTGATTTCATACCCCTTTTCATAGTTTCCGGGATAGCCTTTCGACGCCAGTACGATACCCAGCGCCGGCACGTCGTCCCACTCGATCCGCGCATCGCGTCCGTCGGCCACGGCGCAGAAGATATCCACGATGTCGCTTTTCAGCCGCGGCAGCACGACCTCCGTCTCGGGGTCCCCGAAGCGGGCGTTGAACTCGATCACCTTGATGCCGCCGGCCGTCTTCATCAGTCCGCCGTAGAGCACTCCCTCGAAAGGAGCCCCTTCGGCAACCATCGCCTCGGCCACGGGGCGCATGATCCGCTCCACGGCCTCCCGTTCGTCCTCCTCCGTGATGAACGGCAGCGGCGAATAGGCTCCCATGCCGCCCGTGTTCGGCCCCCTGTCGCCGTCGTAGGCGCGCTTGTGATCCTGCGAGAGAACCATCGGCCAGACGCGGCGGCCCGAGACGAAGCACAGCAGCGAGAACTCGGGACCTTCGAGGTAATCCTCCACGACCACGCGTCCCTTGCCGAACTTGTCGTCGAGCAGCATGTCCCGCAGCGCCGCCCCGGCCTCCTCCATCGTCTGCGCGATCACCACGCCCTTGCCGGCGGCCAGTCCGTCGTACTTGAGCACGGCGGGCAGCGGACGGGAGGAGACATAGGCCATCGCCTCGCCGTAGTCCGAGAAGGTGCGGTAACCGGCCGTCGGAATGCCGTGGCGGGCCATCAGGTCCTTGGCGAACTCCTTCGACGACTCGATGCGCGCGGCGGCCTTCGTCGGACCGAAAATCCGCAGCCCCGCCGCCCTGAAACAATCCACGACACCCGCCGCCAGCGACGCCTCGGGTCCCACGACCGTCAGCCCGACGCCGTTCTCCGCGGCGAAATCGCGCAGCCGCTCCACCTCGGTCTCCCGGATCGCCACGCACTCGGCCTGCCGGGCGATGCCCGCATTGCCCGGCGCGCACCAGATCTTTTCCACCTGAGGCGAACGCGTCAGCGCATCGACGATGGCATGCTCGCGGCCGCCCGAACCTATCACAAGAATCTTCATATTCGTTCCGTTTCTCGTCCGCACCGCCCTTTCCGGGACGGTGCGGAATCGTTCATACTCCCTCTTTCGGCCGGACCCCGCCCGGCGCGCATCAGTGCTTGAAGTGACGCTCCCCGGTGAAGCACATGGCGATTCCCTTCTCTCGTCGGCCTTGCGGATCGAATCCTCGTCGCGGACCGAACCTCCGGGCTGCACGATGGCCGTCACGCCGTATTCGGCGGCCAGCGCCACGCAGTCGTCGAAGGGGAAGAAGCCGTCCGACGCCAGCACGAGCCCCTCGGTGAAGCCCGCGGCATACGCCTGTTTGAGGGCGATCTCGGCCGAACCGATGCGGTTCATCTGTCCGGCGCCGACGCCCAGCGTCCGGCCGTCGCGGACCACGACGATCGCGTTCGACTTCACGTGCTTGACGATCCGCCAGCCGAAATTGAGGTCCTCCATCTGCGCCTCGGCCGGCCGGACCTTCGTCACGCACATCGAGGGCTCCACGCGGCGGGTCTCCGCGTCGAGGTCCTGCACCAGCAGGCCGCCGTTCACGCTCACGTACTGCTTTCGGGCCTCCTCGCCGCGGGTCATATCGACCTCCAGCAGACGCAGGTTCTTCTTCGTGCGGAGCACCTCCAGCGCTTCGTCGGAGAACTTCGGCGCCATGACGATCTCCAGGAAGATCGGCTTCATCAGCTCGGCCGCCTCGCGCGTCACCTCGCGGTTCGTGGCCACGATGCCGCCGAAGATCGACACCTTGTCCGCTTCGTAGGCCTTCGTCCACGCCTCCGCGACGTCGCGCCCCGTGGCCGCACCGCAGGGATTCATGTGCTTCAGCCCCACACAGAACGGCTCGTCGAACTCGCGCACGATGCAGAGCGCGGCGTTGGCGTCCTGAATGTTGTTGTACGACAGCTCCTTGCCGTTGAGCTGCCGGGCGAAGGCCAGCGAATAGGGCGCCCGGCTCCCCTCGCGGTAGAACTTCGCGCTCTGGTGGGGGTTCTCGCCGTAACGCAGCGGCTGCACGAGGTCGAATTCCAGGAACAGCTTCTCGTCGAGCCCCGCCTGCGCACGCATGTACGTGGCGATCATCGCGTCGTACTCGGCCGTATGGGTGTAGGCTTTGGCCGAGAGCTTCAGACGCGTCGTCTTCTCGGTATTGCCGCCGGCGCGGATCTCCGAGAGGACCTGCCCGTAGTCCGCCGGATCGCACACCACCGTCACGTCGGCCCAGTTCTTGGCCGCCGAACGCAGCATCGAAGGTCCGCCGATGTCGATGTTCTCGATGGCGTCCTCCATCTTCACGCCGGGTTTGGCGATCGTCTGCCGGAAGGGATAGAGGTTCACGCACACCAGGTCGATGAAGCCGATGCCGTTCTCCTTCAGGGCCTTCAGGTGCTCCGGATCGTCGCGGCGCGCCAGCAGCCCGCCGTGCACCTTCGGGTGCAGGGTCTTCACGCGTCCGTCGCAGATTTCGGGAAATCCCGTCACGTCGCTGATATTGATCACCTCGACGCCGCTCTCGCGCAGCAGTTTCATCGTGCCGCCCGTGGCGATCACCTCCCAGCCCAGCGACCGCAGCCCGCGCGCGAAATCCACCACGCCGGTCTTGTCGCTCACACTTACCAATGCTCTCATGTTTCCGTTATTTTATTTCAAAATTTTCCGAATGAAAATCGCAGTAATACCGTCCCGTGCGGGCCGTGAACCGGAGCGCGCAGCAATCCGGACCGTCCACGCCGCCGGGATAATACCGCTCGTCGCCCTCGCGCCACACGAGGCGCCGGCTCGCGGCATCCTCCAGCACCTCCATCGTGCCGGTCAGCAGCAACCCCCGGAAGGTCCGCGGGTCGCAGAAGTAGAGACATGCCGCGCCGTTGCGGCGGAACTGCGCCACACGCATCGACGAGGCGTTCGTCGAGAACCAGAACACCCGGAGCCCCTCGCGCCCGCGCGGGGCGAGCATGGCCTTCACCTGGGGAAATCCCCCGCCATCGACCGAGCCGACGAACGACAGGCCCGCTTCGTCGGGGAACGGTTCAAGTTCTTTTTGCAAGTCGCTCATCTTCCAGCAGTTTTCGGATCGTATCTATATAGAGCGGGTATTCCACCGCATGAATCTTCGCCTCCAGTTCCGCCGCATCGCCGCCTTCGTACCCGAAGGCGCGCTGGGCGATGATGCGGCCGCCGTCGAGCGTGGCATCCACCCAATGAACCGTCACGCCGAAGACCTTCACGCCGTACTCCAGCGCCTGCTCGATGGCGTGAGCCCCACGGAAGGCGGGCAGCAGCGAGGGATGGATGTTGACGATCCGCCCGCCGTAGGCCCCGAGCAGCGTCTCGCCCGCAATGCGCATGTATCCCGCCAGACAGACCAGCTCCACGCCCGCGGCATCGAGCCGGCGGACGATCTCCCGCTCGTAATCCGCCTTCGAGGCGTACTCCTTCGGAGAGAAGACGAACGCCTCGACGCCGTGCGCCGCGGCCCGTTCCGCGACCCGCGCCCCGGGGCGGTCGCAGACCAGCAGCACGACCCCGGCGGCCAGCTCTCCCCGCTCGCAGGCGGAGACGATGGCCTCGAAGTTCGTCCCGTTGCCGCTGGCGAATACCGCAAGCCGCCGCATGGCACTACCGGATGACGACGCCTTCGGTCGCGGTCACGCGGCCGATCACCGAAGCCCGCTCGCCCTGCGCCGCGAGAATCTCCACGGCCGTCTGCGCCTCCGCGGCATCGAGCGCGATGACCATGCCGACGCCCATGTTGAAGATGTTGAACATCTCGCGGTGGGGAACCCGGCCGTACTTCTCGAGGAAACGGAACACGGGCGGAATCTCCCACGATCCCTCCTCGATCTCGAGCCCCTGCCCGTCGTGCAGGATACGGGGAATGTTCTCGTCGAAACCGCCGCCCGTGATGTGGCTGATGCCGTGCACGTCGCAGCGGCGGATCACCTCGAGCACCTGTTTGACATAGATCCGCGTCGGCGTGAGCAACACCTCGCCCAGCAGCTTGTTCGACAGCTCGGGATAGGATTTGTGCAGATCGAGGCCGTTGTCCGAAAGGATCTTGCGCACGAGGCTGAATCCGTTCGAATGCACGCCGCTCGACGCGATGCCCACGAGCGCGTCGCCCGCCTTGACCTTCGAGCCGTCGATGAGCTTCGATTTCTCCACGACACCCACCGTGAAGCCGGCGATGTCGTACTCGCCCTCGGCGTACATGCCCGGCATCTCGGCCGTCTCGCCGCCCACCAGCGCGCATCCCGCCTGGCGGCAGCCTTCAGCCACGCCCGCCACGACGGCCTCTATCTTCTGGGGTTCGTTGTGACCCACGGCCACGTAATCGAGGAACACGAGCGGCTCGGCCCCCTGCGCCAGCACGTCATTGACGCACATGGCCACGGCGTCGATACCGATCGTATCGTGCTTGTCCATCTCGAAGGCCAGCTTGAGCTTCGTGCCCACGCCGTCCGTGCCGCTCACGAGCACCGGTTCCTTCACCTGCAGCGCCGAAAGGTCGAACATGCCGCCGAAGGCGCCGATATTGCCCATCACCCCCAGGCGCGAGGTCGATGCCACGTGCTTCTTGATGCGCCGCACCACTTCATACCCGGCTTCGAGGTTCACGCCGGCCTTTTCATAACTTTGTGCCATATCTCTTTTTCAGTGTTAATCCGCCCCGTCTCCCGCGCACCGCCCTGCGGCGCACGCTCCGGACCGGGTGCAATCCGTATTTCCGTTCTCCGCCGCTCCCGGCCCGCTCACTTGGTCTCGCGGTTCGCCTCGTCGGGCGACTGGTACAGCGCCGTGGGATACTGCCCCGTGAAGCAGGCCATGCAGAGCTCCCTGCGGTTGCCGGCCCTGAGCAGCGCCCCGGGCGAGAGGAAACAGAGCGAGTCGGCCCCGATTTCCCGGCAGACGCCCGCCGGATCCTTGTGCGCCGAAATCAGCTCGTCGTAGGTCGAGGTGTCCACGCCGTAGAAACAGGGGTTCGTCATCGGGGGCGAAGCGATACGCACGTGGACCTCGGTGGCGCCGGCCTCCTTGAGCATCGTGACGATGCGCCGCGAGGTCGTGCCGCGCACGATCGAATCGTCCACCAGCACCACGCGCTTGCCCCGGACGATGGTGCGCACGGCCGAGAGTTTCATCCGCACGCCCTTCTCACGCAGCTCCTGCGAAGGCTGGATGAAGGTGCGGCCGATATACTTGTTCTTGATGAGCCCCATCTCGTAGGGCAGGCCGCTCGCCTCGGCGTAACCCATCGCGGCGCTCAGGCTCGAATCCGGAACGCCGACCACGATGTCCGCGTCGGCCGGCGACTCCTCGTACAGCAGCCGGCCCGACACCTTGCGGAAGGCGTGGACGTTGCAGCCCTCTATGTCGCTGTCCGGGCGGGCGAAGTAGATATACTCCATCGAGCACATTTCGCAACGCTTGTACATCGAGAAATCGCAGCTCCGCAACCCCTGCCGGTCGATCGTCACGATCTCGCCGGGATTGACGTCGCGCACGAACTCCGCGCCCAGCACGTCGAAGGCGCACGTCTCGCTCGACACGACCCAGCCGTCGCCCAGCCGGCCGATCGACAGCGGCCGGAGGCCGTACTTGTCGCGGCAGGCGTAGATGCGGTTGGCCGTCATGATGAGGAAGGCGAAGGCGCCCTCGATCATGTTCAGCGCATCGACGATCGCATGGATGCGCGGCCGGTCGCGGAAACGGGTCTCCTTCTTGATGAGGTGGGCCAGAATCTCGCTGTCGGAGGTGGACTGGAACAGGCTGCCCTTGTTTTCGAGGTAGGTGCGCAGCAGGGCCGAATTGACGATATTGCCGTTGTGCGCCATCGCGAAATCGCCCGTATTGTGGCGGAACAGGAACGGCTGGATATTCTCGACGCCGCCGCCTCCGGCCGTCGTATAGCGCACATGGCCGATCGCCATGTCGCCGCGCAGCGTGGCGAGTTTCGCCTCGTCGAACACCTCCGTCACCAGTCCGTCGCCCTTGATGCGGCGGAATACGCCGTCGTCCGCCGACACGATTCCGGCCCCCTCCTGTCCGCGGTGCTGCAACGCATGCAGACCGTAATAGGTCAGCGACGCGGCGTTCGGCACACCGAAGACGCCGAACACCCCGCACTCCTCATGCAGCTCGCGGTCACGAACCAACTCCATCATCTTATGCCGTGATTTTCTTCAGACGTGCCAGAATCTCCTCGTATGCCTCGCGGACCTTGCCCAGATCGCGGCGGAAACGGTCCTTGTCGAGTTTTTCGTTGGTCGTGGCGTCCCACAGGCGGCAGGTGTCGGGCGACACCTCGTCCGCGAGCACGATCTCGCCGTCCGACGTCCTGCCGAACTCGATCTTGAAGTCCACGAGCTTGATGTTCATTTTGGCGAACAGCCCCTTGAGCACCTCGTTGATCTTGGCCGTCATCTTATAGATCTCGTCCAGCTCCCCGTAGGTCGCGGCGCCCAGCGCCACGGCGTGGTGGTCGTTGATGAGCGGATCGCCCAGCTCGTCCTTCTTGTAGCAGATGTCGTAGATCACGTTCCCGGGCTGCGTGCCCTCCTCGATCCCGAGGCGCTGGGCCATCGACCCGGCGATCGTGTTGCGCACGATCACCTCGAGCGGAATGATCTCGACACGGCGGCAGAGCTGGTCGCGCTCGTTGAGCGTCTCAATGTAGTGCGTCTTCACGCCGGCCTTTTGCAGCTCCTTGAAGATCAGGGTCGAAATCGCGTTGTTCAGCACGCCCTTGTTCTCGATCGTCGCCTTCTTCACGTTGTTGAACGCCGTGGCGGCATCCTTGTAATGAATGATGATCTTGTCGGGATCGTCCGTACGGAAAACCTGTTTTGCCTTGCCCTCGTAGAGCATTTCGAGCTGTTTCATGGTGTGTGTGAATTTTTAAGTTCTATGATCTTATCTGTTTTTTCTTCTCTTTTCCGGTGTCCTGTCTGCCGCCCCGGCCGCAGTCCCGCGCCTACCGCGCCGTCTCCGGAGCCGTCTTCCGGAAGTAGGCCACGGCGTTCTCGAACAGCGACTGCCGCTTGTTGCCGGCGATGTTGCGGAAAAGATTCGGCTCGTAGCGCTCCGTGTGGCCCATCTTGCCGAGAATCCGGCCGTCGGGCGACACGATGCCCTCGATGGCGTACGACGAACCGTTGGGATTGTACGGCGCCTCGGCCGTGGGCTGTCCCGCGGCATCGACGTACTGGAAAGCCACCTGGCCGTTGGCGAAGAGTTCGCGGGCCAGTTCCTCGCTCACCACGAATTTGCCCTCGCCGTGGCTGACGGCGATCGAGTGGATCTCGCCCGGGCGGAATCCCGCGAGCCACGGCGAGGCGGTCGCGGCCACGCGCGTCGAGACGATCTGCGAAATGTGGCGGTTGATGTCGTTGCGGAAGAGCGTCGGCGATTCGCGCGTCACCATTCCCAGCCGTCCGTAGGGCAGAAGCCCCGACTTGACCAGGGCCTGAAACCCGTTGCAGATGCCGAGAATCAGGCCGCCGCGGTCGAGCAGCGCATGTATCTCCTCGCGTATATCTTTGTTATTCAGAACATTCACGATGAATTTCGCACTTCCGTCCGGCTCGTCGCCCGCCGAGAAACCGCCGCTCAGCACGAAGATATGCGCCCGGCGGATGTGCTCCTTCATCCCGGCGATCGAACGCAGGATGTCGTCGCCCCCGAGGTTGCAGAGCACGCTCATGCAGACCTCGGCGCCCGCCGTGCGGAACGCCTTGGCGGTGTCGTAGTCGCAGTTCGTGCCGGGGAAGACGGGAATATAGACCCGCGGGTGCTCCACCGCGTCGCCCGGATAGGCGACGCAGCCCGTCGCCGGAGCGGCGGTCATCACTTCGGCCGAGTTGATCCCCTTGTCCGGATAGACGGTTGCGAAACGTTCGGTATTGGCCCGGTACAGTTCTTCGAGCGGCATCCGTACGCCGCCGACCGTCAGCGCCTCGTCCGCTACGGTCACGCCGACCTGCTCGGCGAAGGGGTATTCGAGCGTCCCCTCGCATTCGACGAGGATCGACCCGTAGGCGTATTCGTAGAGCCGCGCCTCCTCCATCGTCGTCTCGACGCCGATGCCGTTGCCGAAGGCCATCTTCGCCAGACCCTCGGCCACGCCGCCGAAGCCCACGGCCCATGCCGAGAGGATCCGCCCCGCCTCGGTCTGGTCGCCGACGAAGGTAAAGTTGCGCCTGAGCTGCTCCGTGTCGGGCATCCGGTTCTCCTTCGGGGTGTGCCGGACGAGGTAGATGCGGTGTCCCGGACCCTTCAGATCGGTCGATACGACCTTTCCGGCATTCACCGTCGTGATGCCGAAAGCCATGAGCATCGGCGGCACGTTGATCTGCTGGAAGGTTCCCGACATCGAATCTTTGCCGCCGATCGACGGCAGTCCCAGCTCGACCTGCATCTTCAGCGCACCGAGCAGCGCGCCGAGCGGTTTGCCCCAGCTCTCGGGGTCGTGGGTCATGCGCTCGAAATACTCCTGATAGGAGTAGCGCATCCGGTCGTATCGCGCGCCCGCCGCCACGACCTTCGCCGCCGCCTCGACGACGGCATAGGCCGCGCCGTGATAGGGGCTCCACGACGCGATCCGCGGGTTGTAGCCGAAGGCCATGATGCTGGCCGTGTCGGTGTAGCCGTCCGTCGGGAGTTTCTGCACCGAGACCTGCGTCTCGCTGCGCTGCGTGCGGCCGCCGAAGGGCATCAGCACGGTCGAACGGCCGATCGTCGAGTCGAACATCTCCACCAGACCCCGCTGCGAGAGCACGTTGTCGTCCCGGAGGTTGTTCGCGAAGCGCTCGGCGAGCGTGCCGCCCGCGATCTCTCGCGCGAAGGGATCGCAGTCCTCCACCGCGGCGATCTTCGCCTCGGCGTAGTGCTTCGCGCCGGCGCTGTCGATGAATTCGCGGCTCAGGTCCACCACCTTGCGGTCGCCGTTGAACATGCGCATCCGAGCCGTCGCGGTCACGTCGGCCACATGCACCGCCTCGATGTTCTCCTCGCGGCAGTAGCGCATGAACTCTTCGACGTCCTTCGCCTCGATCACCACGGCCATGCGCTCCTGCGACTCGCTGATGGCCAGCTCCGTGGAATTCAGGCCGCTGTACTTGGTCTTCACGCGGTCGAGGTAGATGTCCAGTCCGTCGGCCAGCTCGCCGATGGCCACACTCACGCCGCCCGCACCGAAGTCGTTCGACTTCTTGATCAGGCGCGTCACCTCCGGACGCCGGAACAGGCGTTCGAGCTTGCGCTCCTCGGGGGCGTTGCCCTTCTGCACCTCGCTGCCGCACGTCTCGAGCGACCTGGCGTCGTGCTCCTTCGAAGAACCCGTCGCCCCGCCGATGCCGTCGCGGCCCGTGCGGCCGCCGAGCATGACGATCACGTCCCCCGCCTCCGGCCGCTCGCGGCGGACGTTCCCGGCCTTCACGGCTCCCACCACGGCCCCGACCTCGAGGCGCTTGGCCACATAGTCCGGGTGGTAAATCTCGCGCACATGGGTAGTCGCCAGACCGATCTGGTTGCCGTAGCTCGAATAGCCGGCCGCGGCCTTCTTCGAGATGACGCTCTGCGGAAGCTTGCCCGGAAGCGTATCGCCCACCTTCTGGTAGATATTGCCGGCTCCCGTCACGCGCATGGCCTGGTAAACGTAGCTGCGGCCCGACAGCGGGTCGCGGATGGCGCCGCCCAGACAGGTCGAAGCTCCGCCGAACGGTTCGATTTCGGTGGGATGGTTGTGCGTTTCGTTCTTGAATTGCAGGAGCCACTTCTCGGTCCGCCCGTCCACGTCCACATCGACGTAGATCGAGCAGGCGTTGTTCTCCTCCGAGACCTCCAGATCGTCCAGCAGCCCCCGCTTGCGCAGGTAGCGCGCACCGATCGTGGCGATGTCCATCAGGCAGACGCTCTTGTGCTCGCGCCCCAGCTCGCGGCGGATGCGCAGGTACAGCGCCAGCGAATCCTCGATCTCCTCCCGCACGAAGGACTCCTCGACGGCGATGCCCTCCAGCTCGGTCGTAAAGGTCGTATGACGGCAGTGGTCGCTCCAGTAGGTGTCCAGAATCCGCAGCTCGGTCTCATAGGGATCGCGGCCTTCCGTACGGAAGTACTTCACCACCTCGCGCAGGTCGTCGGCATTCATCGCCAGCCCCTTCTCGCGGCAGAAGCCCTCCAGCTCCGCCTCCCCCATGCGCGTGAACCCGTCGAGCACCTCCACGGGGCGCACCTCGGCCTGCTCCATGTCGCTGAGCACCGAGAGGTCCTTCTCGCGCGACTCGACGGCGTTGATATAGTAGCGGCGGATCTTCTCCAGCTCCTCGTCGGTGGTTCCGTCCTCGAAAAGGAGCAGCTTCGACGAGCGGATACGCACGTCGGCCGCAGGGTCGATCAGCCGCACGCAGTCCACCGCCGAGGCGGCGCGCTGGTCGAACTGGCCGGGAAGACACTCCACGGCGATATATTTGCGTCCCCCGAGGTCGCACGAGTCGGTCACCGAATCGGTCACCACCTCGCCGAAGACCGTGTAGCGGGTCTTCTCCAGCAGCTCCTCCGAAAAGCCGAACAGGTCATAGACGTTCAGCAGGCGCAGCTCGCCCAGCGCGAGGTTCAGGTTCGTGTTCAGCTCGCGGCGCAGGCTCTCGGCCTCGACGCGGAAGCGGGGAAGTTTCTCAACGAAAATGCGGTAATCGGTCGTATGGTTCATATTTCTCAAATAGCGTTCTCACTGTATTCTGCAATCCGGTCCGGCGCCTACACGAAACGCGCGGCCCAGCGGCGTTCGTACTCCCGGCGGTCATACCGACGAAGGTGATGTGGCCCATCTTGCGCTTGGGGCGGCTTTCGGTTTTGCCGTAAAGGTGGACATGGACACCCTCATGGCCCTCGGCGGCGATGCGTTCGGCCGTTTCGAGGTCCTGTCCCAGGATGTTCTTCATCACCGTGGGAGCCACCAGCCGCGGCTCTTCGAGCGGCATCCCCGCAAGGTAGCGCACCAGCTCGCGGAACTGGCTCGTCGTGGCCCCCTCGATCGTGTAGTGTCCCGAATTGTGGGGCCGCGGCGCCATCTCGTTGAAGTAGATCTCACCGCCGCGGACGAAATACTCGATGGCCAGAATCCCCTCGTAACCGCATTCGCGCATGAACCGCTCGCTTTCGCGCCTCATGCGCTCCGCGACCTCCGCGCCGTCCCCGGCCGGGACGATCGAAAGGTCCAGGATACCGTCGCGGTGGACGTTGCGCCCCACGGGGAAGCTCACGACCCGTTCGCGGTCGGCGACCATCACGATGCTCGCCTCGAAGTCGAACGGGACGAACTCCTCGAGAATGCACGGCACGGAGAGCAGCGGCAGCGCCCGTTCCAGATCGGCCTCCGTGCGCAGCACAAGCTGTCCGTGGCCGTCGTAACCGAGCGTGCGGGTCTTCAGCACGGCGGGCAGCCCGATCCCGTCCACGGCGTCCCGCAGCGACCGCTCGTCGTCCACGGCGGCGAAGCGCGGCGTCGTCAGTCCGTGCTCCCGGGCGTTGGTCTTCTCGCGCAGGCGGTCCTGCGAGTCGTAGAGGGGTTTGTAGCCCTGCGGGATGTTGTACTTCCCGCACAGCGGAATCAGAATCTCCCCCGGGACATTCTCGAACTCGTAGGTTACCGCATCGCTGCGGCGGCACAGCTCCTCGACGGCCGCCGCGTCGTCGAACCGGCCGACGATGTGTTCGTCGCACACGGCGCCCGCCGGAGCGTCCGGCGCCGGATCGAGGCACACCGTGCGAATCCCCATCGGACGCGCCGCCTCGGCGATCATCAGCCCCAGTTGGCCGCCTCCTATTATTCCTATCGTTTTTCTCTCGTTCATGCTCTTCTCCGACTTTCGGCCGGCCGGTCCGCGGACCGCGGTCCGTCGCAAATCCTTCCTATATTTCGGCTTTCAGCACGTCGGCCGTCTGACGGGCCCGGAAGGCCTCGAGCCGAGCCGCCAGCTCCGGATCCCCCAGGGCGAGGATCGACACGGCGATCAGGGCGGCGTTCTTCGCCCCGTTGATCGCCGTCGTGGCCACCGGCACGCCGGCGGGCATCTGCACGATCGACAGCAGCGAGTCCAGCCCGTTGAGCGCCCGCGACTTCACGGGCACGCCCACCACGGGCAGCGTCGTCATCGACGCCACCATGCCCGGAAGGTGCGCCGCACCGCCCGCGCCGGCGATGATGACCCCGATGCCGCGGCTGCGCGCCGTCTTGGCGTATTCGCACAGCAGATCGGGCGTCCGGTGGGCGCTGACCACCCGTTTCTCGAACTCCACGCCGAATGCCTCGAGCGTGGCGACGGCATCGGCCATCACCTCGTAATCGCTCACCGAGCCCATTATCACTCCGACCTTCATATCCTTTCGATCCGTTTAAAAGTTGTCCGACGAAAAAGACGAACCGCCACGACAGGGTATGTCATGGCGGTCCGGTATCTATCCGAGTACTCCACAGGCGACCGTCCGGCCGTCGCGGGAGCACCCGCAACGCTTCTGCGCCCCGCGGGACGCCGAATAGAAAGCGGCGGCGAGGCACTGCTCTCTCTTGCGTTCACGCTGATCCGTATGTTCGACAGAAATCATCGCTGACCGGGAGTTCGTCCGTATTCGGAATAACGTGACAAAAGTAACGCTTTCCGGCAGATTTTCAAAATTCCCGGGCAGATTCTATCGACAATTTATCGACATTGGCGGCGACTGTACGAGTAAGGCGCATCGTCGGGCTGCGTGCCGCGCCCGGTGTCGGGTTCGGCCTGCATCGCGAAGCGCACCACGGCGCCGTCGGCCAGGTCCGACCACGGCAGGTAGTTGCGCGTCCACGGCTCGCCGTCGAGCGTCACGCCGCCGATATAGCGCATCTGCGGTCCGTTGGCGGGAGCCTCGATCACGATCTCGGCGCCGGTGTCGCGGCGGATCGTCGCCTTGCGGAACAGCGGCGAACCGATCGCGTACTCGCCCGAACCGGGACAGACGGGATAGAACCCGAGCGCCGAGAAGACGTACCACGCCGAGGTCTGGCCGTTGTCCTCGTCGCCGCAATAGCCGTCGGGACGGGCCGCATAGAGACGGTCCATCACCTCGCGCGCCCACCACTGCGCCTTCCACGGTTCGCCGGCGTAGTCATAGAGATAGATCATGTGCTGCGCAGGCTGGTTGCCGTGGGCGTAGTTGCCCATGTTGGCCACCTGCATCTCCGTGATCTCGTGGATGCGCACGCCGTAGTAGCTGTCGTCGTAGATCGGCGGCACGACGAACACCGAATCCAACATCTTCGAGAACTCCTTCCCGCCGCCCATCAGCCCGGCGAGCCCCTCGACGTCGTGGAACACCGACCAGGTGTAGTGCCACGAGTTGCCCTCGGTGAAGGCGTCGCCCCACTTGTAGGGGCTGAACGGCGACTGGAACGTCCCGTCGGCATTGCGGCCGCGCATGAGTTTCGTCCCGGGATCGAAGACATTGCGGTAGTTCTGCGCCGCCTTCTCCAGCTTCGCGGCATCCTCGCTGCGGCCGAGCTTGGCGGCCACCTGCGCGATGCACCAGTCGTCGTAGGCGTATTCGAGCGTGCGGGCCACGTTCTCGTTGATCTTCACGTCGTAGGGCACATACCCCAGCGTGTTGTAGTACTCGTGGCCCAGCCGGCCCGTCGAACTCACCTCGGGGTGCACCTTCTCACGCCCCGAGAGCATCGCCTCGTAGAGCGCGGCGACATCCTCCTCCGGCGTGATGCCCTTCAGGATGGCGTCGGAGACCACCGACGCCGAGTTGTTGCCCACCAGCCGCGGTGGCCCGGCGACGCCCATTCGGGCAAGAAGCCGCTCTCTCGCGCCAAGCGTTCGCCAGTCCGGCCTGAATCTCGGCGTTCACCGAGGGATAGACCAGGTTCAGCAGCGGGAACAGCGCGCGGAACGTGTCCCAGAAGCCCGTGTCGGTATACATGTAGCCGGGCAGCACCTCGCCGTTGTAGGGGCTGTAATGCACGATCTCGCCCGAGGCGGTCACCTCGTAGAACTTGCGCGGGAAGAGCACCGAACGGTAGAGGCACGAATAGAAGGTGCGGTACTGGTCGAGCGTGCCGCCCGAAACCTCGATGGCGCCGAGCACCTCGTTCCAGCGCGCTTCGGCACGCATCCGCACCGAATCGAAACCGCCCTCGCCCAGCTCCCGGAGATTCTGGAAAGCCTGCTCCTCGGAAATGAACGACGAGGCGACGCGCGCCGTGATCTGCTGTCCGCGCGCGGTCGAGAAGTGCACCTTCGCCACGGCGTGCTCGCCCTCGACCGACTTGCTGCCGTCGGGATAGAGCATGTTCCGTCCCGGCTCGTAACGTCCCGGCCGGTCGGTCAGCTCCACGGCCGTGAACGGCGTGTCGAAGCGCACGACGAACCAGTTCCTGAAGTTGTCCGGCACGCCGCCGCTGTTGCGCGAGGTGTAGCCGACGATCGTGCGGTCGTCCGCCATGCCGATCCGCGACCCGCGGTCGAAGGCGTCGATCACCACCCCGCTCTCGTCCGATTCGGGGAAGGTGAAGCGCATGACGGCCGCGCGGTCGGTCGGTGCGATCTCGGCCTTGACGTCGTGGTCGGCCAGATAGACCGAATAGTAGTAGGGTTTGGCCGTCTCGGACTGATGCGAGAACCAGCTCTGCCGCGACTCCTCGTCGAGTTTGTCCCTGCCGCGCACGGGCATCAGCGAGAACTGTCCGTAATCGTTGATCCACGGCGAGGGCTGATGCGTCTGCTTGAAGCCGCGGATCGTGTGGGCGCCGTAGGTATAGGTCCAGCCGTCGCCCATCCTGCCCGTCTGGGGCGTCCAGAAGTTCATGCCCCACGGCAGCGCAATGGCCGGATAGGTGTTGCCCGTCGAGAGCGAATAGTCGGACTGCGTGCCCATCAGCGTCGTCACGTAATCCACGGGCGGCAGCAGCTTTTCGTCCGGCTGCGCCGTCGTGGCGCATGCGGACGAGAGAAAAGCCAGGGCGGCCGCCATTGCGAGTCTTTTCATGTCGGTCAATCGTTTTAAGGGTTATTTTCCGGTAGCCGGGGCGTCGTACCAGAGCGCCGGCTCGGGTCCCATTTCGAACTCGAGCACGCCGCCCCGCATCACCTCCCCGTGCGTGATATAGGGTTTGTCATAGGGTTTGCCGTCGAGCGTGATGCGCTGCACGTAGCGGTTCTCCGGCGTGTTGTTCTTCGCCGCGACGACGAACACCCCGCCCGGGACCTTCACTTCGGCCCGGTCGAAGAGCGGGATGCCGAACCAGTAGCGTCCGCCGGCGGGTTCGACCTCGTACATGCCCAGCGACGAGAGGACGTACCATGCCGACATCTGCCCCACGTCCTCGTTGCCCGACAGTCCGTCCGGCTCGGCATGGTAGAGCGTCGTGAGCACCTCGCGCACCTTGTCGGCCGTCTTCCACGGCTGGCCCAGCATCGTATAGAGGTAGAGCACGTGGTGGCTCGGCTCGTTGCCGTGGGCGTACTGGCCGATGAGGCCCGAGATGTCGGGCGAAGTCTCGGCGCCCTCGACGACGGAACTTACCGTGAAGAGCGAATCGAGCTTTCCGAGCATCTCCTCGCGGCCGCCGAAGCACCCGACGAGCCCCTCGACGTCGTGCGGCGCCAGCCACGTGTACTGCCAGGCGTTGCCCTCGCAGTAGTCGTCGGCGCGGTGCGTCGAGGCGAAGGGGTTGAACGGCGTGCGCCAGCCTCCCTTCGAATCGCGGCCCCGCATGAAGCGCGTCGCCGGATCGAAGTAGTTGCGGTAGCTATGGCTGCGCTCCGTGAAGTATTTCGCGTCCTCCGTCCGGCCCAGCGCTTCGGCGGCACGCGCCGCGGCGCCGTCGGCCAGGGCGTACTCCATGTCGTAGGCCACCGCCTCGTTGAACAGGTCGCACGGGATGTAGCCGTGCTCCATTCTGAGGCCGTTGCCGCGGCCGGGATCCATCGCCGTTTTCCGGATCGCCTCGAAAGCCTTTTCGCGGTCGAATCCTTCGATGCCCTTCACGATGGCGTCCGCCACGACGGGAATACCCGGGTTGCCCACCATGCAGTCGGTCTCGTTGCCCCACAGATGCCATACCGGCAGGCGCCCCTGCTCGTCGGCGATATGCAGCATCGTCTGCACGATGTCGGGCATCCGCTCCGGATGCAGGATCGTCATCAGCGGCATCGCGGCGCGGTAGGTGTCCCACAGCGAGAAGGTCGTGTAGTTCGTGAAGCCGGGCGCACGGTGGATTTCATAATCCGACCCGCGGTAATCGCCGTTCACGTCGCAGAACACGGAGGGCGCCACCATCGTGTGATACAGCCCCGTGTAGAAAATCCGCTTCGCCGTCTCGTCCTCCGTCGTGATCTTCACCTTCGACAGCTCGTCGTTCCACGCCTTGTCGGCCGCCGCCGCGGTCGCCTCGAAATCCCATCCGGGGAGCTCCGCGGCGAGGTTCGCCTCGGCGCCCTCGACGCTCACGGGCGACAGGGCCACCTTCACGAGCAGTTGCTCGCCCTCCTCCGTGTCGAAATCCACGCGCGCATAGCGGGCCGCGATCCGGGGCATCTTGGAATCGTCCATCTCGCCCGGATGCAGGTAGGCGATTCCCCTGGCGGGTTTCGAGAACTCGGCCACGAAGTACACCTTCTGGTCCTTCGCCCAGCCCGTCGAGTAGCGCCATCCGCTGATGCGCGTGCTGTCGTCCGAGAAGCGGAAGCCCGTATCGGTCGCCTTGTCCCAGCAGCCGCCGTTCTCCAGGTCGAAGACCACGGCCGCGGCATCCGACGCCGGGAAGGTGTAGCGGTGCAGTCCCACGCGGGGCGTGGCCGTCATTTCGGCCGTGATGCCGTAGCGCGTCAGCGGAACCGAGTAGTAGCCCGGCCGGGCGATCTCCCGCGTGCGGTCGGCATAGGACCAGAGTCCCGACGACGGATCGTCCTCCGTGCCGCGGGCATAGGTCACCTCGCCCACGACGGGCATCACCGTGACGTCGAACAGGTCGCCGATCCCCGTGCCCGAGAGGTGCGTGTGCGAGAAACCTATCACCGTCGAATCCGACCGGTGGTATCCCGAAACCCAGTCCCACTCCTGCGGAATGCTCGTGGGGCCGACCTGCACCATGCCGAACGGCACGTTCGCCCCGACGAAGACGTGGCCGTGGCCGCCCGTGCCGATCTTCGGGTCCACGAAGCGGGTGAAATCGCTCTCCGCAGCGGGCTGCGAAGGCGAGCAGGCCGCCGCGAGAAGCAGGGCCGCCGCCGGCAAAAAGCTATATGTCCGTTTCATAGTCAAGCGTTATTTGTCGTTTTTCAATTCGAATTTCAGTCGTCCGCCCCCGAGCAGCTCGTCGTGCGAGAGGCGGTACTTGCCGAGCGGTCTGCCGCCGAGCGTCATACGGCCGATGTAACCGGCGCCGGCCGCCGGCCGCTCGGCCTCGATCACCAGCGGGCCCCGCTCCGTCTCGATCTCCACGCGGTCGAACACGGGGGCCGTCAGCGTATAGTACGGCTCGCCCGGGCAGTCCGGATAGAATCCCATCATCGAGAAGACGGCCCAGGCCGACATCGTACCCGTGTCGTCGTTGCCCGGGATGCCGTCCGCGGCGGTCGTAAAGCAGGTGTCCAGCAGACGGCGCACCTCGCGCTGCGTGCGCCACTCCTCGCCCGGAAAGCGGCTGAAGAGGTAGGCGTAGGCGATGTCGGGTTCGTTCGCCGGGTCGTACAGCCCCTCGTCGAAGACCATTTGGAGCTTATCGACGAACTTCCGCCGGCCTCCCATGAGTTTCGCCAGCCCCTCCACGTCGTGCGGCACGAAGAAGGTGTAGTTCCAGGCCGACCCCTCGTGGAATCCCGGCGCGGCCGTGAAGTTCTCGCCCGCCTTCGGGTCGAAGGGCTCGAGGAACGTCCCGTCGTCGTTGATCGGCCGCAGCGTCCCGAACTCCTTGTCGTAGTAGTGTCTGTACCCCAGCGAACGGTCGCGGAACAGACGCGCGTCGTCCCCGTGTCCGAGCGAGTCGGCCAGCAGCGACAGCGCATGGTCGGCGACGTAGTACTCCAGCGCGTGCGACACGGAAGTGTCGCCCGCGAGGTCCTTGGCGTAGAAGCCCAGCGGAATGTAGCCCCGCTCGACATAGGGGTCGATGTCCGGCCGCAGCCGGTTCTGCGCTCCGGGCGTCGTGGCCGACTTGCGGAACGCCTCGTAGGCCGTCGCGACGTCGAAGTCGCGCAGCCCCTTCATCCACGTATCGACGATGACCGGAATGGCCGGGTCGCCTTCCATCGTGAAGGTCTCGCGGCCGTACAGTTCCCACTTGGGCATCCACCCCCACTCCTCGTACATGCCGATCATCGAGCGCACCATGTCCAGTTGCCGCTCGGGATAGACCAGCGTCAGCAACTGGTGCACGTTGCGGTAGGTGTCCCACAGCGAAAAGACCGTATAGCGTTCGCCGTCGGTAACCCCCACCTCTCCCGAATGCTCCATCAGCGGGTATTCCCCGTTGACATCGCTCAGGAGGTTCGGGTGGATCAGCGCATGGTACAGCGCCGTATAGAACACGGTCTGCTGCTCCGCCGTGCCGCCCTCGACGCGGATGCGCGAAAGGTCGTCGTTCCACCGTGTGCGGGCCGCCCCGCGGATCGCGTCGAACGACGTTCCGGCGGGCTGTTCGGCGTCGAGGTTCCGGCGGGCGTTCTCCGTGCTCACATAGGAAATGCCCATGCGCACCTCGATCTGTTCACCCTCCCGGAGGTCGTCGAACGTGAACCAGTAGCCCACGTCGTCGCCCGCCAGTTCGCGGCCGTACTCCGTGTAGAGCTTGTATTTGCCGTTGTCGGGGGTCCACTCCGCCTCGACGCCCGTCATCGGGCGCTGCTTCTTCCAGTAGCCCGACGACGACGGGGTTTTCGTCACACGCAGCACGAAATACACCGGAAACACCTTCTGCGGGTTGTAGCAGAACGTCCCCAGCAGTTTCATGCCCTCGATCTCCGTGGCGCTCACGCGGCGCACCGTAGCGCCCGACTCGTTCGTGAGGCCCTCGCCCAAATTCAGCAGGATGTGCCCCTCCCCGGCGGGAAACGTGTAGCGCTCGGCCGAGGTGCGCGGCGTGGCCGTCACTTCGGCCCGGACGCCGTACTCGTCCAGCGTCACGGCGTAGTAGCCCGGCGAGGCCGTTTCATCTTCATACGCCGTGCCGTACTCCTTGTAATCCACCGTCAGCGGCCCGGTCGTCGCCATCGTCAGCAGCGACCCCATCTCGGGACATCCCACGCCGCTCAGCGCCCCGTGGGCGAAGCCCGTGAAGAATTCGTTATGGTACTCGTAGGGAGTCGACCACCAGCGGGCGTCCTTGTCGTAGATGTTCGTGTCCGAACCCATCACGTTGAACGGAACCACCGCCATCATGCCGTTCGGGCACAGGGCCCCGGGATTGGTCGTGCCGAAGTTGGTCGTGCCGATGAAGGGATCGACCCGATCGACGGGCTCCTGCGCACGCAGCGGTGCGCAGAAAACGGCTGCGGCGAGCGCCGCAGCAGGAAGCGTTCGTCGCAGTCGCATCAGAGGATCGAGTTTTTCTTCGTAAATTCGACGATCTCCGGAATATATCCGAACGCAAGGCCCGTCACCGTGTCGGCGCAGCCGTAGTAAACCGCCACGCGCCCCGTCGCGGGGTCGTGCAGCGCAGCGCAGGGGAACGTCACGTTCGGCACGTCGCCCATGCACTCGTACGGCTCGCGCGGCGAAATCAGATACGGACCGCTGCGGGCCGTCACCTTCCAGGGTTCCTCCAGGTCCAGCAGCGCCGAACCGAAGGCATAGACGTAGCCGTTGCACGAGCGCAGCACGCCGTGGTAGAACAGCAACCACCCCTCGCTCGTCTCGATGGGCACGGGGCCCGCACCGATCTTCATGCACTGCCAGGCCGACACCTCGAACGCCGCGGGCGACATGACGTGCCGGTGGCGCCCCCAATAGCAGAGGTCCGGCGACTCGGAGTAGAAAATATCCCCGAAGGGCGTATGTCCCGTGTCGCTCGGACGCGAGAGCATGGCGAACTTACCGCCGATCTTCCGGGGGAACATCACGCCGTTGCGGTTATAGGGCAGAAAGGCGTTCTCCAACTGGTGGAAGGTCCGGAAATCCTCGGTCCACGCGATGCCGATCGTCGGGCCGTGGTAGCCATTGCACCACGTCACGTAGTACTTGTCGTCGATTTTCGCCACACGCGGATCGTAGCCGTAGGCCCACTCCCCGATCTCCGGGTCGGCGCCCTCCAGCCGGAAGTCGGCCTCCTCGATGTCCCACTTCAGTCCGTCCACCGAGAAACCGACGTGGATGCGCATGCGGCGGTTTGTGTCGTCGCAGCGGAAAACACCGGCGTAGTTGTACTTCCCGTTTCTGAACGGCACGACGGCCGAGTTGAAAATACTGTTCGAGGTCGAAAGCGCATGGCGCCCGATGATCGGGTTCGCGCTGTAACGCCAGAGCACCTCGTTCGAACCCGCGGGACGATCCTCCCACGGCATATCGGGCAATGCGGGGCCCGCGATTCTGAGATTTTCCATGTTCTATCAATAATAAATCCGTCAATTCACGATAATTTCGTCGATAAACAGCCAGCCGCCCGGATGGCCGTGCGAGAAGGCGTGGCAGCGGACATAGCGGGCTTCGGTCTCGCCCGTCCAGCCGAAGGCGCGGCACTGGAGCTTCGGGTCGTCGAACGGCAGATCGTTCTCCTCGCCGCCCAGCACCGTGAAGCGCTCTCCGTCGGTCGAGACCGCGATCTCGACACGTTTGGGCAGCCCGATGAACGCCGACCGCCACTGCAGGAAATCGGCCTTCACCTCGCGGATCGGCTTCACGGCCCCCAGATCGACCGTCGCCTCGACGTCCGTATTCAGGAAGCCCAGCCAGCGGTAGCCGTAGGTCCACGACCCCAGCTTCCCGTCGGTCAGCGAACCGGGACCGTCGGCCGGATAGCCCTCGTACCACTCCGAAGCATAGGTCACCGGGCAGCCTACGGCCAGATGCCGCACCTCTTCCAGCGACTCGGGACGCTCGCCGCGCACGGAACCCGCCAGATCGAACGTGTTGTATCCCTTCGCACGGACGGCGTCGATACGCATCAGCGCCCGGCGGCGGAAATCCTCGTAGTCCTTCAGTTCGGGCGCCGACCAGGCGATCTCGGCCACCGCGAAGACCCGCGGGTAGAGCATGTACTCGGCGTATTCGGGCGTAGCGATGCGTTCGGTCCACAGGTTCGCCTGCACGCCCAGCACCCTCTCGCGGCCCGGCATGTCCTGCGGCGCCGGCTCGTACATATAGGTCTTGGGCAGGGGAACCGACCCTTCGAGCGCCTCCGGCTCGGTCGAGGGATTACCCTGATACTTGTCCAGATAGCAGTAGCTGCCCGGAACCATCACCACCGGATGCCCCGAGGCCGCCGCCTCGCGGCCGCCCGACTCGCCGCGCCACGACATGACCGCGGCGTTGGGCGCCAGACCGCCCTGCAGAATCTCGTCCCAGCCCAGCAGCCGGCGCCCGCGGGCATTGAGGAACGCCTCGAGCCGGTGCACGGCATAGCTCTGCAACTCGTCCACGTCCTTCAGCCCCTCGCGCTGCATCCGCGCCCGGCACTTCGGACAGGTCGGCCACCCCTTTTTCGTGGCCTCGTCGCCGCCGACATGAATGTATTCCGAGGGGAAGAGTTCCATCACCTCCTCGAGTACGTTCTCCAAGAACTCGAACGTCGCGTCGTTGCCGATGCAGAAGTCGTCGTAAACGTGCGGCTTTCCCGCGCACGACAGGTGGGGATAGACCGCCAGCACCTCCTCCGAGTGGCCCGGCATCTCGATTTCGGGAATCACCGTGATATGCAGCGAATCGGCATAGGCCACCACTTCGCGGATGTCGTCCTTCGTGTAGAATCCGCCGTAGGCGTTCGGGTCGTCACGCCGGCAATAGGGCCGCCCGGCATCGAGCCACGGCTGCCATCCCTCGATCGGGCGCCAAGCAGCGAGCTCGGTCAGCTCGGGATAACGGTCGATCTCGATGCGCCACCCCGCACCGTCCGTCAGATGCCAATGGAAGCGGTTGAGTTTGAGCGAGGCCATCATCCGCAACTGTTTTTTCACAAACTCCTTGCCGAAGAAGTGGCGCGCCTCGTCCAGGTGCATGCCACGGTAGGAGAAGCGCGGGGAGTCGGTGATCCGCTGCGCGGGAATCCGATCGCCGAACTGCTCCTGCAACTGCAAGAGAGTCTGTATGCCGTAGAAAAGACCCGCTTCGCCGCGCGAAGCGACCGAGACGCCTTCGGGAAGGACCGAAAGCACGTAACCCTCTTCCGAAGCGGGCAGTTCGGGCGACGCGGCGACCGTCAGACGCAGGTAGCCGTCCGACGCCTGCGGATCGTCCGTGCGGACGGCCAGCGGCGTGGTCCGCAGGTAGGCCGTCAGGGCGTCGGCGACCTCCGCCGGAGCGTCGAACGACAGGGCCAGGGGCGATGCGAGGCGGCATGCGCCGGAGCGTTTCTCGACCGACGCGGGACGCGGGATCACGGCGTCCGTCTCGGCCGTAGGACCTCCGCACGACGCGGCGCAGAGCGACAGCCCCGCAAGAAGGGAGAGCAGGTGATTTTTCTTCATACGTGTTTGCTTGGTAAACGGAGTTTATTCGGTTTTATTTCCATCGGGATAGGTGAAGGGGATGAAACGCGTCATGACGAAGGCCGGAATCGTCGCCAGCATCACCACGACGAAGAAGAGCGAATAGCCGAGCCAGTCGCTCAGGTAGCCCGACACGGCGCCGGTGAGCATCACCGAAAGGTTCATGATGCCCGAAGCGAAGGCGTAGTGGGCCATCTGGTGACGGCCGGGCGCCACCTGCTGCATCATGAAGAGCGTCAGTCCCACGAATCCGAATCCGTAGCCGAAATACTCCACGACGATGCCGCCGCCCACGAGCCACATGGAGGAGGGCTGGAAGAAGGCCAGCAGCGCATAGACCACGAAGGGTACGTTGAAGACGCAGCAGAGCGTGAAGAGCGTGCGGCGCAGTCCGCGCGCGGCGATGTAGTAGCCGGCCAGCAGCGACCCCACGAGGAACGCCCCGGCGCCGAACGTGCCGTAATACAATCCGATCTGCTGGTTCGTCAGGCCCAGTCCGCCCGCCGCGGTGTCGGCCTTGAGGAACAGCGGCACGATCTTCATGACGAACCCCTCGCCCAGCCGGTAGAGAATGATGAAGGCGATGTAGTACCAGATGTGTTTCTTGGTGAAGAAGGCCGCGATCACCTCCTTCAGGCCCCGCAGCCCCTCGCCGAGCGAGTGCCCGCCCGCCGCCGCGGCGCCCGAAGGGAGCATCCGCCCGTGGTAGCAGCCCAGCAGCAGAAGCAGCCCGCAGAGAATCGCCAGCACGACGGTCCACGCATGGACGTAGGCGTCGAACGCGGCGGCGCCCTCTGCGGAGGAGCGCTCGTAGAGCCACCCGGCGAACCATACCAGACCGCCCGTGGCCACCAGCTTCGCCAGGTTGTAGAAGGCTCCCTGCCAGCCGATGTACTTCGCCTGGTCGCGCGTGGAGAGCTCCGACATGTAAACGCCGTCGGCCGCGATGTCGTGCGTCGCGCCGCTGAAGGCCACCACGGCGAAGACGGCGACCGTCACGGCGAAGAACGACGGCAGATGCAGCGCCAGCGCCGCCACGCCGAACATGACGCCGCTCAGAAGCTGCGTCGCCACGACGAAGAACTTCTTCGTCCTGAAAATCTCCAGAAAGGGACTCCAGAGGAACTTGATCGTCCACGGCCACATGATCAGCGAGGTCCAAAAGGCGATCTGTGCGTCCGGAATGCCGAGGTCCTTGAACAGTACGGCCGAAACCATGTTCAGCACCACGAACGGGAGGCCCATGGCGAAATAGAGGCTGGGAACCCACGCCAGCGGGGAAACGGGTCTTTTTTCACTCATCGCAGAGCAGGCATTAATTCGGTTCTGGCAAACGGAGACGACCTGCATCCGGCGGCGCGTCTCCACACCCCGAACGATGTTTTCTCCGAGGACAAAGATAATCATTTCCCGCGATTTTCCGAGGCTTCCCGCACAAAAACGCACACAACTCCCGGCCGTATGCGGAAGGGGTGTCCGGAAACCTTCGCAGAGTTTCCGGACACCCCTTCCGCGCCGGCACCCGGGACGGAAGCGCCCCGCGCACAGGGCGCGGGAAGCCGCTACCGGGCTTTCGCCTCGCAGTAGGCGCAGCGGCACACGCCGTCGGCCGCGCGGCGGAAAAGCTGATCGACATCCTCCGTGGCCGAAATGCAACGGGGATTCGAACAGGTCATTTCGTTCACGACGTACTCCTCGCCGAAGACCGGGGTCCGGGCGAACGGACGGTTCTCGTCGGCCCAACGCAGCAGCGTATAGATCAATGCCATACGCACGAATTTTCCGTTCTCTACCTGCCGGAAGTAAGCCGCACGCGGGTCGTTGTCCACCTCGCGCGTGATCTCGTTCACGCGCGGCAGCGGATGCAGCACGATCATATCGGGCCGCGCCGTGCGCAGCTTCCCCGGATCGAGCACGAAGCTGTCCTTCACGCGGTCGAACTCCTCCTCGTCGAGGAAGCGCTCCTTCTGCACGCGCGTCATGTAGAGGATGTCCAGCTCGGGCATCACCTCCTCCATCGTGCGCACCTCGCGGAACTCCAGCTTCGAGGCGGAACGCATCTCCTGTAGCATGTAATCGGGCAGGCGCAGCTCCTCGGGCGCGATGAGCATCACGCGGATCCCCTCGTAACGCGACAGCGCCTTGATGAGCGAATGGACCGTGCGGCCGAACTTCAGGTCGCCGCAGAACCCGATCGTCAGGTGGTCGAAACGCCCCTTCTCGCGCTTGATCGTCAGCAGGTCCGTCAGCGTCTGCGTCGGGTGGGCGTGACTGCCGTCCCCGGCGTTGATGACCGGAATGCCGGCATACTGCGAGGCCACGAGCGGCGCGCCCTCCTTGAAGTGGCGCATGGCGATGATGTCCGCGAAACAGCGGATCACGCGCACCGTGTCGGCCACGGTCTCGCCCTTCGACACGGACGAGGAACTGGCGTCGGAGAAGCCGATCACCTCGCCGCCCAGCTCCAGCATCGCCGAGGTGAAGCTCAGGCGCGTGCGGGTGGAAGGCTCGTAAAACAGCGTGGCGAGTTTTTTGCCCTTGCAGGCCTCGCGGTACTTGGCGCGGTTGGCGATGATGTCCTCCGCCAGCGCCACGATCCGCTCGGTCTCCTCGACCGTCAGATCGGTCGGATCAATCAGATGTCGCATGGTTCCGGCGCGTTTATCGGTTCATCCACGATTCGTCCGACGGGTTGTCGCGGAACCGGAGCAGGCGCGCCTTGTCCCCGGGTTCGATATACCCTTCGTCGGCGGCCACCTCCACCAGCGCGTCGAGATTCGAGAGACTGTAATTCACGACGTTCGCCTCGCGCAGGCGCTCCACGCCCTTCTTCATGCCGTAGGTGAAGATCGACGCCACGCCCAGCACCTCGGCACCCGCCTCGCGCAGCGCCTCGACCACCTCGATACACGATCCGCCCGTCGAGATCAGGTCCTCAACGACGACCACCTTCTGCCCCTTTTCGAGCCGTCCTTCGATGCGGTTGCCGCGGCCGTGGTCCTTGGCTCCCGACCGCACGTAGCCCATCGGCAGGCCGAGGATCGTCGCCGTGATGGCGGCATGGGCGATGCCGGCCGTGGAGGTTCCCATCAGCACCTCCGCGCCGGGAAACTTCGTGCGGACGATCTCCGCAAGCCCCGCCTCGACACGCCCGCGCACCTCGGGGGCGGACAGCGTCAGACGGTTGTCGCAATAAATCGGGCTTTTGATTCCGCTCGCCCACGTGAACGGCTGCTCGGGACGCAGGAACACCGCGCCGATCGAGAGCAGGTCTTTCGCAATAGCTTTCTCCATACTTATCCTTGTTTATCGGTTCTCAGTCGTCCGGCACGCGCCGAGCGCCCGCCGCAGAATCCGCTCCACCTCCTCGGGGTAGATTCCGCCTTCGTGGACCTTTTCACCGTCCACATAGAACGTAGGCACATAGTAATAGTCGAATCCGTCGGCCACCCCGGGCTGCTCGGACTCCTCGATCATCTCGATCTCGACCTCCGCCAGTTCGGGATGCGCGGCTTTCGCCTCTTCGATATACCGCAGCGCCTTCTTGCAGAAGGGGCAGTTCTTCAGGTAAAACAGTTTCACGGGTTTCATAAAACGGTGCTTTTTCATGCAGTCGCGCACGGATGCGCCCCTGCAAATATACGACAATTCCGGCTTCGCCGCGCGAATTCCGTACGGCGCCGCCCGATTCGCCTGCCGCGCCGCACGCCGAACCGGACATGCCGCGCCCCGACCGCACCGCCGCAGCCGTCTCCGGCAGTCCGCGCGGCGCGTCCGTCACCCCACGAACTCGGCCACGCAGCGGCGGTAGGCCGCCACGGGATCCGCAGCCGCAGTGATCGGGCGTCCCACGACGATGAAGTCCGAGCCGATCTCCCGGGCGCGGGCCGGCGTCGTGACGCGCACCTGGTCCGCCACGTCGCCGTCGGCGAAACGCACGCCGGGCGTCACGGTCAGGAACTCCGCGCCGCACGCCCCGTGCACCATGCCGGCTTCGAGCGGCGAGCAGACCACGCCGTCCAGCCCCGCTTCGCGGGCATTCCGGGCATACTGCACGATCGTCTCGCCGATCGGGGCTCCGATCAGCAGCTCGCGCTGCATGCGCTCCTCGCTGGTCGAGGTGAGCTGCGTCACGGCGATCAGCAGGGGCCGCGTGCCGTCCTCGCGCGTAAGTCCCTCGCGCGCGGCCTTCATCATCTCGATCGTCCCGGCGGCATGGACGTTGCACATGTCCACATCCAGCCGCGACAGCACGGCCATCGCCTTGCGCACGGTGTTGGGTATGTCGTGGATCGAGGAAAATCTTGTGGCCGCGCGCGCGGATCTGGCGCGCACGATGTCCGGCCCTTCGGCATAAAACAGCTCCATGCCGATCTTCACAAACGGTTTCTCATCCTGAAAGCGGTCGAGAAACGCGAGCGTGTTTTCCCGGACTGTCAAAATCCAGCGCGATGATAACGTCCTTACCCATGATGTGCTCCTCCTATGATGTCTCTGAGATCGTCGATGCCGAAGCGCGCCATCGCGTCCGGCAGAGTTTCAATAATCTCCGCGGGCAGGCATACGGCTCGACCAGGTTTGCCGCGCCCCACCGACCGCCGTCGCGCCCGCGAGCATCAGCTCCAGAACGTCCTGCGCGTTCGTCACGCCGCCCATGCCCACGATGGGGATGCGCACCGCCTCATACACCTGATAGACCATGCGCACGGCCAGCGGGAACATACCGGGGCCGGACATGCCGCCGGTCGGTTGGCCAGCAGCGGGCGGCGGCGCGCAAGGTCGATGCGCATACCCGGCAGGGTGTTGATGAGGCTCACGCCGTCCGCGCCCGCGTCCTCGCAGGCCCTGGCAACGGCGGCGATGTCTGCCGCCGTCGGCGAGCTTGAGGATGATCGGCTTTTTTCGTCACGGCGCGCACCGCGCGCGTCACCCTGCCGCGGCCGACGGCTCCGCGCCGAAGGCAGCGCCGCCGCCGTGGACGTTCGGGCAGGAAATGTTGACCTCCAGCCAGCCGACCTGCGGCTGCGCGTCAAGCCTGGCGCAGACCTCGGCATATTCTTCCACGCTGAAGCCGCTCACATTCGCCATGACCGGCTTGTGAAACACCTTTTTCAGCTCCGGCAGCTCGTGCGCGATGACCGCGTCCACGCCGGGGTTCTGCAGCCCCACCGCGTTGAGCATTCCGCCGGCATACTCGGCGATGCGCGGCGTGGGGTTGCCGAAGCGCGGCGCGCGCGTCGTCCCCTTGAAGGAGAACGTGCCGAGCATATTGATGTCATACAGCTGCGCAAACTCCTGCCCGTAGCCAAACGTGCCGCTGGCCGGGATGATGGGGTTTTCGAGCTCGATCCCGCAGAGCGTTACGGCTGTTGCGGCCATACGATCTCCTCCTTTGTGAACACGGGCCCGTCCTTGCAGACGCGCTTGCTGCCGTGCGTCGTTTCGCAGGTGCAGCCCATGCACGCGCCGAAGCCGCAGCCCATGCGCGCCTCGAGGCTCAGCTGACCGTCGAGCGGCGTCGCGCTGCACAGCGCCTGCAGCATGGGCATCGGCCCGCAGGCATACACATAGGTGCCGCCCTCGGGCAGCGCCTCGGTCACGAAGCCGCGCGCGCCGCGCGTGCCGTCCTCGGTCACGACCGTGACGGGGATGCCGAGCGCACAAAACGCATCGGCAAGCAGCACCTCTGCCGCCGTGCGAAAGCCGAGCACAGCCAGCGGGCTGCGCCCCTCGGCCACGAGCTGCTGCGCCAGACCGTACAGCGGGGACGCGCCCACACCGCCGCCGACCAGCAGCGGCCGCGCACCGGCGGGTGCGGTGTCAAAGCCGTTGCCGAGACCGACCAGCAGATCCAGCTCCGCGCCCGGCGCCAGCGTGCTCAGCTGCGCCGTGCCTGCGCCCGCCACTTTATAATACAGCGTCAGCGCGCCGTCACTCCAGCTGCACACCGACACGGGGCGGCGCAGAAAGCGTCCGGCGAGCCGGATGTCCACAAACTGCCCCGGCGCGGTGATCGCGGCGGTGTCCCCCGTGAGCTGCAAACGGTAGGTGTCACGGGCGACGGGCGCGTTTTCCGCAATGGTGAAAACTCTCTGCTGCACGGCTTACTCCGCGTGGATCGTGGACACGGCCAGCGTCGTCTCCTCGAGCACGTCGAGCAGTACGCGCACCGTATCGAGCGAGGTAAAGACGGTCACGCCGTTTTCCACCGCGCAGCGCCGGATCGCGGCGCCGTCCTGCGCGTGGACGCTCGAATGGATGGAGCGGGTGTTGATGATGTAGCTGACGTAGCCGCTGCGGATGGAATCGAGGATCTCGTGGCTGCCGTCGCTGATCTTGCCGCGCACGCGCGTGCGGATGCCGAAGGACTTGAGGTAGGCAGCCGTGCCGGCGGTCGCCTCGATGTTAAAGCCCATCTCATAGAACCGGCGCACGAGCGGCAGGCCCTCGGGCTTGTCCTCATCGGCCAGCGTCACGAACACGGTACCGTAGTTCTGCACGTTCATGCCGGAGGCCTGCAGCGCCTTGTACATGGCGCGCGAGAGCTTCCTGTCATAGCCGATGGCCTCGCCCGTGGACTTCATCTCCGGGGAGAGGTAAGCGTCCAGCCCGTGGAGCTTGGCGAAGGAGAACACCGGCGCCTTGACATAGCAGCGCTCTTTCTCCGGCGGATACAGGTCGAAGATGCCCTGCTCCTTGAGGCTCGTGCCGAGGATGACGTTGGTGGCGATGTCCGCGAGCTGATAGCCCGTGGCCTTCGACAAAAAACGGCACCGTGCGCGACGAGCGGGGGTTGACCTCGATAATGTAGACATGGTCGCTCTTATCGACGATGAACTGGATGTTATACAGTCCGACGATGCCGATGCCCAGACCGAGCTTCTTGGCATAGGTCAGGATCGTGCCCTTGACCTTGTCGGAGATGGAAAACGGCGGGTAGACGCTGATGGAGTCGCCGGAGTGGACACCGGTGCGCTCGACCAGCTCCATGATGCCGGGCACGAACACGTCTCTGCCGTCGCAGATGGCGTCGACCTCGACCTCGCGGCCGGAGATGTACTTGTCGACCAGCACGGGCTTGCCCTCGCCGGTGCGCACGGCATTCTGCAGATAGTGGCGCAGCATCTCGTCGTCGGCCACGATCTCCATGGCACGGCCGCCCAGCACGAACGACGGGCGCACCAGCACCGGATAGCCCACCGTGTGCGCCGCCTTGAGACCGTCGTCCAGATTCGTCACCGCCGCGCCCATCGGCTGCGGGATGTTCAGCTCGAGCAGCAGCTTTTCAAAGCAGTCGCGGTTCTCCGCGCGCTCGATCGCGGCGCAGTCCGTGCCGATGATCTGCACGCCGCGCGTCATGAGCGGCTGCGCCAGATTGATGGCCGTCTGGCCGCCGAGGCTGGCGATCACCTGATCGGCCTGCTCCTCGTGCAGGATGTTCATGACGTCCTCGGGCGTGAGGGGCTCGAAATACAGCTTATCGGCGGTCGTGTAGTCGGTGGAGACCGTCTCGGGGTTGTTGTTGATGATGATGGCCTCGTAGCCCGCGCGCCGGATGGTCTGCACCGCGTGGACGGTGGAGTAGTCAAACTCCACGCCCTGACCGATGCGGATCGGACCCGCGCCGAGCACGACGACCTTCTTCTTGTCCGAGCGGCGCGCCTCGCTCTTTGCGCCGGGGGCATAGGTGGAGTAAAAATAGGGAATGTAAGCGCCGGTGTGGCTGGTGTCCACCATCTTGTAGGCGGGGTAGAGCCCCAGCTGCACGCGCTGGGCATACACATCCTCCTCGCGCACGCCCCAGAGCCGCGCGATATAGGGGTCACAGAAGCCCATCTGCTTGGCCTGCTTGAGCGTCTCTCCGTCGCCCTTGTGCGCGCAGAGCGTCTGCTCCATGTCCACGATGCCGCGGATGGTCTCGAGGAAGAACGGCGTGATCATCGTCAGCGCAGCGACCTCGTCCACGCTCGCGCCCAGACGCAGCAGCTGCGCGACGGCAAAGAGGCCGTCGTCACGGAACTGGCGCAGGTACTCGGTCAGCTCCGCCTTGGTCATGTTCTGGAACTTCGGCAGCCAGAGGTGCTGCGCGCCGATCTCCAGCGAGCGGACGGACTTGAGCAGGCACTCCTCGAGCGTGCTGCCGATGCCCATGACCTCGCCCGTGGCCTTCATCTGCGTGCCGAGCGTGTTGGCGGCGGTCGAGAACTTGTCAAACGGGAAGCGCGGCAGCTTTGCGACCACGTAGTCCAGCGACGGCTCGAACGCGGCCGTCGTGTTGGCGACGGCGATCTCGTCGAGGTTCATGCCGACGGCGACCTTGGCCGTGACGCGCGCGATGGGATAGCCGCTGGCCTTGCTCGCCAGCGCCGACGAGCGGGAGACGCGGGGGTTGATCTCGATGAGGAAGTACTCCGAGGTCTTGGGGTTGAGCGCAAACTGCACGTTGCAGCCGCCCTGGATCTTCAGCGTGCGGATGATCTTGATCGCGCTGTCGTTGAGCATCTTCATGTCATGGTCGCTGAGCGTCATGATCGGCGCGACGACGGCGGAGTCGCCGGTGTGCACGCCCACGGGGTCGATGTTCTCCATGCCGCAGATGGTGATGGCGCGGTCGGACGCGTCGCGCATGACCTCAAACTCGATCTCCTTATAGCCCTTGACGCTCTTTTCGATCAGCACCTGATGGATGGGCGAGAGCTTGAACGCCTGCATGCCCAGCTCGACGAGCTGCGCCTCGTCGTCGGCAAAGCCGCCGCCCGTGCCGCCGAGCGTGAACGCCGGACGCAGCACGACCGGATAGC
>VOFH01000319.1_pt1 | contig 110000 bp, 175 predicted proteins | sample 5384091 | NCBI WGS metagenome assembly VOFH01 (sample SAMN12384727, study PRJNA508395) | human gut metagenome | isolation source: healthy gut G | host: Homo sapiens
ATCAAGGAGCATCCGACCTATAAGCGTATTCAGGAGTATGTGCAGGAGAAGTACGGCTTCAAAGTCCATACGGCATATATTGCCGAGGTCAAGCGTATGGTCGGACTGGATATGCACAAAGCGCCGAACGCAGTGGAGCAGAGAAAACATGAGTATCATCCCTGCCCGCCTGAAAAGGTTGAGGCGATCAAGGATGCGCTGCGGCACTTTGGCTTAGTCTCAGAGTGAGTTTACGGCTAAAAACCCAGCATCACGTCAACGGCGTGATGCTGGGTTTTTTTGTCATGCTTCGGGGCTTTTTTGAGGATAAAACCGCCTGTGTGCCGTTTGCTTTTCTTTGCCATAATGACACGCTGCCCTCTGTTCGTCGTGGCAACTGTGCGTTTTCGGGATAGAAAATGGACACTTTATCTTTGTATAGGGAGAAAGCCAGAGAGGAAAAAGAGAGTGAGCGCAGGCTGTGGGAACGGTGCGTAAACCGCTTGCGGTTTTCCACGGTTTCCATAGCCGCAGCGAGGGAGAAAAGGGGAGGTGGCTTTCTCGCTCAGGCGGCTTGCCGCTGATCTTTGGCTCTCCCTTTTCTCCCTGAAAATCAGGGATTTTTCTGCATCATTGCTCGGCGTAACAGGACGAAAGTCCTCCTGAACGCCCTCATTGAGGTCAAAGCACATGGTTTTTGCATTGGCAACCCAGAACCCGCGCACCCTGTAACGCTTGCCGGGAATCCAGTCCTCGCCGGTGACAGCGCGAAGCGGGTCAAGCAGATTCTTGTTGGAGATCGTAACAACACCTTTCTGTTCGCCTCTCGGCTCGGAGAACTTGAAGCCCTTCGGCTCGTTGCTCTTGCAGGAACGGATCGCAAATACCCTCGCTTTCGCATCCAGCAGACACAAAACAAAGGCGGGATAGCCCAAGTCCTCAAGCACCTTCTTGGTGAAGGTCACGCCATTCTGATTCAGAAACATATCCGGGTAGGCGTTGATGTTGGAGTCGATGGTTTCAAAGTTCAAAGCGGAAAAATCAAAGTTCATAGTTAAAATCCTTTCATTTCATAAAGGTAAGCTGCCGCCCATCTTGAGCGGCAGCTTGTTTTTTATAGAATCTACTATCCCTGATACCTTATTCTTTCTACCAGCGTTTCCTTTTTCAGATTACTGCTTAAAACACAGGAAAGCACAATTTGTAGAATACCAACCAGAAGAATCATAACAAGAATCGGGATAAGAGGAACGCGATAAACGTTCATTCCAAAAATCCTATTATGCTTCGCATAGGAAAACAGTGCATAGCCAAGAGGCAGACCGGCAGCAAGTGCGACGCAGATGGTGCCAACCGTAAAAAATCAAGCCCTGTATTTGTAAGCTCAGATTCAACTGCTTATTGGTCATGCCTACCGCTTGCAGCACACCGTATTCCTGCTTCTTCGTGGCGATATTGATGATCATGGTGTTTGCCAGATTCATAAACCCAATGAGACCGACAATTGCCATGAACAGATAGCAGCCAAGCTTCATCATACGGCTTGCGTATTCTGCGGTTTGCAATTCTGCGTGATAGGTGTTCAGCTTGATATGAGAAGTATCGGAGAGCAGGTCATTCAGGCTTTGCTCTACAGATGCCACATCTTTTTTAGCACAGTCCACCCACAGGTATCCATAAGATGTCCCTTTCGGATTTACAGAGCGGTATACTTCTTCCGGAATGACTAGATAAGTGTCCGCGCTTACAAAGGAGCCTGCGATTTTTCCATGATAGGTATAGGTTCCGCTTCCGTTATCAAAGTTGAATGTAATCGGTGCACCCGCAGAATACCCGTCAGCTTCCATCCACATGGACCAGCCAAAGAAAACATCCCCGTTTTTGACAGCCTGTGCATAGTCCATGGAACCGATATCGCCATCCCCGCGCATCATTTCAAAATCCTCTTGATTTACGATTGCAACCGGAAATTTTGTTCCGTTCAGATCTGCAGAGACGATTTCTCTCGTCAGTACATCCGTTACACCGGGGATGGATTTGATTTCTTTCATCAAAGAATCATTCAGTGGGTTGTTCTGTAGGATTGTGTCCAGATTATTCTCCGGATAGGCTTCATCATAATTCTGGGAATAATCCAGCTGCAACTCAAATTGTCCATGGTTGATTGCAATCCGCGCCTCGTGCTCCGTGTCAATATTCCCAACATAATTAGAGATAATTACAAACAATACACAGGAAAGCCCCATGGTAAGGATCGTAGCAATGGTTCTTTTCGGATTGCCTGTCACATTTGCCATTGCCATGGAGAAAACGGTGACATCTTTTCTGCCTTTTCGTCTGCCCTGTTTTTGCGTTTTGGAGCCGTCAAGATACCGTGTCGCTTCGATGGGTGAAATCCGGGAAACAATTTTCATGGGTTTGCGCAGAGCCAAAACGACCGTAAGAAACGATACAAAAATGCAGATGAGCATAATTGTCAGTGAAAACAGAGGCACCTGATGGTTCTTGATTCCGGCCAATACCAGATTTCCCTGCTCCACCAGCCAGTTGAAGCCGACTTTTTGCAATCAGGAAACCAAACAGCAGCCCCAGCGGTATCGAAGGAACCGCCAGAAGAATGCCCTCACGAAAGATCAACTGCTTCATCTGCTTTCTGGTTGCACCCAGCGCCTTGATTTTTCCGTACTCCTGAACCTTCTGGGCGATCCCGACCTGGAAGATATTATAAATGACCACAACGGAAAACAGCACGATTCCGAGGATCAGGGTTCCACAAACCACAATCATTTCATAGCTCGGCTGCAATACCCACTGCAGGTAGAGGTCATTGATGATCACGTTTTTCTGGTCAATGCCGCAGGAATCCGCGATTTCTTTTATAACAGGCGCAACATTATTCATAGATACATTTGCAGAATCGCTCAAGGTAAAATAGATATTATATTGCCTGTCACCCTCCGCAACACGCTCATTATAAAAATCCTGCGAACCGAATACAACATAGGAAGCCTCGATGGTATATTCATCCCGGTCATATAAAATCCCGCTGACAGTAAATTCCACCGGTGCGTATTCCGACTGCATGCCGGAACGGTACTCCAATGTTACGGTGTCTCCGACCTTTACATCATGGTATCCCACTGCATCAAAGAAAGTGCGTCCTGCGGCAATTTCCTGCGCCTTTTCCGGATAGGTACCTTCCTTCAACACATATTCCTGATTATAGGGAAGCATTTTCCTGACCGTTTCATCCGCACTGACAAAGCCGCCATTTTCATTTCCTTTCAGGATGCCCTCCGTACACATGATGCCGATATCAGATATCTCAGCTCTGCGTTCCACTTCTTTTAATTGCGTACCATCTGCGGCGATAAACAGGCCGTAGTTGCTTCCGTATGAGCTTGCAGCCTGATCCTTCTGTAAAAGGATCAGTCCATTTCCAATTGTACTGATAATGACCAGAAGCATGGTAGCCAGGCAAATCGCCGTCATAATGAGGACACTTCTTGTCCGATTTCTTTTGTCGTTGCTGAATGCAATTTTGCTGATCGTCCTCAATTGAAATCCACCACCTGTCCATCCTCGATGACTAAAATACGGTCAGCAACCTGCGCGATCTCATCATCATGGGTAATCATTACAATCGTCTGTCCATATTTTTTGCGCTCATTTTCAGCAGCGCGATCACCTCGTCACTTGTCTTGGAATCAAGATTTCCGGTTGGCTCGTCCGCAAACAAAATCTCCGGTCTGTTTACCAAGGCTCTTGCAATCGCAACGCGCTGCTGCTGTCCTCCGGAGAGGGTATTCGGAAGATTATGAATCCGGTGTTCAAGACCCAGTGTGGTGATAATATCATTGACATAAGCTTTATCCGCTTTTTTTTCCGTCAAGCCCCAACGGAAGAACGATATTTTCCCACACATTGATGGAGGATACCAGATTGAATGCCTGAAATACAAATCCGATCTTTCTTCTCCGGAAAACGGCAAGCTGATCCTCCTTCATGGAATACAGGTCCTTGTCAGACAAGATCACGCTGCCGCTGGTTGGTGTATCCAGCCCGCCCAGCATATGCAGCAGGGTACTTTTTTTCCGGAGCCGGATTTTCCGACAATGGCGACAAATTCTCCCTGTTGAATCTGGATATTCACATGATTGACGGCTTTGACCTGATTTTCCCCGTCCCATAAAATTTGCAAAGCTGATTCGTTTCTAATATCACGCCCACTCCAATGGCCTCCTTTTCTTATTTACCAGCATTGTATCAAAGGAACCTTTCATTTCACTTTCAAAAAGAGAGCAGAAGTCTTACAGATTTGAAAGACTTCTGCTCATCATCTCTACGAAAGTCCATTCTCCGGCAGCTGAATCAAAAAGGTACTTCCTTTTCTGACTTTGCCGGAGGCTACCGTGATTGTCCCACCATGCTGCTCAATAATCTGTCTGGACAGATACAGACCGATGCCAGTTCCGCTCTTTTCGCGGACTTCCGGCGCAGTCCCTCTGTAAAACCGCTGGAATATTTTATGGTATTCACTCTGCGGGATTCCGATTCCCTGATCCTCGATCTCAATTCTCACAAAGCCGGTTCTTTTTTTTGTAGACGGATCGTGATTTTTGAATGTTCTGGGCTGTATTTGATGGCATTGTCCAAAACGTTAATGATTGCTTCTCCAAGCCAACGTTTATCCTGCATGAGTGCACAATGCTCCAGTGATTCGTTGCAGTCGAAAATAAGTTCTATCCCTTTCTCCGCTGCCTTTGGATACGTTCGGTTTACTGCGGAGATGATCGTATCCATAATGGGAAGTGTTTTCTGATCAAGCTGAATCAAACCTGTCTCCAGTTTGGATATTTCCAGCAGAGACTGCAACAATGTTTCCAATCCGTCCAATGCACTCCGGCAGCGGATGCGAAATTCCTGTTGCTCCGTCTCACTCAGATTGTTCCGCAGCAATATGCTAAAGCAGGTATCCAAGGCTGCAACCGGGGTTTTCAGCTGATGGGAAATGTCGGATACCATTTCCTTTGTGCTTTCCTTCTCCGCTCTGGCTTCCTCTTGCAGCAGCTGGATATGATGTCCGATTGCTTCAAGCTGAAATTTCAGTCTTTCCTGCCCGACATGATCTTCTGTGTCCGGCACTACCTCAAAGTGATTTTCCCGAAATGCAATCAGGATTTGCTCTAGCTGCTCCAATCGTTTCCGACTTTCTTTCGCCTCAGCTTTCTTCCGGCAAAACAGGAACGTTAGCAAAGACAGACATAGCACTGCACTTGTACAGCCGGTTATCATGATATTCTGCCGGAAGCTCACACAAAACGAAGTCCCTTTGTTTTCCCAGTACCCGTATTGCTCTAATAATTGCTTACCTTGTTCATTGGCTTGATGGTCGTTTCCTTTCAGCCATCCTGCGGCAACATCCATGCCGGTGGTCTCTGCGCCCGCCGCAACTTCTGTCAGGATATCCATTTTACATTGATAATCCTGATAATATAAATAGGTGGTAAAGCAGTTCAATACCGCAAAAAGAGTAGAACCGGCAGCACCAGTGACAAGGCATCAACCCACTTTTTGCGATGCCGTTTCGTCACTGACTTACCTCCTGATTCCATATATACCCAAGCCCGCGGATGTTTTTAATATAGACCGGAGCCGCCGGATCCTCTTCGATTTTTTCCCGAAGCCTTCTGATGTTCACAGCTACCGTATTTTCATCCATAAAATCACCATCCAGATCAAACACATTTTCTAACAGCTGTGTTTTTGAAAGAATCTGTTTCGGGTTCTGAAGAAAAAAGGACAGCATTTTCAGTTCATTCTTCGTAAGGCTTATTTCTCTTTCCTTTACGAACGCCCTCATCTCTCCGGGGATAAATACGATATCCTTTGAATGAATTTTTTGGAGTTCCGGGTTCATTCGTTCTGCGGCGGAAATGAGCCTCGATTTTCAGAAGAAGTACGGAAAGGCTGAACGGTTTGGTCATATAATCGTCCGCACCGGCTTCATATCCCATGACCTGATCTGTCTCCTGATCCAACGCGGTAAGACAGATAATATATACATTTTGACAATTCCGCATCCATCTGACAAGCTCTAATCCGCTTCCATCCGGAAGATTCACATCACAAATGGCAACATCCACATTATTACCACTTGCAATTCTTTTCGCTTTTTTCACTGATTTCTGAAAAAACCTCATATCCGGATTTTTTCAGTGAAAAAGTGATTCCACGATTCAAGTTTTCATCGTCCTCAACCACAAGGATATTTGGCATAATTCAAACCACCCTTCCGTCTTAGCTATATATGTTAAACGTTACATCTTGCTTGTCCGGCAGAATGTTTTCCGTTGAGACATGATGCGGCTCATTTTTCATTTTCGGCGGGCTTCTTGATATACTTGCCGTTCTTGATCCTCGCGTCCGCTGGCTTCTCTGCGTCCTCTGGAATCCCCCAGACCGTGCCAATGCGGATAGCACCGGGGACGCGCCCCTCGCCGCAGAAGAAATGGTGCAGGATAAAAGAGGAATGGAAACCTATGGGCAAATCAAGGATTATGTTTTGGAACACAGCGGCTTGAATGTCAGCAGTCTTTATATCGCTCAGGTAAAGCAGAAACACGGCATTATCGAGCGCGAGAACTATAATAAACCGAGATCCGAGGATGCCAGGCAGTCACAATGCTCACTGGAAAAGGAAAGAGCCATTACGGAGGCATTGAAACATTTTGGAATGTCATTTCAATCCCTCCATAAAATTTTTTCCAAACGCCAAATTGCCGGAAAACCCAGTAACGGCGCAATCGTTTCTTTCCGGTAACTGCCCATTAGTTTCTATTTGGTAACTACAGCACAATATTGTGCTTACTTTACGAATCGGAGCTACGGTATTACTATAACGCCAGAGGCAAACGAAAGCAAGCCCAATCACCAAGGAGGTTACTCAAAATGAAAAAAATTCTTTCTCTCACACTGGCTCTTGCCATGATCGGATCAATCCTGACCGGATGCGGCTCTAAGGATGCTGCTACCAAAACACCTGCTGAAAACACCCAGCAGACGGCGCCTGTCCAGCAGGAACAAAGCCAGACCGAAAAGGCGCTGGCGCTCATTAACACCTTTGCCACCGGCGATACGGACACCGCCCGCAGCCTGTTGGCGGATGGCTACATCCAGCACAATCTGGCATACGGCACCGGTGCGGATGCCTTCATCGGTTCCGTGGAATATCTCGCATCTGCCGATGTGAAAACCACTGTGAACAACATCCGTGCTTTCGAGGACGGTGACAAGGTGTTCTTGCAGACGGTGTACAATTTCGCCGGTGCCGGTGAGCAGGTCGCCTTTGACATCTTCCGCTTTGATGAAGATGGCGAAATTGCCGAGCATTGGGACAACCTGGCTGCCCTTGCGGAGCCGAACCCCTCCGGCCACACCCAGATCGACGGCACGATGGAGATCACGGATCTGGACAAGACCGAGGAAAACCGTGAGCTGGTCAAGAATTTCCTCTATGATGTCATGCAGGGCAACAATCTGGACAAGACTCCGGACTATTTTGACGGTGACAATTACATCCAGCACAACAGCGGCATTGCCGATGGCGTGTCTGGTCTGAACGCCGCGCTGGGCGCTCTGGCAGAGCAGGGCATTTCCATGGTGTACGATGAAGTTCACATGGTTCTGGCGGAGGGCAATTTCGTCCTTGCCGTCAGCGAAGGCACCTTCGGCGGTGCGCCCACCAGCTACTATGACCTGTGGCGCGTGGAGAACGGCAAGATCGCCGAGCATTGGGATGTGATGGAGACCATCGCAGACCAGTCCACCTGGCAGAATCAGAACGGCAGGTTCTGATTGTTACCCGGAGGTAACCATACCACAATATTGTGCGTACTTCACAAACCGTACAAATCGCATTACAATCAAAACATCAAGTAAAAACAACAAATTTTTTGGAGGTACTCATCATGAACAAAGTCGTTGAATTTCTGAATGCCAACCCTGTACAGTATCTGGCCACTGTCGGCCGTGACGGAAAAGCCAAGTGCCGCCCCTTCATGTTCTCCGGAGAGATGGACGGCAAGCTGTGGTTCTGCACCAACAACCCGAAGGACGTCTATAAGGATATGCAGGAGAACCCGGAAATCGAGATCTCCGTTTCCAGCCCGGACTATGCGTGGATTCGTCTGCACGGCAAGGCTGTGTTTGAGAACAACATGGCTGCCAAGGAGATGTGCATCCGGAACCCCATCGTCAAAGGGCAGTACGGCGAGGCCACCAACCCCATCTTTGAAGTGTTCTATCTGAAAGATGCCCATGCGATAATCGCCGACTTCTCCGGCAACCCTCCCTACGAGTTCTAAGCAAAACTCTCAATTCAACATCTTCGGGGCAAGGTGAAATCCCTGACCGGCAGTAAAGTCTGCGAAGCGCAAAAGCGCCCGATACGGTGAAACTCCGTAACCGACGGTATAGTCCGGATGAAAGAAGATATGAGGAAGCAGCCCCGCAGGAAAACCCATCCTGTGGGGCTGTTTCAAATCCAAGCATATCCTCAAGATAGGAGCATCATGAACCACACCGTTACCATGCAGCAGCCGAAAAGAGCTGCCACCCTCAATATCCGCACCATCACCATGACCGCACTGCTTTCCGCAATGGCGTATGTGCTTGCCTTTGTAGAATTTCCTGTGCCGCTGTCACCGTCCTTTGCAAGGATGGATTTATCCGACTTCCCGGCACTCATCGGCGCATTTGCCTTCGGACCGATTTCCGGTCTGCTTATTGAACTTGTCAAAAACGCCTTGCAGCTTATGACCACCTCTACCGGAGGCATCGGGAGATTGCCAACTTTCTGATGGAGGCTTCCTATGTAGTCGCTGCCGGGGTTATTTATAAACGCCGCAAAACCAAGAAAACGGCACTGCTTGCCTGTGTTGCTGCCAGCTTCGTTATGGGCGCTGCCGCAGCACTGGCGAACTACTTCATCCTGCTGCCACTGTTTGAAACCTTCATGCCGCTGGATCAGCTGATCGCCTCCTTCGGCGCGTTCCTGCCCTTCATCCACACAAAGCTGGACATTGTGCTGTTCAATGTCTTGCCCTTCAACATTCTGAAAGGGCTTGTCATCGGCGGCTTTACCATGCTGACCTATAAACGGCTCACACCGATCCTGAAAGGGCGTTGATGTTATGATGAAACAAGATTATTTGAAATTATTGGTGGAAAATATCCACTCCACCACCGTTGCCACCATCGGTGCAGACGGGCATCCCCAGGCCCGTGTCATCGACATGATGCTCTATGACGAGCAGGGCGTATATTTTCTTACCGCAAAGGGAAAGGCGTTCTATGCCCAGCTTATGGAGCAGGGCTACATCGCTCTGTCCGCCACCAAGGACAAGCTCTCGATCTCCCTGCGGGGTAAGATCAAAAACATCGGCAGCGAGAAGCTGGATGAGATTTTTGAGAAAAACACCTATATGCAGTCCATCTATCCCGGCGATACCCGCAGTGCGTTAGAGGTGTTTTGCCTGTACGAAGCGGACGGCGAGTATTTTGACATCAGCGCCCCGGCGCACATCGTCCGGGACAGCTTCACCATCGGCAAAGCGGCACAGGAAGCACCGGGCTACTATGTGGGCGAAGGCTGCATCGGCTGCAAGCTGTGCTATTCTGTCTGTCCGCAGAAGTGCATCGACATTACAAAGAAGCCTGTGGTGATTGACCAGCACCATTGCTTGCACTGCGGACGGTGTGCGGAAACCTGCCCTAAGCAGGTGATCGAAAAGAGGATTTGACTATGAACCAGAGCGAAAATAGACTGTTTCTGATCCAGTCGCTTTTGAAGGAACGCCCGGAATATCGAGATATGGGCATACCGACCGATACAAACAGCCAGCGCCAGCTTTTGCGGGGGCTGATGAATATTCGTGCACCGCAGCGCATTGAAGCAGATTTTCTGAAAACACAGGACGCCTATCTGCAAGGCGAAACCGCCGCAAAGGGTATCACGGATATTGCCGACCTGACACCCATTCAGCCGGGGCTGTATCTCTGGCAGGGCGATATTACCACGCTCAAGTGTGATGCTATCGTGAACGCCGCCAACAGCGGCATGACCGGCTGCTATATTCCCAACCATCGCTGCATTGATAACGCCATTCACACTTTTGCAGGCGTGGAACTGCGGCTTGCCTGCGCGGAATTGATGGAACAGCAGGGCCATCCCGAACCCACCGGTCAGGCGAAAATCACGCCCGCGTTCAATCTGCCCTGCCAGTATGTGCTGCATACGGTCGGTCCGATCATCAGCGGTCGAGTAACCAAAGAGGACAAAGAACTGCTGGCTTCCTGCTACCGCTCCTGTCTGACTCTGGCGGCAGAGAACAGCTTGGAAAGCGTGGCGTTCTGCTGTATTTCCACGGGAGAGTTTCATTTCCCCAACGAGCTGGCGGCAGAAATTGCCGTCGAAACCGTGAAACAGTTTATGAATAGAAAACCAGTGTCAAGAAGGTGATCTTCAATGTTTTCAAGGATTTGGACAAAGCCATCTATAAAAAGCTGCTCGGAGCAGCTTGAGCGGCTGCAAACGGCTTTGCAGGACTGCGACGCCGTGGTGATCGGTGCTGGTTCCGGTCTGTCCACGGCGGCGGGCTTCACTTACACCGGCGAACGGTTTGAGCAGCATTTCTCCGACTTTTCTCAGAAGTACGGCATTCGGGATATGTACTCCGGCGGCTTTTATCCGTTTGCCACGCCGGAGGAGTATTGGGCGTATTGGAGCCGGTATATTTTTATCAACCGCTATCAGAATGCGCCCAAGCTGGTCTACGATGATCTTTTGAAGCTGGTGCAGGACAAGGATTATTTCGTTATCACGACCAATGTGGATCACTGCTTTCAGAAGGCGAGCTTTGATAAAAAGCGGCTGTTCTACACGCAGGGCGATTATGGCCTATTCCAGTGCAGTGAGCCGTGCTGTCAGGAAACATTCGAGAACGAAACGGTCATTCGGGAGATGATGGAGCGACAGGAGGATATGAAAATTCCGACAGAACTGCTCCCCCTGTCTGCCCCCCGCTGCGGCAAACCCATGACGATGAATCTCCGCAGCGATGATACCTTTGTGGAGGATGAAGGCTGGCACAGAGCCGCGGAGCGGTATGAGAATTTTCTCCGTACCCGTGAAGGCGGAAAAATTCTCTTTCTGGAGTTGGGCGTTGGCTATAATACCCCGGTCATCATTAAGTACCCCTTCTGGCAGATGACGGCAAAGAACCCGAACGCCACTTACGCCTGTATCAACCAAGGGCAGGCAGTTTGCCCTCAGGGAATTGAGCAACGATCAATCTGCATGAATGCAGATATTGGACAGGTTTTGCAGAGCCTGTCTGATGCTGCAATTCAATAAAAGAAAGCAGTTCTACCACGCGCGTATTGTGTGATAGAACTGCTTCTTTTGCATTTTCAGAGCAGGCAATGCAAGCTGCCTTTTGCAGTTTGTATATACACCTGCGAGGGAAATGAGGGATTGCAAAGGGAATATTCCTTTTTGCACTGGGTTTCCAATAGGGGCGCGAGCATCCCTGTTGGCACACGATTTTCTGTAGGAAAGTCTAGTGTGTTATACCTTTGCTTCCGGCTGACGGGGAAAGGGGGTTGGCGGCGTACTCTGCGGTGCGGCAGAGTGTAGCGACAAACGATTTTTTTCGCGGCAGGAGGACAGGCGGATTTTGTGACGCGGGCTGCGGTACAAATGCAGGATTTTGAGAAGCAAAATCCGACTGTCCGGAAAAGGAAGCAGAGGTATACTAAAAGCCTTCGTCCCACCACAGCGCTGCTCCGGTTTCAACGTTTCTTCCGTTTTCCCTTGCCGTGGGTCATAGTCGTTTTCCCGCGCTGGCTGATGGGAGTTTTCAGGTGTTTGGACAGCTTCAGCGCCTCGATTAAGTTGACAAATTGTTCCATTGTGATGGCATCGTAATCAATCCCTAATGTGGAAAGCAAAGCTTTCGCCTTCTTTTCTTCGGAGCTTCCCTCAAAGTTCATCGCACCCTGCAACTGATCCTGCATGGTTGCTGCGAGGGAGACTTCATCCGCAGGTGCAGGTCATTTTCTTCGCCGCCGTTTTTCATCAGTGCCATCTGCCGGACGGCTTCCAGCACGGCGTTCATAAGTATATCCCGTCGGTAGAGCAGATGCACACCACCATGAAAAAGTATCAGGTTGCATTCACGGAAACGATATTGAATCAGCGAAAGCGGCACGATATAATTATCATGAAATAAGTGTCCAAACCGCCATTGCAGGAGCTTTTGCTCCTGCAATGGCAGAAAACGAGGTGAAGTGACCATGGAACGCTGGGAGAATGAGCAGAATAATTCTAAAATGATGATTTATACCACAGAGGATGGCTTGACAAAGATCGAAACGACCTTCGACGGCGATACGGTTTGGCTGTCCATTGACCAGATGGCGGAGCTGTTTCAGAGAGACAAATCTACCATTTCCAGACATATCAAGAACATTTTCGCTGAGGGCGAATTGAAGCGAGCAGCAGTTGTTGCAAATTTTGCAACAACTGCTGCTGACGGTAAGACCTATCAAGTGGATTACTATTGTATTCTTTCTTTGATCGCTCTATTTATATGGGGCTTTTTTCCTCAGTAAAAAGCGTAGAACTATGAAATCAGGTCGTCAAGCATGAATAAAGTTATGTTAGGGGCAAAGTGGAGCACTCTACTCATATTGATTTTATCCTTACCGATCATGTCTGCCTGTGGCAAGACTTTTGAGGCTCAATATATTGGTTTTGAAGTACCAGACAACCTGCAGAGCATAGAAATTATTATCTCGGATTCTGAGTCAGATAAATTCACATATGATTATGCAGATAAGTTATCATTTTTGGATAGCCTTAATGGGATGGAATTGGTGACCGTTCCTGTTTCAGAAGTAAATGCATATTTTAATCAGGCAGCAGGAGTCTATACATTTCAAGTTGTCCTGATTGCTTCCACTTCAAGCGTGGCTTATGAGTTTAAACTTCCATACTTAAAGTTATCTAATGGTGACTGGTGTAGAATTACTGATGACAGCAGTGCGTATATATTGAATGAAGAGATAATGAATTGGCCTGCAGATGGCAGAACTCTTTGGGAAAACAATGCTGGAGCTCGAATAGTATTTACTACGGAAAATTCGAGCTTATCAGTCAGAACGTAGAGCAATCGCTGAAGCCGGGCTTTGGTTTACCAAGGCCCGGCTTTTTATAATGATCGACGTCAAACGCGCGGCGCGTATACAGTTTTTATTTATCTTCAGAAACAGTAACAGTGTAGTAACCCGGCTGATTCTTAGATACTTGAATACAGATGGCAGCAGTAACAGCCGCCACAATCAACAGCCCGCAGATAACCGCAATGAGAACCTTCTGCCGTCGGTTATCTTTTTGATGCGGTCTTTATATGGCATTGTTGCGGTCAATTCTTCCGCCATATCTTCCGGTGCGCCAAGCAGCTCTTCGACGTCAGCATAAGAACTGATAGTTTGCCCCTCAAGCTGTTCCTCCAGCTCCGGGCGGATGCGTTCTATCAGCGTGAGTTTGTCCCGGCGGCCAAGCGTCGTGTAGCTCATAACTTGATCCAAATACTCTTGAAGAAATTCCATATTGCGCGGCCCCCCTTACTCTATTTCCAGAAACTGATTTGCAACTTCCACTAACTTCTGATACTGAGATTTACACTCCTCCAGATATGCTTTCCTGCATCAGTGATCCGGTAGTAGTTGCGAACACGATTCTTTTCAGAGATCACCGTTTCCGAAATCTCGATATACCCATTGCCTTCCAAACGGTATAGCACAGGATACAGCAGGGGCATATTGTAGACATCGTTGGACCGTTCCCGCAGCTCCTGTGTCATCTCATAGGCATATTTGGGGCGTTCCTGAAGAATAGAAAGGATAACCAGCGGGTTCAATGCGCGCTTGAAATAGTCCTCAAAGGAATGGCCGGAGTCTTTTTCGGCTTTTTTCATAGAATCTGCACCCCCTTTAATAGCTATTATACACAAATATTCTATTTAGTCAATGTATATCATTGACATGTATTGTAGAATATGATATTTTGAATTTGCGACATGGAGCAAATTCAATGTTACTAGAATGGGGTGATACCGATGGCAACGAACAGAATATTTCGCAAGAAATACCTGTTTTGGTTAGGAAGCATATGCGCGCTTTTGATACTTTTTGCACTTCTACATTGCTTTTTACCCCATAGGTTATTTCCGCGGAAAGAGAGTAGGTACACTCCAGAAATAGCGCATATTTATTTGGGAGAAAATGATGTAACTGCAAAATGTGATAATGCAGCTCTACTCGACATATTGCAGCAAACAACATATCGTAAGCGTATATTTCCAACAGGTTATACTGCCGTAAAAATTCAGGATAATTTAATCCACATAACAGTAAGATATGTGCCAACATCATTAGGTGATGGATGGGATTGGTGGGATCTCTATTTGACTCCTAAATGGCAGTATTGCACGCATGGCAGTTATCAATGGATGTACCCGATTTGTGACGGCGAAGAACTATACAACAGCGTTATTGCCCTTTGTCAATAAAAAAAAGCAGTTTACGATGAGGTGAATCCAATGCAGGGAGAACATTCTATGAAATTTCCTTTTTACGCATTGACAGCGGCTGACTATATTGGCTTCCTGATTTTGCTTTCGCCTGTTGCTAAGGCCTATCGGGTCAATGATAGCGAGAGTTGGCTTTTCTGGGCTTTGGCGCTTGTATATTTTCTTATATTGGGGATCAATATCTGAAATCGGTACGCCGCAGGAAGCGTTCATGGCTATATACCGGAATTGTCTGCGTGTGTGCAATAGAACTGATCTGGTACCTGATTACACAGGCAATATATTGGAGAGATATGGTTCAGCTAGGTTTTTCGTTCAATACGAACATTTAAGAATACGCAATTTGTGTTGGCTATTGTATCCTTTCTTTGATCGGTCTATTTATATGGGGCTATTTTCTCAATAGAAAGCGTACCGATTGTACCTAAGACAACACCAGCGGCTGCTCATTTTATGTATGAGCAGCCGCTGCTAGTTTATTAACAGCTCGTTGAGTTGGCAGCCCTTTGAACACGGAACGTTCCGGTGTCCGGACAACGCAGATACAATATTTTGTACTGTTGTTTACTTTGTGATATAATCAGAAATCATTCGTCTGAATCTTATCTGAGGAAAGGAACTTCCGCCCATGAACCACACACTCTCACCCGGTCAGCCACGGGATCACCTGTTCGACAACATCAAGGCGCTGATGCTCTTTCTCGTGCCGCTGGGGCATACGCTGGACGTGTTCATTGCCAATGGAAATGTAGAAGAGATCCTGATGAAATACATCTATCTCTTCCATATGCCGATCTTTGCTTTTGTGACCGGTTATTTCACAAAAAATCTGGACAAGGCCCGGGAAAATGCCGTCAAAAATGTCTGATCCCCTATCTGGTCTTTCAGGGGCTCTACATTCTGATGGCGGTCGCCATGCTGAGGCTGGGGCTTGCGCAGTTCAATGCGGGCACCTTTAACGCCTCCATCCTGCTCCCTTCCTCGGCATTTTACTATCTGCTGGCGGTGTTCTTCTGGAAGCTGCTGGGCAAGAGCTTTTTCTCCTTCCGCCATCCGCTGGCTCTGTCCGTGGCGCTGGGGCTGCTCATCAGCTGCACAAGCTATCAGGATTTTCACGCGGGGCTTGGCGCCGTCTTTTCCCTGCTCCCGTTCTTTGTGTGCTGGGCGTACTTTGCACCAGAGAGACGGTCGAACGCATTCGGAAGATCCCCAAGTTCGTGGGCGTGCTCATTCTGCTGGCCGGCATTCTGCCCGCAGTGTTCCTGCCCTACTCCATCCACAGCGTCCGCATGACCTATGGCTCCGTCGGCTTCGGAAATCTGGAGGGCATCGGCTATCGGTTGATCTTCTATGTGATCGCCGCGCTGTTTACGGCTGCATTTATCAATCTGATGCCCGCCCGGAAGCACTGGTTCTCCCAGATCGGCACCGCCTCTATCCTTGTATACGCCGGTTCCACATTCCTCGCCCCGCACGCCTACATCCTGATCGCAAGGCTGCTGCACATCCCCACCGCCCCGTGGATCAACATCCCCGCAATGGGCATCTTCTGCCTTGCCGTCGTCCTGCTGTGCTCCCGCCCGATCTTCCTCAAGTGGTATCAGGCCGTGATGGATGGGCTGAACCGCCTGATCTTCAAACCGGAGAAAACGAACTGAACTCTGCCTGCACCGCATGCAGAAGCCGCCCGACATCCGTTGGATGCCGGGCGGCTCAGTTTTAGTTCAGCTCATTGTAAATTTCCACCGTCTGCTCATCGTCGGCGGCGCTCATATAATAAGTTGTGTCTCCCGCGGTGAATTTCAGAAATTCTCCATTTTCCGGGTTCAAAACAGCTCGCACCGCTCGCCGGTGTCCCTGTTGCGGTAGGTGCCCTTGGAGAGCTTCGGCATCCCGGTGCCATTGACCCGCGCCAGGGAGGGCAGACTCTGCACCAGTTCCAGATCCTCGATGGCGTCCAGCGGAATGCTGTAATTCTCCCGCACCTGCGCGGCGGTCAGCATATCCCCCTCCACGCTGAGCTTCAGCGGGCAGAGCTCCATGGGGATGGTGAACGCACCGCAGAACACCACGGTGCCCACGATCAGAAGCGCGATGACAACGGAAAACACCTTGCCCACCGGGGTGGCCATGTTGATGGTGAAGCCGACGCCCACCCGCTTCTCCACATTCACCCGGCGGTCATCCGGGTTGTAGTAGAGGAGTCCGCCCAGCCAGCAGTCATCGTCCTCCATGCTGACGATGGGCAGATCCATCCGGGACTGATAGGACTTGTGCAGCGCCCGCTGGGCCCGGATGAGCCAGACGCAAAGTGCGAGAATGGCCGCGCCATAGACCGCGCTGCCGACGCCCACCGCAGTCATAGCCATGTCGAAGCTGTCGGCGCTCCCGGCGGCGCAGACCGCAGCAAGGGCAGCGGTGAGCCACGCGCACCACAGCCACATCTTCCGCCACAGCATCCGCCTGGCCCGGTTGTAGTTCAGGTTGACCCGGCTGTCGGTGCTGATGACGGCATTGCGCGTCTTGTCCATCCAGACGGCGGCAGCGCCGAAGATCACCTCCACGAGCAGGAAGGTGGCCAGCGTCCCGACGAGGAGCCATTTCTCCGGGGTCTCCTTCACCAGCCAGACGGGGGCCGCGCAGGCGGCGGCGCACACGATGCCGGGCCACAGGAAATCCAGCCAGCGCACGCAGCGCAGCTGCCCCAGGCCCTTCAGCTCCACTAGGCGGCGCTGTTCGCCGCTTCTGACATAGCCCCGCTCCGCCTTCCAGCGCCGCAGGGCGTGGTTGGCGCGGACATAGGGAATCTCCAGCACCACAATGGCCGCGATCATCCAGATCACCCAGACCGTCATGGCGATGGAAACATAGGGGATCAGGAGCAATCCCAGCTGGAGCACCAGCAGGAGCAGCGCATACCGATTCATCTGCCGGACGAACGTCTTGCGGATGGCCCGCACCTCCGGCTCCTCCGTCCAGCCCGGCTCCACCCGGGCGCCGAAGAGCAGGCCGCCCTGCGCCCGGCTGTAATAGCGCATGACGCCGTAGACGATCAGCAGTATCGGCACGCCGCACGCCAGCAGGCTCAAAGTCATTACCACATCCATATTCACTCACTCCTCCCCGAAAAAGGCACCGCACATGCCGAGGAAATCCGCCCGGCTCATGCCCCGGGCCTTTGCCTCCGCCGCCAGCACCCGCAGCTGCTCCCGGCTCTCCCGGGTCAGGGTTCCGTCCTGCGGCCCCCGCTCCCGCACCCGGGCGCCGCTGCGCCGGTCGGAGACGACGACCCCCTCCTGTTTCAGCAGCTGATAGGCCTTGCTTACCGTCATGGCGTTGACGCCCAGCTCTGCCGCCAGCGCCCGCACCGTGGGCAGCTGCTCGCCGGGCTCCAGCGCTCCGGCGGAAATGCCGGAGACGATCTGATTGCGCAGCTGGAGGTAAATGGGTACCTCCGAGCCGTCCCTGATCTCAATGACCATCTGCCCGCCTCCCTTCACTTTGTATTATTTAATACAAATAATACAAAAGTCAACAGGCAAGACGGAAATCCTGCAAAATTTTAAATTGTAGTTTACTTTCTTACTTTGTAGTGCTAAAATAACACTATTATATAGAGGGAGTGATCCTATGCCCCGTCCCGCAAAGCATGAGCGATCCATCGCCATGTACGAAACGATCCTGAACCTCCACACGGTGGAAGAATGCGTCAATTTTTTTGAGGACCTCTGTGCCGCAACCGAACTGAGCGCCATGGAGCAGCGCTTTGATGTGGCCTCCCTCCTGCTGGAGGGCCGGGTCTATACCGAGATCATGGACACCACCAAGGCCAGCAGCGCCACCGTCAGCCGGGTCAACCGTATGCTGAACTATGGCCACGGCTGTCTGGGTGAAGTGATCGCCCGCACCCAGCACCCCGAACAGAAGGATTGACTGACACCGCAAACAAAAACCGCCGCCGCATCCTGCCGATGCGGCGGCGGTTTTTTGCGCGCATTGCGCAAAGCCGCTTTTGTACACTTTTCCTGCCTTTTGTCGGGAAAGCTGGCGGAAGATGGGGAAATTCAGTCTGTACGAATGCGCCATGCTGTGGTATACTTTCAGTATCGTGCAATGTAAGCGGGCCGTCTCCACAGGGGAGGCGCACCCCGGCTTAACCGGTTTTACACCTGCCATGGCAGGCGGGCGCATCTCACAGCGCCCGCACGGACAGGGGCATCATCAATGCGGGCGGCAGCACGAACCGTCCGCCGAATGAAAAAGGAATCAACAGCAGGCGTTTTCCCTCGGGAAACGGCCGACAGCGCATCCGGCGAAGCAGGGCCGGCATGCCGTCGGCGTTTTGCGCGGGGAAGGGCTCTGTTTGTGTGCGCCCGCGCACACCCGTTCCGCCCCTTCCGGCCATTGCCGTGCGCAGTTACATCCCGAATGAGACTGCAAAGGAGTATATTATGGCTGAAAAATTGAAAATCATTTCCCTCGGCGGCCTGAACGAGATCGGCAAGAACATGACGGTCTACGAGTACGGCGAGGACATCATCGTTGTGGATGTGGGCATGGGTTTCCCGGACGACGACATGTACGGCATTGACGTGGTGATTCCGGACATCACCTACCTCATCAAGAACAAGGACCGCATCCGCGGCATCTTCCTCACCCATGGCCACGAGGACCACATCGGCGCCATGCCCTATGTCATGCGCGACATCCACGCCCCGGTCTACGCCACCCGTATGACCGCCGGTCTGGTGGAGCTCAAGCTGGATGAGCACAAGCTGCTGGACAAGACCACCATCAGGACCTGCGAGGCGGGCGACGTGATCCGGGCCGGTAAGTTCACCGTGGAGTTTTTCCATGCCAACCATTCCATCGCCGACGCAGTGGCCTTTGCCATCAAGTGCCCGGTGGGCACCGTGGTCCACACCGGCGACTTCAAGATCGACCCTACCCCCCATCTCCGGCGGCATGATCGATCTGGCCCGTCTGGGCGCGCTGGGCAACAAGGGCGTGCTGGCTCTGCTGTGCGACTCCACCAACGTGGAGCGCCCCGGCTACACCAAGAGCGAGCGGGCCGTAGGTGACAGCTTCGACGCCCTGTTCCGGGGCTGTGACGAGCGCATCATCGTCACCACCTTCGCCTCCAACGTGGACCGCATCCAGCAGGTCATCAACGTGGCCGCCCGCTACAGCCGCAAGGTGGCCGTCAGCGGCCGCAGCATGGAGAACGCCCTGAAGGTGTCCACTCAGCTGGGCTATATGAATGTGCCCGAGGGCACCGTGGTGCCGCTGGAGCAGATCAAGAGCCTGCCCAAGAAGCAGGTGTGCATCATCACCACCAGCTCTCAGGGCGAGAGCATGTCCGCCCTGACCCGCATCGCCTTCTCCACCCACCGCCAGATCGACATCCAGCCCGGCGACCGGGTCATTCTGTCCGCCTCCGCCATCCCCGGCAACGAGAACTCCATCGGCGCGGTGGTGAACGAGCTCTACCGCAAAGGGGGCCGAAGTGGTCAACGAGCGGGCGGGCGCTCTCCACGTCTCCGGCCACGCCTGCCAGGAGGAACTGAAGATCATCCACGCACTGGTGAAGCCGAAGTTCTTCATCCCCGTCCACGGCGAGCAGCGCCAACTGCGGGTACACGCCAAGCTGGCTCAGGAGATGGGCATGAACCCCAAAAACGTCCTCATCAGCGACATCGGCAAGGTCATCGAGCTGACGCCCAACTCCTGCCGCATCAACGGCACCGTGCCCGCCGGCCGTGTGTTCGTGGACGGCTACGGCGTCGGCGATGTCGGCAGCGTGGTGCTGCGGGACCGCAAGCATCTGGCGGAGGACGGCATGATCGTCGTGGTGGTCTCTATGTCCGGGGAGGACGGCAGCGTGGTCTCCGGCCCCGGACATCATCACCCGCGGCTTCGTGTATGTCAAGGAGAGCGAACAGCTGATGGATGAGCTGCGCGGCATCGCCTGCCAGACCCTCTACTCCTGCGAGCAGCGCCACCTCACCGACTGGGCCACCATCAAGAGCGAGGTCAAGGGCGACCTGTCCTCCTTCCTCTACAAGAAAACCAAGCGCAACCCCATGATCCTGCCTGTCATCATGGAAGTGTAATCAGGACCCCCGGTGGAGTTGACCTCCACCGGGGGTTTGAGCGTGTCGAGAAACTCGACACGCCCTCTTGAAATGCACGCAGACAATCCAGACTTTACTTTTTTTTGACAGACTGGGATCCCCGCCCTTCCCCGTGCAAAATTCCCCCGAAAATCTTGTGCGCCGCGCGCAAAAATGCTATACTGAACTATCATGCTGATAATGGGCAGATAGCGGTCTTTTCTGCCGCCGCCCCTGGAAAAAACGCGGGTTTTCAGGCCCGCCGGGAGGACAGAATTTGGAACGTAAAAATGTGATGGTGCCCCAGGAAGAGCTGGAGGAACAGCGCGATTACTGCGCCCGGGTGCGCGCGTTCAGCCAGCAGAGGCTCACCCCGCCGCTGGCCATGGTGTACACCTACGGCTGTCAGCAAAACGAGGCCGACTCGGAGCGCATCCGGGGTCTGCTGGAGGAGATGGGCTACGGCTTCACCGACGACGAGCGGGAGGCCGACCTGATTGTCATCAACACCTGCGCCATCCGGGAGCACGCCGAGATGCGGGTGCTGGGCAACGTGGGCGCGCTGACCCACACGAAGAAGAACAAGCCCGATCAGGTCATCTGCCTGTGCGGCTGCGCCATGCAGGAGCCCCATATGGCCGAGAAGATCAAGAAGTCCTTCCGCCATGTGGATCTGGTCTTTGGCCCCCATGTGCTGTGGAAATTCCCCAGTTTCTCTTTGAGGTGCTGACCCGCCGCAAGCGGGTGTTCTCCACCGCCCCCAGCGACGGCAACATCGCCGAGGGGCTGCCTGTGGTGCGTCAGGGCAAGCTGAAGGCGTGGGTGAGCATCATGTATGGCTGCAACAACTTCTGCACCTACTGCATCGTTCCTTACGTCCGTGGGCGGGAGCGCTCCCGGGATCCCCAGCGCATTCTGGACGAAGTGCGCCAGCTGGTGGAGGAGGGCTACAAGGACATCACCCTGCTGGGGCAGAACGTCAACTCCTACGGTAAGGATCTGGGGCTGGACATGGACTTCGCCGACCTGCTGCAGGCCTGCAACGACATCCCCGGCGACCTCCTGCTCCGCTTCATGACCTCCCACCCCAAGGACGCCACCCAGAAGCTCTTTGAGACCATGGCCGCCTGCGACAAGGTGGCCCCCTGCTCCATCTGCCGGTGCAGGCGGGCAACGACCGGGTACTCAAGGCCATGAACCGGCGCTACACCGCGGAGCAGTATCTGGATCAGATCCGCCGTCTGCGGGAACTGATCCCGGACATCGTGCTCACCAGCGACATCATCGTGGGCTTCCCCGGCGAGACCACCGAGGAGTTCGAGGACACGCTGAAACTCATTGAAGCGGTGCGCTACGACGCGCTGTTCACCTTTCATCTATTCTCCCAGAGAGGGCACCCCCGCCGCAAAGATGGAGGACGTGCTCACCAGGGAGGAGAAGAGCGCCAACTTCCAGCGCCTGCTGGCGCGGCAGAACGCCATCAGCGCGGAAAAGCACGCCGCTTATGTGGGCAAAGCCCTCCGGGTGCTGGTGGACGGGCGCAACGACGACGGCAAGCACACTCTGACCGCCCGCACCGACGGCGGACGACTCGTCCATCTGGACGGCGGCGAGGAGCTTATCGGCGGGTTCTATTCCTGCCGGATCACCGGCTCCTCCAACTGGGCGCTGTTCGAGAGATCGTGGAGGCGTAAAAAAACAAAAACTTTTGAACGGCTTCCCCTGGGAAATGAGCCCGAAACAGGAATGCGCCAGCGGCGCATTCCCGGGCGAGTGCTGTAACCGCCGAAGGCGCTCCAAAGAAAAGGCTGTCTGCGAAACAGACTGATGAGGGAGTAGGTCTGGAAAGCTTTTCCGTTCGCCGCCACCTCATCCGGCCTTTGGGCCACCTTCCCCTCAAGGGGAAGGCTGTGATCGTCTGCATAGAAACATCAAAGAATCGAGGCAGAACATGGCCAATAAGAAGAAAAGAAACACAAGGAAGTATTCCACAAGCCCCAGACGGTGGGTGAGCGCACGAAGCTGAAGATGACGCCGGCGCTCATTGCCCTGTCCGCCCTTCTCTGGGCGTGCAGATCGGCGGCACGATCTTCGCCATTGTGGGCGCGGTGATCCTGCACAACCAGGGCTACGGCCAGAGAGCGGCCTGCTGCTGGCCCTGCCCATCGTGATGTGGGTCATTCCATCGGCCCGGCTGGGCTTCAAGTATCTGCCGCTGGATATGTGGCGGATGCCCGTCGACGCGCAAGGGCATGGTGGTCTGCAACGGCTGGCTGCTGAAGCTCACCACCCTGCTGGTGGAGCTGGAGTGCGCCGCCACATTCTGCTATGTGGACATTGCGCTCTATCTGGGCTATGCCCGCTGGACGCGGTCATGCTCGCATGGCTGGTCGCGCTGGCGCTCAGCGTCTGGCTCCCCTGCCGCAAGGCCGGAAGGATCGGCCGGGGCGAGGCGATCTGGGCGGCAAACGAGGACAAGCAGCCGGAGTGAGCGGGAAAGCCTTCCCCTTGAGGGGAAGGCCTTCAAAAGTCTGTAAAGGCTAAAAATATTTGATTAGAACAGGAGGGGGATCATGGCAAAGACCAAGGAAAAGAACTGACCCCCATGCGGAAGCAATATCTGGAGATCAAGCGGCAGTACCCGGACTGCCTGCTGTTCTTCCGGCTGGGCGATTTTTATGAGATGTTCGACGAGGACGCCAAAACGGCGTCGGCGGAGCTGGATCTCACCCTGACCACCCGGGACCGGGGCAAGCCCAAGGAGGAACAGACCCCCATGTGCGGCGTGCCCTATCACAGCTATCAGAGCTATCTGGCCCGGCTCATCGCCAAAGGGCTACAAAGGTGGCCATCTGCGAGCAGACCGAGGATCCCGCCACGGCCAAGGGGCTGGTGAGCCGGGACATCGTGCGCATCGTCACCCCCCGGCACCGTCATGGACGACTCCATGCTGGCCCCGAACCAGAGCAACTACATCTGCGCCGTGGCCATGGACGAGACCGGTGCGGGCATCTGCTTCTGCGACCTGTCCACCGGCGAGGCGCAGGCCACCTCCTTCACCGGCGCCGACGCCGTGGAGCACATCTGCAACGAGCTGGGCCGCTTTGCCCCCGGGAGGCGCTGCTCTCCCGGAGGCGGCGCAGGAAAAGCGTATCACAAGTCTGCTCACCGACCGGCTGAACTGCTACTGGCAGGACGGCGGCGAGACCCGCTTTCTGCCCCAGGAGGCGGCGGAGCTGACCCGGAAGCAGTTTCCCCAGGCCGCCGACTTGACCGTCGTGGCCTACCGGGCGGTGGGCGGCGTGCTCAACTATCTTTACGAGACACAGCGCACCGACCTGAGCTACCTCTCCTCTCTGCGCCACTACGAGAGCGACCGCTTCATGGAGCTGGATCTCACCGCCCGGCGCAATCTGGAACTGACCGAGACCCTCCGGGGCGGCGAGAAGAAGGGCAGTCTCCTGTGGGTGCTGGATAAGACAAAGACCGCTATGGGCTCCCGCATGATCCGCAGCTGGATCGAGCAGCCCCTCATCTCGCCCGCCGCCATCCGCCGCCGTCTGGACGGCGTGCAGGCGCTGGTGGAGCACACCATGGAGCGGGAGGAGCTGATCCGCCCTGCGGGAGGTCACCGATCTGGAGCGCATCATCGGCCGGGTGGTCTACGGCTCCGCCAACGCCCGGGATCTGGCCTCACTGGCCGCCGGCCTTGGAAAGATCCCCAAGCTGCGGGAGCTCTGCGCCGCCGTGGACGCCCCGCTCATCGCCGAGGTGCGGCAGGGGCTGGACGATCTGACCGCGCTCCGGGAGGAGCTGGAGCGGGCCATCGTGGACGAACCCCCGTTCACCGTCCGGGAGGGCGGCATGATCCGCACAGGCTACAGCGAGGAGGTGGACCGGCTCCACTCCATCCAGACTGGCGGCCGGGATCTGGTGGCCCAGATGGAGGCCCGGGTCAAGGAGGAGTGCGGCATCCGCAACCTCAAGGTGAGCTACAACAAGGTGTTCGGCTACTACATCGAGGTGGCCAAGAGCCAGTCCGAGCTGGTGCCCGACAGTTGGGTGCGCAAGCAGACCACCGTGAACCCGAACGCTACATCAATCAGGAACTGAAGGATCTGGAGCACACCATCTTCTCCGCCGGGGACAAGGTGACGGCACTGGAATACGAGCTGTTTTCCGCCCTGCGGGAGAAGGTGAGCGCCCAGGTGGAGGCCATTCAGGCCACCGCCCGGGCCGTGGCCCAGCTGGACGTGCTGTGCTCCTTTGCCGCCGTGGCGGTCAAGAACCACTACGTCATGCCCACCGTGGATGACTCCGGCATCATCGACATCAGGGAGGGACGCCATCCGGTGGTGGAGAAGGTGCTGAAGGACGCCTGTTCGTGCCCAACGACACCTACATGGACGGGCGGGACGACACCCTCGCCATCATCACCGGCCCCAACATGGCCGGTAAATCCACCTATATGCGGCAGGTGGCGCTCATCTGCCTGATGGCGCAGGCGGGCTCCTTTGTCCCGGCTCAGTCCGCCCATTTGGGCGTGGTGGATCGGGTGTTCACCCGCATCGGCGCCAGCGATGACCTGTCCGCCGGACAGTCCACCTTTATGGTTGAGATGAACGAGGTGGCGGAAATTCTGAAGCACGCCACCGGCAAGAGCCTGCTGATTCTGGACGAGATCGGCCGCGGCACCTCGACCTATGACGGCATGAGCATCGCCCGCGCGGTGCTGGAATACTGCGCGGGCAAAAAGCTGGGCGCCAAGACCCTGTTCGCCACCCACTACCATGAGCTCACCGTGCTGGAGGGCCAGCTTCCCGGCGTGAAGAACTACAACATCGCCGCAAAGAAGAAAAAGACGACATCATCTTCCTCCGGAAGATCGTTCGGGGCGGAGCTGACCAGTCCTACGGCATCGAGGTGGCCAAGCTGGCCGGTGTGCCGGAGCCGGTGATCCGCCGGGCAAGAGCCATTCTGGAGGAGCTGGAAAACGGCGAGGGCGTCCCCTGTTCCGCATCCCCGGCCCAAGGAGGAGCCGGAGGAAGAGGAGCAGGTGTCCCTGCTGGATCTGGGCGCCGTGGAGTGCGCCCAGCGCATCCGGGCTCTGGATCTCAACACCCTCACCCCCATCGAGGCCATGAACCTGCTGTACGAGCTGAAGGGAAAGCTGTGAAAGTCAGCGCCGCGCCCAAAAAGATTCTTATAACTATCTTAACAAAATCCCTTTAAAATACTGCTATAATGACCGTGTCAAACGAGATCATTTGACTTAGAAAGAGGAACCTTATGTCCAAGATACATCAGCTCGACCCCCATGTGGCGGAGCTGATCGCCGCCGGCGAGGTGGTGGAGCGCCCGGCCAGCGCCGTGAAGGAGCTGACGGAAAACGCCATTGACGCCGGGGCCACCGCAGTGACGGTGGAAATCCAGCGGGGCGGCATGAGCTATATCCGGGTGACGGACAACGGCTCCGGCATCGAGCCGGAGGACTGCCTGACCGCCTTCCTGCGCCATGCCACCAGCAAGATCCGCACCGAGTTTGATCTGGAGGCCATCGGCACGCTGGGCTTCCGGGGCGAGGCGCTGGCCGCCATCGCGTCGGTGAGCCGGGTGGAGCTGATGACCCGCACCGAGCGCGCCGCTGCGGGCACCGCCCTGCTGCTGGACGGCGGCGTGGTGCGCAAGCGGGAGGAAGTCGGCTGCCCCAAGGGCACCACCCTCATCGTCCGGGATCTGTTTTTCAACACCCCCGCCCGCCAGAAGTTCCTGAAGCGCGACTCCGCCGAGGGCAGCGCCGTCATGGCCGTCGTCCAGCACGCCGCCCTCAGCCACCCGGAGGTGAGCTTCCGCTTTCTGCGGGAGGGCAAGGAGGAGCTGAACACCCCCGGCGACGGCAGCCTCAAGAGCGCGGTCTACGCCGTGCTGGGCCGGGACATGGCCCTGGGCTTCGTGCCCTGCAAGGGCAGTGGAAGGACATCAGCGTGGACGGCTTTCTCTCCAAACCGGTCTGCTGCCGGGGCTCCCGGGCCAGCCAGTTCTTCTTTGTCAACGGCCGCTATGTGAAGTCCCGCACCATGCAGGCGGCGCTGGAGCAGGCCTACCAGAACCAGAAGATGGTGGGCCGGTTCCCCGGCTGCGTGCTCCATCTGACCACCCGTCTGAACGGCGTGGACGTGAACGTCCACCCCACCAAGACCGAGGTGAAGTTCACCAGCGAGAAAAAGCTCTTCGACGCGGTGTACTACGCCGCCAAGGCAGCGCTGGAGGAGGACTCCGGCGCGCCCAGAGCCGTGCTGGAGGAGCGCCCCAAGGCCGCGCCCAAGCACGACAGCGTGACGGCCAACCAGACCTTTTTTTCCGCACTGCCACCGCCCGGCAGTTCCGCAGCGAACTGCACAGCGACGCCAAGACGCCCTACGCGGTGGACGCGCCCCGAACGCGCTCCGAAGAGCCGCTGGGCTTTTCCAAGTCCGGTGCAAAGCCGGAGCCTGCCAGAGAGCCGGAGCGGAGCTTTGCCCGCTATGTCCCGTCTCAGAAGCCGTCGGCTCCGCTGAAGCGGCCGCCGATGCCGCCCATGCCCGGCGAGTACACGCAGCAGACTGTGGAAAAGTCTGTGCCGCTCCCGGCGGAGGAAGAACTCCACAGCCCCGGGACGCAGAATGCACCCTCCCCTGTGCCCGCCGAACCGCAGAGCACTCCCGCACCGGAGCCGCCCGCCGCCGAAGCGCCGGCGGCCCCCGCTGAGCCTGAGCGTTGCCCCGGTGGCGGAGACACCGGCGCAGGAGGAAATGGCTGCGCCGGTGCCCGAGGCGGAACCCGCCGCGCCTGTTTTCGAGGAAGCCCCGGTGGAGAAAGACCACCCGGACGACGCCCCGGATGCCCCGGACTGGCGGCTGGCCGGCGAGGTGCTGCACACCTATGCCATTGTGGAGCGGGGCGACGAGGTCTGGTTCATCGACAAGCACGCCGCCCATGAGCGGATCAACTTTGACCGGCTCAAGGCCATGCACCATAAGCCCATGAGTCAGCTGCTGCTCACCCCGAAGATCCTGCGCCCGGCCCCGGAGGAGCACGCCGTACTGACGGAGAATCTGCCCCTGCTGGCGGAGTTCGGCTTCGAGGCCGAGGACTTCGGCGGCGGCAGTCTGATCGTCCGGCAGGCCCCGGACTACCTGCCCGCCGAGCAGATCGAATCCGCTCTGTGCGAGATCGCCGCAAAGCTCATCGCCACCGGCACCGCCGACCCGGATGCCGCCCGGGACGAAGTGCTGCACACCATGGCCTGCAAGAGCGCCATCAAGGGCGGCTGGATCAGCGGCGAGGAAGAGCTGAAGGCCGTCTGTGCCGCCGTCATGCGCGACGAGGTGCGCTACTGCCCCCACGGCCGTCCCGTGGCCATCCGCATGACCAAAAAGGATCTGGAAAAGCAGTTCAAGCGGGCGTGAGTTTTTATTCGGAAGAGCAATTTTCCTGCCTGCCATTCTGAGTGCGCACCCGCTCGCTCCGTCATTCTGAGGCCGCAGGCCGAAGAATCTTACAGCACCGACGGCCGACGATCCGCAGGGCAGTTGTAGAAGTGAGAATAAATCACGTTTGCGGCTTGCCTGCAAGCTGTTCTGCTGCGGCGGGAGCAGGCACCCGCCCTACGTCAGCGCCGTATGAAAGGCTTCCCCTCGGGGGGATGCTTCGGTAGTCCGCACCGCACCAGAACCCTTCAGAGTCCCTGCACATATCCCCCACAAAAGGAGTGTTATAAAATGCCCCCACAGGTCGTTTGCGTGGTCGGCCCCACCGCTTCGGGCAAAACTGCCCTTGGCGTCTGGCTGGCAAAGCATTATAATGGCGAGGTAGTGAGCTGCGACTCCATGCAGATCTACCGCCGCATGGACATCGGCACCGCCAAGCCCACCCGCGAGGAGATGGACGGCGTGCCCCATCATATGATCGACGTCGCCGACCCGGAGGAGGATTACTCCGCCGAGCGCTACCGCCGGGAGGCGGTGCCCGTAGTGGACGACATTCTCGCCCGGGGAAAGCTGCCCATCATCGTGGGCGGAACCGGGGCTCTATCTGGACGCCCTGCTCAATGGCCACGACTTCGCAGTGAAGTCCACCGGCTGGCGGGAGAAGCTCCAGAAGAAGTATGACGAGGAGGGCATCCAGCCTCTCTGGGAGGCGCTGACCGAGATCGACCCGGAGTCCGCCACCCGGCTCCATCCCATGGACACCAAGCGGGTGATCCGGGCGCTGGAGGTGTGGTACGAGACGGGAGAGACCATCTCCGCCCACAACGCCGCCACCCGGCTGCTGCCGCCCCGCTACACGGCGCTGAAGCTGGGGCTGAACTACGAAAACCGCGCCGACCTCTATGCGCGCATTGACGCACGGGTGGAGGAGATGGCCGCGTCCGGTCTGGCCGACGAGGTGCGCGCCCTGCTGGAAAGCGGCGTCAGCTCCGGCTGCACCGCCATGCAGGCCATCGGCTACAAGGAGCTGTGCGCGGCAGTGGAGGACGGCGGCGACCTGACGGCGGCGCTGGATGAGGTCAAGCTGCGCTCCCGGCAGTACGCCAAGCGCCAGCTCACCTGGTTCCGCCGCGACCGCACCACCCAGTGGTACCGCCACGGCAGCCAGCCCGATCCGGAAGCGCTTCGACGCTTTGCGGCAGAAAAACTGGCCGAAGCTGGAATACAATGACCCGGGGACTGTCCGGGTCGGCACGTCCCTGACTTTACAGAAAAGGACGTGTTCCAGATGACAAAGGAAACCAATCACCTGCAGGAAGCATTTCTCACCCGGCTTTACCGCACCCGTATGCCCGTGACCATGTTTTTGATGAACGGCTACCAGCTGCGGGGCATCATCACCGGCTTTGACGCCTTTTGTGGTGGTGCTGACCAGCGACGGAAGGCAGCAGGTGATCTACAAGCACGCGATCTCCACCATTTCGCCGGAGCGGCCGGTGCCGCTGCGGGAGGAGGCGTGAGACCCGAAAGGAACAAAGCAATGAAACAGGGCACCCTCATCACACGCATCATCATACTGGTCCTCTTTCTCGGCATAGCGGCCTATTTTGGCGTCTATGTGTGGTCGTCCCTCACCTCGGGGATCACCACCACCACGGCGTACAGCTACACCGCCGAGCGGAAGGTGACCTCCACCGGCTGGTTCTTCCGGGACGAGGCGGTGCTGGAGGACGCCTCCGAGCTGGCCGAGGTGCTGCGTACGGACGGTGAGGCCGTGGCCGTGGGCGACACGGTGGCCCGGATCTACTCCAGTGATGAGGGCTATGCGGTCCAGAAGCAGCTGGACGAGGCCCAGTCCAATCTGAGCAGCCTGAAGTACATTCTCAGCCGCACCAGTGAGTCGGCGGACACCATCGCGCTGGACGACGACATTGCCGACGCCTTTGCCGCCCTGCATTACAGCGTCCCCAGTGGCGATCTGTCCGATCTGGGCACCGATGCCGACGAGCTGCGGGGGCTGATCTTCCGCCGGGATTATACCTACAACGGCACCGACTCCCTGCAGGCCCAGATCGACGAGGCGCAGGCTCAGGTGGACGCGCTGCGCGCCCAGTCCAGCAGCGCCTACACACCGGTGAGCGCCCCGGTGGCGGGGTTGTTCTCCTCGGCGGTGGACGGCTTTGAGGCCGTCATGACCACCGCCGCGCTGGAGGGACTGACGCCTGGCGGTCTGGACGGCCTGAGCGCTCAGGCCGACGGCACTCCCTCCGACAGCATCGGCAAGATCATCACCAGCTCCGGCTGGTACTTCAGCTGCAACCTGACGGAGCAGGAGGCGGAAGACCTCTACGCCGGGGCCTCCGTCACCCCTGCGCTTCCGGGACACGGCGCGCAGCTTCCCTGCCACCGTCAAGCGGGTCAGCGATCCGGAGGACGGCCGGGTGAACGTCACGTTTTACGGCTCCGACTACGCCGCCCAGGTGGCGGCGCTGCGGGAGCAGGAGGTCACCGTTGTCACGGAGACGGCCACCGGCTTCCGGGTACCCAAGCGCGCCGTGCGCGTCAATCAGGACGAGGCGCTGGACTCCGCAGGCCAGCTGGGCGTCTACCGGGTGTCCGGCGCTCAGGCAAAGTGGGTGCCCGTCAACATCATCTGGGAGGAGGACGACTTTTACCTCGTCACCCAGGCCTACGACTATGAGACCGATGAGAACGGCAAGACCACTCAGGTGGCCCAGAGCGAATTTGACAAGGCAAGCAATCTCCGCGCCGGTGACACCATCATCGTCCGGGGTGAAAATATCTACAACGGAAAGGTCGTAACGGATTGAGTATGGACAAGACACTGGAGAACAACATTCAGGCCGTTCGCGCCCGTATTGAGGCTGCCGCCCGGGAGGCGGGCCGGGACCCCGGCGAGATCACCCTCTGCGCCGCCACCAAGGTGCAGAGCGACGACACCATCCGCGCCGCCATTGCCGCGGGCATCGCCGTGTGCGGCGAGAACCGGGTGCAGGAGTTCACCGCCCATCTGGCGGATGACGCCTACGCCGGGGCGAAAGTCCACTTCATCGGCCATTTGCAGCGCAACAAGGTGAAGTACATCGTGGGCAAGGTGGATCTCATCGAGTCGGTGGACAACCAAGAGCTGCTGGAGATGATCGACAAGCGGGCGGAAAAGGTCGGCGTCGTGCAGGATATTCTGATCGAGGTGAACATCGGCGGCGAGGAGAGCAAGTCCGGCGCAGCCCCGAGGAGGCGGAGCGTCTGGCCGCTCTGGCTGGCAGTCTTTCCCATGTCCGGCTGCGTGGACTGATGGCAATTCCTCCCGTTTCCACCGGGGAGGGCTCCAACCGCAAGTTTTTTGCCGCCATGCATCAGCTTTTTGTTGACTTGCAAGGGAAAAAAGTACGATAATGAGAGTACTATGGACATATTGTCAATGGGCATGAGCAAAGATTATCCCGACGCCATCCTGGAGGGGCGACCCTCGTCCGGGTGGGCACTGCACTGTTCGGCCCGCGGCCGGCTCTGCGCGCGCAGGGCTGAGCATATAATTTGCTTCGATATGAAGGAGGAGCCTATTCATGGGACTCATGGATGAACTGAGAAAACTGGCCCGGCCCTACGAGGACGAGGACGAAGAATACGACGAGGAGCTGGAGGACACCGCCGAGGACGAGGAAGAGGCCGAAGAGCCCGCTGAGCCCCGCCCCCCGCCGCAGCTTCCGCCGGGAGAGCCGCGAGACGGCAGCTCCCGTCCGCGAGACGCCCCGGCCGGCCCGTGAGAGCGCCCGCTCCTATTCCGCCGGCAGCAGCTATGAGCCGCCCCCGCCGGGGCGACAAGGTGGTCAACATCAACGCCACCACCCAGCTGCAGGTCGTGCTGGTGAAGCCGGAGAAGTTCGAGAACGCCTCCGACATCGCCGACCATCTGCGCGAGAAGCGCACCGTGGTGCTCAATCTGGAGACCACCAACAAGGACGTCTCCCGCCGCCTGATTGACTTTCTCTCCGGCGTGGCCTACGCCCAGGAGGGCAAGATCAAGCGCATCAGCGCCGCGACCTATATCATCACGCCCTACAACGTGGACATCATCGGCGACCAGCTCATCGACGAGCTGGAGAATAACGGGCTCTATTTCTGAGCGCGTGGATGCTGATAAGGCCGAAAATTTGCAGAGACGAATGAAGCCTTCCCTTGATGGGGAAGTTTCGGATGCTGCCGCGCGGCAGCTCGACCCAATAGATATAAAGGGGGATTTTCACTATGCTTACACCACAGGAAGTGGAAGAACGCGTATTTCCGAAGGCCAAGAAGGCCGGCTACGATATGCAGGATGTGGACAACTTCCTCGATCAGCTGACGGCGGATTACACCGAGCTGTACAAGGAAAATGCCGTCCTGAAGCGCAAAATGAAGGTGCTGGCCGATAAGATCACCGAGTATCAGGAGACCGAGGGCGCCATGCGCGCCACGCTGCTGGCCGCTCAGAAGATGGCCGACCAGATGGTGGACGAGGCCAAGGCCAAGCGGGAGAAGATGCTCTCCGACGCCGAGACGATCGTCAAGGGCCAGCTGGGCAAGCTCAGCCGAGCGTGTCGCCGAGGAGGAGGCCAAGCTGCGCAAGGCGCAGGCTTCTGTCGCCGCCATGACCGCCAGCATCCGCGACCTGCTGACCCACGAGCAGGAGTTCCTGGCCGTTGCCCGTGCAGGACGCCGCTGCCGCCCCGGAACAGGCCGTCAAGGCTGACGATGTGGCTGCCGAGATCGGCGGCTCCATCCGCCAGATGATGGCCGAGAGCGACAAGAAGGCCGCGCCTGCTGAGACGCCCAAGGCCGCCCCTGCTCAGGCTGAGGCTCCCAAGGCTGCGGCACAGGCCGAGCCCCAGGTCGACCTTCCCAAGGCCGCCCCTGCCGCGGAGCAGGCCGAGCCTCAGGTGGATCTGCCCGAAGCCGAGCACGCCCCCGGTGAGGACGAGGTGAAGGTGGAGGATATGCCCAAGCCCGCCACCCGCATCGTGGACGACAGCGCGGATGACGCGCCCACCCGCCGTCTGGATCTGAGCGAGCTGCGCTTTGGCCGCAATTACGAGATCCAATAAGAATAAAAATGCCGTTGTCACAGCCGCAGTGTGTGTAAAATTGCGGCTGTGACATTCGCGCTTTCATTCAGCGGTTTGTTTTTGGCCGGTTTCGGCCCAAAAATGCCGCAATCTTGACAGAGAGGAAGATAGTGAACCTATGGGTCTGGATTATAACAAGACGATCAACCTGCCGCAGACCGACTTCCCCATGCGCGCCGCGCTGGCCAAGCGTGAGCCGGGTATGCTGGAGGAGTTCGAGCGCAAGGACATTTACCACAAGCTGATGGCCAAGAACGACGGCAAGCCCCGCTTCGTGCTGCACGACGGCCCTCCCTACGCCAACGGCGAGATCCACATCGGCCACGCGCTGAACAAGATCCTGAAGGACTTTATTGTCCGCTACAAGAATATGACCGGCTATCAGGCCCCTATGTGCCCGGCTGGGACACCCACGGCATGCCCATCGAGACCGCCATCCAGAAGCAGGGCGTCAAGCGCAATGAGATGCCTGTGCCGGAGTTCCGCGACAAGTGCCGCGCCTTCGCGCTGGAGCAGCTGGACAAGCAGCGCACCGGCTTCAAGCGGCTGGGCGTCATGGGCGAGTGGGACAATCCCTACGTCACCCTGAAGCCGGAGTTTGAGGCCGCCGAGGTCGAGGTGTTCGGCGCCATGGCCAAGAAGGGCCTTATTTATCAGGGCCTGAAGCCCACCTACTGGTGCCCCACCTGCGAGACCGCTCTGGCCGAGGCCGAGGTGGAGTATGCCGACGATCCCGTCACCACCATCTTCGTCAAGTTCCAGGTGCATGATGACAAGGGCAAGCTGAGCCCAGTACGGCGACCTCTCCAAGATGTACTTCGTCATCTGGACCACCACCACCTGGACGTTGCCCGGCAACATGGCCATCTGCCTGAACCCCCAGCTGGAGTATGCGCTGGTCAAGGCCAACGGCGAGATCTACATCGTCGCCAGTGAGCTGGCCGAGAGCGTCATGAAGGAGAGCGGCATCGAGGACTATGAGATCGTGGCCACCATGATGGGCTCCTGAGTTCGAGCGCATGACCGCCTACCACCCCCCTTCATGGACCGGGATTCTCTGGTCATTCTGGGCGATCACGTCACGCTGGATGCCGGCTCCGGCTGCGTCCACACCGCGCCTTCCTTCGGTCTGGACGCCTTCTATGTCTGCCAGCGCTATCCCGAGATCCCCACCGACATCACCATGGAGGTCTCCGTCAACGCCCAGGGCAAGCTGAATGAGTTCGCCGGCAAGTACGAGGGGCTGCACGTCTTCAAGGCCCACGGCACCATCTTCAACGATCTGGTGGCCAGCGGCAACATTCTGTCCTCCAAGAACATCGTCCACAGCTATCCTCATTGCTGGCGCTGCAAGAAGCCCGTCATCTTCCGCGCCACCCAGCAGTGGTTCGCCAGCGTGGACGCCATCAAGGATCAGGCCGTCGCCGCCTGCGAGGACATCTACTGGAAGCCCGAGTGGGGCAAGGAGCGCATGATCTCCATGATCCGCGAGCGCTCCGACTGGTGCATCTCCCGTCAGCGCACCTGGGGCGTGCCCATCCCCATGTTCTTCTGCGAGGACTGCGGCAAGCCCTACTGCACCGACGAGTCCATCGCCAAGGTGGCGGACATCTTCCGCGCCGAGGGCTCCAATGCCTGGTGGGCCAAGTCCGCCGAAGAGCTGATGCCCGAGGGCGCTGCGCGTGCGGCTGCACCAGCTTCCGCAAGGAGAAGGACATTCTGGACGTCTGGTTTGACTCCGGCTCCACCTGGAACGCCGTGTGCAAGGCCCGTCCCCAGCTCCAGTATCCCGCCGACATCTATCTGGAGGGCGGCGACCAGTACCGCGGCTGGTTCCAATCCTCTATGCTCACCAGCATCGCCGCCAAGGGCGTGGCCCCTACCGGCAGATCATCACCCACGGCTGGACCGTGGACGGTCAGGGCAAGGTCATGCACAAGTCCCTGGGCAACGCCATCAGCCCTCAGGACACCATCAAGGACTACGGCGCGGACATCCTGCGCCTGTGGGTCTCCTCCGCAGACTACACTCAGGATATGCGCCTGTCCAAGCCCATCCTGAAGCAGCTGAGCGACACCTATCTGAAGGTGCGCAACACCTGCCGCTATATTCTCGGCAATCTGGACGGCTTCGACCCCGACGATCAGGTGGCCTTTGCCGATATGATCGAGCTGGATCAGTGGGCGGTCAGCCGCTGCAACGATCTGGTGGCCGAGTGCCGCCGCTGCTACGACAACTATGAATTCCACGGCGTGTACCGCGCGATCTATAACTTCTGCGTGGTGGATATGTCCAACTTCTATCTGGACATCATCAAGGATCGGCTGTACTGCGAGGGCGCCGATTCTCTGGCCCGCCGCAGCGCCCAGAGCGCGATCTTTATCGTGCTGGACGCCATGGTGCGCCTGCTGGCCCCCATCCTGGCCTTCACCGGCGAGGAGATCTGGGCCGCCATGCCCCACGCCAAGGGCGACGACGCCGAGAGCGTGCTCTTCAACGACATCCCCGAGGTGAATCCCGCCTACTCCTTCAGCGAGGAGCAGCAGGCCTACGGGGAGAAGATCCTGGCTCTGGAGGCCGACGTCAACAAGGCGCTGGAGGAAGTCCGCGCCGCCAAGGTGGTCAAGAAGTCCACCGACGCCAGACTCACCCTCTACTTCAACGACGAGGCCTGGGCGCGCTTTGAGAGCCTGAAGGATCATCACTTCGAGGCCCTGTTCATCGTCTCCGACGTGAAGCTCGTTCACGGCGAGGGCGAGGGCTTCTGCGGCGAGGCATTCCCCGGCCTGACCGTCAAGGTGGAGCTGGACGAGGATCCCAAGTGCCCCCGCTGCTGGAATCACCATCCCTCCATCGGCACCGCCGAGGGCCATCCCGAGCTCTGCCCCCGCTGCGCCGCCGTGGTCAAGGCCATGGGTCTGGAGTGATCCAACCGAATATCAACCGGTGAACTGCCGGGAAGCAGCGCGGGCGGCCAATGGTCGCCCGCGCTTATGCTTTGATCAATTTGGGTTTGTAGGGATTGCCAAAGGCTTCCCCTGGGGGAAGCTGTCTGCGAAGCAGACTGATGAGGGGCAGGTTTAGGATAGCTTTCCGTTCGTCGCCACCTCATCCGGTTCGCTTCGCTCACCACCTTCCCCTCAAGGGAAGGCTTTCGTGGGTGCATTGCAAACTTACAAACCCCAATTTCTCATTCCGGCTGAAGGCAGCGCAGCGCCCCGGCGATCGCCGGGGGCGCTGCTGTCATCATTTGATTTAAATTCAGTCCAAAGGCTCATAGCACAGGGTGGTGCCCCGCATGACCATGCGGTGGCTGCCCTCGTCCACCATAAACTCCAGATAGGGGCGCAGGAAACGTTCCAGGCTCTGGGCCTTCTTCGGGTGGACACGCTGACGCCCATGTGGGCGCACACGGCGGCGCACACCTCGTCGGAGGACATGGGGTGATCCACCAGCGCCTTGACCTCGCTGAGCCTGTTCCTCCGTGATGCGCAGATTCTCGTCCACCAGATCGTCAAAGTGGTCGTAGAGCACGCCGCAATGGGCCACGGCCAGCGCCTCGCAGTCGGCAAGGGAATCCCTCAGCTTCTCGATGGTCTCCAAACTCTGGCGGAAGTTGAAGGCGTAGGGCAGGCGGGAGGCGTGGAGCGTGCGTCCGCACATGAGGGCGTCGCCGATGTAGCAGACGTTGTCCGGGGTGATGTAGCTGACGTGGTCCATGGCGTGGCGGGGGTGTGGAGCACCCGGAAGCGCACGCCCCGGAACAGCGTGTCCGTCTCCTCGGGGCGGATGACGTGATCCACCAGACAGGGGATCTCGCTCATCTCCGGGTCGTTTGCCACCTGTCCGGCGGTGAACACAAAGAGGTGGCTTTTCACGGAGGCCAGCGTGCGGCAGATCTCCGCCTCGCCCAGCGGGAGAGCCACCGGGCAGTGGTAGCGCTCGGAGAGATAGCGGGCGTTGCCGAAGTGGTCAAAGTGGGTGTGGGTGCACAGCAGACCGATGGGCGTCAGGCCGTTCTGCTCCAGCGTGTCCACGATGTCCTGCCGCAGGGCGCTGGCCCCGGTGTCCAACAGGATGCAGTGGGTGCTGTCCGTCCGATAGAGCGGGATGAGCTGATGGCCGTAAAGGCACCAGGTATTGCCGATGATCTGTCTCAGTTCCAAAATGCGTCACCTCAGAAATTGCTTGAAATTACCTTTTATTGTAGCATGATTTTCAGAACCGGGCAAGCGGACAGACCCTATTCCGGCCGATCTGTGCAAAACAGGCGGTATGTCAGCCCTCCTCCGGCACGTCGATGAACACGTTGTTCCGGTACTCCGCATCAGGGTACTGGAGGGCGTAGAGAGTGTCCAACGCGGCGGCGACGCTCGGGGCAGGACGCTCCGGGGCGGCGGGGTGCCAGAGGTGCACCAGATAGTGGACGTCGAAAATGCGGTTGGGGAAGGGGCAGGGGATAAAGCCGGCGCGTGATAGAAGCCGATGCGCCGACGGCGCAGCGCGGCAGTCTCTGCGTCCAGACCCGGATCGACCGCCTCCACCTCGGCGACGATGCCCTGGGGATACTCGTTTTTCAGCAGGGCAAGGCAGGCGCTGCCCGCACCGTGGCCCCTGCTCCTCCATGGCCAGATAGTCCAGCAGGACATAGGGCGCCGCCGGGTGGCGCAGCATAAAGGCATAGCCCGCGGCCTTCCCGTCGGCCATCAGGTACCATCCCACCGACATCCCGGACTCCATCAGCGCACGCAGATGGGGCTCCTTTTGAGTTCATTCGGAGGAAAATCCTGCTCCATCTTCGGATAGACCCGTTCAAGCTCCTCCGGCGGCATATATTGCAGATGATATTCCATAAAATATTGACAGTCCTTTGCTCTATTTTTGCCCCATTATAGCACAGAAACGGGAAAAAGCACAGCGCCGGGCAAACGAAGGGCTTTTCCATGGGAAAAAACGGAGAAATCTTGCAAAATACTTTCGCAGAGGGTATAATATTTTATCTGAGTATTATGGATACCGCATAAAAGGCTTCCCACTGGAAGGCTTACAGGGCGGTACCCTGATTATTTAAGAAAAGGGGTTTTTCCTTTGAACCGTACAACGATCGCTGATATCTACGCCAACTCCGGCGCGATGGGCGGCCGCCAGCTGACTGTGGCCGGCTGGGTGCGCTCTCTGCGCGACATGAAGACCTTTGGCTTCGTCACCTGAACGATGGCAGCTGCTTCAACAACCTGCAGGTGGTCATGGACCGGGGCACGTTGTCCAACTACGACGAGATCGCCAAGCAGAATGTGGGCGCCGCCCTCATCATCTCCGGCGAGCTGGTGCTCACCCCCGACGCCAAGCAGCCCTTTGAACTGAAGGCTGCCGAGATCGCCGTGGAGGGCACCTCCGCCCCCGACTATCCGCTGCAAAGAAGCGCCACTCCGTGGAGTTCCTGCGCACGATCCAGCACCTGCGCCCCCGCACCAACCTGTTCTCCGCCACCTTCCGGGTGCGCAGCGTGGCGGCCTACGCCATTCACGAGTTCTTCCAGAACCGGGGCTTTGTCTACGTGCACACCCCCATCATCACCGCCTCGGACTGCGAGGGCGCAGGCGAGATGTTCCGGGTGACCACGCTGGATCTGGACAATGTGCCCCGCACCGAGGACGGAACCGTGGACTTCTCCCAGGACTTCTTCGGCCGTTCCACCAACCTGACCGTGTCCGGCCAGCTGCAGGCCGAGAACTTCGCCATGGCCTTCGGCGACGTCTACACCTTCGGCCCCACCTTCCGCGCCGAGAACTCCAATACCCAGCGCCACGCCGCCGAGTTCTGGATGATCGAGCCGGAGATTGCCTTCGCCGACCTTGAGGACGATATGGAACTGGCCGAGGACATGATCAAGTATATCATCCGCTATGTCATGGAGCGCTGCCCCCAGGAGATGAATTTCTTTAACTCCTTTGTGGACAAGGGCCTGAAGGAGCGTCTGGAGCACGTGGCCTCCTCCGACTTCGGCCGGGTGAGCTACACCGAGGCCATCGAGATCCTCGAGAAGTCCGGTCACAAGTTTGACTACCCCGTGTCCTGGGGCAGCGACCTGCAGACCGAGCACGAGCGCTATCTCACCGAGCAGGTGTTCAAAAAGCCCGTGTTCGTCACCGACTATCCCAAGGAGATCAAGGCCTTCTATATGCGCCAGAACGACGACGGCAAGACCGTGGCCGCCGCTGACTGCCTGGTGCCGGGAATCGGCGAGATCATCGGCGGTTCCCAGCGCGAGGAGCGGCTGGATCTGCTCGAGGGCCGCATTCAGGAGCTGGGCATGGATCCCGACACCTACAAGTATTACTGCGACCTGCGCCGCTATGGCGGCTGCCGCCACGCCGGCTTCGGCCTTGGCTTCGAGCGCATGGTCATGTACCTGACCGGAATCTCCAACATCCGTGACGTGCTGCCCCACCCCGCACCGTGGGCAACGCGGATTTCTAAAATTGATCGCAACAGCAGAAGAGCGCGGGCCGCATCACGGCCCGCGCTCTTTCGTTGTGCCATCTGGAGACCGCAGCTTTCCTCCCTGTCATTCCGAGGCTGAAGGCCGAAGGATCTTACGGCGCAGACCTCTACAGGCAGAATGTTCTCTGTCAGCAGCGCATGTCTTAGGATCCTCCGCCGGCCTTTCGTGATGATACCACTCTTCAAAACCCGCACCGGAACTCTGCGCACTTGCCCTCTTTGTCAGAAGAAGCGCCCCTTTCCGAGTCTGCGGTATCAAAGTTTCGCTCTGTATGTCCAGTCATTTTCTCTCATTCCATCGGACGCTTTTCGCCCCAAAAAGTTCCGCCCTGCAAAGGATAGAGCATGGAATCTTCTTGTCTTTTCCCCCCCGCCTTGTTATAATATAGGAAGGTTTGCCCTGTCATGAAGGTTTCTCCCGTTTTGCGCGGGATGGATAACGATGGATAAGGAAGTGATCCTGTGCCAAATAACGAACCAAAGCCGGAGCCCAAGCGCTCCGCCAAGCGGGAGAAGGCGGAAAAATCCTCCTCCACCCTCGCCAGCGCGCTGGAACCCCGGGTGTGGATCTATTTTCTCTTTCTGCTGATCTTTTCCGGCATCACTGCCCTGTTCCGCCCCTATGTGGGGCTGGCCGAGGCGGCGGCCACGCTGCTGCTGTTCTGCATCTATAAGCTCTCCTCCCGCTCCCGCCAGCAGGCGGTGGAGCGCTACATCGCCTCTGCCGGAGAGGATCTGGGCGCGGCGGGCAACGACGTGATGCTCAACGCCCCTTCCCCATGGTGATCTTCCGGCCGGAGAACGACGAGGTCATCTGGTCCAACGACCTGTTCCTGCGCATCACCGGAGAGCGGGAGCATCTGTTCGACACAAAGATCACCTCCGCCGTTCCCGGATTTGACACCCGCTGGCTCATGGAGGGCAAGACCGAGTGCCCCTCCACCGTGATGATCGACGACCGGAAGTTCACCGTGTTCGGCCACATGGCCCGGACGAAGAGCGGCCGCTCCAGCGCCAGCATCATCGCCACCACCTACTGGGTGGACGTCACCGAGGATCTGGCCCTCAAGGATCTGTACTACGGCTCCCGCCCTGTGGTGGCCATTCTGACCATCGACAATTACGACGACCTGTGCCGTGGCCTGAACGACAATGCCCGCTCCGCCCTGCGCAGTGCCGTTGACGAGCAGATCGAGCTGTGGACAAAGCCCACCAACGGTCTGGTGCTGCGCTATGACCGGGACCGTTACCTCTTCATCTTCGAGGAACAGTACCTGACCGCCTTGCAGGAGGCCAAGTTCGCCCTGCTGGACGCGGTGCGCAAGATCAATTCCACCAACGGCCTGCCCGCCTCCATGTCCATCGGCATCGGCATGGACACCGACTTTGCAGAGCTTTTGCAGTTCGCCTCGCTGGCCACCGAGATGGCCCTGAGCCGGGGCGGCGATCAGGCGGTCATCAAAAATCGCTTCAACTTCGAGTTCTACGGCGGCCGCACCAAGGAGCTGGAGAAGCGCACCAAGGTTAAGAGCCGGGTCATGGCCAATGCCCTGGGCGAGCTGATCTCCAGCGCCTCCACCGTTTACACCATGGGGCACAAGTTCACCGACCTGGACTCCATCGGCGCCTGTGCCGGCATTGTGGCCGCCGCCCGCAAGAACGGCGTGCGCGCCCGCATCGTCATTGAACCCGGCAGCAACCCTTCCACCATCATGGTGAACCGGCTGCGCCAGCTGCCGGAGTACAAGGATGTATTCATCACCGCCGACACGGCTATGCTGGAGGCGGACAACCGCTCCCTGCTGGTGGTGGTGGACACCAACCGGCCCGATCAGGTGGTGGCGGAGCAGCTGCTGCTCAGCTGCAACAAGGTGGCGGTCATCGACCACCACCGGCGCTCCGCCAAGTATATTGAAAACGCCGCCCTCAACTACCACGAGCCCTACGCCTCCTCCGCCTCGGAGCTGGTGACTGAGCTGCTCCAGTATCGCCTGGACCCCACCGACCTGATGCGGCGGAGGCGGAGGCCCTGCTGGCCGGAATCGTGCTGGACACCAAGAACTTCTCCATGCGCACCGGCGGCCGCACCTTTGAAGCGGCGGCCTTCCTGCGCCGGGCCGGGGCGGACACCGCCGAGGTCAAGCGTTTGTTCCAGAACAATCTGTCCGACACCATCGCAAAGTTCGACATCATCTCCAACGCCCGCACCTACAAAAACGGCATTGTCATCGCCGCTATCAACCACACTGTGGGCCGGGTCACCGCCGCCCAGGCGGCGGACGAGCTGCTCAACGTGGCGGGCACCGCCGCCAGTTTCGTCCTCTTCCCGGACGACGAGAGCCGAATCTATATCTCCGGCCGCTCCATCGGCGACGTCAACGTGCAGGTCATCCTCGAGCCGCTGGGCGGCGGCGGCAACGCGGCGGCGGCGGCGGCTCAGATCCCCGACGGCGACGTGGACAAGGTGCTCCAGCAGCTGCTGAGCGCGATTGACGAATATTTCAAGGACGAGGAGTAACAGAACTCCGCAAGACCATAACCCCGCATTTTTCTGTTTTCCGGCGTGTTTGCCGGAGTGTCATAAGGAGGAAAACATTATGAAAGTTATTTTGCAGCAGGACGTCCGCGGACAGGGCAAGAAGGGTCAGCTCGTCGAGGTCTCCGACGGCTACGCCCGCAATTTCCTGTTCCCCGCAAGCTGGCTGTTGCCGCGACTACGGACAACGTGAACACCATGAAGCTGCAGGACAAGGCCCGCCGGGAGCGTGAGGCCAAGGAGAAGGCCGAGGCCATGGAGCTGGTGCAGAAGCTGAAGGACTGCCCCGTCAAGGTCGCCGCCAAGGCCGGCGCCGGCGGCAAGCTGTTCGGCAGCGTCGCCACCAAGGAGATCTCCGCCGCCCTCAAGGAGCAGTACGGCTATCAGGTGGAGAGCAAGAAGCTCTCCTGCGACCCCATCAAGGCCTTCGGCACCTTCACGGTCAAGTGCAAGCTGGGCTACGAGGTCACCGGCAATATCACCGTCGAGGTCGTGGAGGCGTAAGGACCGCACAGACCGTTACCCCTCTCCCCTGAGGGCGCTTCCCCACAAGGACGCCTTTTGCCCAGTGCAAACAACAGACCTCTTTCGTCCGAAGGAAAGGCTTCGAGACCGTTACGATCCACGGAGGTGAACCACCATGCCAACAGATGAGGAACTGCTCTCCCGCCAGATGCCTCACAGTGTGGAGGCGGAGCAGGCGGTGCTGGGCTCCATCCTGATCGACAGCGAATGTCTGCCCCAGATCGTGGAGCAGCTCAAGCCGGATGATTTCTATATCCGCCAGAACCGGGAGGCCTTCCAGACCATCTACACCATGTTCTCCATGTCCCAGAAGATTGACCCGGTGACGGTGCTCAATCAGATGCGGCTGGACGGCACCTATCAGGAGGGCGTCACAAGAGAATACTTCTTCCAGCTCATGGACGTGACCCCCACCGTCACCAACGTGATGGACTATGTGGCCATCGTGAAGGATCGCTCCACACTGCGCCAGATCGCCGAAGCCGCCAACGCCCTGAACAGCATGGTGGCCAACAACGAGGGCACCTCCGCCGAAGTGCTGGAGGCCGCCGAACAGCGCATTTATGCCATCCGGCAGGGCAAGTCCGCCCAGGGCCTGCACCACATCACCTCCGTCATGCACGAGGTCTATGACCGCCTGGCCGAGCTGGCCAGCAGCGACAGCGCCGTCCCCGGGCTGTCCACCGGTCTGCCCGATGTGGACACGGTCATCTCCGGCCTCAATAAGAGCGACCTCATTCTGCTGGCCGCACGTCCCGGCATGGGCAAGACCTCGCTGGCGCTGAACATCCTGCTCTACGCCGGAAAGCACTCCGGCAAGGCCTGCGTGTTCTTCTCGTTGGAAATGAGCCGGGAACAGCTGGCCATGCGTCTGCTGAGCAACGAGTCCTTCGTGGACAACAAGAAGCTGGCCACCGGTAGCCTGACCGACGAAGACTGGGAGAAGGTGGCGCTGGCCGCCTCCGCCCTGAACCACGCCAATATTCTGATCGACGACAACCCGTCCCTTGTCCGTTGCCGACATGAACGCCAAGTGCCGCCGGGTGGATAATCTGGGGCTGGTGGTCATAGACTACCTCCAGCTGATGACCAGCGCCGGGGGCAAGCAGAACTACTCCGGCGAGAACCGGCAGCAGGTGGTCTCTGACATCTCCCGGGCCCTGAAGATCATGGCCAAGGAGCTGGATGTGCCGGTGCTGTGCCTCAGCCAGCTGTCCCGTGCCAACGAGAACCGCGAGAACAAGCGTCCCCGGTTGAGCGACCTCCGTGAGTCCGGCGCCATCGAGCAGGACGCGGATTTCGTCATGTTCCTCTACCGGGACGACTATTACAACAAGGACACAGAGAACCCCAACCTGGCCGAGTGCATCATCGCCAAGAACCGCCACGGCGAGCTGGCCACCGTCCCCCTTCAGTGGCTGCCTGAATTCACCACCTTCTCCAGCGTGGACTGGAAGCATCAGGAGCCGTAAGCAGGGCGGTAAATTGGGGTTTGTAGGTTTGCAACGCACCCTCGCAAGCCTTTCCCTTGAGGGGAAGGTGGTGGGCGAAGCGAACCGGATGAGGTGGCGTCGAAAGGAAAGCCATCCTTGCCCTGCCCCCTCATCAGTCACGGCTCCGCCGTGCCAGCTTCCCCAGGGGAAGCCTTTGGCAATCCCTACAAACCCCCCATTTGTCCTCCCGGACGAAAAATCTCAAAACTTACTCCCGCAGGAGTTATCAACATCTATGAGTGAAGAAAAGAAACTGCTGGCCCGGGTGATGCCGCTGGCCGAGGAATACGCCATGTTCCCCGCCGGGGGAACGGTGCTGTGCTGCGTCAGCGGCGGGTGGACTCCATGAGCCTGCTCCACTTTCTGGCCGGTCAGTCCGCACGGCTGGGCTTTCAGCTGCACGCCTGCCACTTTGACCACGGCATCCGCCCCGAGTCCGATGCGGACGCGGAATTTGTCCGCGCTCAGTGCGAGGCGCGGAACATCCCTCTCCATGCCGTCAAGGTCGATGTGCCCTATTATGCAAAGGCGCACGGTCTGGGGTTGGAGGAGGCCGGGCGGAAGCTGCGCTACGACTGGTTCCACAAGGTGGCTGACCGGTTCGACGACTGCGTCATCGCCACCGCCCACCACGCCGACGACAACGCGGAGACCCTGCTCCTCCATCTGGTGCGCGGCAGCGGTCTGGGCGGTCTGGGCGGCATCCCGCCCCCGCCGCGGGCGGCTGGTGCGGCCCTTCCTGAACGTGCCCCGCGCGCTCATTGAGTCCTACGCCGCCGAGGAGGGCATCCCTTTGTGGAGGACGCCACCAACGCCGACCCGGACTACACCCCCCGCAATCTGCTGCGGCACAGGGTCATGCCCCTGCTGCGCCAGATGAACCCAAATCTGACCGATACGCTCTCCGCCACTGCCGCCTCCCTGCGGCAGGACGGCGATTTTCTCTCCGCCCGGGCCGCCAATCTGGCCATGGACGCCACAGTGGCCGCCGGCAGCGTCATTCTTCCGCTGGCCAGCGTGAACGGCCAGAGCACCGCCATCGCCGCCCGGGTCATTCAGGCCGCGGCGGAGAAGCTGGAGCCTGAGCTGGTGCTCACCGCCCGGCAGCGCCGCATGGTGCTGGAGCTGTGCCGGGGCAGCGACCCCAGCGCCCACTGCGATCTGCCCCGGGGCGTCTCTGCCCCCCGGGTCTACGATTCACTGGTGTTCTCCTTCCCCGGCCGGGTGGAGATCCTGCCCGAAACGGAGCTGGACTTTACCGGTACCCGGGACATCGGCCCCTACACCGTCACGGTGGAGCAGGCGGCGCGCCCGGAGGACTGGACGCGCAGTGACGGTGCGGAATTTTACCTTTCCGCCTTTGAGCCGGTGGTACTGCGAAAGCGGAAAACCGGTGACGAATTGAAGCTCCCGGGCCGCGAGGGCGCCAAGAGCGTGAAAAAATGGATGATCGAGCGCCGCATCCCCGAAGCCCGCCGGGATCTCATCCCGGTGCTGGAGCAGCTCGGGCGGTGCGCCGCCGTCTGGAGCATCGGCATAGATGCCGCCGCCGTTCCGGCTCCCGGCCAGCCGTGTCTCCACATTACAATCAAGGAAAAAGAGAGGAATCAGACAGTATGAGTACTCATATCCACGAAATGCACAACGATGTCTCCGAGGTCCTGTTCTCCGAGGAGCAGCTCAAGGCCCGGGTGGCCGAGCTGGGCGCGGAGATCGCCCGGGACTACGCCGACAAAGACCGGGTCCTGCTGGTCAGCGTCCTGCGCGGCTCCTACATCTTCATGGCCGACCTGAGCCGCGCCATCGACATCCCCGTCGAGATCGACTTCATGAGCGTTTCCTCCTATGGCAAAGGCACCAAGTCCTCCGGCCAGGTGGAGATCAAGAAGGATCTGTCCGATTCCATCGAGGGCGTCCACGTCATCGTGGTGGAGGATATTCTGGACACCGGCAACACCCTGAGCTATCTGCTCCATGTGCTGGAGGCCCGCCACCCCGCCTCCATCCGCCTGTGCACGCTGCTGGACAAGCCGGAGCGCCGCACCAAGCCCATCAACGCCGACTATGTCGGCTTCACCGTGCCCAACGCCTTCATCGTGGGCTATGGCCTGGACTACGCGGAGAAATACCGCAACCTGCCCTACATCGGCATTCTGAAGCCGGAGATCTACTCCGACTGAGGGATTTGCGAATACTGTCTCTTTGCCATTCCGGACAGCTTCTGCTTGACACTTAGAGTGCTTTCGCACTTGTCATCCTGAGCGAAGCGAAGGAAAAAACACCCGACTTCGACAGGCAGCATTTTCCTTGTAGAAGCCGGTGGTAAGATTCTTCGGCCTGCGGCCTCAGAATGACACCCCCTCAAAACCCACAATGATCGAGGTTAACGAATGAACAAAAGTGCTTTACGATCCCTCGCCTTTTATGGGGCGCTGATCCTGGTGTTTCTTTTCGCCATGCAGTATATCTCCCATTCCAACGACGCGGGAAAACTCAGTTACAGTCAAATGGTCCAGCTGTTCCAGCAGGAGCAGGTGAAGAACTTCACGGTGCAGGACAACACCGTCACGCTCGACCTGTCCGACGGCAGCGAGAACAGATGCGAGATCACCGATGTGACCCTCTTCCGGGAGGATCTGGGCGAGCTGATCCAGCAGCAGTGGACCAGCGGCGTCATCACCGATTACAGCTACGAGCCGGACACGCCGCCCAGCTGGATCTCCACCTGGGGGCCCAGCCTGCTGACGTGCATCGTGATCGTGGCTATGATCTACCTTGTGTTCCTGCGCCAGAACGCCGGAGGCGGCAAGAACTCCATGGCCAACTTCGGCAAGGCCCACACCTCCACCCCCTATGACAAGGATCACCCGGTCACCTTCCAGGATGTGGCCGGTGCAGAGGAGGAGAAGGCCGAGCTGCGGGAGATCGTCGATTTTCTGCAGGATCCCCAGAAGTTCATCTCCCTGGGCGCGCGCATCCCCAAGGGCGTGCTGCTCGTCGGCCCTCCGGGCACGGGCAAGACGCTGATCGCCAAAGCTGTGGCCGGCGAGGCGGGAGTCCACTTCCTGTCCATTTCCGGCTCCGACTTTGTGGAGCTGTATGTGGGCGTGGGCGCCAGCCGGGTCCGGGACCTGTTCGAGCAGGCAAAGAAGAACGCGCCCGCCATCGTATTCATCGACGAGATCGACGCGGTCGGCCGCCAGCGCGGCGCAGGCATCGGCGGCGGCCATGATGAGCGGGAGCAGACGCTCAACCAGCTGCTTGTCGAGATGGACGGCTTCACCGCCAATGACGGCGTTATCGTGATCGCGGCCACCAACCGGCAGGACATCCTGGACCCGGCCCTCCTGCGCCCGGGCCGGTTTGACCGGCAGATCTATGTGGGCTATCCGGACGTGAAAGGCCGGGAGGAGATCCTGGGCGTGCACTCCCGCCGCAAGCCGCTGGCCGAGGACGTGGATCTGCACACGCTGGCCAAGGGCACCGGCGGTTTCACCGGCGCCGATCTGGAGAACCTGATGAACGAGGCCGCCCTCCTGGCCGCCCGGGACGAGCGCCATTTCATCAGCATGGACGACCTGCAGGAGTCCATTATCAAGGTCATCGCGGGCCCGGCCAAGAAGAGCCGGGTGGTCACCGAGTCCTCCCGGCGTCTGACCGCCTGGCATGAGGCGGGCCACGCCGTGGTCATGCACACCCTGCCCACCCACGACCCGGTGCACCAGATCACCATTGTGCCCCGGGGACAGGCCGGCGGCATGACCATCAGCCTGCCCGAGGAGGATAAGCCCTTCCGCTCCCGCACCGAACTCTACGAGGACATCGTCGCCCTGCTGGGCGGCCGGTGCGCCGAGGCGCTGGTGCTGGGCGACATCTCCACCGGCGCATCCAACGACCTCCAGCGGGCCAACTCCATCGCCCGCAATATGGTCACCAAGTACGGCATGAGCGAAAAGCTCGGGCCGCTGGTGCTGGACACCGGCAATGACGAGGTGTTCATCGGCCGCAGCATGGGCCACACCCACACCTACCCGAGACCATCGCCTCCGGCGTGGATCAGGAGGTGCGCGCCATTCTCGACCGCGCCATGGCCGAGTGCACACGCCGTCTGGAGGAACACCGCAGAGAGCTCGGCATCGTGGCCAATTTCCTGCTGGAGCACGAGACCATGTCCGCCGAGGAATTTGAGACTGTGTTCACGCAGCCGGACGCAGCCAAGGAATCCAAACCCACTTCCGAAACCTGATCTTTAGCAGTCAGAAAAACAGCCCCCGCCATGATGGCGGGGGCTGTTTGAGTATGGCGGAAGGGATTCGGTTCTGTGACTGTCCTTTCTTTTGACTGATGTTCTCTCAGTATTTCCCTTTGAAATTGCACTTCTGCATCGCTACACCGTCAGGCATGATCTCAAAGCCGAATCGCTGATAGAAGGCGGCATTTTTGCTCTCCTCAGGCATCAGGTTGATGTAGAGATAGTCCCTGTATTTCTCCTTGGCCATTTCGATGAGTGTGCCTGCGATGTGGTGCCCCTGATAATCCGGGTGTACCAGCGCATAATGAAGGTAAGCCACCAGTTCGCTGTCGTCAATGGCCCGGAGCAGGCCTACCAGCCGGTCTCCATCCCAAGCGGTGAACACGCTGGAGGAGTGCATCAACGCCTTATAAAGGCGGCTGGGGTACTCGGCGCTCACCCAGTGGACGCTCTCGAAAAGCGACACCACCTGCGCCTGCGTAAATTTCTTTCCCTCTGTATACTGGATCTCCATGTCTTATTTCTCCCTTATCTATGGTCACATTTCAGGCATTGGATCGGGGTGTTCTCCCCGGTCTCCCGGTAGAAAATGCCGCCCAATGGCAGATGCTCTGCAGGATCGGCACCACTGACGCCCCCTTCTCCGTCAGGGCGTATTCCACCCGAGGTGGGATCTCGTCATAGGAGGTACGGGACACAATGTCGTCCGCGATCAGCTCTTTCAGCGTCGAGGCCAGAACTGCATCTGTGATATTTCCCATTTCCCGGCGCAGCTCGCTGTAACGCAGCACTTCTTTGGCCGCCAGCACGCAGATGATGCGGGATTTCCACTTTCCTCCAAATATTTCCAGGCCGTACTCCAGCGGACAGCGGATGTCCTTTTCCAGCTTTCTCTGATACATATGCACCCCTCCTGTGGGCTCTATTATAGAGAACTGCATATGCACTTACAAGTTACTGTTGAATTTAATAGTGACTTATAAACCGACTAATATCTTTCACAGGAGAAGAAGCACGCCTATAATGAGCCTTGTTCAGGAGAAATGATTGAAGTTCACATTACATGAAACGGAGGAAATTACTATGAATGAAGCAGCAGTCAAAGTGCTGAAGGAAAATATGTGGGACCTGGCCACCTGCGCCAGCGGGGAACCCAATGTGGTGCCTGTGGCGTTCAAGGACGTCACCGAGGACGGTAAGCTGGTGGTCGGCGATGTGTTTCTCGACACCACACTGAAGAATCTCACCGCCAACGGCGGCAGGATCGCTGTCTCCGCCTTCAATGCCCAGACGCTGGAAGGCTATCAGATCAAGGGCACGGCTGAGTATGTGACCGAGGGCGCGCTGGTGGACAGCTTCAAGCAGATGGTGGAGGCCATGTTCAAGGGTGCCGCTACCGCCAAGGGTGCGCTCATCATCACTCCCAATGAGACCATCGTCACCACTCCCGGTGCGGACAATAAAAAGGTAATTTAACACAGACAGACGGACAAATTGGGGGTTGTAGGGATTGCCAAAGGCTTCCCCCTGGGGGGAAGCTGTCTGCGAAGCAGACTGATGAGGGGGCAGGTCTAGGATGGCTTTCCATTCAACGCCACCTCATCCGGCCCCTTCGGGCCACCTTCCCCTCAAGGGGCAGGCTTTCGTGGGTGCGTTGCAAACTTACAAACCCCAATTTGCCATCCGGAGCAAGATGATAGGACCATAAAAAGGCAGGCATCCCAGCGGGATGCCTGCCTTTGGCTGTATATTTGAGTCCTCCTCAGGGGCGTGCGCCCGGTGATCTGTGCTTACAGAATATCCATCGCGGCGCAGGCCGCAAAGAGGTCTGCGCTCACCGGACTTGCAATTACAGGATGTCCATCGCGGCGCAGAAGCCCTCGTAGGTGGCCATCTTGACGGTGCGGGCCTGCTTGGCGTCGCCGGTGACGACGAAGCGGTCGCAGCAGCCTTCAAGGCTCTTGACGATGTCGTCGTTGGAGCGGCTGCCGCAGCAGTGGAGCACCAGATCGGCCTCGATGAACTGCTCGTTGCCGTCCTTGTCGGTGAACTTGACGCCCTTATCGGTGACTTCCTGCACCTTGACGGAGCAGTAGGTGCCCATGCCGGACTTCTTCATACGGGGCAGCAGAGCCATGCGCTGGCTCATGCCGGAGTCCTTGCAGACGTCGTCGCGCATCTCCAGAATGTCTACCTGAGCGCCCCACTCGCTGGCGAAGAAGTAGCCGCTCTCGCAGCCAATGGCGCCGCCGCCGATGATGACCAGCTTCTTGCCCTTGACCTCGTCGGGGTGGGTGTAGGCGTACAGGGCGTGCTCGGCGTTTTCGATGCCCTTGATGGGGGGCACGAAGGGATGCGCGCCCACGGAGCAGATGACATAGTCGGGGTGCATGGCCTCGATACTCTCCTTGGTGGCCTCGGTGTTCAGCAGGATCTTCACGCCGGCATACTTGCAGCGGGCGATGAGGGTGTCGCGGAAGCGGAGCAGAGACTCCTTATCCGTGTCGATCTCGGTGAACCAGAGCTGGCCGCCCAGCTTGTTGGCCTTCTCCACCAGAGTGACGTCGTGGCCGCGCTCAGCCGCGGTGACAGCGGCATACATACCGGACACGCCGCCGCCCACGATGACCACATTGCGCTTGCCATGAGGCTTGGGGGCATTTCTCCAGCGTAGCTCCCGCTGACCCCAGGGGTTGACAGCGCAGTGCCACAGCTCGGGAATGGGACGGACATCGGGGTCGGATGCCAGAGGATTGAAGCAGGAGCAGCGCAGGCAGGGGGCGATGGTGTCCTCCCGGCCCTTGAGGGTCTTGTTGACGAACTCAGGGTCGGCGAACTGCTGCCGGCCCAGGGCCACGAAGTCGCACTTGCCCGAGGCGATGGCCTCCTCGATCTGGTCCGGGCCGTTGAAGCCACCCACTGCTACCACGGGAACATGTACGTGCTTCTTGATGGCCTCGGCCAGATCCAGGTTGCAGCCGTGCTTGTCAAACATGGAGGAGAACGCCTTGGTGTTCACGTGGTCCTGGTACACGCCGGAGGTGACGTGGATCAGATCGACATGATCCTGGATCAGCTTGGCAAACTCGATGCCGTCTTCCAGCGTCATGCCGCCCTCGATGCGCTCGGAGCCCGACATACGATACTCGATCAGAAAGTCGTCGCCGCAGACCTGCTTGATGCGGTCGCAGACCATGATGGGGAACCGGGCCCGGTTGGCCATGGAGCCGCCGAACTCGTCGGTGCGGTGGTTGAAACGGGGGGAGATGAACTGGTTGAGCAGCCAGCCGTGGCCGCCGTGGAGGTTGACCATGTTGAAGCCCAGGGACTTACATACCCATGCGGCCTCGGCCCAGTGATCGGCCACGGTCTCCATCATCTGCAGCGTCATGCCCTCGACCTGCACGCCGTCGTCACGGACATAAGCGGAGGGGCCAATGGGGTTCTTATGACCGGGAATGGCATCGGGGTGGTTCATAGCGCCCACATGGTTGAGCTGAATGGAGGCAACGGCGCCGTGGGCCTTGATTGCCTCGGTGAGGGTCATGATGGACTCCATGTGGAAGGTAGTCATGGGGTTGGACCCACGTCCAGACCGTGCTCATGGCGCCATGCGTACTCGTGGTCGATGAAGCTCTCGGTGACGGTGACTTCCGCGAAGCCGCCCCGGGCCTTGGTCTCATAGACGTCGATGCCCTCGGGGGTGGGGTAGCCGTGATCCACGATCCGGTTGGTGGTGATCGGGGAGGCCAGCACACGGTTCTTGAAGGTGACGCCCTTGATGGTCATCGGGGCGAACATATGGGGATATTTATTGCAGCCCATTATGATACTTCCTTTCTTATCATAAAATAAATGTTGTTCGGTTCTTTTTGATAGTACCATTGTAGCAGAACATTTTTGTTCTGAAAAGGAGTTACTTTCAGGTAACACTGTACCCTTCCGTGAAGAGTATCCGCGCCGCGCAGAGCCGCATCATCCGCAGCGGACGGCGCTCGGCAGGCTCGAGAAAAAGGCCGCCCGGAGGCGGCCTTTTCTCAGGGGATCGTAGAAGAGTGAGGGCCGGGTATCTCAGGTAAGCCCCGGGAAAATGGCGAACAAAATCGCGGCGACCACGGAAGCGGCCAGCGTCCACACGACGGTGCACATCATGACAGGGGGATAGCCGTCCTTGTGCTTCAGGTCGGCCATGCTGAGCATGATGAGGATGGCGCCCTGGAAGGGCAACGTGTCGAAGGTGGTGGCGGCGGTGGTGGCGATACGATGGATCGCAATGGGAGACAGGCTCAGGTTGGCGGCCAGCACAGGCACCACGATGGCCAGACCGGCGGGTGGGGGATCCGGTGAGGCCGACCAGAATCGCCACGGCAATGACGACCAGGATCGGTGCAGGGAGCGGCAGGAACCAGCAGACCGTCCACCATGACCTGATAGGCGGCGGTGGCCTGCACCACGGAGGCAAAGCCCACCACGATAGCGCCCATGAAGATGGACTCAGCGGTGGAACGGCCGCCCTCGTTCAGCGTGTTGATGAGGGCCTTGCCCCGGCCGCACTCGGCGGTCTTGGGGAAGAAGGGCACCAGCAGCACCAGAGAGAGCACAAAGCCCAGCGCCAGAGCGGGGATCAGGTTGTTGATCAGGTTGAACACCACGACCACTGCAATCAGGGGATCAGAGCCACGACGAAGGGGGGATACTTGCGTCCCTCCTCGGGGGGCGTGAAGGGCACGTTGCCCGGCTCAAAGACCTCGCCGCGGGCGGAGGCCTTGTGGATGGACTTGCAGAGGTAGATGCCGCCGCCCAGCAGCATGACCAGCACGGCCGCCAGACCGGGGATCAGACCGGCCGCAGAGGCGGTGCCCAGAATGTTCATGGGGGTGTAGTTGGTCACCAGAGGGGCGCCGGGGGTCAGAGCGGCAGTGGAGACGCCGCAGGTAATCAGGCCGATCAGATACTTGCGGGGGATATTGGCCTCCGCGCAGATGGTCAGCATGACGGGGAACAGGGTGAACAGGGCGCAGAAGGTGTCGATGCCGCCGAAGCACATGGCCCAGCTGACCGCGATGCAGATGTAGACTGCAATGGTCTGCTTGCGGGGGCCGGAAGCGTTGCGGGCAAAGGCCTTCATCAGGGTGCTGGCGATATTGACCGCCGCGCCGGATTCCACATACACGCGGCCCATCAGAATGGACAGCATGAAGATGGGGAGCAGGCCGGTGATAAAGCCGGTGGTGCCGCCCAGGAAGGGGCCGGTGATGGCGTCCAGCAGGGGGATGCGGTTGACCAGTGCGACAAACAGGGCACACAGCGGGGCCACATACATGACCGACATGCCCTTATACGTCAGCACGATCAGCGCAGCAAATGCCACAACGATGGACAGAATGCCGATGGTGGTTGACATAGGTTTGTTTTCCTCCTTTTCTTTCTCTCAGGAATCTCCTGAATCTCAACAAAGAGAGTCTAACATAGGTGAATTTTTTTAGCAAGAACGCACAAATAAGTATCGTCCTTCCGGGAAAGTAACCCAGTTACCCGGAGGTAAGCATCAAAATCAGGAAATTTTCCTGACGCAAGCAGAAAACGGCCCGGAGCAGAAAAGGAAAACTGCTCCGGGCCGTTGAAAACGCCGTTATTTGTCGTAGGTTTTCTTGTATGGGTGGTTCATGATGGCCTCATCCGGCTCACGCTTGCCGTGCCACATTTCGCCCAGCGCGTCGATGGGCAACCCCCGGCGCTGCATCTCCTCCCAGCCCCAGTCGTAGATGTGGTCCAGCAGGGGACAAGGCTCTTGCCCGCCGGGGTGAGGCGATACTCCACCTGCGGCGGTGTGGTGGGCAGTACAGTGCGGTAAATGAGTCCGTCCGCCTCCAGCTGGCGCAGGTTTTCCGAGAGCACCTTCTGGGTGATGGGCAGTTGCTTGGTGAAACGGGAAAAATGGGTCAGCTTCCCCTCATCAAAGTCCATGGCCCGCAGGATAAACGGCTTCCAGCGGCAGAACACCACCCGCATGACATAGTTGTAAGGGTCCTGCTGAATATCAAAGATCAGCCCATCCCTTGCATCTTCTGCGGCATCGGGACACAGCGGCTTGTTCTCCTCCATCGGAAACGCGCGCTCCTCTCATGCATTTTCTACATTTTAGCACAAGATTCGCCCGATTTCCAGTGGATACAGAGGATTTGTGGGGAAGAAAAAAGCAGCGCACCGCCGAAGCGGTGCGCTGTAAAAAGTGCTTTTTTCTGATGTAAAAATCAGGACGTAGCAACCAGACCACCATCGGGATAGATGGAGGAAGCGGTAACCATGTCGGAAGCGGCGGAAGCCAGGAAGATGGCGGGGCCGACAACGTCGATCTCATAGCCGATACGCTGAGCGGGCAGAGGATCGGCGATGTGGTTACGGGTAGCCTCATCGGGGGGCAGCTTGCCGACCATCATGGGAGTGTAGGTGATGGTGGGCCCGATCAGGTTGACCTGGATGTTGGGACGCAGGTCAGCAGCGAAGGCCTTGGTCAGCATCTCGACAGCACCCTTGGTGGTGTTGTAGGGGGACGTTGCCCATACCGCCGTTGGCCACAGCGCGGATACCACGCACGGAGCCGAAGTTGATGATCTTGCCGTAGCCCTTGTTGGTGTTGGGCATGCCGGCCTTGAACTCGGACGCGGGAACAGCGGTCTCACCCTCGTCGAGGTTGTGATCCTTCATCCAGTTGCCGAAGTAGCGGCAGGTGTACATCATGGAAGTGATGTTGGTGTGCAGCATCTTCTCGAAATAGTCGTTGTCGATCTCCCAGGAGAACATCTTCTGGTTGATGCCCTGAGCGTTGACCAGAATGTCGCAGCCGCCCAGGCCCTCAGCGCTGACGGTGTACTCCAGCATCTTCTTGACGGTCTCCTCGTCGCCGGCGTCGCCCGCGAAGTAGGTGACCTTCACGCCAGGGGCAGCGACCTTCTCGATCTCAGCCTTGGCTTCCTGCAGAGCGGACTCACGACGGGAAGAGATCAGCACGTCGCAGCCGTTGGCAGCATAGCCCTCGGCAATGGCCTTACCAAAGCCGCCGGCGCCGCCGATGATGACAGCCTTCTTACCGCTGATGTCGAACATCTTGGTAAGATCGCCAGAATAAATCTTAGGCATAACAATTACTCCTTATTACAAGTTTTATTCGTCAGCCGATCCTCAGATCGGAAGAGGAATCGAAAATCAGGCCTGAGGCGGCAGCAGGGTGACCAGCATCTTGGTCACGGTGGTGCCGTTGTTGGTGACGCTCTTGGGGCAGCCGCCGCAGCAGTGGAAGCTGTCGCCAGCGTTCAGAACGGTCTCGCCGTCCTCGGTCTTCAGGGTCATCTGGCCCTCGAGGATGTAATAAATGGACTCCAGAGGATTGGCGCCGTAATCGCAGCCGCCGCCGGGGATGAAGTAGGTGATGCCCTGGATCATCTTGCCGCCGTCGACGTCAGCGGGATCATGCAGACGGGTGGGGACGCACTCGTTGTGGCCGGGAGCAACATAAGTGTAAACAGTGCTGCCCTCAACGCCCTTGGCTCTCTGAATCTTGTACTGTGCCATGATAATGACTTCCTTTCAAAATAAGATTGGAACCTGGGGTTACATAGCAGAAGAAAAATAACTTTCTTCTGATTAACTACCATGCTCATATTAGCACACCTGCCCGGGGATTGCAAGAGGGTTTGGCATATTTAGTTCCCCGGAGTAGCCACATTTTCGCCTTGAGAGTGGAGAAAATCAGCCTGTTTTTTTGTAAAATGTGACGAAAATAAAATTTTATTGTTTTTGCAAAAGCTTTTTCCGTTTCGTGCTGAAAAGCCGCCCGTTTCAAGGGCGGCTTTTCAACAAACTGAGGGCTGCCTGTAAACGCAGGCAGCCCTCTTCTTTATCCTCCCAGCAGCCTGGTCCAGGTCTTGGTTCCGGCAATGCCGTCCGCGCTGAGGCCGCTGCTGCGCTGAAACGCCTTCAGCGCAGCCTCACTGCCGCCGCCGAACACACCGTCCGCCCCGGCGCTGCCGCAGCTGAAGCCCTCGGCAATGAGCAGGCGCTGCATGGCCCGCACATCGCCGCCCTTCTTCCCTCGTCTGAGCACTCTCAAAGTCACTTCACACGTTGCCCCCTTCTCATTCTCGCCGGTTTTGCCGCTGCCGACCGGTTTTACCGCGGGTTCCGGCTCCGCTTTGCGGCCATCCAGCAGCGCCTGCACCTCCCGGCGCAGACTGTCCATATTCCGGCCATGCAGCGGAAACCAGTCGTTGGTGTCGCCATGATTGCTGGCATACCCCTGGCATGGGCCTCGGCATGATCGACGATGTCCTCCGCCCCGAAGCCATACCGGCGGCACAGGTAGGCACACAGCTCCACCGCTTTATCATAGCATTTTTTGCACCAGTCCGGGTCAGAGCGGTCATCCTGACACAGCTCAAACTGAATATGATCCCGATTATAGGTGCCCCTGAATGCCGGACCCGCAGCCCCAGCAGCGCATCTCCCAGGGGAGCGTCTGCACCACGCCGAAGCTGCCGTCCGGGCGCTGACCGATAAAGGCGTGAACACATTTCTTCACACCGCCCCTGTTCCAGCTGGTCAAATAGGGCTCCACCCGCCGCTGATCCGTGGCAGTATCGTGCACGACGATGCCCACAGGCGTCATGGTCCCCCCAACTCGATAGCAGTCGTTCTGCGTCAGAAAATTGGTCTGAATGTCCATTTATTCCTCCTTGCACTCGGGCAGTCCCGCCACGCTGGTCAGCAGACTCAGCACGCCCGCCAGCACCGACGCGCTGACCACAGCCACCCAGTTCACGTCCCCCAGCACTGCGCTGGTGCCGATGGTGGCGACCGCTGTCTGCGCCACGGTCTTGACCGCCCGGATCAGGGCGCAGGACAGCCAACTCTTCCAATGCGTTCGATTCAACGTACCTCTCCTCCTCGCTCCAGATCAGTGATGCGGTGGTTGATACCCTTGATTTGTTCCTCCACGACCGGCATCCGCCGGGCGAAGCTGTTATGTTCCCGCACTTCGCGGGTCAGCTCCTCCAGCTTCGCATCCGTCACGGCCTGCCCTCTGCCGTTGCTGATGAGCACCCCCAGCAGAGTGACCGCGCCGGTGATGAGGGCCACGACGATCTCCGTCATCTCCTCACCCCCTCACCGCTCAATAAAGTCCACGCTAATGGACGTGGCCCAGCGCAGGCCGTCCTGCCAGCTGTACTGGCTGAAGCTGGGCGTGCCGAAATAGCCGTTCACCGTATGGTCCTGGCCGTCCACGCCGGGATAGGTGCAGGTCGTAAACCCGGCGCCATAGATCGCGCTCCTGATCTTCGCCGCATCCGCCCAGCTCAGCGCATTCCAGCTGAATTTCAGCTTGGCCTTGGTGGCCACCAGCGTGCCCATCATCCGCCCTGCGCTGTTGCGGCCCGTGTCGGCACTCCAAACGTTCTCATAGGTCTCCACCAGCCCGCCGTTCAGCCTGGGGGCGGGCATCTCCACGCCGCCAAAATAAATCGTCACGTTTCCGCCTCCTTATATATAAAGCGGATTGACGCCGGTGCAGCGGGTCTGGGCGTTCAGCACATTCACCACGGTCTCGGCCAGCTTTTCCCCGCCGATATACACGGGCACGGTAATGCTTCCGCCGCCAGTGCCGCCCATTCTGTCGCCCAGCTTCTGAGCCATCACGTCCATCCAGCCGGTGTTGTTTTCCAGCGGCACCACCGCCTCGGTGCCCGCCTCGCCCAGCATGGTCAGAGTGGCGCTGCGGAACACGCCGCCCCGGGCGGCAAAGGAAATTCTGGGCCAGCCGCTCAAGCCAAGCGCCCGGTAAACCGCCTTTTTGACCCCGCCCACATTGCTATTATATGAGATCTTCAGCCCCAGCGTCCGCCCGGCCCAGCCGGGCGGAACTGCTCCCACAGGCTGGCTGCGGAGTTTTTCAGCGTGTTCACAATACTGACGGCGCGGCTGCCCCATCCGGCGGAAAAGCCGTTCCACAGGCTGACCGCGCCATTGCGCAGCGTGTCCGCAATGCTGACGGCGCGGCTGCCCCACCCGACGGCAAAGCCGTTCCACAGGCTTGCCGCCCCATTGCGCAGAACATCCAGAATGCCCACGCCGGGACTGCCCCAAAGGGCGCTGAAGTTCGCCCACAGGACGGACGCCCCGTTGCACAGGAAGTCCGTGATCCCCGCGCCGGGACTGCCCCAGAGGGCGCTGAATCCGTTCCACAGGACGGATGCCCCATTGCGCAGAAAGTCCAGAATCCCCACGCTCCGGTCCCCGCCCAGCCAGGCGCTCTTAAAGCGCTCCCACAGCTCGCCGGGGCCGTTTTTCAGCGCGGAGCCGATGGTGACCACCACGCCGGCCAGACCGCTCCATCCGGACTGGATCGGCTCCCAGATGTGGCGGCGCACCCAGTCCTTCACGCTGCCGAAGGCGTTGGAGATACCCTGAGCCACCCGGCTGAGAAAGCCGCTGCCGGCGGAGAAGCCCCCGTCGTCCACACTGCGCAGGCCAAGGCCGAACTGCGCCCAGAACTCCGCGCCCGCTTTTTTTCGCCGGGCCGCCCAGCGAGAGATCCAGATCGAACGCCCCTGCCGCCGAGGGGCCGGTCTTTGTTTTCGTCCCGGTCTTTTTGCCGGACGAAGCGCTCTTCCGGTGGCCGGAGGAACGGGTGCTCACCGTCTTTTCCTTCAGCCGGTTGATCTCGTCAAATTCCAGCAGAGTGGCCACGCTCTGCACCTGCTTTGTGCTTCTGGCCGCCGCCGCGCTCACCGTGGCCGACACCCGCTTGACCGCCTTTTCCGCCGTGGTACCCACCGCGCTCAGCCGGTCACTCACCGTCTTGAGTCTTCCGCTCAGCCCCTTGAGCTGCCGATCCGCCCCGGCAGCCGTCTTTTCCTTGCCCATTGTTCCGCTCCTTTCCGCGCCAGCGCCCGGCAAGGCGCTCCATCATGCTCCGGTAATGCTCCGTCCGGGCCGCCAGCAGCTCCTCCTCCGTCCAGAAGGGAAAGGCCTCCCCCACCGGAGGCAGACTCTGCCCCGCCAGCGCCCGGGCAGTCAGCACCGCATGGCGGTAGGCCACCAGCGCCAGCGCCTGCAAAAAGCGGCGCTCCCGCTCCGCCCCCAGCTCCAGCTCCCCGGCCAGTTCGCCGAAGGTCAGCTCCTCCGGCTCCGCCACCGAGCGGATGCGGGCCTCCCGGAGCAGTTCCTCTTCATTCATCGCCGGTCATACCGGCAAGACCGGCAAAGGCCGCGCCATAGGCGCTGGCCACTGCGCCCTTCAGCTGCTGCGTCTGCGCTTCGGTCAGCAGTCCGGAGGCGCGGCCCAGATCGAAGGCCAGTCCCGCAAAGGCGTCCTGCCCCTGCCAGCCCTCGTCCACCAGCGCGTCATAGAGCGCCGCGCCGTCCTGAAGGGCGTTCTCATTGCCCGGCCAGCGCAGGGCCTCGCCCAGCAGATCGCACAGCCGGTCGCCGTCTGCCGCGGCGGAGAGCAGAAAGGTCAGGATGTCCTCGCCCCACTTCTCCCGCAGCGCCCGCTGCCCCGCCATGGTCAGCCGCAGCCGGTATTCCGCCTCCCCGCCCGGAGGGAACAATATGTTTTCATATACGTCGTCCTTTCCCCGTCTCATACAGGTTTCCGAAGGTCCCCGGAGGGGGCGTGCTCACGCCGCCCCCTCCTTGCGCCGCCCGACTTCAGGCCGGATCGGTGACCGTCCAGTCGCTCTGGAGGTTGACGGTCAGCTTGGCGCTGACCAGCTCGTCCACCTTGGCGCCGCTGACCATGACGGAGACGTAACCGGCGGCGGCAAATTTGGTGCCGTCGGGGAAAGCCACCTCGATATTCACCGGCTTGCCCGCGTCCTGCACCTTCTTCAGCACCCGATAGTCGCTGTCCGCGGCGGAGTTGTCGAAGAGGAAGGTCACCTCAAACGCCTTGGTATCCTGCACGCCGGGCACGGTCTTTTTCATGCTGTCCTTCATGCAGGTGGCGTCCAGTTCGGAGGGCGCCGCGCCGATGTCACCGATGTCGGTGACGTAGTTGAGGGCGCTCTCGCCCACCTTTACATCAATTCCCATGGTGGAAAAACCCTGAGTTGCCATCAAATCATCCTTTCAGATCTTATTCGTCTGCTGTTGCGCAAAAGAACCGCTTGTCCACCTTCCGGCCAAACCGGAAGGTCTTGGTGTACGCCCCCTCGCCCGCGCTCTCATAGCCGTCCGGCGAAGAGTAGACCCGCCGGAGCCCAAGCCCCAGCATGGCCCGGTTCACACCGGCGCACAGTTCATGCAGGCGGTCAAAGCGCTGGGCGCGGACGCTCACCTGATAAATGAGCTCATCCACCACCGCCTGCTCGGTGCTCCGGTTGGCCCACTCGCCCCAGCTGACGCACTCCCCTGCTGTCGGAGTGCGCGCCCAGAGCGACCTCAGCGGAACATCCAGTTCGGCCAGCTGCGCCCGAAGGGCCGCATACACCGCCGCTCTGCCGTCGCAGAGCTTCCATTCAGCCTCTGTCATTCTCTCACCTCACCCGCTGGAGCATCAGCTTGCGATGGCTGGGCCAGCGCTGGATGGCGCGCACCTCCCAGAGCCGCCCGTCGATGTCCAGCCGGTCATAGGGGGCCAGTTCCAGCTCCGTGCGCAGACAGGCCTCCAGAATTCCGCCGGGCTGTTCGCCCCAGGCCCGCACCTCTTCGCCCGCGCCCACGTTTCCGCCGCTGTTCCAGCTTCTGGGGTGCTGGAAGGCCAGCCCGTCCGCCGCCTCCACGCGCACATCCGGCTCCTGGGCATAGTGCGCCGTCTCCCGCCCCAGCGTGTCCCGCTCCGTGCGGCGTCGGTACAGGTCAAAGCCCCGCCGCCAGCCCGGCGGCGTCTCCCGCAGAACCATCAGGATCCTCCCGGCACGCCACCCGGCGGTAAGGGGCCAGCGTGCGCAGCAGCGCCGCCCCCTTCCAGCACCTCGGCGCTCGTGTAATAGCTCTCGCTCTGGGAGAGCTGGCCCTCGGTATAGCTGGCGCTCTTGCGCGCTCCGGCGCTGTCCGTGCGCAGATATTTCAGCGCCGCCAGCTCAATGAGCAGGCTCTGGGCGCAGCCGGGCAGTTCCTCCCGATTCAGGTAGCGCAGAATGCTCTCCTCCGCCGCACCCAGCACGTCGGTGAGCCGCGCCGTGTCCGCCTCATCGCCCAGACCCAGCGCGCGTCTGAGTCCGGCCAGAGCGGCGTTCAGTTCCGCCTGCGTCATATCAGGCGGCGGCCTTGGTACACTTCAGCACGGCCAGGCCGTCGGGCTGAGTGACCTTCGCGCCGTAGACGTGCAGACCCTTCAGACCGTCGGAGAAGTTCTTCTCCAGGCGGTACGCCTCCAGCTCCACCAGCTGCTCGGCGAAGGAACCGGCGGCATTGGTGCCGGCGATGACGGAGTAGCTGCCCGCGCTCTCGGGCACATTGTGCTCATTGAGCAGCACGCCCAGATCCACCAGATAGTCATAGGCGTTGGCACTGGTCAAGGTCTGGGCGGTGATGGTGCTCTCGCTCTTGACACCGGCGAGCAGCAGACCGGCCAGATAGTTGTCGATCACGTCGTTGATGTTGTAGCTGGCTCTCTGCATGGCCGCGTCCACCACCTTGGGGTTGGACTGGGCGTTGTCGATGTCCTTCACCTGGAAATTGAAGTATTTGGCCTGGTCGATCTTCAGCTCCATCATGGTGCTGTCCAGCTCCTCGGGGGCGGCCAGATCCTCGCCGGTGTAGTCGTTGATGGCGATGTCGCCGATCTGGTTGATGTGGACGGTGTCGCCGTAGGCGCGGATGTCGCCCTCATAGTCCCGGTTCAGCAGGGCGGAGTAGACGTGGACGTTGTCCAGATGCTCCAGCAGACGGGCGGACCATACCTCGGGAATAAAGTTGGTAAATGCCATGGTTCAAATCATCCTTTCAAAGTGTTCTGGATCTCCGCCCAGTGGGCGTTGATCTCACCGGGGCTCATGCCCCGCAGACTCTCCCGGTCAAAGACCGGGGTCGGGACAGGCTCCGCCGGGGCCGCGCCCGCCATGCGGGCGGTAACGCTGTCGCGCACCGCGTCCCGGAAGGTGCGCTCAAACCCGCCACCCGGGCGTGGGACTCCTCTGCCGTGGCGCCGGTGAGCCACGGGGCAAATCCGGCGGGCAGACCCAGCCGGGTCAGCTCGTCCGCCGTGTCCACCTGACGCTCCCGCTGTGCCTGGGCGGCGCTGCGCTCCTCCAGCGCGGCAAAGCGGGCATCATACTCCGCCTGCGCCGCACTGCGGGCCCGCTCCAGCTCCTGCATGCGCGCCTGCTCCAACGCTTCGGCCTGCTCCCGTTCCCAGTTGGCCCGGGCCGTCTGAAGCGCGGAGGACACCTTTTTGTCAAAGGCGGACTGATAGTCCCGCCGCTGGCGCAGCAGCGTCTCAAGATCCGGCATTTCCGCCTGAACGGCGTCCAGCGCCTCGCGTTCAAATCCTGTCTCTTCCATTGACTGCTCCTTTCTATCCCGCCGGGTGCGCTCATGCGGCCCCGGTGTTATATATGTGATTAAATGAGACATTTGCTGATCTCACTCCTCCTCCCCCGCTCCTCTCTCTGACGGCGCAGGTTTTCCGCCGCCTCGGCGGGGTCGCGGATGAACCAGAGCTGGCTGAAAGCAGGGTCTGATCGTCCACAATATTCTGGAGCTTGCAGACCAGATCCACCTTTTCGCTCTCGTTGATGGGCAGGTCGGGGTGAATACCACATCCACCTGATCCTCGTCCAACGGCGCCATGACGCCCCGGACGGTGAGCCAGTGGCTGTAAAGCGCCATGCGCTCCCGCAGTCCGCATTCCATGCGGCGCATCTTGCCCCGGGCCAGCAGATCCATGCTGAGCAGTTTCAGCTTCAGCGCCTGACCGGAGGAATTGCCCGCGAAATTCTCGTCGGACAGGTCCACCGTAAGGGTCATCTTGTGCATCTCCCGCACCAGATTGTCCGCCAGCACCTGCACCTCGCTCTCGTTGAAGGTCTTCTGGATATACTCCGCCCGGGCGTCCAGCGGCGCACCGTCGATGAACTTCTCCCGCGCCAGCTTTTGCTCGTCCCCTCGGCCAGCGTCATGCCGAAGAACACCAGCAGCGCGTCCACAAACTTCTTTTTTATCCGTCAGGCGGCTGGACATCAGCGCGTCATAGGCGTCGATCAGCGACAGGATCTGCTCAAAATCACCCTGTCGGTCGTCATTATTGACATAGGCGATCATGGGCACCGCGCCGAACCAGTGATAGCGCACCTCGCCCACCGGCCGGAACGCGCCGGCGCTCAGGTCGGAGCAGACGAAGTCCCGCTCCGTGCGATCCGTGTAGACGGTGACGAAATAGTACCGCTCGCCGGTGGTCTTTTCCCGTCTGTCCCACACCATGCCGAAGAGCTTGGCGTGCTCCACCGTGGTGTCGCAGACCAGAATGCCCCGGCGGGGTCGATCCGGGCGGGCGGGGCATGGGATCGCTGCCGCCTGAGGCGTAGCACAGCTCCAGGCAGTCACCCATAACGCCCATCGTCCGGCCAATGGACACGTCCACCTCCGGGAGATGTCCCCGCTCATAACAGCGCAGAAGGGGCGCCAGTTCCACTTTCCGTCCCAGCTCGTCCACCGGGTTGGCATCGTACTTCACCGGCTGGCCCAGATAATAGCCCAGCGCAATGTCCACCACATACTTGGCGTAGTTCACCGCCACCTGCACCTCGCCCTCCCGGCAGGTGCGAAAAATGTCGTGCCTGCCCAGATAGTAGCGGTCCAGCTTGTCATAGCGCGCCGCCGCCAGCTCCGCCCGGCGCACCAGATAACTCAGCACTCCCGGCGCGATGCGCTCCACGTCAGGCACCTCTGAGTGGTCAAGATAAATGATCATGTTTGCTCCTTTCTTTCGTGGGACTTCCGAAGGCTTCCCCTTTGGGGGAAGGCTTTGAGTGCGGGTGCGGACTTTCGCCCCCTCACAGCCCTCTCGGCCTCCTCGTCACTCTGCCCCGCCCCCGGTCGATGACGGTGGTGACAAAGTAGCGGATGGCATCCATACAGTGGTCATGCTCCTTGACGGGCCGATCCTCCCCGCGGTCGGCGGCAGCCGCGTCCCAGACATAGCTCTGGAACTCCTCCGCCGTGTGACGGCAGGTGTCGGCAAACAGCAGCGTTCCGTCCTTGAGCAGCTCGCCCACCCGGCGGATGCCGTCCCCCACCCGGTTGTCCGCCTTCAGTACCGGCCAGCCCCGGCGGCGCAGCTCCTCGATGAAGCTGGCCGCCGAGGGGTCCACCACCACCGCCCGGGGCGTCACGCCGTCCAGGAATACCGCCAAATCGTCGGCGTAGTCGCCGTCGGTTTTCTGCCGCCGCTCCTCCCGGCCCGACCAGTAATACTCCCCGGCGCACACCCACGCCCCGCCCGCGCTGCGCCGCCACTTCAGAAACACCGTGGGGTTCTGGGTGCCGTAGTCGCAGGAGATATAGGTATCGCCCCGCAGCTCCGGCAATTCCTTCAGCAGGTGCTTTGCGGGGGAGAAGCCATCGTAGACCACCCCGTCCGCCGCCCGCCACAGCCCCAGCACATAGCGCTCGTAGAACGCGCCGGTATACATCCGGCGGTAGCGTGCGCGCACCGCCTCGCTGAGCGCCGGATTGTCCTCCATGGTGAAGTGAAGGTGGAGCAGACGGCGCTCCTCCGCCCGGCGCACCCATTCCTGATAGAACCAGTGCCCCGGCCCGGCGGGGTTGCAGTTGAGCCAGAACTTGCTGGCACTGACGCTGCACCGGGCCAGCGCCTGCTCCACAAAGCTGCGCGGCATGAGCGCCACCTCGTCGAGCAGCACGCCCGCAAACGTGATGCCCTGAATGGCGGCAAAGCTGCTCTCGTCGTGACCGCCGAACAGGTAATAGTCATTGCTCCGGTTCCCGCCCACACCGTCAGCCGGTTTTGGCTGCGCTTCTCCTCGATGCGGAAAATACCCTCCATCCACTGGGGCAGCAGATTGGTCACATTGCGGCGCAGCGACTCCACGCTCCCGCCCGCACAGGGCGAAGCACTGCCGCTCGAACCGCGTCATGCTCCACAGCAGAAAGCCCACCGCCATACTGACGGTCTTGCCGCTGCGCACCGCCCCGTCGCACAGAATGCCGTCAAGCTCCGCCGCCTCCGGCTCCCGCCACCAGGTCATCGCCCGGCGCTGCTTCGGACTGAACGGCTGAAACTCCATCGTCTTCCCTCCCTCCAGCTCCTCGCGCAGCAGGGCGAGCAGATTGTTCTCCGGCACCTCCGCCGCCCCGTTGCCCCAGCGCTCCGGCATCCGGTGGCTCAGCCACAGGGCAATGGCCGACGCGTTGGGCGGCACCTGCTTGCGGGTGCGGACGATCTTTTCGCCCTTCTCGCCCTCCTCCCGGCGCTCCTCGGTGTAGGTGTAGCCGGTGGCCATCAGAAACAGCGCCCGCTCCACCAGCCGATCCGCCTCCTCCCCATCGGGCACCTTCCCCCTCAGAAAATCCACATCGTCCCTCCCCCGTCCGTCTTTGCCCCGATATTAAAACATACGTTCGATTCGCGGAATGCAAATAACAAAAAATCCCGACCCACATTGCATTTTTGGGTCGGGATTCGGTATTCTTTGTATAGAAACGCGCAAAAGGAGTGGCACTATGGCCAACGACGAGATCCAGCGCCGGCTGGAGGAGGCCTTTGCGGCCTCAGGCCTGACCCAGGCTGCGCTGAGCCGGGCCTCCGGCATCGACCGGAGCAGTATTTCGCTCTACCTGAGCGGGCGCTACAAGCCCAAGGCCGACAAGCTGCTGCGGCTGGCCGCCGCCCTGTCTGTGACGCCGGAGTGGCTCAGCGGCATGGAGGCGAACGCCCCGGAGCCGTCGGCCCTTTTACCGGTGGCGCAGGAGCTGGACGAACAGGGCGGTCTGCGCTTCACCGAGGAGCGCGTCCCCGTCCCCCGCTCATTTCTCCACGGCGGCGACAGCGGTTCTTTTTTCATTCTCCGTGTCACCGGGCTGGCCATGTACCCCCGCCTGCTGAGCGGCGACTGCCTGCTGGTGGAAAAGACCGCCGAACCCAAGGACGGCGCCATCGCCGTACTGGTGCAGGACGGCGCACTGCTGGTGCGCACCGTCTCCGGCGAAACGCTCCTGCCCGCCAACCCGGAATATCCCCCAGAGCGCTGGATCACACCGCCCGCATCCTCGGCCGGGCGGTAATGCTGGTGCGGGCGCTGTGAAAGGAGTCCCCATATGAAACACCCCATCAGGCTGCTGGCGCTGGATCTGGACGGCACCAGCCTGAACGCCGCCAAGCATATCACCCCCGCCGTCCGTCAGGCCCTTCTGGACGCCATGGCCGCCGGAGTCACTGTCGTCCCGGCTTCCGGCCGTCCGCTGACCGGGCTGAGCGAAGAATTTCTCGCTCTCCCCGGCGTGAACTATGCCCTGACCTCCAACGGCGCGGCGGTGTACCGGCTCTCCGACCGCGCGCGCATCTATGAGCGCTGTCTGGACACCCGGCTGGCCGCCGAACTGATGCGCCGGCTGGAACAGCTGGACATCGTGGCCACCTTCTTCGCCAACGGGCAGGGCTACGCCTCCCGGCGCCAGTTGGCCTTTCTGCCCCAGCTGGACGTGACGGAGCCGGTGCGGGACTATCTGCGCACCACCCGGACGTCGCTGGCTGACCCCGCCGCCTTCATTCTGGAGCATGGCCGAGTGGAAAATTCACGCTGAACTATCTCCCCCGCTCCGGACGGCGGGCGGGTGGATGGTGAAAAGGTGCGCGCTCTGCTGGAGGAATTCGGCCTGAAGTCAGTCTCCGGCGGCACCAACAATGATGAGATCACCGCCCCCGGCGCAGATAAGGGCGCCGGACTGCTGGCGCTGGCCGATCACCTCGGCATTCCGAGGGAGCAGACCATGGCCTGCGGCGACTCGGAAAACGACCTCGCCATGCTGGACGCAGCGGGCTTCGCCGTGGCCATGGCCAACAGTGAAGCATGCGTATTCCCCCACGCCGACGCCGTCACCGCCTCCAACGAAGAGGACGGTGTGGCAAAAGCGGTATATAAGTATGTTTTAATATGAATGGCAAATGGGGTTTGTAGGGATTGCCAAAGGCTTCCCCGGGGGGAAGCTGTCTGCGAAGCAGACTGATGAGGGGGCAGGTCTAGGATGGCTTTCCATTCGATGCCACCTCATCCGGCCCTTTGGGCCACTTTCCCCTCAAGGGGAAGGCTTTCGAGGGTGCGTTGCAGACCTACAAACCCCAATCTATCAAAACGAAATGATCAAGGAAGCAATCGCTATGAGCATCAAAATCAGACCTTACGAGCCCCGCGACGTGGCCGAGATGACCCGCATCTGGAACGAAGTCGTGGAGGACGGTGTGGCTTTCCCCAGGAAGAGCCGCTGACGCAGGAGTCCGCCGCAGAATTCTTCGCCGCCCAGAGCCGCTGCGCCGTGGCGGAGAATGAATCCGGCGCGATCCTCGGGCTTTACATTCTCCACCCCAACAATGTGGGCCGTTGCGGTCACATCGCCAACAGCTCCTATGCCGTCCGCCGCACCAGCCGGGGACTGCACATCGGTGAAGCGCTGGTCAAGGACAGCCTGCACGCCGGACGGGAGCTGGGCTTCCGCGTGCTTCAGTTCAACGCCGTGGTGGCCGGCAATGTCCACGCCCGGCACCTTTACGAGCGGCTGGGCTTTCAGCCGCTGGGCACCATCCCCGGCGGCTTCCGCAGAAAGGACGGCCATTACGAGGACATCTGCCCCTACTATCACACTTTATGATAAAAGTGCCCGCTTTTTTGCCAAATGGACCCGGCCACGGAATTTTAGCTGGGAAATTGCACCTTCCCCTTGCAATGTGGAGAAGATAGTGCTAAATTGTAAGTATAGAATCCGACCCGTGGGCCGGAAATGATTTATGGAGGAATCGAACATGGATTTGTTTGAAACTTTGGTTGAGACTCTGAAGAAGAACCCCAAGAAGATCGTTTTCACCGAGGGCACCGATGCCCGTATTCTGTCCGCCACTGACAAGCTGGTCAAGAGCGGCGACTTCCTGAAGCCCGTGCTGGTCGGCAAGGTCGAGGACGTCAAGGCTGCCGCCGAAAAGGGCGGCTTCTGCATCGACGGCGCTCAGATCGTCGATCCCGAGACCTATGAAGATCTGGACAACATGGCTCAGACCATGTTCGATCTGCGCAAGGGCAAGATGGACATGGACACCGTCAAGGCCAACCTGAAGAAGGGCAACTACTTCGGCACCATGCTCGTCAAGATGGGCAAGGCTGACGCTCTGCTCGGCGGCGCTACCTACTCCACCGCTGATACCGTTCGTCCGGCGCTCCAGCTCATCAAGACCAAGCCGGGCAACAAGAACGTGAGCTCCTGCTTCATTCCCGTTCGCGAGAAGGACGGCGTCGAGGAGCGCATCGCCATGGGTGACTGCGCCATCCAGATCAACCCCGATGAGGACGCTCTGGTCGAGACCGCTGTCGAGACCGCCAAGACTGCCGCTTACTTCGGCATCGACCCCAAGGTTGCCATGCTGAGCTACTCCACCAAGGGCTCCGGCAAGGGCGATGACGTGACCAAGGTCGCCAACGCCACCGCCAAGGTCAAGGCCGCTCATCCCGAGCTGAAGGTGGACGGCGAGATGCAGTTCGACGCCGCCGTGTCCCCCACTGTCGGCCAGCTGAAGTTCCCCGGCTCTCCCGTGGCCGGCCATGCTAACACCTTCATCTTCCCCGAGATCCAGTCCGGCAACATCGGCTATAAGATCGCTCAGCGTCTGGGCGGCTTCGCCGCTTACGGCCCCATCCTGCAGGGTCTGAACGCCCCCATCAACGACCTGTCCCGCGGCTGCAACGCCGACGAGGTCTACAAGATGGCAATCATCACCGCCGCTCTGGCCTGATCTCCAAAGGCATCAAGTCCATATATCATAAACACAGCGAAGGACGCCCCGAAAGGTCGTCCTTCGCTCTTTTTTTTCTTTATCGATATTCCCTTGGCGACACACCGTAGGCCCGGCGGAACGCACGCAGAAAGGCGGAGTAGTCCGTAAACCCGCTCCGTTGGGCGGCTTCGCCTACGCTCTCCCCCCTCCCGGAGCAGCTGGGCGGCCAGAATGAGCCGCTTCTGGAGCACATACTGGTGGATGGGACAGCCGGTGATGGACTTGAACCGGTGCATCAGCCAGCTGCGGCTCAGGTAGAACCGCTGCCCCAGCTCGTCCACCGACAGATCGGCGGTCAGATTGCCGTTGATATAGCGCAGGATCTCGTCGATCTTGGCATCGGAACGGGCGTTGGACTCCCGCACTTCCGGGCTCTTGCGCAGCACCCATCGGTTGAGCTGCACCATGATCTGCAAAAAGAGCGCCTCGGCCAGCACCTCGGCCCCAAACTCCCCGCCGCGCTCGCTCTGCTCCAGTGCGTGCAGCAGCTCCAGCAGCCCGGCCCGGTCGTACTGATCCCGGGAGAGCAGATAGGAGTTCTGCTCCCGGCAGCGCGTAAAGCACCCCTCCAGTCCCCGCCGCTCCAGCGCGTCGGGCTGGATCCAGAGAATGATCCGGGCATACGGCGCTTTGCTCCCGATGACCGGCTGATGGATGGCGTGGGCGGGAATGAGCAGCAGATCGCCCCCGGCGGGGGTATAGCCCCGCCCCTCCACCCGGTAGGTCAGGTCTCCGGAGAGGAACAGAATGAGCTTATGAAATTCGTGGTAGTGGTAGGCAATGGGTGCATTGGAGCGGTCCTTCAGATGAAAGAGCCGGAACGGCTCCTTCAGATAGCCCCGTTTGTCTGCCTGATCGGGATTGATGGGCATGGGAGGGCCTCCTTCCATGTAAGGCAAGTGTCATCCTGAGGCCAAAGGCCGAAAGCACCGACTTCTACCTATGGTCTGTTGCCTGTCGGAGACAAGTGTTTTAAGATGCTTCGCTTCGCTCAGAATGACATGATATTGTGTGCATTCAGAATACAGCACTTTTGCAAGAAAGCAAGGGGGAACTCCGCTATACATTTGTAAAAAACACAGTTATGATATGGTAGAGAATTGATTGAGGAGGGGTTTTGCAATGCAGGCTCTATTCGATGCAGTCAACGCGATCTGTGAAAAGATCCAGATCGTCTCCGACTTGTTCTGGGATTTCCCACAAATCTGGACTGGTATGCGGCCATTCCCATTTTGGGCAACTTCAGTCTGGCCATTATTCTGCTGGTGGGTACCGGCATTTTCCTGACCTTCAAGCTGCGCTTTATTCAGGTGCGCAAGTTCCGCTATGGCCTGAACGTGCTGCTGCACAGCAGGAGCGGCAAGACCGGCATTTCGTCTCTGGCCGCCTTCCTGCTGTCCACCGCCATGCGTGTGGGCCCGGGCAACATTCTGGGCGTCACCGGCGCCATCAGCATCGGCGGCCCCGGCGCGCTGTTCTGGATGTGGGTCTCCGCCTTCTTCGGCATGGCCACCTCCTTCGTGGAGGGCACTCTGGGCTCAGCTGTTCAAGGAGAAGAAGGGTGACGAGTATGTGGGCGGCCTGCCCTTCTATGGCCGCCGCCTGCTGAAGAACGCCGCGTGGGTCGGCGTCGCCCTCAGTGTGCTGTATATCGTCTACGCCTTCCTGTGCTTCCCCGCGCAGGGCTTCAACACGGTCTCCGCCGTGGGCGCCATCGCCCAGACCATCACCGGCAAGACCATCGCCACCAACTCCGCCCTCTACTGGATCGCCTTTGCGGTGCTCATCGTGGTCACTGCCCTGGTGAGCTTCGGCGGCATCAAGAAGATCACCAAGGTCACCGACCTGCTGGTGCCCATCATGGCGGTCATCTATGTGCTGACAGTCATCGTTCTGGTGCTGGTCAACCTGACCCGCATCCCGTGGTTCTTTGCCGCTGTGTTCTCCGGCGCTTTCCAGCCCGAGGCCATCTTTGGCGGCGCCTTCGGCGTGGGCTCAGCCAGGGCATTAAGCGCGGCCTCATGTCCAACGAGGCCGGACAAGGCACCATCACCATGCCCGCTGCCGCCGCCGACGCCAAGCATCCCTGCGATCAGGGCTGCGTACAGGCGCTGGGCGTATTCCTGGACACGATCGTTATCTGCACGCTGACCGGCTTTGTCGTGGTCATGGGTCGGATGTGGACGGGCGCGGACGGCGCGGCCTGGATGGAGCTGGGCAAGCTGGATAAGTTCCTCGCCTCCTGCGGCGGCCTGACCGGCGGCGTAAGCGGCGCCTATCATCTGGTCACGATCCTGGTCAGCCTGTGCTTCTGCCTGTTCGCTTACACCTGCCTGGTGGGCTTTATGTCCTTCACCGAGATGTGCGCCAAGCGCATTTCCGCCAACAAGGTGTTCATCAATGTGATCCGCGTCATCTGCCTGCTCGTCATCTCCTTCGGCGTCATCACCAACATCGCCGGCATGGACCTGGGCGCGCTGTGGAACCTGAGCGACTTTGCCAATATCCTGATGGTCTACTGCAACCTGCCCCTGCTGTATATCGGCCTGCGTTATGTGCTTCGGGCCTGGAAGCACTTTGAGAAGCAGGACGGCACCCCTTCACCTCCGAGGTGGCCGGCATCGACCTGCCCGTCTGGGATGAGAAGGCCAGTGACAAAAAGTAAATCCGTTCCCCTGCGGCCCGCTGTGCAAAACACAGCGGGCCGTTTGATTTATGTTAATTTTGCACTAAAAACACGTGAAAACTGTTGAAATTGACAAACTATTCCGGTTGAAGTATAATGTCCTCATCTGAAAAGAAGGAGTGTTGTGCATGGCGGTACTGGTTGCCGGCGGATGCGGATATATTGGCTCCCACACCTGTCTGGGTTTCTGGAGCAGGGCTATGATGTGGTCGCCGCTGATAATCTCTGCAACAGCAGCGCAGAATCTCTGCGCCGCGTGGAGGAGCTGACGGGGAAGAAGATCCCCTTCTATGAGGTGAACGTCTGTGACAGAGCGGCGGTGCGCCCCATTTTGAAAACCACAGGATCGACTGCGTCATTCAGTTTGCCGGACTCAAGGCGGTGGGCGAGAGCGTACAGAAGCCGCTGGAATATTACCAGAACAACCTGAACGCCACGCTGACCCTCTGTGATGTCATGCGGGAGTTCGGCGTGAAACGGATGATCTTTTCCTCCTCTGCCACGGTGTATGGTCTGGACAACCCGATCCCCTATGTGGAGACCATGCCCACCGGCGAGTGCACCAACCCCTATGGCTGGACGAAGGTCATGAGCGAGAAGATCCTTCAGGGCGTGGCTGCGGCTGACCCGGAGTGGTCCGTCGTGCTGCTGCGCTACTTCAACCCCATCGGCGCCCACGAGAGCGGCCGCATTGGCGAAAATCCCAACGGCGTGCCCAACAACCTGATGCCCTACATCTCCCAGGTGGCCGTGGGACGGCGGGAGAAGCTGAGCATCTTCGGTCAGGACTACCCCACGCCGGACGGAACCTGCATCCGGGACTACATCCACGTGGTGGACCTGGCCAAGGGCCACGTGGCCGCCATGGAGTACGCCATGCACCACACCGGTACCGAGATCTTCAATCTGGGCACCGGCAAAGGCGTCAGCGTCACCGAACTGGTGGAGACCTTCGAGCAGGTCAACGGCGTCGCCGTGCCCCACGTCTATGTGGGCCGCCGGGCGGGCGATCTGGCCGAATACTATGCCAATGCCGACAAGGCCAGGCGCGTGCTGGGCTGGCAGGCCGAGCGGAGCATCGCCGACATGTGCCGGGACAGCTGGAACTGGCAGAAGAACAATCCGAACGGCTATTCAAATGAGAAGCCTTTGTAAAGGCCGCAGTTTTCAACAAAAGCAAGTTAAGGAGACGGATATACTATGAAAAAAACCGATTCTGGTCGTCATGGCCGCCGGTATGGGCAGCCGCTATGGCGGACTGAAGCAGATGGACCCGGTGGGTCAGAACGGCGAAGTCATTCTGGACTACTCCGTGTTTGACGCCCGCCGCGCAGGCTTTGAGACCGTGGTATTCATCATCAAGCATGAGATCGAGGCCGACTTCAAGGCCAAGATCGGCAGCCGCATCGAGAAATACATGGAGGTGCGCTACGCCTATCAGGATCTGCACGATCTGCCCGCAGGCTATGAGGCCCCCGAAGGCCGCGTGAAGCCCTGGGGGCACCGCTCAGGCCGTCACCGCCGGTCGGGACGTGATCGACGCCCCCTTCGCCGTCATCAATTCCGACGACTACTATGGCGTGGAGTGCTTCGAGCTGCTCTACAAGTACCTGTCCCAGCCCCGTGAGGCCGGTGACTACTGCATGGTGGGCTACCTGCTCAAGAACACCGTCACCGACAACGGCAGTGTGGCCTGGGGCGTATGCGCCTCTGACGAGAACGGCAATCTGGCCGTCATCAACGAGCGCACCCGCATCGAAAAGTTCCCCGGCGGCATCCACTACACCGAGGATGGCGGCGCCACTTGGGTCGATCTGCCCGAGGATACGCTGGTCAGCATGAATATGTGGGGATTCCAGCCTGAGTTTGTGGGCGCCCTGCTGGAGCGCTTCCCCGCATTTCTGGACAACGCCCTCGAAACCAACCCCATGAAGGGCGAGTACCTGCTCCCCAACGTGGTACGCGACCTGCTGGACGCAGGCGAGGCCACCGTCAAGGTGCTCTCCAGCCACGACAAGTGGTATGGCGTCACCTATCATGAGGACAAGGCCGGCGTGGTGCAGGCCATGGCCGACAAGGCCGCCGCAGGCCTCTACCCCACTCCGCTGTGGAAGTAAATAACAAAAACCGCCGGAAGTTTCCACAAAACTTCCGGCGGTTTTTATAATAACGGCGTTCTGAGTTACATCAGATCTGCACGCCGTCGAACTGGCTCCGGTAGAGCCGGGCGTAGAAGCCGTCCTTCCGGAGCAGCTCATCGTGGCTGCCCTGTTCCACGATATGGCCGTTCCGCATGACGAGGATCACATCGGCGGACTGGATGGTGGACAGCCGATGGGCCACGATAAAGCTGGTTCTGCCCTTCATCATCGTCTCAAAGGCGTCCTGAATTTTCAGCTCTGTGCGGGTGTCGATGGAGGAGGTGGCCTCGTCGAGGATGAGCATCGGCGGCAGGCACAGCATCACGCGCGTGATGCACAGCAGCTGCTTCTGCCCCTGGGAGATGGAGCCGCCGTCCTCGCCGATCACCGTATCATAGCCCTGGGGCAGACGGGAGATAAAGCCGTGGGCGTGGGCCGCCTTTGCCGCGGCCTGCACCTCCTCAAGGCTGGCGCCCGGCTTGCCGTAGGCGATGTTCTCGCCGATGGTGCCGCTTTGAGCCAGGTCTCCTGCAACACCATGCCATAGCTGCGCCGCAGAGAGGCCCGGGTCAGCTGACGGGTCTCGGTGCCGGAGACGACGATCTCACCGCCGTCCACATCGTAAAAGCGCATCAGCAGATTGATCACCGTGGTCTTTCCGCAGCCTGTGGGGCCTACGATGGCAATACGCTGGCCGGGCTGCACGTCCAGATCAAAGTGCTCGATGAGCGGCCGGTCGGGCACATAGCGGAAGGACACGTCCCGCAGAGAGACGGTGCCGTCCACCTCGTCCGCCGCCAGCGCCCGGGCGTCTGCCGGGTCGGGAGACTGGGCGGGCGTATCCAGCAGCTCAAATACCCGGGCGGCACAGCTCAGGGCATTCTGCAGCTCCGTTACCACGCCGGAAATTTCGTTGAAGGGCTTCGTATACTGGTTGGCATAGCTGAGGAACACGGAGAGCTGACCCACGGTGATGGCATTGCCGGGGATCAGGCCGATGGCGCTCAGCGCGCCCACCAGTCCCACACCGGCATAGACCAGGCTGTTGACGAACCGGGTGGCCGGGTTGGTGAGACTGCTCAGGAACACGGCCTTCTGGCTGACCTGCTGAAGCTCCGCGTTGATTTCGTCAAACTCCTCCAGCGTCCGCGCTTCGCGGCCAAAGGCGCGGACGACGCTCTGACCCTCCACCATCTCGTTGATGAAGCCGGTCTGGCGGCCCCGGACCTTGTTTTGAAGCTGGAAGTTCTTGTAGGTGTGCTTGGCGATGAAGCCCGCCACCACAAGGCTCAGCGGCGTGACCAGCACCACCACCAGCGTGATGGGCCGATTCAGCGTCAGCATGAAGATCAGGGTACCCAGAATGGTGAGCACACCGGTGAACAGCTGGGTGAAGCCCATGAGCAAGCCGTCGGCAAACTGGTCCACGTCGGCCACCATCCGGCTGAGCAGATCGCCGGTGGAGTGAGCGTCCAACGTTCAATGGGCAGGGACTGGAGCTTGTCCATGGCGGAATCCCGCAGATCCCGGGTGACGCAGAACACCACCCGATTATTGCACACGCCCAAAATCCACTGGCTCAGTGCGGTGACGCCGATGGTGAGCAGAATATTGCGGCAAATGACCGCCACTCCGGCGAGGTTGACCGCGCCCTGACCGATCATCTCGTCGATGGCATCGCCGGTCAGAATGGGAACATAGAGCTGGGTCGCCACGCTGAAGGCGGCGGTGAGCAGACTGAGGGCCAGATAGGCCCAGTAGGGACGGACATCGTGCAGGACCCGCTTCAGGGCGGCGGCCTGTCCCTTTTTCTCCCTGGTCATCCGTCCTCACCTCCCCGCTTGAACTGGCTCTCGTAGATCTCCCGGTAGACCGGGCAGCGCTCCAACAGCGCCGCGTGGGTGCCTTCGCCCACCACATGCCCGTCGTCCAGCACCAGAATCAGGTCGGCGTGTTGGAGGGAGGATACCCGCTGGGAGACGATAAACACGGTCGGATGATCCGGAAGGGCCGCCAGCGAGCGGCGCAGCGCCGCATCGGTGGCGTAGTCCAGCGCGCTGGCGCTGTCGTCCAAAATCAGCACCGAAGGCCGGGGCACCAGCGCCCGGGCGATGGTAAGCCGCTGACGCTGGCCGCCGGAAAAGTTGCGGCCGCCCTGCTCCACCACCTCGTCCAGTCCATCCGGCTTGGCGCGCACCACGTCGGCGCACTGGGCGGCCTCAAGGGCCTGCCACAGCTGCTCATCCGTGGCGTCCGGCGCGCCGAAACACAGGTTGGAGCGGATGGTGCCCGAGAAAAGCCGGGCCCGCTGAGGCACCACCCCCACGGCCTGCCGCAGCGCAGCGGCGTCATAGTCGCGCACATTGCGCCCGAAAAGCCGCACCTCGCCGTGGGTACAGTCATAGAGCCGTGGGATCAGGTTCACCAGCGTGGACTTGCCGCTGCCGGTGCCGCCGATGATGCCGATGGTCTGGCCGGGCCGGGCCGTAAAGGTGACGTGGGACAGGCTCTCCTTTTCACTGCCGGGATAGGCAATGCCCACATCGCGGAAGGAGACCGCCTCCTCGGCGGCGGGGGACAACGGCAGCGGTGCCGGGCTCCTCCTCCGGCGGAAGGTCAAGCACCGCTGCGATGCGGTCGGCGGAGGCCATGCTCCGGGTGAGCACCACCACCAGATTGGCCAGCTTGACCAGCTCCACCAGCACCTGATTCATGTAGTTTACCAGTGCGATCACGTCGCCCTGCCGGAGCGTGCCCAGCTGAATGCTGAGAGCGCCGGAATAGAGCAGCGCCACGATGCCCAGATTGATGACCACATAGGTCAGGACGCCACCTCATCCGGCGGGCCAAGGATCATTAAAAGCGCAGCGAAGGATCCACCCGCTTCTACGACCGCCATGCGGATCGTCGGACATCTGTGCTGTAAGATTCTTCGTCGCATCGCTCCTCAGAATGACACAGACGGCAGTCTGTCTTTATTTCTACAACCCCCAAATTCGTCCTCAAAGTTCTTCCCTCTATTCGTCCTTTTCCGGCTTCGGCATGGCGAGGTACTGTTCCTCCAGCCAGTCGATCACCTGTTCACGGCCCTCGGCAGAGAGGGGGAAGCTGGCCTCGGCCGCGACCTGACTCTCCTCAAGACAGTATTCGCCATACCAGCACAGGCAGGCCAGCACCTCTTTTGCCTCGTCGCCCTCCCCTTCTGTGGTGGGCTTCACCCGAAAGCGCAGGCCGAGAAAGCTGCCCAGATAAGTGTTTCCGTTGGTAAAGCTCAACAGGTTAGGCAGAAAAAAGAAGCTGTGTTCACGCAGCATTGCGGTTCCCTCCCGATATTAAAACTGCACCTATTTTACACCGGAACCGGCGCAAAAGTCAAAAAGAGCGCACTGCATTTGCAGTGCGCTCTCCTGTTATGATGATTTCCGAAAAATCAGATCACACCAGCTGGATGATAGCCATCTCGGCGGCGTCGCCGCGGCGGGGCCCGATGCGGACGATGCGGGTGTAACCGCCGTTCCGATCGGCGTACTTGGGACCGATCTCCTTGAACAGCTTGTTGGCCACATCCTCCTGAGGGATGAAGCCCAGGGCCTGACGGTAGGAGGCCAGGGTGTTGTCCTTGGCCAGGGTGATCATCTTCTCGGCCAGAGGCTGAACCTCCTTGGCGCGGGTGACGGTCGTCTTGATCTGACCGTAGTTGAGCAGGTCGGCGACCAGGCCGCGCAGCATAGCCATGCGCTGGTCGGTGGGCTTACCGAGCTTCCGATTGCTAGGCATTTGATTCACTCCTTCGCGGGCTCACCCTCCCGTGCGGGCGGGCAAGCCATACTTTGTATAGACGTTTCGATTAGGTGTTGTCCTCGCTTGCCAGGGACAGACCCATCAGGGCCAGCTTGTTGATGACCTCTTCCAGCGACTTGCGGCCGATGTTGCGGACCTTCATCATGTCCTCGCCGGTTCTGGAGATCAGGTCCTCGACGTTGTTGATGTTGGCGCGCTTGAGGCAGTTAAAGCTTCGGACGGACAGGTCAAGCTCTTCGATGGTCATTTCCAGGACCTTGTCCTGGGTCTTCTCCGTGGTCTCCACAACAGTGGAGCTCTTGCCCATGACCTCAGAGAGGTCGGTGAACAGAGTGAAGTGATCGCACAGGATCTTGGCGCCCAGAGAGACGGCATCGCGGGCGGAAATGGTTCCGTCGGTCCAGATCTCAAGGGTCAGCTTATCAAAGTCGGTCATGTTGCCCACACGGGTGTTCTCCACGGTGTAGTTCACCTTGTGCACCGGGGTATAGATGGAGTCTACGGGGATCACGCCGATGACACTCTGCGCGGGCTTGTTCCGATCAGCGGAGACATAGCCGCGGCCATGGTTGAGGGTCAGCTCCATGTTCAGAGTGGCGTCAGGACCCAGAGTGGCGATGTGCAGGTCCGGGTTGAGGATCTCCACCTCGCCGTCGGCCTTGATGTCGCCGGCGGTGACCTCGCACTCGCCGCTGCACTCGATATACACGGTCTTGGGGCCGTTGGAATGCAGCTTGCTGATGATCTTCTTCACGTTCAGCACGATGTCGGTGACATCTTCCTTCACACCGGGGATGGTGGTGAACTCATGCTGCACGCCGGAGATCTTGATGCTGGTCACAGCCGTACCGGGGAGAGAGGAGAGGAGAATGCGGCGCAGGGCGTTGCCGAGGGTAGTGCCATAGCCGCGCTCCAGAGGCTCCACGACATACTTGCCGTAGGAAACGTCGCCGGGGTTCTCGATGCATTTGATGCGGGGTTTTCGATTTCTACCATACAGTTTACCCTCCTCGTTTCTAGGGCGGACGGGGGCGTCCGCCCCGTTGGTGTTAGCTCATCAATTTTACTCTGAGGGTCACTTATTACTTGGGTACAACTCGACGATGAGGTGCTCCTCCACAGGGAAGTCGATATCCTCGCGCACAGGAAGCTTGGTAACAGTGCCCTTCAGAGCGTTCTTGTCGCGCTCGATCCACTGGGGAGCGGCGGGCACGGGACACGGCGTCCTCGCCCACGAAGCGCTTGAACACCTTGGAAGAACGGCTGGAGTCACGAACGGCGATCACGTCGCCGGCCTTCACCTGGAAAGAAGGAATGTTGCACTTCTTGCCGTTGACGGTGAAAATGGCCATGGTTCACCAGCTGACGGGCCTCGTGGCGGGTCAGGGCGAAACCGGCGCGGAAGACAACGTTGTCCAGGCGGCGCTCGCAGAGAACCAGCAGGTTCTCGCCAGCCTTGCCGGGCATACGCTCGAGCGCGCTGATAGTAGGAGCGGAACTGCTTCTCCAGCATGCCGTAGACGAACTTGACCTTCTGCTTCTCATTCAGCTGAGTCGCATACTCGCTCTTCTTCTTGCGCTGCTGGTTAGCGGAACCGCGCTCGGTGGTCTTCTTAGCATAGCAAAGGACAGCGGGAGACAGGCCCAGAGCCTTGCACCGCTTGGCGATCGGCTGCGTATTCTTTGCCATAATACTTTTCCTCCTTTTCGATTCTCAGACGCGTCTTCTTTTGGGAGGACGGCAGCCGTTGTGGGGGATGGGGTAACATCCTTGATCAGGGTAACTTCCAGACCCACGGCCTGCAGGGCGCGGATAGCGGCTTCACGGCCGGCGCCCGGTCCCTTGACGAACACTTCGACGGTTTTCAGGCCGTGCTCCATCGCGGCTTTCGCAGCGGTCTCAGCGGCCATCTGGGCGGCATAGGGGGTGGACTTACGGGAACCGCGGAAGCCCAGCTCACCGGAGGAAGCCCAAGACAGCGCATTGCCCTGAGCGTCGGTCACGGTGACCATGGTGTTGTTGAAAGAAGAGCGGATATGCACGGCACCCTTCTCGACGACCTTACGATCGCGACGCTTCTTCGTCGCGGCCTTCTTCTTAACGTTTGCCATTGCTTATCCCTCCTTACTTCTTCTTATTCGCGATGGTCTTCTTGGGGCCCTTACGGGTACGGGCGTTGGTCTTGGAACGCTGACCACGGACGGGCAGGCTCTTGCGGTGACGCATACCGCGATAGGAGCCGATCTCAATGAGGCGCTTGATGTCCATAGCCACATTGCGGCGCAGGTCACCTTCCACCATATAGTTCTTGTCGATCTCATCGCGGAGCAGCTGTTCCTGATCCTCGGTCAGGTCCCGAACGCGGGTGTCGGGGCTGATGCCAGTGGCGGCCAGAATCTTGTCCGCACTGGTGCGGCCGATACCATAGATATAAGTCAGGCCGATCTCAATTCGCTTGTCCTTCGGCAGGTCAATACCAGCAATACGTGCCATATTATCAATACACCTCCTTAACCCTGTCTCTGCTTATGCTTGGGATTCTCACAAATCACCATAACTCTGCCCTTGCGCTTAATGACTTTGCACTTTTCGCACATAGGCTTAACGGACGGTCTTACTTTCATCGTTTTACCTCCTGTTTTGCTGCGCGGCGCCGTTCCCTTGTCCAGAGGGCGTATGCCGCGCTTCCCGGCTGTGCTGCCGGAAGGGCGGAAGCTCCGCCGCCGAAGCGGTACGGAGCGACCTTATTTGCTTCTCCAGGTGATCCGGCCGCGGGTCAGATCATAAGGGGACATCTGGACCGTCACCTTATCGCCCTGGAGGATACGGATATAGTTCATGCGGAGCTTGCCGGAAATGCCGGCCTGGATCACATGGCCATTGCCGATGTCCACTTTGAAGGTGGTGTTGGGCAGGGTCTCGACGACGACACCCTCGAGCTCGATCATATCACTCTTAGACAAAATGGTTTCCCTCCATACTGGTCTGTTCTGAATCGCGGAAGGCTGCAAGCGCCTGCCGGATAGCCCGGTCGCTGACGCCTTCGCCTCTTTGCAATCTGACGATTGCCGGATGTGCGCTGGTTCCTGCCCGTCTGAGATGACTCTCGCGCTTGCGCTTCAGGGGCAGCCAGCTTTCTCCCCTTACCGTCCACGATCCGGACAAAGCCGTCCTGCGCGTCCAGCACGCAGAACAGTCCGCCGGCGTCATGGCCTTTCAGGGGAAAGAACGATTTCGCCTTTGGTATATGCCATACTCAATCCTCGTCGCAGCGGGTCAGGATCTCCGGCCCGGCTTCGGTGATGAGAATGGTGTTTTCGTAATGTGCCGCCAGCTTATGGTCAGCAGTCATGGGCACCGCCCATCCGTCCGGCATCCACTTGTTCCGGATGTCCGCCGTACCGGCGTTCACCATCGGCTCCACGCAGATGACCATATTGGGGACAAGGCGCTCATTTCTGCCGCTTTCGGGCACATAATTCGGGACCTCCGGGTCCTCGTGGACGGTATGGCCAATTCCGTGGCCGGTGTACTCCCGGACCAGGCTGTAGCCGTTTTCCTCCGCGTAGGTCTGCACCGCGCGAGAAATATCGTATACTCGGTTGCCGACTCTGGCCTGCTCGAAGCCCTTCCAGAAGCTCTGTTCCGTCACTTCGATGAGCCGCTTTGCCTCGGGGGAGATCTCTCCGCAGGCAAAGGTACCGCAGCAGTCGCCGTGGTAACCGCCGGTCACGCATTTATTGCGGTCCAGGTGGTAGTCGCCAATGCAGGCGCCCACATCTATCGAGACGATGTCGCCCTCCTTCAGCTTATAGCCGCCGGGTACGCCGTGGATGATCTCATCATTGACGGAGATGCAGCAGGCGCCCTTGAAGCCATACAGGTGATAGAAGGAAGGATAACCACCGTGCTTCTTGATAAATTTCTCGACCTCGTGATCGATGTCCCGAGTCGTGATGCCGGGCTGGATCAGCGTGCCCGCATAGGCACGCGCCATCGCTGTCAGCCGCCCCGCTTTGCGCATCAGGTCGATCTGATGGGGGTGAAAGACAAGCAGTTGCCCTTAATCACTTCAGCACCTCCATGATGACCGCATTCGTGGCCTCGATGGTGGGCTGATTCTGGATGCTCTTCAGCACCCCGCGCTCGGCGTAGAAGTCCTTGAGGGGCTCGGTCTCCTGATGATAGGTCACCAGGCGGGCCTTGACGGTTTCGGGCTGGTCGTCTTTGCGCTGCTCCAGCACACCGCCGCACTTGTCGCAGAGCCCCTCCTGCTTGGGGGGGCGCCATGACGACGTGGTAGGTGGCTCCGCACTTGATGCAGGTGCGGCGGCCGGTCATGCGCTGTTCGATCTCCTCGTCGGAGATCTCGATGGACACGACGGCGTCAAAGTTCACGCCGGCCTTTTCCAGAGCCTCAGCCTGGGCGATGGTGCGGGGCACGCCGTCCAGGATGTAGCCGTTCTGGCAGTCGGCTTCGGCCAGCCGCTCCTGGATGATACCGATGATGATCTCATCCGGAACCAGCTTGCCCGCGTCCATATATTCCTTGGCCTTCAGTCCCACGGGGTGCCGTTTGCAACGGCGGCGCGCAGGATGTTGCCGGTGGAAATTGTGGGGATATTCAGCTTCTTGCTGATGATCTCGGCCTGAGTGCCTTTGCCGGCGCCGGGGGCGCCCAACAGGATCAGCTTCATATTACGCACTCCTTACTCAAGGAAGCCCTTGTAATGCCGCATCATCATCTGAGCCTCCAGAGCCTTCTGGGTCTCAGGGCGACGGAAACCACGATCATGACCGAGGTGCCGCCGATGGCCAGGTAGCTGGCGCCGCTGACGGCGCCGGTGACGATGGGGAGAATTGCGATCACGGACAGGTAGAGCGCGCCAAACATGGTGATCTTATTGAGCACCTTGCTGATGAACTCCACAGTGGGCCGACCCGGACGGAAGCCGGGGATGAAACCGCCCTGCTTCTTCAGGTTGTTGGCCACTTCCACGGGGTTGAACTGAATGGTGGCATAGAAGTAGCTGAACGCGATGATCAGCAGGAAATAGACCACGCAGTAGATCACGCTGGTGGTGTCGAACGCACGCATGAATGCGCTGTTCTGCCACTTGGGCACGAAGGCCGCGATGGTAGCGGGAATGGATGCGATGGTCTGGGCGAAGATGATGGGCATAACGCCGGACATATTCACCTTCATGGGGATGTTGGTGGAGTTGCCGCCCATCATCTTCCGGCCGACGACCCGCTTGGCATACTGCACAGGCAGGCGGCGCTCAGCCAAAGTGATGAACACAACGAACACCACCAGAGCCAGCATACCGAGGACGATGCCCACGGCGCCGACGGGATGGATCCGCAGCACGTTGGTGCCGGTCGCGCCGGTGACCCAGTTGTAGATGCCGGTGTACAGAGCGAACACGGCGGTGGGCACACGGGAGATGATGCCGGCAAACAGGATGACGGAAATACCATTGCCAATGCCGAACTCGGTGATCTGCTCGCCCAGCCACATGGTAAAGGCGGAGCCGGCAGTGAACACCAGGATGACGACGATGGCAGGCAACACGCCGGTGTCGGTCAGGAAGTTCTGAGAACGGCACAGCATGTAGTAGCCAAAGGCCTGAAGCAGGCCGATCGCCACGGTGGCATAGCGGGTGATGGCAGCGATCTTCTTCTTGCCATCCTCGCCGCCTTCCTTCGCCAGCCGCTCAAGAGCGGGAATGGCGATGGTCAGCAGCTGGATGATGATGGAGCTGTTGATATAGGGCTGGATGCCCAGGGCCAGGAGGGTGGCGCGGCCAAAGGCGCCGCCGCTCATGACGTTCATCATGCCCAGGATCGTTGCGCTGGAGCTTGCGAAGTAGTTGGAAAGCAGAGCGGTGTCCACATAGGGGACGGGGATGTTGTTGCCGAGGCGGAAGATGAGGATGATGAACGCAGTCATCAGCAGCTTCTTCCGCAGTTCGGGGATCTTCCATGCGTTACGGATGGTCTCCAACATCTCAGATCACCTCGGCCTTTCCTCCTGCGGCTTCGATCTTCTCCTTAGCGGAAGCGGAAAAGGCGGAGGCCTGGACGGTGAGCTTCTTGGTGATCTCACCGTTGCCGAGGATCTTCACGCCGTATTCGCACTTGGACAGCACGCCGGAAGCCAGGAGAGCCTGGGCATCGACAGTAGCGCCGTCCTCGAACTTGTTCAGAGCGGACACATTGACAGCGGTCAGAGGCTTCGCAAAGATGTTGTGGAAGCCGCGCTTCGGCAGGCGGCGGGCCAGAGGCATCTGGCCACCCTCAAAACCGATGCGGGTGTGGCCGCTGCGGGCCAGCTGACCCTTGTGGCCCTTACCGGCAGTCTTGCCGTTGCCGGAACCGTGGCCGCGGCCCTTGCGCTTGACGTCGAAGGTGGAGCCGGCGGCGGGAGACAGTTCAGAAAGTTTCATGCTGTGCACCTCCTTACTGCTGCTCGGTCACCTGCAGCAGGTAACCGATCTGGGCGATCTTGCCCTTGGTCTGAGCGTTGTCGGGCTGAACGGTGGTGTCACCGATCTTCCGCAGGCCCAGAGAGGCAGCCGTAGCGATGTGCTTCGCATGGCGGCCATTGAGGCTCTTGACGAGCTTAATGTTCAGATTAGCCATTTCGTAAGCCCTCCTTACACGATCTCGTCCACGCTCTTGCCGCGGGTCTGGGCGACCTGCTCAGGAGTGCGGAGTGCCTTCAGGCCCTCGAAAGTGGCGCGAATGACGTTCTGGGGGTTGTTGGAACGCAGGCACTTGGTACGGATGTCGGAGATACCGGCGGCTTCCATGACGGCACGGACGGGGCCGCCAGCGATAACGCCTGTACCGGAGGGAGCGGGCTTCAGCAGCACGCGGCCAGCGGAGAAGACACCCATGGTCTCGTGGGGAATGGTGGTGCCGGTCATGGCAACGGTGATCATGTTCTTCTTGGCATCCTCGATGCCCTTGCGGATCGCCTCGGAGACCTCGGCGGCCTTACCCAGGCCGAAGCCCACCGTTGCCCTTGCCGTCGCCCACAACGACCAGAGCGGAGAACTTCATGACGCGGCCGCCCTTGACGGTCTTGCTGACCCGGTTCAGGTAGACAACCTTCTCGATCATGTCATCCTTCCGCTGATCTCTATCAAATCTAGCCATTGTGTTTCCTCCTCCCCTTAAAAGTTCAGGCCGCCCTCGCGGGCACCCCTCAGCCAGAGCCTGGACGCGGCCGTGGTACACGTAGCCGCCGCGGTCAAACACGACGGTCTCGATCCCCTTGGCCTTGGCACGCTCGGCGACCAGCTTGCCGACCTTGCGGGCAGCTTCGACGTTGCCGCCCTTGCCGTCAAACTCTTTTTCCAGGGAAGAAGCGGAGACCAGGGTCACGCCATTGACATCGTCAATGAGCTGGGCATAGATGTTCGCATTGCTGCGGTAAACATTCAGGCGGGGTCTTTCGGGCGTGCCGGAGATCTTACCGCGCACTCTCTCGTGGCGCTTAAGCCGCTGAGCGTTGGTATCGGGTCTGTTGATCATTGTGGCACACCTCCTTATTTCTTACTTGACGCCGGTCTTGCCTTCCTTGCGGCGGATGACCTCGTCAACGTACTTGATACCCTTGCCCTTATAAGGCTCAGGCGGACGGATGGAACGGATCTCAGCGGCAACCTGGCCGACCTTCTGCTTGTCGCAGCCGACCACGTTGATGTGGTTGGGATCGACCAGCTCAGGGAGATGTCGTCAGTCTCGTCAACAAAGACCTGATGGGAATAGCCCACGTTCAGGACGATCTGCTTGCCCTGCTTGGCAGCACGGTAGCCGATGCCGTTGATGTCCAGCTCCTTCTTGAAGCCTTCGGTCACGCCGATGACCATGTTGCTCACCAGCGTGCGGGTCAGGCCGTGCAGCGCACGGTTTTCCTTCAGATCGTTGGGGCGGGAGACGGTCAGCGCGCCGTTCTCCTGAACAATGGTCAGGATGGGGCTGAAGGTCTCGGTCAGGGTGCCCTTGGGGCCCTTCACAGTGACCACATTGCCGTCGGCGACGGTAACGGTGACGCCTGCGGGGATGGTAACGGGCATTCTACCAATTCTGGACATATCTCGTAACCTCCCTTACCAGACGAACGCAAGGACTTCGCCGCCGATGTGCTGCGCACGAGCAGCCTTATCGGTCATGACGCCCTTGGAAGTGGAAATGATGGCGATGCCAAGGCCACGCAGGACACGGGGCAACTCGTCGGCGCCGGCGTAGATACGCAGGCCCGGCTTGGAGACGCGGCGAAGACCGGAAATGACCTTCTCGCTGCCATTGTACTTCAGGGTGATGCGGATGACGCCCTGAGTGCCGTCGTCGATCAGCTGGAAGTTCTTGATATAACCTTCGTCCAGCAGGATCTGAGCGATAGCCTTCTTCATGTTGGAAGCGGGCACATCCACGGTGGGATGCTTCGCCGTGTTCGCGTTGCGAATGCGGGTGAGCATATCCGCAATAGGATCAGTGATATGCATGGATTTTGACCTCCTTGTAAAGGTTACAGACAGGGGATTCTGTCTGTTCAAGATGTCAGGGTATCAACGGAATGTAAGCTGAAAGCTCTGAGGACCGGCCGCGGAAGGCGTTCCGCAGCGGCTTTCAAGCCCCAGCCCCGTATTCCGTTGACTTCTGACATCAGATTGACGTACTTGTGCGGTGCGCAGATAAACGGCCCTGAATTACCAGGAGGCCTTCTTCACACCGGGGATCTGGCCCTTGTAAGCCAGCTCGCGGAAGCAGACACGGCAGACACCGTAGTTACGCAGGTAAGCGTGAGGACGGCCGCACAGCTTGCAGCGGTTGTACTGACGAGAGGAGAACTTCGCAGGACGCTGCTGCTTGATGATCATAGACTTCTTAGCCATTCTTGTTCTCCCTCCTTACTTGGCAAAGGGAGCGCCGAGCTGGCTCAGCAGCTCACTGCCCTCTTCGTCGGTCTTGGCAGGGGTGACGATGATGATATCCATGCCGCGGATCTTGTCGATCTGGTCGAACTCGATCTCGGGGAAGATGATCTGCTCCTTCAGACCCAGGGCATAGTTGCCGCGGCCGTCGAAGGAATCGGCGGAGATGCCGCGGAAGTCACGCACGCGGGGCAGAGCAATGTTGAACAGGCGGTCGAGGAACTCCCACATCTTGTCCTGACGCAGGGTGACCTTGGCGCCGATGGGCATGCCCTCACGGACCTTGAAGTTAGCGACGCTCTTCTTGGCCTTGGTGATGACGGCGTGCTGACCGGTGATGCGGCTCAGGTCGGCGACGACGGCGTCGAGGACCTTGGCATTCTCACGAGCCTCGGAGCAGCCGACGTTGACAATGATCTTGTCCAGACGGGGATCTGCATGGGGCTCTTGTAGCCGAACTTGCTCATCAGAGCAGGAGCGACCTCTTCCTGATACTTCGTTTTCAGAGTAGGCATTCTAAGTTACGCTCCTTTCTCTCAGATTTCAGCGCCGCACTTCTTGCAGACGCGGACCTTCTTGCCGTCAGCCAGCAGCTTGTGGGCAGGACGGGTGGGCTTGTTGCACTTGGGGCAGACGCGCTGCACCTTGCAGGCATAGATGGGGGCTTCCTTCTTCACGATGCCGCCCTGCTCAGTCTGGCTGGTAGCCTTCTTGTGCTTGGTGGCGACGTTGACGCCCTCCACAACGACCTTGCTCTCGGAAGGAATGACGGACAGGACCTTGCCCTGCTTGCCCTTATCCTTGCCGGAGAGGACGACGACGAGGTCGTCCTTCTTAATGCTGATAGTGTTCATTATTCGGGCGCCCTCCTTAAATCACTTCGGGAGCCAGGGACAGGATCTTCATGAAGTCCTTGTCGCGCAGCTCGCGGGCCACTGGCCCAAAGATACGGGTACCGCGGGGGTGTTGTCGTCCTTGATCAGAACAGCGGCGTTCTCATCGAAGCGGACATAGGAGCCGTCAGCACGACGGACACCACGCACGGTGCGGACGATAACAGCCTTGACCACATCGCCCTTCTTGACCTGACCGCCGGGAGCAGCCTTGCGGACGGAAGCCACGATCACATCACCGATGTTGCCGTACGTACGCTTGGAGCCGCCCAGCACGCGAATAGTCTTGATTTCCTTGGCGCCGGTATTATCGGCAACCTTCAGATAGCTCTCTTCCTGAATCATGCTTTCGGCACCTCCTTACTTGGCCTTCTCGATGATCTCGACGACTCGCCACCGCTTGTCCTTGGACAGGGGACGGGTCTCCATGACCCGCACGCGGTCGCCGACACCACACTCGTTGTTCTCGTCATGCGCTTTCAGCTTATAGGTTCTCTTGACGATCTTCTTGTACAGGGGGTGAGCCACACGGTCGGCGATGGCCACAACGATCGTCTTATCCATCTTATCGGAAACGACCATGCCGACTCTGGTCTTGCGGGAAGAAGTTCTGTTTTCCATAATCAATTTCCTCCTTCAATCAGTCGGCGTTAGAAGCGGTCTGCTTCTCACGGATGATGGTCTTCACACGGGCAATGTCCTTCTTGACATCGCCGATCTTGTTGGGATTGTCGAGCTGGTTGGTGGCGTGCTGAAGGCGCAGGTTAAACAGGTCCTTCTTCAAATCCGCCAGCTTCTTCTCCAGGTCCTCGACGGACATGGCGCGAACTTCGGTAGCCTTCATTACGCTTCACCTTCTTCCTTAGTCACGATCTTGCACTTGACAGGCAGCTTGTGCATAGCCAGACGCAGAGCCTCGCGGGCGACCTCTTCGGACACGCCGGCGATCTCGAACATCACGCGGCCGGGCTTGACCACGGCCACCCAGCTTTCCACGTTGCCCTTACCTTTACCCATTCGGACCTCAGCGGGCTTGTGGGTGTAAGGCTTGTCGGGGAAGATCTTGATCCAGACCTGACCGCCACGCTTGGTGTAACGGGTCATGGCAACACGGGCTGCCTCGATCTGGTTGCTGGTGATCCAAGCGGGCTCCAGAGCCTGGAGACCGAACTCGCCGTAGTTGACCTTATTGCCACGGGTGGCCTTGCCGGTCATGCGGCCGCGGAACTGCTTGCGGCGCTTAACTCTCTTCGGCAGCAGCATTAGCGATCTCCTCCTTCCTCAGTCTTGCGGGGACCGCGGTTGTTGTTGCGGTTGTAACCGCGGCGGTCACCGTCGCGGCGCTGGCCGCGGCCGTTGCGGGGACGGTCGCTGCGCTCGCGGTAAGGCTTGCTCAGATCCAGAGTGCGGGGAGTGGTGCGCAGAGACTGGCTCAGGATCTCTCCCTTGTACACCCACACCTTGATGCCGATGCGGCCGTAGGTGGTGTTGGCCTCAGCGAAGCCATAGTCGATATCAGCGCGCAGGGTCTGCAGAGGAATGGTGCCCTCATGATACTGCTCCACGCGGGCGATCTCAGCGCCAGCCAGACGGCCGGACAGCTTGACCTTGATGCCCTTGGCGCCGGAACGCATCGCACGGGAGATGGCGTTCTTCATGGCGCGGCGGAAAGAGGTGCGCTTCTCGATCTGCTGGGCGATGTTCTCGGCCACCAGCTGAGCGTTGGCGTCGATCTCATTGCGCTTGACCTCGACAATGGAGAGCTTCACGGTCTTGCCGGTCATCTTGGCCAGAGCGGCCTCGATGTCCTCGACCTGGCTCTTGGACTTGTCGGTGCCCACGATCATGCCGGGGCGGGCGCAGTGGACGAACACCTGGACCTTCTCGTTGCTCCGCTCGATCTCGATCTTGGGAACACCGGCGGAATAGAGGGTCTTCTTCAGGAACTCACGGATCTTCTTATCCTCGACCAGCAGGTCACCGACCTGATTGTCGCGAGCATACCAGCGAGAGTCCCAGTCTTTGATGACACCCACACGGAAACCGTGGGGATTGACTTTCTGTCCCATAAACTAAACCTCCTCGCTTATTCTTTCTCGCTCACCACGACGGTGATGTGAGAGGTACGCTTGTTGATCCGATAGCCGCGGCCCTGGGCGCGGGGCATCATGCGCTTCAGGATGGGGCCGGGAGTGGCGTAAGTCGCGGAGACATACAGCTTATCGGGATCCATGTTGAAGTTGTTCTCCGCGTTGGCGGCGGCGCTCTTCACCAGCTTGCTCAGCAGGGGAGAAGCGGCCTTGGGGGTCGCCATCAGGATGGCCTGGGCCTGGGCCACGGACTTGCCGCGGATCAGGTCGCAGACGATGCCGACCTTGCGGGGAGAGATACGAGCATAGCTCAGAGTTGCTTTAGCTTCCATTGTATTCTCTCCTCCTTACTTAGACTTGGAACCAACGTGACCGCGGAAGGTGCGGGTGGGAGCAAACTCACCCAGCTTGTGGCCGACCATGTCCTCAGTGACATAGACGGGCACGTGCTTGCGGCCATCGTGGACAGCGATGGTGTGACCCACGAAAGAGGGGAAGATAGTGGAGCTGCGGCTCCAGGTCTTCAGAACCTTCTTCTCGCCGGTCTCGTTCATTTCATCAACCCGCTTCAGCAGCTCGGGGGCGCAGAAGGGGCCTTTCTTAACAGATCTGCTCATTCAGTATGCCTCCTTATTTGCCGTTACGATGGCGGACGATGAACTTCTCGGTGCGGGCCTTGGTCTTACGAGTCTTGTAACCCAGAGCAGGCTTGCCCCAAGGAGTGACAGGACCGGTACGACCGATGGGGGCGCGGCCCTCGCCGCCGCCGTGGGGATGGTCGTTCGGGTTCATGACGGAACCGCGAACGGTGGGACGCCAGCCCATGTGGCGCTTACGACCGGCCTTACCGATGTGGATGTTGGCGTGGTCGATGTTGCCGATCTGGCCGATGCAGGCCTTGCAGTCCAGCTTGACCAGGCGGTACTCACCGCTGGGCAGACGGATCTGGGCGGAGTCACCCTCCTTGGCCATCAGCTGAGCCTGCTCGCCAGCGGCGCGGACCAGCTGGCCGCCCTTGCCGGGATGCAGCTCGATGCAGCTGATGACGGTACCCACGGGGATGTTGGCCAGAGGCAGGCAGTTGCCGGGCTTGATGTCGGCGGTGGTGGAGGACTCCACCTTGTCGCCGACCTTCAGGCCGACAGGAGCCAGGATATAGGCCTTGGAGCCGTCCTCATACTGGAGGAGAGCGATGTTGGCGGAACGGTTGGGGTCATACTCCAGACGGAGGACCTCAGCCACGCCGTCCTTCTGGCGCTTGAAGTCGATGATGCGGTACTTGCGCTTGTTGCCGCCGCCGCGATGACGGACGGTGATTCTGCCGTAGCTGTTGCGACCGGCATTCTTCTTGACGGTCTCAATCAGGCTGCGCTCGGGGAGCAGCCTTCTTGTCGATGCCCTCGAACGCGGACACCGTCATGTGGCGGCGGGACGGAGTCGTGGGCTTATAAGTGTGAATAGCCATTCTTCGTTACCCTCCTTACACCATGCCTTCGAAGAGCTCGATGGTCTTGGAGTCTTCGGTCAGCGTGACGGTGGCTTTCTTGTAGGAAGCGCGGCGGCCGGCGCGGCCGTAGCCCTGACGCTTCATCTTGCCGTCATAGTTGACGGTGTTGACCTTGGCGACCTTGACGCCGAAGATCTCCTCGACCGCCTTGGCGATCTCGATCTTGTTGGCGCTGGTGGCGACATAGAAGGTGTACTTCTTGTCGGCGGTGCCGGCCATGGAGCGCTCGGTGATGACGGGCTTCAGAATGATATCATAAGCGATCATGCGAACACCTCCTCGATGGTAGCCAGGGCAGCCTTGTCGATGACCAGAGCCTTGGCATTGATGATGTCATACACGCTCAGCACGGTGGCGGGGGTGGTGATGACACCGGGGATGTTGCGGGCGGACTTCACCACGTTGGCGTTGACGCCGGAGGTGATGACGACAGCCTTGCCAGCCACACCGGCAGTGCTCAGGAAGCCGGCGAAGGTCTTGGTCTTGGGCTCAGCCATCTCCAGGCCGTCCACCACGACGATGGCGCCGGAAGCGGCCTTGTCGCTCAGGACGCTCTTCAGAGCCAGGCGCTTGACCTTCTTGTTGACAGTGTAGCTGTAGGAACGGGGCTTCGGAGCGAACACGACGCCGCCGTGAGTCCACTGGGGGAACGGGTGCTGCCCTGACGGGCGCGGCCGGTTCCCTTCTGTCTCCACGGCTTGATGCCGCCGCCGGAAACTTCCGCGCGGGTGAGGCTGCTCTGTGTACCCTGACGGCAGTTGGCCAGGTGGTTCTTGACCACCTCATGGACGACAGCGGGGTTGGGCTCGATACCGAAGATGGACTCAGCCAGTTCGATCTCGCCGACCTTGGTGCCAGCCATGTTAACAACGTTAGCAGTAGGCATTTACGATACTCTCCTTTCCTTAGTGATTTCTGGCGGAAGCCTTCTGCGGATTGACGCGGGCAGAAGCCTTCTGCGGGTTGTTGCTGATGCCGGCGCCGTCGCCCTTCTTCTCGGGCAGGACCTTGGCAGTGCTGCGCAGGATCACCACGCCGCCGTTGGGGCCGGGGATGGCACCCTTGACCGCGATCAGGTTGATGTCGGCATCGACCTTAGCGATGACCAGGTTCTCGATGGTGACCTGATCGCCGCCCATCTGGCCGGCGCCGATCTTACCCTTGCGGATACGGCTGGGGGGTGGAAGTGGAACCCATAGAACCAGCGTGACGGTGAACAGGGCCGCCGCCGTGGGTCATGGGGGTGCGCTGGGCGCCGTAACGCTTGATAACGCCGGCGTAGCCCTTGCCCTTGCTGATGCCGGTGCAGTCAACGTGCTCGCCCTCAGCGAAGATGTCGGCCTTGATGACGTCGCCCACATTGACAGTGGAGCAGTCGTTCAGGCGGAACTCCTTCAGGACCTTCATGGGCTCCACGCCAGCCTTGGCGAGGTGGCCCAGCTCAGGCTTGTTGAGCTTGCGCTCGGCGACGGGCTGATAGCCCATCTGCACGGCCTCATAACCGTCGTTCTCGACAGTCTTCTTCTGCACCACGGTGCAGGGGCCAGCCTCAATAACGGTGACCGGGATGACCTTGCCGTCGGCGTCAAAGATCTGCGTCATGCCGATCTTCTTGCCGATAATGGCCTTTTCCATTTGGTGTTTTCCTCCTTGTAAAGGTTATTGGTCAGGAGAGTTGGCTCATTGGGCTGGCCATTGCTCTGCTGACGTGACCCCCCTGCCCTCGATCAGGCGGGCAGGAAGCGGGTACAACGGAAGTAATAATGGGGTGTGATCAGGCTTGATCTCGATCTCCACACCGGCGGGAAGCTGCAGGCTCATCAGGTCCTCGACCGTCTTGGGAGAGGGATTCTGGATGTCGACGAGACGCTTGTGAGTGCGGCGCTCGAACTGCTCACGGGAATCCTTGTACTTGTGAGTGGCACGCAGGATGGTGACGATCTCACGCTTGGTGGGCAGAGGGATGGGGCCGGAGACGGCAGCGCCGGTGCGCTTGGCGGTCTCGACGATCTTCTCTGCACTCTGGTCGATGAGCTGATGATCATAGGCCTTCAGCCGGATGCGAATGCTTTCGTTAGCCATTTGTGGGTTTTCCTCCTTATTATTTCGTACTGTTGTACATGGGCCGAATTGGCTCCTAACTGGCTGCTGGTTTTATCCGCTTAGCCGGGTGTATCACTCCGGGTCATAAGGAAAGCCGGCGCAGTGAGCCGGCCGATCCTCCAGACCGCGGCGATATACATCGCTTTGGCACAGTGGAGAAATCCTCAGCCGCCCAGATCCAGTCCGGACATACTCCGCGGAAGTTACCGGTTTTCACCGCAATCTCCCGCATCATCGCAGACTGCGCCCATACAGGCGCTAGATAATAATACATCAAAACCTACCCATACGTCAACCATTTTTTACGGAAAATATTCGCCAGTTTCCTGCAGATTCAGCGCGCCTCTTTTGGTCAAAAGATAGACAGGCGCATTTTTCTTCCGTTTTAAGGCCGCAGACCAAAGAAATTTACCGCACGCGCCTTCTTATCTTCAGTCCGGGACGCATGTTTTAAGATCCTTCGCTTTGCTCAGGACGACAGCAAATCAGTACCGCATCAAATCGAAAAGGAAGCGCACGGACACCAGCCGCGCGCTTCCTTCGCCCATACATTATATAATGTTATCTCCGCTCAAAATACGCCCTGGTCTGCTCCCCATTGCGGTGAACCATGGCGGTGAGCTCCTCCAGCGAGCCAAACTTCTGCTCGCCCCGAAGGTGCTCGTAAAATTCCACCCGGATGGGCTGGCCGTAAAGATCGCCGTCAAAGTCGAGGATCCATGGCTCGACGGTGATCTGGTCGCCGTCGTCGATGGTGGGGCGGCGGCCCACATTGGTGACGGCCATGTGGCTCTCCCCGTCCGGTGTGACCACCTTTGTGGCGTAGACGCCGTGGGCGGGCACGATGATCTCCGGCGGCAGGATTAGATTGGCCGTGGGGAAGCCGATGGTGCGCCCCAGCTGCTTGCCGTGCACCACCTCACCGGTGAACACATGGGGGTGGCCCAGAAACTCCACCGCCCGGTCCATCTCCCCCTGGGCGACCAGGGTGCGGATATAGGTGGAGGACACGGTGATGCCGTCCAGCTCCACCTTGTGAATGATGTCGCATCCGATGCCCAGCTCGGCGCACAGCTGCCGGAGCCGGGCCGGATTGCCCTCGCCCCGATAGCCGAAGTGGAAGTCGTGGCCCGCCACGACGTGGACCACGCCCAGCTCCTTCCGGAGGTATTCCGTGACAAAATCCCGCCACGGCATCCGCATCATCCGGTCAAACCGGCCGATCTGCACCTCCTGAATGCCGTAACAGCGCTCCATGAGTCCTTCCCGGTCCGCCGGGGTGCTGAGCAGCGGGATCTGGCGGCCCAGGATCTCCGAGGCCGGGTGCTTGTCGAAGGTGAACGCCGCCGCCACGGCATGTTCCGCCCTGGCGACCTCGGCCACCCGGCGCAGAAGCGCCCCGTGGCCCAGATGGACCCCGTCGAAGAAGCCCAGCGCGATCACCCGTCTTGTCTCTTGGTTCAAATCAAACATCTCCCTGATGGAAACGATGGTTTCTCTTTTATTTCTGCTCCGGCGGCGCGAAGAAGCTCTTGACGGTGGACATGACGCCGTTCTTCCGCTCTCCCAGCATCAAAAACTCGCCGCTCTCGCCGTAGACCCGAAACCGGCCATTCTCTCCTTTGGAGGAGAACTGGTTGCCGTTGCGGCACCGCCGCTCCGCCTCGCCGGAGATGCTCACCGCCGGGTAATCGCCGAAATAGGAGTCCACGCTGCGCAGCAGCGCCGGGGCGTTTTCCGCGCTCAGGATCTCATCCATCGTGACCGCCTGACCGAGGTCAAACCCGGCGGCCATGGTGCGCCGCAGGGAGAACATGGTGCCGCCGCAGCCCAGGGCCTGGCCGATGTCGTGACAGAGGGTGCGGACATAGGTGCCCTTGGAGCAGCGCACCCGCAGCAGGAACTCCCGCCCGGACTGCTGTTCCAGCACCTCCAGCCCGGAGATCGTAATGTTCCGGGGCTTGCGCTCCACGGTCTTCCCCTGCCGGGCCAGCTCATAGAGCTTCTTGCCGTTCTGCTTCAGCGCGGAGTACATGGGCGGGATCTGCTGGATCTCCCCGGTGAATCGGGGCAGAACGGCCTCCAGCTCCGCCCGGCTCACCTGCGCCGAATGCTCTTCCAGCACCGTGCCGGTCACATCCTGCGTATCCGTGACCACGCCCAGCCGCAGGGTGGCGATATATTCCTTTTCGCCCCGTTCGGCAAACTCCACCGCCCGGGTGGCCCGACCCACAAATACGGGCAGGACGCCGGTGGCCATGGGGTCCAGGGTGCCGGCGTGGCCGATCCGCCGCTCCCCCATGACCCGGCGGAGCTTGGCGCACACGTCCATGCTCGTCCAGTCCTGGGGCTTGTCTACAATGATGATCCCGTCCGGCATCTCATCCCTCCTGCTGTACGGCGCGGATGGCCGCCAGCACCCTGGCGGCCGGGCCTCCGCCTCGTCCACATCGCGCATGGTGGCGCCCGCCGCCGCCGCGTGGCCGCCGCCGCCCAGAATGCCGCAGGCCTTTGTGGCGTTCAGGCTGCCGTCGGTGCGCAGACTGACCTTCCACACCCGCTCGTCCAGCTGGCGGAGGGTGGCGGAGACATTGACGCCCTGGATCTTCTTCGCCCAGGCGGCCAGCTCCTCGCTGTCGCCCTGGCTGGCCTGAAGCTCGTCCATATCCTTCTGAGAGATGGCACCGATGGCCAGATGACCGTCATCATAGAACTCCATGCTCTCCAGCAGGCGGTTCTGGAGACGGATCGTCTTGAGGGAGACGGTCTGGAAGCAGTTCCGGTTGACCTGCTGCCAGAAATCGCCGTAGGTCATCAGCTCTGCCGCGATGCGGTGGGTCTCCGGTGTGGTGTTGTTGTAGACAAAGCAGCCGCAGTCGGTGGTGATGGCGATATAGAGCTGCTTTGCAATGGCGGCGTTCATAACACCCAGCGCCCTGCAGATGCGGTAGATGATCTCGCCGCAGGCCGCCGCCCCGGCGTCCAGACAGGTCTCCCCGCATAGAACTCATTGGAGGGGTGGTGATCGATGCAGATCTCACTCTTCCCCGATAGGCCAGCGCCGCATCCGGGAGCAAATTCTCGGTGGCGATGTCCACCGCTACGATGTGCTCGGGCACAAAAGTCCTCCGGTGCCCCAGGCCGGTCATATAGTCGGCATAGGTCTCGGTGATCCCCGGGTTGCAGAGGACATGAGCCGTCTTGCCCAGCTCCCGCAGAGCCAGCGCCAGACCTCCGGCGCAGCCCACGGTGTCGCCGTCCGGGCGGACGTGGGTGAGGATCAGGTACCGGTCCCGCGTTTTCAGCCACTGGGCGCATTCCAGTTCAGTCACTTCGCCTCGTCCTCCTCCAGAACGCGGTCGATCATGCTGACCATCCGCACGCCGCGCTCAATGGAGTCGTCCTCGATGAACTGCAGCTCCGGGGTGTAGCGCAGCGTGAGCACCCGGCCCAGCTCCCGGCGGAGATAGCCCGCGGCGGATTTCAGCCCCCTTGACCACTTCCTTCACGTCGCTGTGATCCAGCACGCTGACATAGACCCGGCAGTAGCGCAGGTCGGTGGTGGTGTCCACCCGGGTGATGGAGATCAGGCCGTGGACACGGGGATCCTTTACCGTGCGGATGAGGTTGGCCAGCTCCCGCTGAATCTCCTCGTTGATCCGATTGATTCGATTCGTTGCCATAATGTTCTCCTTATCAGAAAAAAGGCGCAGAACGCAGAATGAAATTCTGCATTCTGCGCCATATGGATTTCACAGAATTTCCCGCCCCGCAGGGCAGGAAATAAATTGCAATCTCCTTGCAGGAAACCCCTCCGGGTTCTCCCTGTCCTTGAAGCGCTGCAGGAGGCGATCTCGCCCTCGTGGATCACGATGCCGTCGCGCCCCAGGCGCAGCTGGGCATTGCGGGTGCACCTTGCCGTCCAGCACATAGCAGCCGGCCACCATGCCAACGCCGGTGATCCGGAACACGTTGCGGACCTCGGCCTGGCCCAGCTCCACTTCCTTGAACTTGGGAGCCAGCATGCCCTTCATGGCGGTCTCCATCTCATCGATGCAGTCGTAGATGACCCGGTACATCCGCATATCCACGTTGTTGCGGGCGGCGGTCTCCTTGGCGTTGTTGTCGGGGCGGACGTTGAAGCCTACCACGATGGCACCGGAGGTGGCGGCCAAGGTCACGTCGGACTCGCTGATCGCGCCCACGGCGCAGTGGATGACCCGGACCCGGACCTCCTCGTTGGACAGCTTCTCCAGAGCTAGCCTTGACGGCCTCGGCGGAGCCCTGGACGTCCGCCTTGACGATGACATTCAGATCCTTCATCTCGCCGGCTGGATCTGGCTGAACAGGTCTTCCAGCGTGACCTTTGCCCACTGCGCTGTTCACCGGCGGCCATCTTCTGCTCATGCTTGCGCTGCTCCACCAGCTCACGGGCCATGCGCTCGTCGGCCACAGCGTGGAAGTCATCGCCCGCGCCGGGCACCTCGCCCATGCCGATGATCTCCACGGGGACGGAGGGGCCGGCATCAGTGACCGCTTGGCCCTTGTGGTTGGTCATGGCGCGGACGCGGCCCACGGCAGTGCCGGCGATGATCACGTCACCCTGGTGCAGGGTGCCGTTCTGGACCAGCAGGGTGGCAACAGGACCGCGGCCCTTGTCCAGCCGGGCCTCGATGACCGCGCCGTGGGCAGAGCGGTTGGGGTTGGCCCTCAGCTCCCGCATCTCGGCGGTGAGGACTACCATGTCCAGCAGGTTGTCGATCCCCATGCCCGTCTTGGCGGAGATGGGGCAGATGATGGTCTCGCCGCCCCACTCCTCAGGCACCAGCTCGTACTCGGTGAGCTGCTGCATGATCCGGTCGGGGTTGGCGGTGGGCTTATCCATCTTATTGATGGCCACAATGATGGGGATCTCGGCGGCCTTGGCGTGGTTGATGGATTCAACGGTCTGGGGCATGATGCCGTCGTCGGCGGCCACCACCAGGATGGCTACGTCGGTGATCATGGCGCCGCGGGCACGCATAGCAGTGAAGGCCTCGTGGCCGGGGGTGTCCAGGAAGGTAACCGGGCTACCCCTGACGTCCACCTGATAGGCGCCGATGTGCTGGGTGATGCCGCCCGCCTCGCCGGAGACCACGTTGGCGTGGCGGATATAGTCCAGCAGGGAGGTCTTACCGTGGTCGACGTGGCCCATGACCACCACCACGGGGGCGCGGGGCTGAAGGTCCTCCTCCTTGTCCTCGGTGGTGTCGATCAGCTTCTCCTCGATGGTGACCACGACTTCCTTCTCCACCTTGCAGCCCAGCTCCATGGCTACCAGGGCGGCGGTGTCGTAGTCGATGATCTCGCTGAGGGAGGCCATCACGCCCATCTTCATCAGAGCCTTGACCACCTCGGCGCCGGTCTTTTTCATGCGGGAGGCCAGCTCGCCCACGCCGATCTCGTCGGGGATCATCACCTTCAGCGGAGCCTTCTTGGCAATCTCCAGCTGGAGGCGGCGCATCTTCGGTCCTGCTCCTCCTGACGGCGCTTGGCGGACTGGCGCTGCTGCTGCTGGCGGTTGCGGCTCTGCTGCTGGACTTCTGCTTGCCCGGCCCTGCTGCTGCCGCTCGGCGCGCTCGGGGGCCAGATCCTCCAGATGCTGGTCATAGCGGTCCAGATTGACGTCAGCCGCCTTGCGGGTGTCAACGACCTTCTTCTGGGGCGGGACGCGGGTGGGGCTCTTGGACGGCCTGCTCTCCGCGGCCGGGCTTGGCGGCCTGCTGGACGGCCTCTTGCCGCTCGCCGCCCGGCGGGCGTGCTGGCCTTGGGTGCGCTCTTGGCCTCGGCCTTCTTCTGGCCGCTGGGGCCTGCTTGGCCTGCTGTGCGGCCTTGGCGTCATGGCCATCCTCATAGATCTCCATCTCCACCTGGTTGTGCTGGGTCAGATACTCAAAAACAATGGAAAGCTCCTGTTCGGTCAGGGGCTGCATATGGTTCTTGGGGGGATGTCCGTACTTGGAGAGGATCTCGGTGATCTCCTTACTGCTCAGGCTCGAAGTCCTTGGCGACCTTGTGCACACGATATTTTTCACATCAATCATATAAAAAAGCCACCTCCATTAAGCGGGGATTGTGCCGGAACTTGCCGGACAGCCTGCGGCCGCCAGGGCCGGGCTTATGGGAACCGCCGGAGCGGGGCTATGCCGTTCCCATTGGCCGCCGGGGGCGGTAGGGCGGTTTTCAACAAACCGCGCGGGTTCTTTCCTGTTTTTCGCCGCTGAGCCGGCGGCCGTCCTGCTTGGGCGCGCTCATCTGCCGCGTCTGGCCGATTTCTTGCCGTGCCTGGCGGTATCTCGCCTTGCCCGGCGCACGGCTTTGAAGGACTGGCGGGCTTCTTCAGGCGCTCCGCCGCATCCCGGCAGCCCCGTCCTCTGCCGCCAGCTTCTGGGCAATGGACACGCAAAGCCCAGGTCGTCACCGCCAGCATGGCGGCCAGGATCGACCCCGACTGCGGCGCCCAGCTCCTTTTTGGGAAGGGGGAGCACCGGCAGGCTTTCCGGCCTCGCCGCTTGGAGCCGCCCGGCGGCAGGTGTTGGGGGCGGCGTCGCTGGCGATGAGAATGAGCCGGGCCTTGTGGTCCAGCACCGCCTGACTGGCGGCCCCGCCGAGGCGCCTCTGTCCCGCCTTCCGGGCCATGCCCAGAAGGGACAGCCAAGCAAATGGAGAATGGGATCTCCGCCGTCATCGGCGGGCACCTCCTTCATCTGAGCCTCCAGTCCGGCCCAGACCTCGTCTGGAATGGGTGGCCGAAGGCGCGCTCCAGCGCTTTGGAGCGGCGGGCCTTTTTCAGGCAGTCTGCGCTGGGGCACATAAGCGCCCCGGCCCGGCTTGCGGCCCTTAAAATCCAGAGAGACCTGCCCCTCGGGGGAGCGGACCACCCGGATCAGCTCCTTTTTGGGCTTCATCTCCCGGCAGCCAGGCATTGGCGCATGGGGGATTTTTTGGGCATTCTGCACCTCCTTTCGTTTATAAGGCAGATATGGTTATGCCTCCTCTGCCCGTTCGGGACTTTCCCGAGGGGAGGGGCCCCTCGCTTATTCCTCGACGGTGGTCTCCTCGTCGTCGGCGATCAGCGCGGCGTCATCCTCCTCGACCAGCAGATCGTCCTCGCTCTCGTCCTCGCCCTGCTCGGCGGCGGTGACGGACTTGATGTCGATCTTGAAGCCGGTCAGCTTGGCGGCCAGGCGGGCGTTCTGGCCCTCCTTGCCGATGGCCAGGGACAGCTGATCGTCGGGCACCACCACACGGCAGCTCTTGCCGTCGCTGGCAGCTCCTCCACGCTCATCACATCGGAGGGGGCGAGGGCGGCGGCGATGTAGGCCTCCGGATCCTCGGACCACTTGATGATGTCCATCTTCTCGCCCTTGAGCTCCTCCACAATGGTGTTCACACGCTGCCCCCGGGGGCCGACGCAGGCGCCGATGGGATCCACGTTGGGATCGGCGGACCAGACCGCCAGCTTGGTGCGGGAGCCGGCCTCGCGGGAGATGGACTTGATCTCCACAGTGCCGTCATAGATCTCCGGGACCTCCAGCTCGAACAGGCGGCGCACCAGACCGTAATGGGTGCGGGAGATGACCACCTGGTGGCCCTTGGGGCGGTGCGGCACCTCCACCACATAGACCTTGATCCGGTCGCCCTCGTGGTAGACCTCGCCCCTTGACCTGCTCCCCGGCGGAGAGATGGCCTCGGTGAACTCGCCGTTGGCCATGATGCGCACATACAGCGCGCCGTTGCGGGGGTCGATGCGTGTGACCACGCCGGTGAGCAGCTCGCTGGTCTTTTCGGTGAAGGCGTCGTACACCATGCCCTGCTCGGCCTCCCGGATGCCTTGGATGATGACCTGCCGGGCGGTCTGAGCGGCGATGCGGCCGAAGCTCTTGGTGCGGATCTCGCTGGAGACCACGTCGCCCAGGCCCACATGGGGCAGGCTGCGGCGGGCGTCCTCGAGGGAGATCTCGGGTAGGGGTTGTCGACCTCCTCCACCACGTCGCGGCGGATCACCATGCGCACGATGTTGTGCTCCTCGTCGGCGATGACGGCGATATTGTCGCCTGCGCCCTCGTGGTCGCGCTTGTACGCGGTGGCCAGCGCCTGGCTGATCTTCTCCAGCATATATTCCTTCTTGATGCCGCGCTCTTTCTCCAGCATATCCAGCGCCAGGAAGAACTCGCGGTTATCCTGCTCCTGGCTGTTCTCGCTCTTCTTTGTTCTCTTAGCCATTTCGATTGCACTCCCTTACCAACTGGCGGCCCAGCCCGGCCGCTCTTTAAAATTCAATGTGGAGCCGCACCAGTGCGATCTCCTTCTTTGTAAACTGTTCCTCCGCGCCGTTGACGTCCAGCGTCACGTCGCCGTTGTCATAGCGCTTCAGCGCGCCGGTGAACTCCTTGCGGCCGTCCCGGGGACGGTAGAGCTTCCGTCCACCTGCTCGCCCAGATAGGCGGCGAAATGCTCCGGCTTCTTGAGCGCCCGGTCCGCGCCGGCGCTGCCCACCTCCAGGTGTAGCTGCCCTCGATGGGGTCCTCCTCGTCCAGCTTGTCGCTCAGCACACGGGAGACCTCCTCACACTGGTCGATGTTCACGCCGCCGGGGGCGTCGATAAACACCCGAAGATACCAGGTTCCCGCCTCGCGCACATACTCCACGTCCCAGAGGGTGCAGCCTGCCGCCTCCACAAAGGGAGCAGCCAGCTCAGCGCACAACTGCGTCACTTTTTTCATCTCTGACCGCCTTTCCCGCCGGGCCTTGCCGGGCGAAATGTCCAAGAAAAAGAGCGGAGCCAAGGCTCCACTCTCATTTCTGCTTACTATCAAGTTAAATATAGCACGATGCCATAGGAAATGCAAGGTTTTTTGGCGGATAGATGCCACATATTTCGCCTTTCAAAACGGTTTTGTTTTGGCATTTTGCAGGAGATGCGCGCCGTAAAGCCTTCCCCTCAAGGGGAAGCCTTCGGAAGTCTGCACTGCGCAAAACAAATACTCCGCTCCCCGTCTCCGTTACTCCGCGACCCCCGTCATGGTCTCCACCGGTCTGAGGAAGAAGAGATGGAATGTGCCGGTGGCCTGGAGCTCGCCGTCTTCGCCGAAGCACTTCGCCTCGTAGACGGCCACACTCTTTCCGATGTGGACGGCCTCCAGCTTACAGCGCACCGTCTCCCCCGCCCTGGCGGATTTCAGATAGCTGACATTGGCATCCAGCGTCACGCCGCCCCGGCCGGTGGCAGCGGTGGCCATGCCCGCCAGCTGATCCATCAGCGTATAGTACACGCCGCCGTGGACGATGTTGAAGGGATTGCAGTGTTCCTTTTCCGCCACGATATGCCCCTCGGCGGAGCGGCTGTCCAGATGGTCATACACGATCTTCAGCTGATTGGAAAACCAGCCGGGCTGACTGGCCCCCTCCATAATCCGGCGGCAAAGTGCCTGCTGTTCCTGTTCTGTCATAGTAATTCCTCCTGAATGCCTGATACAATATAAATAATAAAGTAGATTGTACCAAATCCACACGCCAAATGCAACGCCGGCGCATAGAATGCAGAAAAGCCGCCTTTCTTACCAAAGGCGGCACGGGAGGGTGATCGTTATGTTGGATCTCAAACCGACCGACCCGGAGTTTGTCCGGGTCTGGAACCGGGTCAGCAAGCCGAGAACTGATGCGGAGACCGCCGAGACCCCCGCTTCTACCGGGTGGGCGGAATTTCTGGAGGGGCGGCTGGAGGCGGAGCGCCAGCGCGTCCGGGATTATCGCGCCCTCGCCTTTCCGATCCCGCTGAGGGAGAGTCAGAGCCGGGCATGCGCACTGGGAGCGGCCCGATTCTTCCAGACCGGCGCGGCAGATCTCACTCACGCTCCGAAGGGCGAGGCGAACCGCTATCAGACGAGAGCGGAGGCCATACGGACGCTCTATCAGAACGAGCACGCCGCCGAGGCGGACTACCGCCGGGCCGCCGAGATCTGCACCGACGCCACGCTGGCGGGGGTGTTTCTCCGCTGCGCCCAGTCCTGCCAGAACGGACGGCTGGCGCTCTGGCGCATCATTGAAAATCTTTCAGCGCATCTGACGGCGCAGGGCATTCGGTCAGGGTCTTTTTCTCTTTTCGTCCAGACAGCCGACCACGACGATCCCGCCGGACACCAGAAGCAGCGCAAGAATGGCCATATGTGCCACATCCTCTCATAGCTCTCTCAACTATGCTCCAGGTTGAAGTGCTGGAACACCATGCCCATCTGCCGGCGCATAGCGTCGATGTTCACCTTCGGGTCGGTGATCTCCGTGCCGTCGAAGACGATGGTGCCCGCGCTCGGCTGCTCGAGCAGGTTCAGGCAGCGCAGAAACGTCGACTTGCCGGAGCCGGAGGGCCGATGACGACCACATTTTCGCCGGGGCTGACGTGCTCGGAAATGTCGTCGAGCACGAGGTGGTCACCAAACGATTTGGACAGATGTTTAACGTCGATCACTTTGCCGCAGCCTCCTCTCCAGAATACCCAGCAGCCAGGTGAAGATGATGACCATGACAGAGATACACCACAGACACGCCCAGCAGCGGGAACATATAGTCGTAGGTCTTGGCGGAAATGGCCTTGGCCGCGTAGGCAGCTCCTTGCCGGCAATGACCGAGATCAGGGAGGTGTCCTTCAGCAGGGTGATGAACTCGTTGCCCAGGGCGGGCAGGATGTTCTTGATGGCCTGCGGGATGATGACGTTCACCATGGTGGTCATATAGTTCAGACCGAGGCTGCGCCCGGCCTCCATCTGGCCCTTGTCAATGCTCATCAGGCCGGAACGGATGATCTCGGACACATAGGCGCCGGAGTTGATGCCCAGACCCAGCGCGCCGACCAGCGTGAAGTTGCGGCTGGACTTAAAGACGACGAAGCCGAGGATCATCAGCTGCACAATGGCGGGGGTGCCGCGGATCACGGTGATATAGATCCGGGTGATGGCGTTGCAGATCTTTCAGCAGCACGCTGCCGGCGCTGTGCTGACCCGGGCGGCGCTGGTCGTGAGCCACCCGGAGCAGGGCGGTGATCACGCCGAGGACGACGCCCAGCAGCAGCGCCAGCACCGTGACCTCCAGCGTCCGGCCCAGACCGGAGACATACAGCTCCCACCGCCCGTTGGCGATGAAGCTCTTATAAAAGTTCTGCGCAAAGGCGGAGTCGGCAAACCCGGTCGCCGCGATCATACCTGACACAGTTCACTCACCTCATTCAGTCGTTTTAGAATGGGACAAAAGGGGCGGCCCATTGACCGTCCCTTATGTTTCGCAGAAGTTCAGTATCCGCATCCGCAGATGCCGAGCAAAATGCCGTCCCTCGTTCAAAAGGCCATCGGCCTTTGAACGGCTCTTCAGTTCGCGTTGATGTACTTGGCGACGATCTGATCCAGAGTGCCGTCGGCCTTCAGCTCGGCCAGCACCACATTGACTTCCTTCGTCAGCGCCTCGTTGTCCTTGTTCATGGCGGCGCAGTAGTCCTCGGTGGTGTAGGCGGTGTCCAGAACCTTCAGGCCGTCATTCTCGGCAGCAAAGGTCTCGGCGGGCATCTTGTCGATGACGACCGCGTCCACCTGGCCGTTCATCAGAGCCTGAACAGCGGCGGCGCCGCTGTCATAGGCGGCCACATGATCCTCACCGAAATCGTCGGTGCAGTAGAGATAGCCGGTGGTGCCGCGCTGGGTGCCGATCATCCCGGCATTGGCCAGATCATCGGGAGAGGCGATGGCGGAGTCCTCCTTGACAATGATGGCCTGCACGCCCTGAGCGTAGGAATCGGAGAAGGTCATCAGCTGGGCGCGCTCGTCGGTGTAGGTCAGGCCGGCCAGCACGAAATCGCACTTGCCCTGCTGAACAGCGGTCAGAGCGGCGTCGAAGTCCATGTCGTCGACCTGCAGCTCCAGACCCAGCTTCTCAGCGATGGCGGCGGCGATCTCAATGTCGATGCCCTCGAAGCCGGTGCCGTTCACGCCGTCGCCGTCGGCGACCATCTCATAGGGGGGAACTGGGCGTTGGTGGCCATGATCAGCTTGCCGGACTCGATGGTCTTGACCTCGGCGGCATCGCCGTCGGCCTTGTCGGCGCTCTTGTCGCCGGAGGCGGCGGCGGAAGCGGCGGGGGCGCTGGAAGCGGAACCCTTGCTGGCATCAGCGGAACCATTGCTGCCGCAGGCGGCCAGCAGCACGACGCACATGCTGGCGGCGAGAAGCAGAGAAAGCAGTTTCTTCATTTTTATCGCTCCAATAAATTCAAGATTTTCGGATGGTGTTTCCGATGGTTTGGATTATACGCTCTATGCAGCAGGAGTGCAAGCCTTTTCCTGCATTTTTACCCGCCCGGCCCGGATTTTCGTGGATTATTCCCAGCCCGTTTTGCATTGTGCGGCAGTTTTTAGAGCAGATTTGCACCGAGCAAACGGGATTTGTTCTCCGTCGCCGGATTTATATTCATTATTTATAGTAAATATTCATTTTGGCGCGTATACTTTCCAAAGCCTTCCGGCCCTTTTGTCTGCTCCGCAGACAGCTTGCAGGTTTGACGTAGGGCGGGTGCTTGCCCCCACCGTACACTAGACCCGAAAGCCTTCCGTTCCACACCTCAGTCCTCTGTCATTCTGAGCACTCTCCCCTGTCATCCTGAGCGCAGCGAAGGATCCTTAAACACCCGCTTCTACAACTGCCATGTGGATAGTCGGACATCAATGCCGTAAGATTCCTCAGTCGCTGACGCTCCTAATCGGAAAAAGGCCCAAAATCCAAAAGCCCCCGCCGCCGTCTTAACGACGGCAGCGGGGGCTCCAAACAATCGGACAAACTTACTTCTTCTCGCAGATCTGGTCGGCGGTGCAGAGGATGGAGTGGGGAATGTGCTTCCAGGTGACATTCTTGCGCAGCGCAACGACCGCCATGGGGATGTAAGTAAAGATGAACACGGGGAACATCAGCAGATAGAGGATCTGGCGGGGCTTGGAGCAGTGGATCTGCTTCTGCTCCGCGATCAGCGTGACGATACCGAACGCCAGCAGGCTGAAGTAGACGCTGAGCAGGCAGCCGCCCAGACCGGAGGCCGCGCACTCGGCCACGGCCAGCGTGCCGGAGGCCAGACCGGCCAGCAGGCACCCGCCGTTGAACAGCAGGGAGGCCAGCGTCAGCAGGGTGGCGGGGGCGATGACCATCAGCATATCGTAGCACTGGAAGCTGTGGCGCAGAACGATGCCCTTGACCAGATCCTTGCCGTAGCGGGCAAAGACCTGATAAAGCCCTTCGTCCAGCGCAGGCGCTGGTTCCAGGAGGCCTTGAAGGTGACCGGCTGCTCGTCATAGAGCACCGCGTCCTTGCAGTAACCGATCTTGTCGCCGCGGATGATGTGGGCGGTGGAGAACTGGATGTCCTCGGTGAGCAGGTTGAACTTCCAGCCGTTGTCCTCCCGGAACACCTTGGTGGCCACAAGGAAGCCGGTGCCGGAGATGGCGCAGCTGGTGCCCAGCTTCATGCGGGCGCCGTTCAGGAAGCGGCTCTCCCGCAGGAACCACAGGGCATAGCCGGCGGTGATCCAGTTGGTGCCGTAGTTCTTGGAGTTACGATAGCTGGTGAGGATATCGTAGCCCTGAGAGAACGTCTTGTTCATGGCGGTGAAGTAACCGGTGTCCAGCACGTTGTCCGCGTCAAAGACGAGGAACGCGTCGTAGTATTCCAGACCCACCTGATGGTCGATATGCTTGAGGGCGTAGTCCAGCGCATAACCCTTGCCCACCTGCCGGTTATTGAAGCGGGCGATGACCTTTGCGCCGCACTCAATGGCGCGGGCGGCGGTGGAGTCCGTGCAGTTGTCGGCAATGACATAGATGTCGATCAGCTCTGTCGGATAATCCTGCCGGTGAATGCTGTCGATCAATCCGGAGATGACCATCTCCTCATTGCGGGGGGATCAGCACCGCGAAGCGGTGGGCTGGGCGGGCAGCGTCTCGGGGCGATCCTTCTTGACCAGGCCCACGATCAGATACACCATCTGATAGGCGTAGCAGCAGCTGAACACGATCAGCAGTGCAAAGTTGACGTTTTGGATGATTTCGTTCATCTCTGTGACCTCCTCCTTTGGATGTCAGCGCAAGGCAAGCGCGGCTTTTAAGCTTTTTTATTAATTTTATTTTATTCTCGGCACGGGTGATTATAGTGAAGTGCGCCGGGAAAGTCAGCAGTATTCAGACATTCTTAAAGAAAGATTAAGCGATGGCGGGCGCAAAACCTTTTCCTTTGTGTCGAAACGCCAAATTTAATTCTGTAATTTCAATATTTTTGTGCGTTTTGTTCGACTCATCCTCCCTCTATCCTAGCGGAGAAACATAGCACCTCAACCTGAAAATAACCTGAAAGAAACTTTAATTTTTGACCGGGCGGCCGACGGGGCAGGAAAACTGGGCATTATGCGTAAATTTCCGCGTCTCCCTCCCCCGTTCTTCTCCACCGCAGCGCGCTTCTTTGCTTGCAATCGTTTTTTTCATACATTATAATAAATATATCTACGCTTTTTTTACAGAGAGAGGAAGAACCATACATCATGAGCAAGCCAAGCAAAGGGGCTTCCTGGCTGAGCGCATTCCGGGTGGCGTTTCCCCGCACGCTGCCGGTACTGGCCGGTTATCTGGCTCTGGGCGCGGCCTTTGACTGATGCTGAGCAGCATCGGGCTGAGTCCGCTGTGGGCCCTATTCATGAGCCTCGTCATCTACGCCGGCTCCGGCCAGTTTCTGGCCGTCACGCTGATCGCCAGCCAGACCAGTCTGCCCCAGGTCGCTCTGCTCACCTTCCTGCTGAACTTCCGCCATTTCTTCTACGGTCTGAGCATGATCTCCCGCTATAAGGACGCGGGGGCGCGCAGGGGCTACCTGATCTTTGCCATGACGGACGAGACCTACGCCCTGCTGGCCGGCGGCGTCCCCCCGCCCGGGTGGACGCCACGGACTACTACTTCGCCGTCTCCCTGCTGGATCACCTCTACTGGATCGGCGGCAGCTTGATCGGCGCAGCCGCAGGCAACCTCATCACCTTCGACACCACTGGCGTGGACTTCGCCATGACCGCTCTGTTCGTGGTGCTGGCCGTGGAGCAGTGGAAGAGCAATTCCCGGCACGCCCCGGCTCTGTTCGGCCTGTGCTTCGGCATTGCCAGCCTGCTGATCTTCGGCGCAGACCTGTTCCTCATTCCGGCGCTGGTCGCCATTGCCGCAGCGCTGCTGCTGGCCCGGCGCAGGCTGGAGGGCAGCGCGGGCGCGTCTGAGGGCGCAAAGAAGGAACGGGAGGTCACGCCGCCATGAACATCGACGCATTTTACACCGCACTCATCATTCTGGTGGCCGCCGCCGTCACCTTCGGCACCCGTCTGCTGGCCTTCGTCATCTTCGGCGGGCGCAAGGGCGGCGAACCGCCCAAATGGGTCACCTATCTGGGGCAGGTGCTCCCCCCGGCCGTCATCGCCCTGCTCATCGTCTACTGCCTGCGCAGCATCGACCTGTTTTCCGGCACCCACGGTCTGCCCGAGCTGCTCTGCGTCGCCGTGTGCGCACTGCTCCATCTATGGAAACGCAATGAGCTGCTGAGTATCTTCGGGTCAACGATTCTTTATTGAGAAGTGTCAATTCCGAGGTGCACGCCCTCGGCATTGACGTGATTTCATTTTATTTTGCGCTCTGCGGAGCGCAAAATTCTGTGAAACCCGCTCACTCGGAAATCTTCAGCGCAAAGGACAGTTTTTGAACTATGAACCTATCTTCCATCTTCTCCGCCATGATCCAGCTGTTTCTCATTCTGATCGTGGGCTGGGTCGGGCATAAGACCAAAGTGTTCCCCGCCGAGACGCAGACGGCGCTGACCAAGCTGGTGGTATATATCACCACGCCCTGCACCATTTTATACAGTGTACTCAACAACTCCAGCCCAAGCACGCCGTTTCCGACTGGATGGAAATCGAAAAGCAGCGTGGGATCTCGGTTACCAGCTCGGTCCTGCAGTTCGACTACGAAGGCCATCACATCAACATCCTCGATACGCCGGGCCATCAGGACTTCAGTGAAGACACGTACCGGACGCTCATGGCCGCCGACAGCGCCGTCATGCTCATCGACGTCGCCAAAGGCGTCGAAG
>VOFH01000179.1_pt1 | contig 108592 bp, 149 predicted proteins | sample 5384091 | NCBI WGS metagenome assembly VOFH01 (sample SAMN12384727, study PRJNA508395) | human gut metagenome | isolation source: healthy gut G | host: Homo sapiens
AACGGCCAGCCAGGCGCTCAGGCTGATGACCACAGCTAGGCAGGCCGCAACGACTCTCTGGAGATATCTGCGCATATGACGCCTTCGCTCCGTCTGGGCAATGAGCCGTTTCATATCACGCTCGAATTCGGGAGGAAATTCATGGTGGCATTCTTCGGGGACCGGCAGGGACGCTTTCATGGATACCGCGACTTGCTTTGCCGCCTGAGTCAACATCTCATCTGTCAGTTGGTCTCTCATACTGGAATACCTCCTTCCTCTAAGTTCTTTCTAAGAGCCTCCTTTGCACGCCAAAGTAATCTGCGAACGGAGTCCTGCTTCATGTCCAGCATGTCGGCCAACTCGCTGGTCTTGTACCCATAGGCATAGTGAAGCAGGATGACTTCCCGGTAGCGGGGATTCAATTTTGCTATGGCATCTGCAAGACCTCCCTCTCCCGGCGGTGGGATTTCTATGCCAGGTTCAGACTCTTCAAAATCCGTGCTGACAATGTGCTTATTCGCTCTTAGACTGTCAATAGATTTCCTCTCAATAATAGTAACGATGTAACCATAGGTTTTCGGACAGTCGACCTCTGTAATTTTTTTAATATTTTTCGCAAGAGACACGAAAGCCTGGTGGACGGCATCTTCTGCGTCCTCCCGGTTCTGAAACAGTGATTTATCGGCTTCACTCTCAATCATGGAGAGATAGATGAGCATATGAGACCACCCCCCGTGTGCTGTGCATTATAACACATTTGTCTGGATAGAGGAAATTTGATTTTTGGGGCCATCTGGCGAACACCGAGAGAGGCAGAAAAAGAGCGGGGAGAAAACCGCCTGCTGGCGGCCCCCTCCTCGCACTGTCAGCTTATTGACTGCGAAAATCAGCCCTTGGGTCCCCTATATTCCGCTCGACACCCGTCGCCCAAGTAAATTTCGTAGTCCACATAGTCTCCGTAGGTGTCTTTCAGCAGGTTTTCGATATCCGTCAGGCTCCCGAGAAGGTGCCTGCGTTCATCGGAGGACAACTTGTCTACCCGATAGTCATAGGCGTAGATGTCGAGGTAGAAGTCATTGAGGTCGCTGCGGAGGAAATCCTCTGCAGTCACATCGTTCGCGGTGAACCATGGTGCATCCAGCAGTTCGTCATACAGTTCCGGGTCCGGCCTACCGCCCCGGTAGGAGATGTCCACAACAACGCAGTCTGCTTCAACGCCTGGCAATAGAGCCTGGAGGATTTTTTTATGGACCTGCTCCCCTGCCATGGAGAAGGATATGTCCATCAATTCCTGGCCAAGGGACTGCTTTGCAGAGTAGCGGTCAGGGCTTAGGAGCCAGTATTTATCGTGATTTATCTTCATTGTATGGTCTGAGATGGTCCAGACTTCCGTATCGCCGTTCCGGTTCGTGAAGGAGATATCCCACTCATGGAATTTGCCAGGAATCTCTTCAGATGACCATGCGGCATCCCGAATGGTGATGTTCTTATCGTACATCAGGCTTTCTTTGGTATCCTCAGAGATGTCCCAGTTGTCCTTTCCAAAGAAATCGTCCAGTTGCCCCTGGAACCGCAGCGGCCAGGTCCGCAGGTAGTACCACCCGGCAATGACTGCACCAATGAGTAGAACCGGGACGAGGACGATGAGTATTGAGTGCTTTTTCTTCTCCATATGCCCCTCCCCTATTTGTCTGGCGTGGATGGATGTGCCTTCCGCAACACCTCCAGTTCTTCCAGCATAGCTGTGATACCCTCGTCACCGCCGTACATGTCAAACTGCGCTCGGGCGTCGTCCCGCTCCTGGCGGAGCAGTTCGATGCGCTCCTTCATCGCGGCCATTTCCGGCAAATTTCTGCCAAGAATCAGCGCCTGGATAGAACCCGACAGAGACTCCAGGTTACTCGTTATTGAAGCAGCGCACTGTGGGCACAAGGTGACAGAGCTGCGGCGGGATGCCCCAGGATTACCAGACAGATACTGTCTGCTGCTCACCGATACATCCAAGATGACCGCATATGCCGGAAAGATATTCTTCGAACACTTTTCACATTTCACGCACTATCCCCTCTTTTCAGCGCAGACCTCCTCATGCGGACAAGTGCAGCGTGGGCTTCCTGCACAGACTTGTATCCGTATCCATTGGCATCGTCTATAATTTTAAAATCTTCGAGGTCAAACACGACATAGCGCGTGTCGTGTGGCCTGGATAGGTTTGCATGTTGTGTGACTACATAGCGCTCATCCGGCATCTCTACTACATACCCCTAAATCAAAACCGAACATCCGTTTTACGAAGTATCAAATGCTGTCTGCAAAATCTTTACCCGGGCCGCTCTCCCACTGCTCCCCATAGGTCTGAGCGACGACCTTGTACAGATTCTCGTACTGGCCACGCAGTATATCGCACTGCTTCCGGTAATACTCGGACAAGTGCCGTTCCTCCGCCAGCTCTCTATTGTACAGCTCTATGAGAGTCGGGCTGCCGCTGTGTACCTGCTTGCCTACATCCCGGGATAGGGAGCGGATGAGGCTGTCCTTGAGCACATCAACAGATACGGTCAGTTCCCGGCGTTGCGCCCGCTTCACACAGACACATGGGGCCTGCTCATACGCAGTGCCATCACGGAACCTGGCTTCGCAGAACACGCCGATGTCCTTTGGAATCTCTGCCTTGACCTGTTCATAGAGAGCCCGGGGCATGACAAAGTAGTTGTAGTGGCCGCAGAAGGTCTGTGCGGCGGAGCTGTGGAAGTCGCTCTTGCTGATTTTGATTTCGTAGCACCGGAAAATGCCCTTGGTGTCCATGGTCATGAAGTCCACCCGCTCGCGGCCATATTGTCCGATAGTGACCTCATAGCAGCCGAATACTCCCTGCTTGACTGTGGCCAGCCATATCTCCCGCTCCAGCTTGAGCGTCAGGTCCGTCTTCATAGGCCATCACACAACTCAAAGCGGATGACCCACACCCACGGGTCCGCATCCCAGCCGCAGGTATCCATCAGCATCTCCGGTACATTCCGGTTCCAGGCTGCGGCAAAGTCGTCCCGGTAGCGGCTATGTAGGGCCAGGCACCGTTCGCCACCATAGCTGACAAAGTGCGGCCCTCTGACTGCCCCTTCATCGTAAGCGCCGATGGCGTTGATTTTCTGCAGCCGCTCCGGCGTCACCTCGGTCACACGGAGCAGATACCGTGCGATTTTCCGGGGCATCATGAGCGGTGAACGCCACGCTCCTTCCTTGCTGGGTAATCCGATGACTTCATCATAGGACAGAATGGCCCCATCCTTGTACTCGATTTTGCACCACCCGGCGGAAGACGCCTCTACCGGCCGCCAGGCTTCCTTGACCCAGAGGATATCCCCAGGCTGTACTGGCTGGACCACACCAACGGATTTTGTCTTGTCTTTAGACTGCCAGACCCAGTGCAGGTTATCGATGCGGAATGGAGATGTGTCTGTGGGCGCATTGTTCCAGTCCGCCGCCTTTACAACCTGCCGGGTCGTGACCTTGATTTTTGCAGGGATGGCCGGAATCATATCTTCCTGAATGATGATTGGCTTTTCCATTAGGCATCCCCCTTCTGCGGTTCGAACTGGTATGCTGTCCAGGTGTGGCCGTAATCCCTGCAATCGAAGGAGAAAGAATGATTGGGGTAGCCACAGCAGAATGCCCGCCCTCTCGTGAAATCCGGCTCTTTCTGATAGTACGCGGACGGCCAATCACCACACTGGTCAATGCGCTCAATCCACACCCATTTTCCATCGGGCAGGTGTCGAAGGTCGCTTATGCTGAGTTTTGAATTGTGATAGCCTTTGAGCGCAGGCATACTGCGAATCTCGGCGATAGCACCTTTCAGGACTTCCTGGCCATCAAGGTCCAGACGGAGCCCATATTTATCTATCAGCTTCTTCCTGAGCGCATATGCATCAATCGGATATGTTGCCATCTCCACCCTCCGTCAATTTTGCGCCGCAATGAATGCAGCGGTTCTCTCTATTTGCACATTCTGGACAGAGGACATCCGGCGGTGTGTTGGCGCAAACCAGAGATGCGCCGCATCGCTTACAGATGCCCTTTGAAAAGGCCGGGAGCACGATTCGCCTCCGGCACTTTGAACAGAGGAGCTCATGCATTGCCCGATGCACCACCTTTCGCGGGATAGACCTCGTACTGGTAGGCAAGCCATGTGACCCCATAGGTCTGGTAACTCACACTGCACTTGTTAGACCCGCCAGCCTGGCCAAAGCAATCCGGGTGGATGACCCGCAGGATGCACCACTCGCAGTGGCCTGTCTTGAGGTCCACATACCAAATCGGCTTACCGTCCATCCGTTGGAGCCTGGACAGCAGCAGCGGCTGATGAGTCGAAGTCTGTTTTGGATGTGCAGGGCAGTTGGTACATGGAGGCGGTTCCAGGTGCTCTCCATGATATCCGCATGACGCACATGGCGAGATAGGCACTGTAACTGGAATTGTGGGTTCGTAAGCGATGGCGGATTGCACCCAGTCTTTGTACATAACAGGCTCCGGCCATTCACTGATGACTTTGTGAAGTGAGTTAGCATTGATTAGCCTAACATCCATGGTTCGTATCACTCCTTTGCGCGCTCTTTCTGCATGGAAGCGCTTTGCTTCGTCGGTAGTAGTATGTTTGAAATCCTGACTTGCAGGTATAGCTATTTGGATTGTACTGCGGACAAGTTTTGCATTGCTCGAATACTTTCCTGCTTGCTATTCTGGTCGCTCCCATACATTTTCCCTCCACCGGAAAGCAGTACAAATCCATAGAAAATCTATAATAATATTATACCATATAACGCTAAAATAATCAATATTAGGCGAGAATTTTGATAAAAAGAACCCAGTGTACATGGAATCGTGTACACTGGGCTTGTAAAATCATCGCTTGTCGGCGCGAGTTTTTTCATATTCCGCTCGCTTCTTGGAATTCCGCACCTTGGCGTCTTCAATCTGCTGATAGACCTTCTTCACCGTCGCATCGTCGAGCCGGTTGGCTTCGCCGCTATCCAGGTTGTTGAGGTAGGTCTCCATATCGCGGAGACATACGATAGGGATTTCGCTTTTTCTCTGCGTGGAGCAGCTCCACGTTTTTGTTCGCTAGGCAGATGACTGCATGGACAGGAACATCAGGGCCCACGATGTGCTTTATCACCGCATCATGCCGGTTGACCTGGAACGCCGGGCTGTTGAAGGGAACAGACTGGCCATTGTTCCCTTTATCCCGCCGCCAGTAGGTTGTGGTCTGCACATCAATGCTGCCGATGTAATCCTTCGTCTCAATGTGGATGACACCTGCCGGGCCAACCAGAAGATGGTCGATTTCCTGAGGTTCCCGCATGAAGTCCCATGCAGCGAGTCGGATACAACTTGCGCTGTACTGACTGAAGCAGTCACTGGCTACCATGATGTAGCCAGGATGAGAACTGAGCCACCATTTCAGCATGTAGTTGACATTGGCCTCTCCCTCTACCCCGAGCGGATTCTGCTGGGCTGCGATGGCTTCGCGGTCTTCTTCCTCACTGCGCAGCTTACGAACAGTGAAATTCATGGAGTCAAATTTCCGTGCATACTGTGCGGCTTCATTATCGGGCACGACACCTGACAGCAGCATCTTTATCCTTCGCCCTGTAATGCCCTCTGTACGGCCATAAGTATAGTCAGCAATAATATCGCAGACCTCATCTGGGAAATCAAGATTCCATCCGATGTTCAGCCACTCCCAGACCTTTTTCCGGCCAGGCCCCTTATCGCGCTCATACTCTGCAATATGCGCAGCCCGTGCCGATTCACTGGCCTCACGTGCTTTTGCAGTTCCTCATCGGCTCTTTTCTCTTCCTCTGCCTTCCGCGCTTCTTCGGCCGCTTTCTTAGCCTGGTTTTCCTGCCACCGTTTTGTGGATTCCTCTTGCTCTTGACGGTACTGTTTATATCCTTCTGCAAAAGTCACTCCTGGGATGTAATCGCTCCCGTCCGGGTAGTGATTCTTGCCTTCAACATCCCGGAAAATCGCCCGTCCAACCATGAAGAAATAATACTGGCTCACGGTCAGAATCAAGAAAAACAAAGCTGCCCCAATGAAGCCGACACTACCGATGCCGGTATGATTAAAAATAGGCGAACACAGAATTGCGGCTACTGCAATGACCCCACATTCGAAGGCAATGTGAGTCACAAGGTTCCCACCGAGGGTGAATTGAATGAACTTGTCTTGGTCCGCGACATCGGCGTATAGTTTATCGTCGCGGACCTGTTCCCAACTTTTAATCAATTCACTGTTCATCCCCGCAGCGAGCGCCCATGTGCCAACAACCAGTAGTGGAAATATGAATTCCGAATTGATAAGCGTTCCAATTACTGCAAGAATCCCACACGGAAGCCATAGTTTGATATACTGCGGTTTCACATCGCGCCGGACATCTCTTTTCGAATCAAAGATTGACACATTATCATTCTCCCCTCTTGGAAGTATAGATTTCCTTCATCTCTGCCTGGATTGCATTACGCAGGAGGCGGTCGCTCCTCTTGAGACACATCTGGTTCAATGAGCCGGTTGTCATGAAGTTGATGTGCTTTTGCAGTGCGTCCTCCAAGTCATTGTAGAGGCCGCCCACCGCAAAGAATTCAGACAGGTCTGCGCCTGTTAAATCCACCAGCAAATCAATGTCGCTATTATCCTGAGCTTCGCCGCGAGCATAGGAGCCGAAGATGTACACAGTTTTGAGATGATATTTCTCTGCGACTGGCTGCACTAGGCGGCTAATCTCTTCCAATGTGTAAACCACGAGCGACCTCTCCTCATTTAGTTTCTATGCTATATTTTTATCATGCCGCCCGCTCATAGTCAAGACGAGAAGAGAGCGCACACATAACTGGGCAGGTTCCCATTCATGCAATGCGCTCTCTATTATCAGCTATTCGTATGTTCCAATACGCGGACTTGGTTTTGCTCAAGCCCCCACATGTTTGCAACGATACCTAGTTGTGCTGCACACAAGGCACGATAGGTTTTGGAGTTCTTCATGATGCGGGTCAGCTCGCCGTCGAGAGGATAGGTATAGCATACGCTCACCTCAAGCTCGTCCTGCGCAAACGCATTGAAGATGGCCTCTGTCTCCAGCTTCGCCATCGGGAATTTATCCTTGATGGCGTCAATGATGGCACCTTTGTCTCCATACAGGACCATCCATGCGACTGTCATGTTGGATGGGCTATCTCTGTCACGGATATGTACCTCCAGCACGTCGGCGTTCTCGTTATCCGCTCCGTCTTCTATGATGAGCTGTGTTCTCGTCAGAATGTGGTTTTCCAGGTCCATGACGAATTCCGCGCTCCGTGTAATTCCGTTGAGTGTAATGTCGTACATGCGGAAGCCTCCTCTCTCAGTTTAATCATATTGTACCATATAATAATAAATAGTGCAATATTTTCATTTGCGTCGAGCTTCGCTACAATGGAATTTTAACCTTCTTACAAGTCACTCGACTAACATGAAACATGCTCTCGGCATGATGCGTTGATAATATGGGAGATGGCGCTTCCGACATAACACTCCGTATTGAAGGTCAGGAATATGCGAGGCCAGCGTCTCTATGGCATTTATCTGGACTAAATCCATGATTGTCCCATCGGCTATCAGGGTTCCCTCCTGATTCTGCAGTGGGAAAAGCTCTGTGCTCAACTTATCATTTCTCTGATAGACCCCGCTTCTTCTTGCCGCTTCCAAGAGCTGCTTCCTCATTTTGTCTAAATCCTTCGTCATGATTGTGCGCAGGTCATCCATCCCACCCTTGTCCAGTGGGATGACGTAGAATTTATTGAACGACCTCCCAAGGACCTCGTTATCACCACGCCGGTGTTGCCTGTCAAAGAAAATGTCTCCCAGCATTTTTTCGTTCTGAACAAGTACCGCTCCATGTTGCCGGTCATACCGGATAGGGCCAAATTTTGAGAACAGCTTCGCAAAGGCCGTATGGGTTGCAACCTCTTTCCGTACGATTCGTTCTCTCCAGTCCATCCCCATCGCATTGGGCACATACAGCAACAGGGAGTTGGAACAGCTTTCTAAAAGACCTGAGTACCGGCAAATCATCAAGTCCCGTGATGCCAGTGTACTGTTTGCGGACTTGATGTTCGCATTCAGAATAGATTTAATCTCTCTCGATGAATGGAATATAATATCTGCTTTCTCATTTGGATATCTGTTCTTAGCCTCTGCTTCTCTCATGGCGTTGTACACTATCGTCGAAAAGGAGCATCTGGGGTTCCCGGTCATCTACTTCATCGGTGGTGTCGTCTTCAAGTAAGACCTCGCTTTGTTCATCCGGCTCGCCGTCTTCGCCCAGAAAGAAGTCGTCAATGGAGGCATCCATAAAGGATTCGTCCATCCACCAGGTGCCCGTGTTGTCAGAATTCATGGCCCCGGTTACAGACTCTGCCCGTTCCAAGGTATCATGTTCAACGAGTGCGTCCTTGTCTACTGTGAGATACATTGGTTTTACGGACGCGCCGATTGAGTTTGCAGCTTGTGCCGCTATTGACATCCTGGTAAATCGCTCAACTTGTGCCATCGCACATCGGACTCCCCGGATGCGGACCTTTGCTAAATCGTTAGGCAAATATTTCAGCCACTCCACATGCCGAGCACATTGAGTTGCCAGATAATGAATGCCAGTTCGTGTAATAGTGAGATAGGTCAGCTTATGTTTTCTCTCCCCTTATCTTTCCTGTACCGAATAGAGGATGTGCTGATTGTTTTTTCACTCAGTCCACGTTGAATGGCGTAGTAGATTGTGATGTCAGAAAAGTTCAGTAGCATCAGAGATTTTCTTGTAGCATAATTGAAACACAGAAGAGTGAATAAGATGGTGTCATAACAGGACATCCGCGACTTCAAGAAATAGCACCTCTCTTCATAATCTTTTCATAGCTCATTTTTTATCATAATGTGCCATGAAAGATTCAGTTGAATAGTCCTTGTTTAGTGTCAGTTGCGGCGAAGAAGCTCCAGCCCGCCGTTTTTGGGGCGTACAGCCAGGCCGGAACCCGTTGTGCCACAACAGAATAGGCAACCAGAAAACCTATAAAAACTGGTGCGAGAATAATTGACGTTTTTTAATATGTTTTCCTGCCTCGAAATTTTCCTAAAATATGGGAAATATTAGGGACCTGAAATCTCCGATTGGACACGCAAATATAAGTTCCTGGAGGGACTGAATCATCGCAAAATCCGGCATAGAAAAAGCTGGTCTTTTCAAACGAATCATCACACATGGTATGCAGACAGATGATGTCCGTCACGCTTTTCGTGTCTATATTTTCTGCATCAGGAATTGTCTTCGATGAGACAGAAAAACTGAAAAGTACGCTATATTCTGCTGTTCAAAATGAGGGACTTGCGCTTCGATTTTGTTAAGGCTTTCGTCCAGGGAACGGTTAAAAAGTAGTAGTACTTCTCAGTGTTTCCCTGCTGTTTGCCACGAACACCGTGGTTGACTTTTGCAGGAAGAAGGGGCAGTTTTATAAACAATTTTCCGTCTTCGACGAAAGAAAAACCCCCTCTATCTCCCCCGCAAACGCATCGTAATTTTCCCGTTGGACATCCTCGGATTGCACAAACCGCAGGCTATATTCGGCTTTGTAACGGCCTCATAGAGGGCATGTGTCCGGCTTAACGCTGAGGCATAGAATTGATTGAAATTATCCATGGCCTGCTGGATAACTTCTGGTCCGCATAGAGGGTCTGAAAGGACTTCTTTTAGCTTTGCGCACGCCTCCGAGCCGCGCTTTGCCAATTTATATATCGCCGCCGATTCACGCATCATTGTGCTGGCCTGCTCCTCCAACTCAGACGCTTGGAGAGCGCACCTGGTAGCTTGCGAACGTGGGAGATTCTCATTTACCATTGCTGATACCTCGGAATCTTGTTCGCATCCAAAATACAGAAACTATCGAACCCATAACCGCCGATAGCAAGGCCCGTTTTTTCATCACTTACAATGGCGATATGGTTCACATCATCGTCATACTTTGTATCGTGTAGTGCATACAGTGCTCTCTTATGTGCCGCTACTGCGGCAACCTGCGGCGTATCACAGACCGTCAGGTCGTAGATTTCATTATTCGTTGTAACGAACATGAATTGGGCCGGATACTCCAGGAGAGCGACGTCGGCAATGTTGTCACACCCAAAGCTGGCAATCACCCAGAACGCCTTAATCCGGGACGCTATGACGGCCTCTTTTGGCCGCGAGATAGGGCGTGCCTGCCGCCGGAGCCAGACACGATTCTTCTTCGTTTCGTCGGCATCCAGCACGCGCTCCTTAATCAAAAAGTCAATGAAAAAGTCAATCCTACTTTGGTCATGATGCGCTGAAAAGAATCTGTAAATCTGAGTCCTATCAAGAACGATACAGGCACGCATCAGCGCTTGAAGGTTGTCTACGGTTGCCTCATAAATCACGCGAATCAGCTCCTTTAAGATGGGTATTAGAAATAAAAATGAATTTTTTTAAAGAAACGGCTGTTGCCGGTGCCACCACAGCAGAGCGGCAACAGCCATTTCAGCATCACTGGAATACCCTGGCCTCAGCGTTTTTCCGCGCAATCCGCTGCAAATCCTCGCGGTCTGTCGTAATGAGGTCATGCTCCATGGGAGTAGCTTTCACATCAATAAAGATGTGGTTTTGGTTGGCGACTAGGAGGCAGGTCCCTCGCTTCATCGTCTGAATCTTGTCGACTTCTGCCTTTGTGAGTTCCATGGATTCGGCTATCGCAGCGGCCTCCTTGGGCTCACATTTCATAAGTAATTTGATTTTGGAGTTACTGATAATAGCAGTACCATAACTGCCGTTATCTAGTGCAAAAAAAGTCGTTCAAATCCTGCGTTGCGGCAACGGCACTGCCACCCATGCCTCTTATGGTTTTGAATATCTCAACCACGAAGTCGGCCGCCTGTTTCGAAGCGCCGGGGCCAATCAGACGCCAAGCCTCGTCAATAAAAACGGTCTTCCTGGCGGTGATATCCTCTTGGATTTTATCCCACACATAGTCCAGAGCAATGAACATTCCGAGAGGAAGCATCTCCCTGAAAGGGTGGAAACATCCAACACAATGTATTTTTCCGTCAGGTCCACATTGGTTTGGGAGTTAAACGATGAAGCGGAACCGCTCACATATCTAGTGAGGATTTGGTACAGCCGCTTCGCCCCAGGCCCGCATTTTTTAGTTCTTCATGCAGGTCAGATAGTATCGGCATCTTCCGGTACTTCGTGTGGTCAGCGGGGTCAAACAGGCTCTTGTTCTTATTCGTAATTCCAAATCTAGCATAGGTTTTCATCAGCGCTTCGTCCAGATACTGCCGCTCTTCAACCGTAATATCCTGAACGAGCAAGGAAAAAAAGATGTGCAGTTGCTGAATTTTTGCCATCAGAATGGAGCCAGAACCACCTGTACTTCCATCAATTTTCCGGTTTGCTGAAGTATCCCGTCTGCGGATTTCCATGATGTTGATGTTCTGGCCGGACCCTGGGGCAATCTTCACATAGCTGCCTCCGACCTGGTTGCAGGCCCGTTCAAATTCCCAGCCTTTTAACGGAGCAATGATGAATACCTGCGTCTGATTTTGCCTCATCCGAAGGGCCATAGTTTCCAGTGTGTAGGTCTTTCCTGCACCTGAGGAACCCAAAATTGCAACATTCGCGTTTGGGTACTTCCTGCTGTCAAAGACGTTGACAAAGACCTGAGATTTATACTGGCTATCAACGCCCATCAGGATACCGCCCTCGTCATTCAGCTCAGAGGAAACGAATAGATAGGTGCTTCCGAAATCAGAAGTCAGGATGTTACGGCGACTCTTTCGAAAGATGTTGGCGTTGTATTCACAGATAGGGATAGAGGATTGGAACGCAGCTTCTTGCTGGAAAAGGCACTGTTTGATTTTCATATCAGATTGGGCGCAAATTCTCTTCACTTCTGAAAACTTGTACTCAATTTCCTTGAGGCTTTTGCCGGTAATCGTCAGCATGGTCGCCATATAAGCGAACTCATCGCCAGAGGAAAGACCCTGCTTCAGATAGAAGCCGGAATCAATCGCGGATTGTAAATCGTCGAAGTCCTGGCTCGTATCGTCAGTCTGTTTCATTTTGATTTTGTTCCAGCGGAGCTTGTACTGCAGCTTCGTCTGTGTACGTCCCGGGTCCTCCTTATGGAGCCATAAATCAACATCAATGCCCTCCCCATACCAACGAAAAGCTGCATCCAACCGGCAATCGCTCTAACCGGATATGCGTCGCTGGGCAGGTAGCAGAACAGATAATACGTACCATCAATCACGATGTATTTGGGGCTTGCCTCGGTGTCGATGTACTCCGGCGCAATGAAATCATTGACCGGCAACTGGATGTTGGGGTGGGCCAGAAAGTCGATGTTGTCGGCACCAGCATACCTCGCCACTACATCTGCTTGCCGCTGCTCAAATGGGCGTTCCTCACTTTGCGCACGGGACATGATGCTATAAAAAGGGCTTCCAAGATATACTGGTCATCATTCTCCTTGGAAATCATCTCATTGCCGCAAAGCGCCATCGTCTGACGGATGCCTTCCGCTTGCCGGTCTATCGTAGAACGGATTTCACGGAATGAGGGAGACCTGGTTAGGCCCCTTCATTCTCGTAGGGGAAAGCAAGGAAAAAACGGCGCGTTACACCCTGATGAGCGCCTATATCGCCAATCATTTTCATCTGCTCGACCATCAGTTCCTTCGCCCCAGGATTCGTCTCCTTTTCCATGTCGGACATAATTCCAGTCAGATACCTGCCAACGTCAGCCCGTCTGGAAACGACTTTGAACTGTACCGTCCGAGGGAAAGTGCGAATGGCCGCTTGATACTGTGAAATGATGAGGTTTCGCTCTGAAGCGGAGCGCAGAGAGAAGTTGATTGGAGCAAATTCCATCAGCTTCACAAAATTCCCTTTCTTTGTTACAATGATGCCATCACGGATATCCTTAATCGGTGAGAAGGATTGACAGCTTATAATTTTCTTTAATTTTTCTGCTTCAAAACAGTTCATCCTCCTCGTCGCCAGATTCATCCGTATCATCGGGAATTGTAGGCTCTTTTTCCCCATCGCTCTTATCTAGCTCTGGGGAGCCGGTCCTCCTGTTCTTCCACAGGCGGCTCTGGCGGCTCAGCGCTGAATAATTCAAGGGAATCATCGCCTGTTTTGTCGACGTTAGATGTAATGCGAACGGGTTCTACGGATACGTCGACCTCTTGCACCTCAACAGCAAAAAATAGGGGTACTGCTTGTTTTGGACTCTGGCTCAGTATCGACATCTTTAGAGGAAGTCTTCCGCCGCTTACCTTTGGGTGCTGCATCCTCGTCATCGATTTCATCCAAGTAATTCCCGGCTAACGCTGTATCTTCTGCGAATACAAAATATCGACCTTCCACCAAGGGAGTATTCGCACGTTTTTTCTGCGAGCGCTCCTTAAACGAATCCAGAATATCGAGGATTTTGTCGTTCATCCCCTTCTTCTTCCATCATCGTGGCCAGAGGAGCTTGGGCAAGGGCCCGCGTCTCATTGTTGTAGAGCATGGTGCCGCGAGTCCTCACCCAAGTCAACGCATTAAAAACGAAAGTGGAGAAAGCGTCGCCGTTGATACCACTGAGTCCAAGCATAAAGAACGGGAATGCAATGCCGATAATAAGAGAGAGCTTCGCTTCAAAGGGGGCGGATATCAGAGCCCAAAAAATGATGCCGACAGTGCCGCCCATGATGGACCCCTCTACGAAGTTTCTCGTTTTAAAAATACCGTTCAGGAACCTGGACTCATCGATAAAGTTCATCGGAATCAGGTACTCATTTACCCGCTCCATATCAACTTTTGCCATGTGAAATCACCAGCCTCTGGGGGTTGCTATTAGTGATTCAGCAACCCGGGTGCGCCATTAAAGCTGCGGCAGTCAGCCACAACAAACCCCGCAGGCGTGAAGCCGAGGACGACCAGACGCACCTCATCACCAGCGATAGGCGGCCGCCCAAGGTATGCCACCGGAAGGCCACGGACAATCGCAGGCATGTCATACATCTTCAAATACGCTGTGATATTCAGCGTTCCGGCGGGGATATCAGGACGCGAGGGCGCAGGACGAACTGACGTAATAACGCCCAAAGTTGAGGTTCCGACAGGGAGCAGCTTCTGCCGCATCCGGGCAGATTGGAGCTCAGCTTGCTTCGCACTGACCTCAATCTCGTGCCGCCCATTCGGAAGGGTCTCAATCTTGTTCACGTAGACCAAAAGTTCCTTGCCCAACGTGGTATGCAGTCCGGGCATCCAACAGATACCGGAATGTCAGAAGGCGCATGGGAATACGAGTATCCACGCCGCCTACCACGACCGCAACGCCATGAATTGACACAGAGGTAATGGTGGCGGGCACCATGTCACCCTCATTGATTGCCTGATTCCCGCCACGGCCAGCGCCAAAGTTCTGCATCTCAATGATGTCAAGCGCCTTGCGCCGGGAACCAACGATGGCATAATCATAGGCCCCGGTCTCGTCCCGGTCGTTCATCTCCATATCGGTGATGATGAGAGGAATCTGAAGCTCATAGAGCTTTTCTGCCAGGGCTCTCTTACGGCGTGTAAGCTCTCTCTGACCTTCGGCGGTATCCAGGTCAGTCGCTGTACGCATGTCGACCGGATTCTCCTGATAAAACTCCTCCAAAGGCACCAGGACCTTGTACCCTCCGTCCAGCATGACAGCCAGCAGAACAAGGTCTTCAGTCACTTCATCAGGACCTCCAACGTGCCTGATTTCGACGCTGGACACAACGCCGTTGACAATGCTGTGGCGGCGCATAGCGGTCTTCAGAGCCGACCAGCCTGCCAGGAAACGCTCACGCTCCTGACGGGCAATCAGCCGCTCCGCTTCACGCTGCCGGGCATCTCTGAGAACTTCTGCACGGCTCATACCGGAATCGCCAGCAGCCTCCATCTTCGTCCTACGGCGCGTAGGCCCGGCTTCTGCAGGCTCAGATTCTCCTTCGCCGTCAGAAGCATCCTTTGCTGTAGTCTGCTTTGCCCGGCGGCGCTTCGGCTTCTCTTCAGGCTGGGCTTCCTGGGGACTATCCTGGCCGTCACCAGACGGAGCAGAGCCAGCAGAGGCTGCTTCGTTTTCCGCATCGGCAGCATTGATTTCCTCGTTCTCACCATTGAAATCAGGGTCTTGTACGACCAGTTCATCGGCAGGCTGCCCGACTTCCTCTGCATGGACTTCCATAGAATCAGCCATGTTCTTGACCTCCTTTTTATTTTCCGGGCTATATATCCCGGTACAATATTGTACCATTTTACATTATTTTGGTCAATTTTAGAGGCGGACCATCCTTTTTTCTCTGGATGCCTGTTCCTAAGCGGGCTGGAGCATAGTTTTAAGGTCTCTAAACTTCAGTTTTCAGAAAAAATTTAATAATTTGTTTTCAAGAAATGTACTGCGGCAAAATGAGCATGAAAAAAAGCCAGCCGATTTCTCGGCTGGCAAAAGAAAATTCCTGCTGAAAATTAACCAAATACAGTAAATAGATAGGTGCTGATGATTTCATCCCTATGGATGAGGCCAATCTGCGGATAGCGGCTGTCCAGGCTGTTGTTGCGGTTATCTCCCATGACAAAATAACAGTCGTCCTCGACGGTAATTGGAAGTTCCAGACCCAGGTCAGCTCGTGTAGGAGCCTTCACATAGTCCTCTTCCAGTGCGACTCCGTTACGATATACGATGCCATTTTCATAGTCGATATCAATGACATCACCGGGGACACCGATAATACGCTTGATGATGATTTTATCGTGATTCGAAGGTTTGCAAACGACAATGTTACCTCGTTCCAGGTCTGGCGCAATATGGTTCCCGATGATAATAGTTCCGCTATCAAAAGTCGGCTCCATCGAGGAACCACTTACTGTATGGATATTAAAAATCATCCCGAATAGGACGAAACATATCAGCAAAACTGCGCACATATCACGCAGCAGCGGGTAATAGGCAGTGTAAAACTGCTTCCACTTAGGCCAGGACTCGTCGATGTGAACACCGTTCAAACGCACTCCAGTATCTTTTTTCTTCTTGTTCAATTCAGTCATAGAGTCCTCCCTCTTTCAATCTAACAATATTATACCACATAATATTATATTAGTCAATATAAAAGCGGGCGGCGCGAATAATTCGAGCCGCCCGCGGTATTATGGCTTTTTTCTCTTTTGCGGTGGAGCAGATGCACAGGAGGTAAACGGTTTCGTTTCACCGCGTTTGGATGGTATCGTCGTGGGATTGAAGTGGAGACCAACCTCTGATTCAAACGCCTCTTCTTCTGGCGATTTTACGCCATCACCACCGTGTTTTTTCTTGTGAGCGGCATCTGCCATTGCCTTGGCTGTGGCACGCTCCTGGGCCTCTCTGACGGCCTGTGGGACACCATCTTCGCCCGGCACCGCACTGTCTGGTTTGGCAGTTTCTTGTCTCCCGGTGTCGCTATCATCATCCGGGAAAAGCTCCTCATCCGGCCCATCAGAAGATTCAGTCTCCTGCTCAATCTGGGCCTGAACGATGACTGGGGTAGCCTCAACAGCCTCTACTGTCTCGAAGGAAGTGTCGCTGTCTTCTTGGCAGGAGACTTCAGCAACATCCTGGCCAGGAGAATCTTTCTTAGGCTTATTTTTGACTTCTTTCGCAAAGGCTTTTATAGCATCAGAGCCTTCTTCCCACACACTCTTAACTGCAACAGACTCGCAGCGCCCTTGATAGGTGCGGTCGATTTCGTTGATATGCGGGTGTTTTTCCATGAAGTCTTTATAGATGCGCTCCTGCTCCGCATAGTAGGCTGCTCCCCCGCCTCGTCGTCTATCGAAGGAATTTCATCAGGGTAGATAGGCCGAAGATATTTGGCCTCGGAATGCAGGACATAGGGATACTTTTTTGCCAGGATAGGGTTATGGTACTGGAACATGATCATGCTGTCATTTTCCTTCATACCGCTGAACAATTCAGAAAAGCTGACCAGCGCCCGCTTACCTTCACCAGTATTTCGCTGATGGAAAATATTCTGGTTATTGAAAATTATCTCCATCGGATTATGCTTCACTGTTTCGACTTGCACCGTTGTATCACCGATTCGCTTTGTAACCAGGTCGGCACTATCCGCGTCATTGATGCCCAGGTCAATAAAGGTAGCGCAGTTGCCTAAAACAGTCGTCCAAGAGTCCAAATAGTTCTGACGAAGTTGTGTGATATCCTGGAAAATCATGCAGACATTCATCATACGCTTTCGGATAGTGGCCATCTTTCTGGCAAAGTCAGGTATCACGCCGATGGATGGGAACTCGTCCAGCAGGAAGTCTACCGGAGTGTCCAACTTCCTAGAACGGCGGGAGTCAGCGTCATTTGTGAGCGTTACAAATAACATGGAGAAAAACAGGGACACGATGAACTTATAAGTTGAATGGCTGTCCGGGAAAATGCAGAAATAAGCGCAGGGCTGCTTGCCTGGAAGAGATAAGTCGATGCAGTCTGTGGATAGGACAGTCCGAACCTTTTTGTCTGCAGCACATTCAAGTTGGCCGCCAGGTTCACCATCAGATTTCCCCGGAGATTGGGAGACGCCTGCTTAAACGACAGGTAGGGACCCAGGCAAGGCTTCTCTTCTGGTGTCAAGGTATCCGCGTCAAACATCGAGTCCAGAAATTCCTCGCCCAGCGGATTTTGGAGCAGTTGGTAAACTGACCCGATGTTCTTTTCCTCCGGCTTGAAGTCATGGCCGAGCGCCACACGGAGAAGCAGGGCCTTAAGCAAAGACTTCGGGCCGTCTTTGAAAATCGGCATACTCTTGGAGGCTGGGCCGGAGATATTGGAGATGATGATTTCAGAGAATATCTCCGCGTTTTCCTCGATACGGTCCAGGTCGTTTGTGAGGATTTTCATGCAGTTCCAGCCGTCACTCTTGTCCAGATTGGCCAGGTCGAACCGTCGGACGATATAGCCTCGGTCCTCGAAATAACCTGCCATATCTGCAAACAGGCCGCCATCCGGGTCCGTAAGGATGACCGACTCGCGGCGCTTCACAGCCTGGAACACATAGTTTTTGGAGAAGGTATAGGTCTTACCGGAACCGGAGGCACCTACAATGGCAATGTGGCGGTTCAGACGGTTCTCTTTATCCTCCCGGAACACGATTGGGTATTTCCCGCTTTCATCAAGCTGCCCCAGAATCGTGCCGACCGAATCTTCCTCCCTCTGGACGACAGCCACTGTCTTATATTCTTCCGGGTCCTCAAAATGGGCCTCACCATAGGTCTTCGTACCCTTCGTCATTTTGAAGAGTGTTCCCATCTTATCATAAGTAGACAGGTTGGAATAAGACCGGGCCATGAGGAGGACGCTGATGATGAAAGTCAGGAAGAATGTCCACAGGAAGCTGGATAGCGGGAACCCGTCCGTGACGAATCGCGCCAGCATGGTTGCAGGATTCAGCGTTGGCTGTAAAGATTGGACTCCCTCAAAAATGCCGCAGATGTACAGGCTCGCCGTAATGCATATCACAAGTGCAATGCCCAGCTTCCCTATCATTTTCTTTTGTTGTTCTGTCATAAAATTTCACCCACTTTCCTTACGTCTCAGGTTCTCGGTTCCCGTAGGTTGGCCAGAAATCCGACTTAGCTGATTGCCCCCGGATAACTGCTGCAGTCTCTGTATCTTTTGGTATCTCATATTGCTTACAGAAGGCTACTGCGGCATCATAAGCCCCTTCTGCTGTATTGGGGATAGACTTCAATGTTGAGACGAGGCCGGGATATTCTACATGAACGACATATCCGTTGCGGACACGCGCTTGGGTCGTGGATGATGTAAAATGGTTATTTGCAACACCGCCGCCAGGAATTTGACCGCCGCCGGTCGTATTGCCCTCGACGGTGTACCAACCGTTTTCCTCTACCTCGACGATAATTCCGATGTGCTCGAATGGTTTATAGAGACTCAGGTCGCCTGTTTCTGAGAAAACATCAGGTCGCCTGGTACGGGCGTGTAGGAGGAACCTCCGAATGGCGTTGTGGACAGGACTGGATAATAGGAATAGCCGTAATCATTGGTCAGTAAGTCAAACATAGTTGAACAACTGGCTGTTTTCGGTATGATGCTGCCCAAATAACCGCATTCGTTCGCGCACCAGCATACAAACGCCGCACACCATTCCTGAGCAGAACCTTCACCCCAGTACCAATCATTGTACTTACACTTATTAGAGCCAGGTGGAACTTCCAGAGAGTCCTCTTTGCCGAGTTCGCCCAGAGCAACGGCAACAATATTGCCGCCGGAGCCCCTGTACCTCCAACACCTCCTATACCGCCATCATTGATGCCAAGGTACTGCATGGTCGTCAGGACATTATTCTCGTAGAAATCCTGCTGCCATCCAGTCTGCCGTTCGTAGGAGTCCCCGTCTTCGTCAGTCCACTGGAAGGACATGATGTTGTCGGTGTTCCAACCAAAGGAATCAGCGTAAGAACCCGCAGACTCGCTCCACTCCGGGTTGAAGGCATCCTCTACACCATGCGGAGAAATCGCCGCATATGCGGTCGTCGGCAGGCAAAGCATCAGCATCAGTGCCATCAGAATGGAGCTGATTTTTCGCCTCGTTTTCTGTCTCAAAACTGCATCATCTCCTTAGCATAGCGCAGACATCTTAAGCTGCCGGTTCGAGTGCATCATCGTCTGTATCAGTTTGGTCGGCAACTTGCCCGTCAGCCATAGCGCCTTCCAGGTCTTTATCCCAGAATCCAATAATCTCCGTAGAAAGAGTGTCCACAGACCGGGTTTTGATGGCAACAGAGAAGGATACGGAGCAATGAATGATTTCGCTTCCATCTTCAGTGATTTCCGTCCTGTAAATGGGCTGGACATCCTCGAAGTTCGGGCGGACCACAACCAAGAGCAAATCCGCAGCAGGCCCCTGGTACTGTTCATAACTGGTTTTAATAGACTTGCGGGCAGCCTCCATCTGGCTTTCATCCCCGCCATTTTCCGCAATCTCGCGCTCTTTAGCCTCAATGTCCTGCTCCATCTGTTCTTGGAGATCCTGAGGCATAAAGGTCCCGCACCATGTCTTGACCTTGGCTGTGACCCCGATGCTGTCACCGCCAAGATTGAACTCTGTGTGAGCACCAGAAAGCTCACGGTAATAACCAAGCCATTTCAAGAAGTCTGAAAGATTCATGTCTTCAAGCGAGGCACCATGGATAACCGTAAAGGCTGATAACAAACGAATGGCCTCAGACTGGGAAATATCATTGTACACAACATTGATGGTCGTTCCGTCCCAGACGTCGTATGTACCAGCAAAGCGGCTTCGAATACTTGGTCAATCGCTGAATGCTGGTCCATGATTGCCTGCTTTATTTGGTCCGCCCGCACTTCGATTTTCTTTTGGCATGACTCAATCTTGTTCAAAAGAGTCTCCTTTTCTGCTGCTTCTTCATGGGTAACATAGATTTCGGTCCCATCTTCGGTAATAGTCTCTGTCCCGTCGTCGACACGGGCTCCGCTTCCGTCATCGCTTGAACTGTCGGAGGTAAACCAGGATGTCAGGCCGTCCCAGATTCCTTTTACGAAATCCAGCGCGCCTCCTACCGCATCCCCAATTATTCGCCCACCTGCCTTTATCGTCTCAAAGATTCCTGCAAGGATAATTCCGCCTTCTGCGCTGTAAACGCCTTCCTCCCATTCTTGACCGACACCCTGGAAGTAAGAGGTAACTGCCTCGAAAATAGCGGTGGGCAAAGCGTACAGAAAGAAAACCCCAAGGCACACAACAAAGAACACAGGAAGTAACGCAATTATGAGAATCTTCTTCAGAGTTTGTGGGTCTTTCAATAAAGTAACGGCTGCTCCGGCGACGTTCCCGGATGCCGCTTGGGCGGCGACTTTACCAACAGTCTTTGCCGTTTTAGCCGCATTTGCGCCCATCTTGACTGCATTTGAGATATCTCTCTGCGCAGATTCAAGTGTATTTTCCTGATTGCTGTCAGCCACATCTACAACCTCCTTTGAAAAATATTCAGCTAATAAAGCTACAATATTATACCATTTAACAATAAAATAATCAATAAAACGGGATGCCCATGTACAGGCACCCCGTTTATGCGTTGGGTTTTATTCTGCATCACGATTGTTGGTACGTCTAAAGGTGCGTCTGCCGGGCCGCTTACCAAAAGGACTGCTCTGGCGTCGGCTTCCAGTTTGCGAAGCATCAGTATCCCGCTCTGTCGAAGAACCACCCGAATCGTCCTTTTTGACATCATACTGAGAAACCTCTGCGCGCCGGACATAGTAGGTTCCGCCGCCCCTCGGACTGAATGGCCTGCATCTTCCACTGCTCGCTCTGGTCCATCTGTGAATAAGCCACATCGCCCATAATGACCATTTGATGGGTCGTGGTCTTATTTTTCTCAACGCCGTTCTCCACAACTTTCTGAACCGCGCCAGATTTGTCATAGACAGGAGTTTCATAGGTGGCGGTAATAGTACGGCCGCCGCCGGAGATAATCTGACCGTCACTGTTTTTGACAACAGGAGCGGTCTCGGCCTTGATGTTCTGCAAGCCGTTTTCTGACTCAGGAACGATTTTGTTGCCAAACGTGGCTTTGATAGCGGCCTGCCCAACCGCATCATTCCCTTCAAGCGTTTTATCGCTTCCAAAGAGTACGTCTTCGGCTACCACAGGAGCGCCATACTGAATCGTGTTGACCATTGCGTCCTGATAAGAACTGGTGGCCTCCTCGTCCACATTACCTTTGCCATCCACCAGACCAGTCTGGGCCTTCTGATAGTTCTCTCTGATGTGGGCTGCTACAACCTGGTCTGGGCCGGTCAGCATGGTCTTCCCTTCCAAAGGTTCTCCGGTATTTGCGCCCTTTCCTTGGTAATTGACATCAGAGACCATCATACCAGCAGCCTGCGAAGCATTATCAAGTTCAAAGGCTCCAGACTGCCCTTTCCCGTCACTGGACGGAGCCACTACTGCGCTGCCAGCACCGTTCATCTTATACATCGTGCGCCAGTATTGCTGGTCGGTCATACCTGCGCCCTTGGCCAAATCTGCGTAGTTCTTTGTGGAGACCGCGCCACCAGTAGTGGAAGAACGCTTATGCTGGTCGTTCCAGTATTTAGAGCGCTCATTGAATTTGGTCTCATTCTCAACGGAAACTCTGGCAATATTCTCCCGACGGGCCTGCTGCGCATTTCTGACAAAGCGGAAAGGATTCATTGAACTAACGCCATTCTCATGAGCAGTCTTAGCCCCTTGCTTAAAGATGTCAGCACCAGTCGCACCATCCTTATACGCTTTGTAACTGCCTGCAGCAAATCCAGCTATGCCGCCGAAACCACCTGCTTTAGAGCCCAGCACTGTCTTCCGGCTGTTACTGCCGCCAGACTCGCCGCCGCTTCCACCGCCGGTAACTCCATCACGAAGTCCACGGCTGGCCATCAAACCAAGAGAGACGACATCGCCCAGCAGGTTGCCTCCCGTCGTTGCGACACCGATTCCTAGTTGTTGGAGGTAGGCATCTGCTCGTTGAGCGACCTTACACATGGCAAGCCCAAAGAGTAACTTCAACATGGCGTCTGGGTCTGAGTCAGAGACAGTAAATATAGAGCAAATGAGATTTGTGAATAGAACGGATACCGTCATCATCGCACATTGCCCAACGAACATCCCTATAAACTTTGAAAAGACTTGGGACATCGAAGTCGAGCACAAAATGGATAGAAAATTGGGGATGTGTATGCCAGCACTCCAACCAATAGGTATCGCTCCACAATCTCAATAAAAAGAGCTTGATGAGGTTCCATGCTATCAGTATCGAAAAAATTAGAGCAATCAGCAGTGTTGCTGCAGGCCCCACACCAAGCGCTACAAAGTCAGATGCACCAAGGGCCGGTGGGGCCAGTTGCTGTCCAACTGCATCCATACTCCGCAAGGCATCATAAGGTTGCTTTGCTATGTCTACAATGGTAGTCAGGAGATACCCTCCGCTAAAGACCAGCACGGCTGCGATGCCACTTCGAATCAGTATTTGTATCGGAGTATCTTGTACGTTTGCAAGCCGCCCACCGAAGAATTTCACCAAATTCCATCCCGCAATCGCCAGGATTAGTCCAAGAGCACAGGCTTGCAGAACTTGATATGCTGCAACAAGGAACGGGAAATAACTGACTATTGTGCTGAGACTAAGGTCAAGAAGTCCGAACAGATAATCCATCATGGCTTCGAGCCCTTCCCCAACCGCTGTGAGAATCCAACTCAGGATGGTTTCTATCATAAAACAATCTACCTCCTTTCTGCATCACGGAACGTAGTCTGGATTATTGGGGTCCCACATGAAGTTCTTTGCCAAATCGTAGCCAATATTGATGACAGCCGGGGGAGAAGAAAGATAGCAGCCACAGCCATGAGCGTGTACTTGATGCGAGCAATTCCTTTTGACTGTTCCTGCTCATTTCCAAACAAAACTTCAAACCCACCACCAGCAATAGAGCAAACAGCCAAGGGAGCGCAAATTGCTTTGATTAAGTTGTAGACATCCATAATCCGGTCCAAAAAGCCCGTCAAGTTCCAATTATCATTGGCGTGCGTACCAGACCATACATTACTCGCAAAAGCAGGAGATGATAAGCAAAGGGCCAAAATTACACCGCTTATCAAAGTGCAAATTATCCAGCGCCCTCGTTCTCTTCCAATCAGGCTCCTATACATAATAGAATTCACCTCTTTTCTAATTGAGCGGGCAATGATTGCTCGCCTATGGAGCAGATTATTCCTGCTCCATAGGCCAACAAAAAGGGGCATGGCCAATCCGGTGTGGGCCGGACGGCCAGCTCCTTTTGTGACTGGATAATGTTGCGTAGTGTTCCCTGCGGAGCTTATGGCGTTGTACCTGTACCAGTGGTGAACACACCCTGGTTGCCAATGCCGGAGAACCAATCCCGAACAGTCGTAACGATAACGGGGGCAAGGTACACGACAGCCACGATGCACAGGATAATCAGGACGCCCTTCTTTGCGGATTCCATACCCTTGTCACCAAGGAATAGAGCCTTGTAGACGTTCCAGACCACCATGACAACTGCGATAGGGGCAAGGATTGCCTTGAACAGGTCATAAATGCTCTGAGTACCCTTCTTGATTTCGGTCTCAATCGTAGTAGTCGTGCTCTGCGCAAAAGCAGGCATCATTAGCAGAAACAGAACTACTGCGGCGAAGCACAGCAGGACAATGACCCTCTTCTGCTTCTGTGTCAGACTGCCGATTTGCGGAATCATCAGGCCGGTGGGCATTTCTAACACACATCCTTTCCCGCGTCAAAGTAACTTACAGTCCGTCGGGCGGGTACTCACACTACCCACATAATGCTGGCACCCGCCAAAAGACGGACTGTGGAGTACGCCTCTCGACGCTGCGAGTTCAGAAGCGCGACGCGCTTTGCTTCTTCGTTTAATATTTTACCATTTTGTATTTTATTAGTCAATTTTATGATTTGAGAAAGCAAAAGAGCAGGACCCATAATAGGGTCCTGCTCTTAGGAGTTAGTCTTCTGCTGCTTTTGCGTAAGCAGGTAATCATCTATGCCCTTAGTAGCATCATCCCAGTAGTGTTTGACTTCTGTTCCGTCTGGTAAAGTCTCAACACTATGCTCCACACCTGCGGCTTCCAGCGCTCTTGCCATGGCCGCGACATCGACGAAAACGTTGAGAGAAGTCGGTACAAAGATATCGTGATTGGCACACAGAATACCCAACTCACGATATTTCTTCTTTGCGAAGTCCTCATCCCAGCAACGCACCGCGACGGAGAGGCCAGCAGCTTTTGCCTTTTTCCAGACGCCTTTTCCGGCCTCCGCGACATGGAAATTTGTGGTCTTATCCATATCGAACGCATTTTCAATACGCTCGATTCCCTTTTCCTTGCACAGTTTAAAGAAACCAGGGAGCTCCTTCGTGTTCATGGTTCCATGAAGCGCGATGAAAAACACCTTTGCATCGGACCCCAGCAGTTCACTTGCGGCGTCTGCCTTCAGTGGCCCCTCTGTGACACACACATGCACATCCTTGGAAAGAGGTGGATTCGCCAGGGGAAATGTGCTCGGCTGATTCCCTCGGTAACGCCAGCAGGCAATCCCTTCGAGGAAACAGTCATATACCGCAGAAACTTGCGGTCCTTGTTTTTGTCTCCCAATTCTCCGGTTTATCCCGCCGGACTTGTAGGGCAACTACCTGACCCTTCATGTTTCGGGTTGGGACAAAGCATTCCGGGCGTGATGTTGAAGCTCCAGGAGTCACCGATTTTATAAAACCAGGAACGCCTGCTAGAGTACACCCAAGTTTGAGTAAGTGCTGTGCCAGAGCCAGACCAGCGACAATTTCATCCTCCCTTTTATGTCTTAATTTTTATTTTCCTTGATGTCTGACCTGAGCCTGCGATAGAGACTTCTGCTATCTGAGTACTCGCCGAGCCAGTCATAGTTCTGGCCCAAGGGCGGTACTCATTCCGGTCAATCGTCTCATCTGAAAACCCACGCCGCTTCAAATTCTCCCGATGCTGCTCTGTAAGAGCAAGGGGCTCGAAAGCAAGAAGCGCCGCATAAGTCTTCCCTACCGTGTCATCATCTGCCCGAAGAATTCTCGGCAACGATGGCCGCTCTTTCACCTCCGTCTTTCGTTCTGATGGTCCTCCGAGGTGCAAAGCATCACAGAGTTCCATAAAGATTTTTTTGGAATTTTGCCCCTTGACGCATCGCTCTCCATGCACAACTCTGCTGTATAGGTCCAAAGCGCCCTGCCCCTTCTCTTTGCTGCAAAGCACACATGAATACACGTTCTTCTCAGCGTTGATATTCATGTGATACTTTTGTCGCGGCAAAAAGGACATTGTACATTGAACGTATCAGAGTTTATGGAGCACTTTGGGTCAACTTTAAGCCCCAGTAGGTTGACAACCTCGCGGATGTCAATTTTGGGCTGGCTGTACATCGCCGAGGCTGCCTCCTTTCTTTTGGTGCTTAAGCACCTTGGTTCTCAAGAATGACCTGAGCCGCTTCCTTTAAATACGGATACTTGCCGGAATTGAATTTCTGGCTGGCATAGAAATCGATGAGTCCCGGCTTGATAGCAAGAACTTCACCCATGGTGTGGCCCTTATGCTCACCAATCGGGAGAATGACTGCTTTGGCCTCATCAAGGCTCATGCGGCCCCCTTCAGGATTGGCGTTTTGAGCACTTTGCTCTGCTTTTGGTTCCTCTCTCGGCGAATAGTCCAGCGGGTTATCCTCACTCGGATAGTCCGCAAACTGGCCGAAAATGTACCCATCATCGGGCGAACTGTAGGAATCCGGGTCATTTGCGTTGCCGGTCGAAATTTTGTACATCTTCATCAGGGCATACTTATCCGCATAGGTCATCGCCTTCCCGGCCGCCTTGTCGCCGGTATCCAGGCCAGTGCCGTAGGAAATGGTCTCGATGTATTCCTTCGGGTTATCGATGTTCACAAATCGATAAGTGGCCGTGATGTCAACCTTGACCAGGCGGATTTTCCGCTGCTGTCCGTTCAGGTATATTCCTTCTCAATGATTTGTGTCTCCTTCTCACGGGTCACTGCATAGGAAAAGACACGGTACTTCTCTTCCAACGGCTTCACCGCCGACAGGACACTTCCTTCACTGGTCGCCTGGTAGGACTTCTCCCCCTCACCGACCTTGAGGTCTTTTGTCACAGAGCCGATTTCGGCTGTAATGAGGGCCACCCGCTCAAAAATGTTCAGTTTCTTGACTTCATCCAGTTCCATTAGTTTTTACACTCCTTCCTGCTGACTCTGCTTATACGCTTCATACTCCGCCTGCCGCTTCTTCAAGCCCTCCTTGATAAGCGGGATACAGGCCAACTTTTCCCAGGCGTCGATATAATGCAATACGCTGTTCATGCAACGAAACATATCGTCGTCTGAAATCATGATGAATGCCTCAGTCGTATCACGGAGTGTCTTGGGGTCGAAGGTCGTGGCCCCAATGTCACTGACCTTCACAAAGGCATTCCCTGTTTACCACCTTGACCATCCAGGGATACATGCTCTGTTTGCCATCCTGCCGGTAGGTATGATGGGCAATCGTGAGCCGCTGGACCGGGGCATACCCATCCGCTCCGGCTTTGCTGGCATGAACCCGGTCCTGAACATAGTTGATGTCACAGTGGCACGGAATTTCAAACGCGGCCGGTCTGGGCGGGTCTTCCTCCTGAGCCAAAACATGGTCTTTTGCCTGCGAGAGCATGGAAATCAGCGAGTTCGCAATGACTTCCACGCCAGGCATCTGCTTCTGATTCGCCGCCTTATAGATTGCCTTCGTGAGTTTCAGAACGTGCTGAAGCACTTCAAACTGCATATCCGCAATCTTATTCTGCTTCTTGTTGTGGGACCTTTGCTCAACCAAGGGAGCCACATTGTCATCGACAACGAGCGTCCCAATGTTTCGCTTGCAGACCTCAAACAATTTCTCGCATGTGGCGGGTGAGATATTGGCAGAAACCGTCTTGGACAGTTCCCCTTCCCCGCCGTGTAATCGCAGATAGTCAGCTTGATGACTGATGTCCGGGCGTGCTCTTTCCCTCCGATGCCATGCATCATTGCATAGTCATCCTTGTTTGCCAAGTTCAGGCAATCTCGAAAGTCAATGACTTTATCCTTGCCGTTCGTCTTGGCAATAATGGTGTTGACCATTCAAATTCCTCCTTTTTGAGATGTGGCATATATATAAAAAGACAGCCCTTCATGTAATTAGGAAAGCTGTCTTGAATCTTCGATGATTTATATGTTTTGTGAATGAGATACTCCCTTATTTGATAGGATTATTGTACCACGTTAAAATTTATTGGTCAATTTTGCGAGATGGTAGGTATTCTTCTACTGGTCACTCCATTTTCACTAGGTGCTTAAGTGTCTAAGCACCTACTCACCTAAGTGCCTAAATGAAGAGGCCCGCACCGCATAGCGGTACGAGCCTCTTTGCATGTTCAATAGCGCATGATGCGCTTCACGACCATGTTGGTCAGTTGCTTGGGGAATTGAGTCAAATCTGTGATGTCCAGATACCCGTCCCCATAGATTGCTTTGATTTTATCCTTGTCTGACCCGATTGCCGTGGCAAAGGTCGTAATACCCTTGCGGCGGTACTTGGTCGGGATGTCCTGGATATCCTTCTTGGCGGTTTCTCCCTTATAGTTTCCATCGTTAGGCTGCCCGTCCGAGATAATGAACAGGAGTTTGACATCTTCGCTCCGTTTAGCCAATAGCGACGAAGAGACCTCAATGGCCGCTCCGTCCCGATTGCACCCGCTCAGGTACATGTGCGCAAGCCGGTACTTATCGTTCTCACTCACCTTCTCAAAGTCCGCCATGATTTGATAGTTGACCTGACCAAACACGGCATTGTGTCCAGCTACAAATACAGGAATACCTAAGCCGGTGGCGAAGTCATAGAGCAGCATCGTTGCCTTCATTGCAGAGTTCAGCCGCTCCCCTCGCATGGAGGTGGAGAGGTCTACCAGGATGGAGATTGCCATAGAGGGCCAGTCCTGCGGCAGTTTTTTGTTCGCATAGAACTTCTGGTCCGGGCGGTAGGCATATTGGGCCTCGATACGGTTGCCAAACTGCTTGTGATGGGCCACCCCACCTTCCTGCAGGTCACGCAGAGCATCAGACATCCGTCTCTGGAGCCTCTTGGAGTATGCCTTTACATCCTCCATCTGCCTCTCGTACAACTTGATGTCACTGGCATCTACCTCTAAATCACGCTTTGCACATATTTTGCCGCTGTGACTGGAGCCGATAGCGGTCTGGTCTATCTCCATCATCAGGTTTGATGTCAAGTCCCGCTCCATGGCTGCCGCCGCAATCCGTTCTGCGACTTTCTTCGCAACAGCGTCCAAGGCGGCCTGGGCAGACTTCATTGCACTGTCCTGATTCACTGGACGGGTCTTCTCCCCACTGGCTGGTTGCTTCCCAGCCCGAGCGGCCTGCCGATTCTTGACAGCTTCCGTGGAGGAAGTGCGCCGGTTCGGGTGAGCAGAGACGTTCTGATTTTGGGATACCTTCTGGAGTTGGTCCAAAATATTCTGTACCGCTTCCTGCGTGGAATTGCCTCAGACTGATTGCCCTGCGGATTCTTAGAATCATCGTCCCCCTGTTGATTTTGCTTCTCCTGTTTCTTTTGCTGTTTCTGCTTTTCCAACTCAGCCTTAATATAGGGCCAGAGCTTCAGCATAATCTCATTGATTTGCGCGAACCGCACCTTCATGTCATCCGTCCAACGGGCGGTGGCAATCGGCTTGGCCAGGGAGACAACGCACTGGACCAGCGGCTGAGTTTTCAAGCAGGCGTCCTGGTCCCGCATCATGATGGTTTCAAACCGGGCGTACTCCAGCATAAGGCTATATATTTTTTCCAGGTCTGAGCCCTTTCCTGCGACGATGTTCTCCGCATAATCGAAGGAACGAAGCAGGGACTCGCGGGCCAAGACAATGCCCTGTTCCACGATGCCGCCAAACCGACGGATGATTTTCCCCTCATCATGGGGTCGTCTATCGTATTAGTGACGTCAGAAAAGACCTGCTGGAAGATAGGACGGTACAGAGGGTCAGCCAAGGCATCCTCCATTTCGTGCATCATCAAATCATCTTCCGCAGTCTGTGGGACAAGAAGTTCGCCATACAATTTGCCATCTCCAATAGACTTCAGCGCCTTTTTTCTCCTCGTTGAAGTCCAAGTAGAGTACATGACTGCACTCATGGAAGCAGATGCCACGAAGTGTGATAAACTGTTCCAAAGGCAAGGTGTAGTGGCTGGATACGGAATTGATGGTATTGACATAGATGTCGTTGCCGTCTGTCCAACCAGGTGGAGAGTTCGGCGTAGTAACCACATTGACGGAGATTTCGCTAGTCGCCTTGCCTCCAATCTTCATGGTCTCATTCACCAGGCCCTGCAGGTGTTCTGCAAACTCGGGAGAGGTAAATATCTCCTGCGGGTCCAGGGTGGCACACTGCTCGGCCGTCATCTGACGTAGCCGAGCCGCAATATCTCTTTTTGGCATATTGCACTCTCTTTCAGAAAGCGGAGCCTGAAACTTCAGGCTCCGCTTGTAACTTAACTCAGACGGATATCCACAACATCCGCCATAATTGCTTCCTGCTCCTGCCGGTCTGAGGTCGCTTTTGCAACAACGCAGTCACGGCAGTAATCCTTGATGTTGCTCATGTTATCCACTTTCACGGCGAGCGCCCACATCTCCAGTTCTGTCACCGAGACAGTACCATCAGAGATGTCGTGCTCCTGGCAGTATTCCTGGATTGCGGACCAGACGTCGTACATTTGGTCAAGCATCGAGCTGTCAGGGAAATCCGTATTGTAGAGCACGCGGGCAATAACGTCCTCTCGCGGCATGTCGTAGGAGTCGATGATAATGGACATCCGGCGCAGGACTGACGGGTCAATCGCCCGGCAGGATGCATAGCCGACGTTATCGGTGTACACGACCATCGCATCCGGGTGGCGGCGCTTAAAGGAGCCGTCCACCGGGGGATAATCGCGCCTGGCCGGTCATACTCATTGAGTCCGACCAGCACACCGGCGTCTTTGATTCGGCTGATTTCCTGGATTTCCACGATATAGCCACGGGTCAGAGCCTTAACGAAATTGCTCTCTACATGCTTGAATCGGGCAGACCCATTCCCAGCCCGGGCGACAGCGGCTTCTGCATATGCCTTCAGGCACATATCGCAGGTCGCATTATCATCCTCAATGCCGGTCAGCATCTGGTATGCGGTAGCCGGGTCTGCGGAAATCTCCGTGAAGGACGGCAGCTCCCCTGCCATGCTTCCTTGAGGGCCATTGTCCGGGACAAAGTTTGACAGGAAGTCCTGGGTCTCCATCGAGGTCGAACAGGTCATCCGCAGGAGCGGGATTTCAAGGAATGCCGCCATCAGCTCCACACCGCTGGATTTACCATAGGAGGTAACGCCACGCCACATGAAGTTGTTCATGGGCCTACGGCTGTTTCGCGTAGCCACATAGAGGTCCGCGATTTTGATTGCTTCCTGAGGAACCTTGTAGTCCTCGGGAAACACCGGGATAAGTGCCCGTTCTTCATCGCTCCACTCATGCTTCTGAGCAAAAGACTTGAATTTTGCCTTCGTCTCTGCAAAGTCATTGTTCTTGCAGTTGCCCGTTTCACTCCATTGATTCCAGCCAGAATGTTAGGAGTCCCACAAATAGTGACTCCGTTCAAACTGCCCATCGTTACGGACTGCTGTGCCAGCATATCGATATTGCTCCCGGGGACTGCGACGTCAAAGAGTTTTTCATTTAGAATGAATACCAGCGAATCCGCAATTCTGCGGAAGTTGACAGCCGCACCGTCAAACTTTCCTGTCGTTGCATAGTGTGCTGCAAGCAAATCGATATCTTCTGAAACGGTTTGATAGGACTCGATTGCGTGCGCCAGCAGGCATAGAAAGACGGGGGATAAATCGACAGTAGAGTTCCTGGAAAGAGGCGGGATTGGGGTATACGCACCCGCTGCCGTTACGATAGAGGCCCTGAGATTTAAAGTGTTGCTTTGGAATGACGGCCGATTCACTGTTGCAACGAGTGTTGTCCCATCCGGCAGGGTCTTTTCCGCCGAGTAGGTCATGCCGTTCCCCGTGTCCACAAGGGCCATATCAGCGTCGCCTCTTTTTGATGTAAGCGATGATGGCCCGTGCTGCGTCGACGCTCAGAATAGTGCGTTGTGCGCCTGTTACTGTGCCGTTTGGACTCATTCTAAGAGGAGACAGCGAGTTTGGGTCATTCAGAGTCGAACTCCACGTAGAGATTTCCGCCGGGAAAAGGTCGGAATTCCAACTCGCAGCCTGAACATTCAAGGCATGGGTCGCCATTATCCACGCACCTCCTTCAACGCCTTTTTCGCAGCCCGGACCCTTGCCAAGTACTCACTGCGGATGCGATGCAGGAAGGACTCCGCTTCCGTGTCATCCATTCCGCATTTCGTGACCAGATAGTCATAAGCTGCTTCTCTGGAGCCGAGGGGTACGTCATCAATAACATAACCCATCCGTTTTGTGAAATAGTCATAGTCGTACATAATACTTACTCCTTTCGCCCGCCTGCCCTGGATTCGTACAGGGTCTTATGTTCTTACGGGCATCTTTAAAAGTTTGTGTATATATAAAAGGCAGCCGCTCTGGAAATCCAGAACAACTGCCTTGTAATACCGATGAAAATGTATAATTAAATTAAGATACTTCCTTGTTTTATAGAACTATGCTACCACGCGCTGGAAAGTAAGTCAAATTGAGCAGGCCGAACAAGAATCCTCAAAGAGCACTCAAGAACTTAGGCACCTAAGTGTTTAAGCACCTAAGTACCGTGAGCAGTGTGCGTGCAAAATCCCTGCTCTGTGTTTCAGCAGAGCAGGGAAAGAAGGGATGCTATCTATTTAAAAAGCAGGCGATACCACGCCTGACGGATAAATTCAGTTCTGGCTTTTTCGGACATCTGTAAAATCATTCCAAAGATGTCCCTCGCATAGCGGTCTTTGATGATGACTTCGCTGCCGTCTTCGTCACGATAGCAGATATCGCCCACCTGAACATAGTTCCTGACCAACAGATAATCCATGGTCGTTTGATACTCTATCGCCAAGTGCATGATGGCAAACGTCGTACCATTTGCTTCCTCACTGTACTGTATTTTCCGTATCCAGGCGCGGACATTGGACGATAGGACACGCCCAGCGCCTTCTTCCGGGATGCTGAATACTCCATCCGCGATTTCATAGAGACGCTCTCTACAGATGGCAAAGGCTGCGCCCTCCACAACAGGAATATCCAAGGAATCCCGGAATTTATCCTCATCTCTGTCAAAGATTTCTTTACAGAGTATATACAAGGAGCACAGTTCGTACGCGCCGTCGCTGCCTGCGGCGCTCAGCCTGTCCAGCTCCTGGCCAAGGAAATTTAAGTGCCGTGGGAGCGGCGTTGCTTTTGAAATTCCAAAGAACACTTCATGGATGCTTTTATTCAGGTACTTATAGCAGAATTTCTCACAAGAATCCATTGGCAGATAAAACCTGCGATTTAAAGTTCGGGCAAGCGCCGTTTGGTCCATTCCACAGTCTTCCGCTATTGCATACCGGGAACGGCCATATTTTTCTTTGATAACAGCATCTGTTTGCTGCATAATTTCGCCTCTACAGGCATCGAGGACCGCAGCAATGAGTTTTGTGCGAAGAGTTGGATTGGACTCCTCATATAGAGACTGAACATCGACTGGATACACTTTTTTTTCCTGTCCAGCCTTGATAGATTTAATCCTTTCCTGGACCTCTGCCGCATGTTTTGCTTCAGCCTGTTTCTTCGTTGCTTTGCTTGAACTTGAAGAATCAATACTGGCCAGTGCTTCCTCTTCTGGCTTATCGGCTACAATTATGGTGAACTGGGGAATCTTTTCAGTCTCCATTCCTCACGCCTCCTTCCCTGCACTGGATTTTTCGGCGATAAACCTTGCCGTTTCAAAAGTCTTTTTCGCTGCCTCTGACATGAAGCAGTAAGCCGTTAATACACTTTCTGTTCTTGGCTTTTTGGCTGTGGCAGATATTTTATCAGAACCCATAACAAGCCAATGTATGGATACATGAAAGTATTCCGCAATAGCTGGGATATCCTCAATAGGAATTCTTGTTCCATGATGGTTGTCACGCAGCGCCTTTTCAAGGCCGGGAGTCTTCAATTCGATTGGAAGCATCGGCCCCCTAGCGCGGGCAGGCAGTTTTCGTTCTGCGATTGTCCAGGTTCTCTCGGTTGGAGTCCATTTCCGAGCTTGAGGCGTATTCCAGAAGGAAGGCGACATTTCAAAGGCCAGTTTTGAAGCCGCTTGAATTCCTCGTCGGCGAGAAAATCGCAGATATACTGGAGTTCTTCCTTGTCCGGTGTCATCTGGCGGACTGGACCACACTGTACCCGGCAGACTCTCTCTTCTCTTTTATCAACGAGGCAAATACAGTATCGAACAAATCACAGTAATTGAGGTCGGCAATTTCCATGAGAGGGACTAGACCGTCATCGCTAAAGTCCACTTTCAAAGTTCTTGTCTTCGCATGTCCGCCGCCGACCGGAACTGTGCTGCGTCTCTCTTGGTAATCAGCGAATGCGGCAACTTTCTTCGTATACCGTGCCGTATCGTCTTTTATGGAATCCAGATAGGCGTTCACATAGGCATAAAAGGGCATCTTCATAGTCAGCAGGAAATTTTTCAGTTTCCAGGTCCCGCCGGACTGGAGCCTTTTTCCCTATAAGAACTTGCCGCTTTTCGCTTCGTTGCTCTTGCCTTCGTTTTTCTCCTTGGCATCTCAGTCTGGTCCTCACTTGAAATTGCTTTTCTAGCCACGTCTGATTCCGCCCCCTTCTGATATTTTAGCAAATTATAAAATAGAATTTTTGTCAGATGGTGCAATATTGGATGATGTGAAGTGGTACAAATTATCGAATTTCATGATATTGACATGAATTGATTATACCACATAATAATGAATCAGTCAATAATCAAGGTTTATTGAAATTAAGTTTACTGTGAAATTTTTCTTATAAAATAAAGTCCAACCCCGCCAAAATTGACTATTTTAATATTACATGGTATATTATTGTATAAAGGCAGAAAGGAGTGATACAGATGGCTGCTCCCGATACTGGGCAAGAAAATGCCACAACGATAAAGCTCACGCAAGAAGATGTTGAGAAAATCAAAAGCCTGCCAAAACGTACATTTCTAATTGGAAATCTGCAGCAGACCGGCCTATATGACGAAAAACCAGACGCTTCTATTACTTAGACGCCAATGGCGAATGGAATGGACGCCTTGCAATCATCAACACGCCTCCCCCTCCACCCCGCCTCCTGACGAGGAAGAACCTGAAGATGAGGGTCCCAGCGAGGAGGAGTCAGTGGATGACAGCAGCGACGGCGGCGATGCTCCAACTTCCCTCGCTGATAAGGCGAAGGGGCTTTTTTTCTTTTCTCAAGAAAAAGGGGGACGGTGCCGAAAGCCCTATCATGGAGAAACTCCACACCCCATAGCAAAAAAAAAGAGTGCCGCTGACATGGATGCATGTGGTGGTTATCGGAAGCATTCTCCTTTTTGTTGATGGTCTTCGTCATTACACCCGCTGTAAACCGCGTCTTTGCACCACCGGATGTACCGCCAGCAAGCAGTACAGAAGTCACACCACCGTCTGGAAGCCAGCAAGGCACCGAGGAGAAAACCCGCAGACAAGTGAGCCTGACCCGACACTCAGCAATATCCAGGTCATTCAGGTAAAGGACATCATGATTCCCGGGGATACGATTACCGAGGACAATGTGCAGGCCGCAGAAATCAGCGCCGCAGATTATGAGCTGCTGCGGGCCAATGGACGTATCCTGTACCAGTGGGAAACGGTCAACAACCTCTTGGCATGGTCGTCAACAAGTATATCCCGAAGGGCGGGTACATCGCCTCCGGTGATGAGAGTGCGACATACACACCTGCTTCTAATCCCTGGGTCAATGAACAGGCTGGGATGACTTATGTGACGCTTCCCCTCGATGAGACGACAGCCGCCTCTTCCCTGCTCAATTTTGGGGCTAAGGCCGATATCAATGTGACAAAGAAGACCACCAGCCAGACTACGCAGCAGGAGGACGGAACGATTACGACCGTCACAAGTGAAAAGAAATATCCTTTCACCTCTATCATCATCTGTGACATCTGGAATGCGGACCTTCAAAGCATCTATCCACAGTATTCGTCCTATCTGGCTATCCCGGCAGGTGAGCGCTTGGATTATATCAGAGACGCACTCCTGGAGGATACCGACCTGGAACGGAAGTTGACACCCGCCTATATCCGGGTTAAAATCGACTCAACCCTTGCAACGGAAATTGGTGACTTCAATTCCAATGACATCACGATTTCCTATGCACTTCATGATGCGAATGATATCGATGTCACCACCGATGCCAAACGCGAGTTTGCGTCTCAAGCCCGAGCGCTGGATGAGACTATCAACCAGGCTATCGCTCTCAATGCGGAGGCCGTCCAGCAGGCCCAGGCGGAGGCCCAACAGCAGGCGCAGGCTCAGCAGGAACAGCAGGAGGAATAATTGCTATGGTCGATAAAGAGCCGAAAATCATCCACTTTCCGGGTTTAGACCAGGAAGATACTTCTGCGGCTGCTGGAAAGCAGGCTGCAGAAACTCCTCCACATGAGCCTGCCTCGTCTAAAAGACATATCAGGTCGCAGACGATGGGCCTGATGACCCCATTTCCGATGAAGTAAAGTCTGCCGTTCACGAGCAAGAGAAAGAAGACGAGCGCAAACTCCTTGCAATCGAACTCCCCACGGCTCTGGCAGACCGGGAAATCAAGTTGTATCTTGCCGCTATTGTCTCTGCGCTACTTGGAGTGGTTATGTCCATCTCCCTCATGTCCCCCGCAGTTCTTGATTCTTCTCGCGTTTTCCGCTTTCTTCATCTACACAGGGATTTCATCCCGACTAGATTTCCGGGACGGGAAAATCGTAGAGTTGTCTCTGCTCTGCTACAATGTACAGAAGACTGCCAGGCTATCCTCTGACTACTATGTTTCCTTCTGTACATCTGACGAGGTTCCCACCTACTACCGATTCCTCGTGCGGGACAAGAAGGGAGAGTTCTTCCCGGGCTGTCCTTATCTGGTCTATTACCACCAGAGGAACCCGGGCCAACTCCTGGCGTACTATCAGCTTTAAATTCAAAAGGCTGGGCACATTCAAGTGCCCAGCCCTTAATTTTTCGGGCGTCAAAAAAGCAGACAGTTCTTTTTGAACCGCCTGCTTTTCTATCCTTCGTTGTGCCCAGAAGCGACTTCGTAAGCTGACCTGTTAAATCAAGGATTCTTCGTCGCCCATGTCCTCTTCAATAGGGCCCGCTTCAGAAGGAGGTGCATTCCCAACCTGCTCTTCTGTCGTGTCACTTTGGCTGTTCTGAGGCTCACCCTCATCTGACGGCACGTTCTGCTGAATATCTCCCATACAAGCCAGGTCTGCGTCATCAAGGCTAATGTGGAACTTGGCAGCTTTGGACTTCACGTCCTTGACCAGCCGGTCCTTTGTCGTGCTCAGAATCCCGATTGCTTTGGCACGGGAAGCCGCTGGTACGTCCACCTGAACCTTCCGGCCCTTCTCAGGCTTGTATAAGATGGCCAACGTGCCATCACTGGCCGAAATGATGGTATTGATGGACTTGATGATTGCCAGCGCCGCCTCAATCTCATTGAGGGCGTTGACCTGTTGCGTGTTTTCAATAATCGTAGGCATAAACTGTCCTCCCAAAATGTTTTCACCAGAGGATAGTGTCCTCTGTAAATGGATTCAGGCAAGCATATCCAATAGGCCGCAGGTCTATGTCAGTCTCACCAGGAGCCGTCATGGATTCCATGCCAAGCGTCTGGAGATACGGAGCAAAGTACACAGTGATAAATCCGCTTGGAAACTGCAGGTTCACCGCCCAGATTTCACAACGGTTATATGGAAAGTCAAAAGAGCGAACCGGCTGACCTTCTGTATCAGAGAACTGTGTGAAATAGGGCTCCGGTACGTGCTCCACCTTGGCCGTAGCCGCAGCATTCGTCAGTCAGCCTCACTGGGCGGGGTGAAATTTCCCGTCCCCTGCATGAAGGTAATGGCATCCTGAACCAGGGAGGACTTTTCCTCTTGAGTCATCTCCCTGTGTCGACTACATCCGAAGATGTCAGGGTATCCAGGTGATGAGTGTCTGTGGCTCCGTCGTAAACAATGGTGGCTTTGCACATGGCAATCAGCTCACCGCTGCTGAGATTGACTGCCCGGATATAAAGCGTTGTGCCGCCATCATCTTCATTGATTTCCATTGTGTCGCGTTCCCACCGGACACCAAAATTCTCAGCGGACTTGTACCCGGCAGGAACTGCCGTATCGCCGTCTGTCCGAGCATGACCAGGTTAGCCTCCTGGACGTTCTGCATATCGGTTGCCGCCGCTCCTTCGGTATAGCTGATGTCCAGCCTGGGGCTGCTGGCTGTAATGAAAAAGCCTACCTGCTTTCCAGCCTCGGCCGAAGCCTCGGAGCAGACTGGATTGAGATATAAATAATCCTGAATGCCAAGGTCAACGCCAAGGGATATCGTACCGGAGCCGTAGTCATAGGTGAGGATGCGGTCGTTCATGTAATTTCCGAGGGATTCATAGGCGGAGTTATCTTCGTAGTCCGCATAGTTGGAAAGAGTATTATCCTGCTCTCCCGTATCAGTCCCGCTCCCTGATGGAGAGTTGTCCTGTCCTTCATCGCTGATAACTGGCGTGTTACTCGAATCGGGATTGCCTTTTTCTGCCGAACATGCCCGCATCACGAAGATGATGAATAGGCAGCACACGGCAATGGCCGCAATACCCAATATCAGTTTTATGACGAGCTTTGCCCGCTCTCCGTTCATACAACAGCCTCCTTCTGCTGCTTTTTGGGAGGCTCCAGCGACACCTGCGGAGCCTCCTTCCCTTCCTGCTTGGGATTCAGCACATGATTATATATCTTCCGCAGCGGCAATCCTGTGATATCCTTGATTTGCATAGCAGTTTCATATCGGAGGTGGGTCCGGCCATTGATAATACGGCTCAATTTGCTGGCCGGGATGTCCAATAAGACAGCAAAGGACTGTACTGTGTAGCCATTCAAATTCATCCAGTCAGTCAGTGCCGGGTATTGCGAGTTGCGAATGGCGATAGGCTTCTTTTCCGCAATATAGGAGAAAATCTCCAGGACTTCCGGTTCCGACATGCGGTAGGTCTTTGCCAGGCTTCAATGGACGCGCCTGCTAGATAATCCGCACAGACGGCCATCAGTTTCTTATTGCTCCGGTTGGGATGCGACCGAATTTGCCGGTCTACTCTCGGGAGCTTTTTCAAAAAGTTGCAGATGGTCTGATAAGAGCATCCGAGCTCTTCGGCGATAGATGAAATATTGGAGCCGTTCAGTCGCATTCTGCAAACAGTCAGTTTATCTTCATATGTCATAGGCTTCGGGCATCGTATTGGGAAAATCTATGCCCCTACCTCCTTTCACGGTGGGGTTATTTATAATTTTTCATATGGCCGGGAAACCGCCGTTCAGTACCACAGCCATGTTGACAGCAAGTAAAACATCAAGTACGCGGACAACTCCACGGAACATTTTTTCAGGGAGATTGGCCGCTTTAGAGTTGAATTGCGACTCGGTTCTGATTTTTGCTATCCGTACCCGAATTTTCACTGGCCAGAAAAGGGGGACTCCAGGACTATTGAACATATCAAAGAATAGATGCGTCGCGGCTCCCAAGCAGAAAACAAGGCTGTAAAAGGCCATAGATGGAAGGAAGCGAACGACTAGGAAGTGAAGAATCAGTAGGAACAGCAGGCTGTGGCAGAAGCCACGATGCCCGAACGTGCCCCGCATCAGTTTCGATAGAATGGGAATCTGCTGACCCATTTTACTCTTGGGCTGGTCGATATCTGGAAATACGCTTCCAAACATAGCCGCAATGAATGTACCAAAGATAGCGGGTGTAGAGAGTGGGGACAGGCCAAAGTATCCCTGCCCTGCGGCTGTCGTGACCAAAGCCCCGATTGCCACGCCGCCAAGGATGTGTGTTCGATAGGTCATGGCCAGCCTCACTTTCCAAAGACCGGCTCGAAATCCGGCCCGTACTGGCTGGTTGGGTTATCCTTCATCCGCAACGAGGCTGCATATGTACTCCCGTCACGTTTGACGAGATTGGACTTCTTCACAGTCTTTCCCGCAAGGAATGCTTTCACATCGTTTGCTGTGAAGGTTATCTTGCTGAGAGTTTTCAGCTTTGATTTCTTCCAGATAACAAAACCGCAACCGGATTTATGATTACTGCAGGAAAAACCCAAGGAAAACTCGGTGACATCTCCGCCGCATCTGGGGCACTTCCCAATACGGCCTTATCATCGCCGATAGCCAGCTTATATCCAGGTCCATACTCGCTGGAAGGGTCATCAACCAGGAATATACCGCCCTCAAAGGTCTTCTCTTTCTTCTGAGACAGGAGCTTTTTGAAGTGAACGGTCTTACCGGATACCAGCCTGCCGGTATTCTGGCCATCGGCGACTTCTTCTTTCCAGGGGTAGATAGCCATGTCTTCACGTTGCTGGCGCTGATGGAGCAATTCTGAAGCATGGGGTGCTTTGATTTCTTCCAAATCACAAATTTGCACCCATTCTTCCAGCCTGAGCAACCGTACCCCTTCTTTCCTTCAATGACGGGACTGCCGCATCGAGGGCATTTGCCCAGGCTGGGACGGTTTGCTGAATCTCCTGCGGCCAGTTCCTTTAAGAGGTCCTCAGAGAGCCTCGGGTAATCGGTACGCACGATGCGCGTGACGGTCTCCAACACGCTGTCTGTCAGCACATGGTAATCTCGTGCGCCGGTGCGGATATCTTCCTGCAGGGCCCACCAGTAGGCCGTCATATCCGCTTTCTTTACCTCATCCGGTAAGATGCGGTAAAATTCCCGTGCCTTCTTGGTCGAGATAACGTGCTTGCCGTCATCCGTCAAATACCCGTGCTTGATAAGACCTACGATGATGCTGGCCCGCGTCGCCGGTGTACCGATGGAGCCATTCTCGTCCGGCTTCTCCTTGTCCTTTTCCCGCAGCAGGGCTTTTTGCGGTCGGGTCATCCACGTACTTGGCTATACAGGTCATGTCTGCGGCAAGTGTGGATTGTGTATACCGTGCTGGAGGTTTGGTTTCCTTCTCCAGCACATGGGCATCTGTCACATCGGTGCTGTATTCTCCCGTCTTCAAATTGCAAAGAGGGCTGATATCATCTGGTTCAACATCAGCGTCCTTCTTGAAGATGGTCAAATAGCCTGGCTCAACGGTCTTTGTCGCCGTGGCTACCAGAGCCCCGCCGTCGTTCAGGGGGCAGCAAGTCGAGACTTTTCCTTCTTGGCTGGAGGAAGGAACTGCGCCATATAGTATTTACAGATAGCGAGATAAACATTCCGCCCCCGCTCCGTCATCGCATTGATATCGACATGGATTGCCTGCGGGATGATGGCCGTGTGAGCACCGTCGGATTCCGTGGTGTACTTGTCATTGAAGCATCTGGACTTAATGGACATATCCAGCAGCTTCGGCCTGAATCCGATGTTCTGAATGACAGCATCCATCGTGACGCCGGACTGCTCATACTGTCTGGAGGTCAGGTACTGGCAGTCTGTTCGGTTATAGGAGATGGCTTTATAGTTATCACGCAGAGACTGGGTGATATTCATAACGTCCATTGGGGAATAACCGAACTTGGAGCCGCAATATGATGTCAGCTTGGACAGGTTGAATGGGAGCGGGGGCGGCTCATCCACCGTCTTCCGCGTTACCTTCACGCCTTCTAAGGTTTCATCTTTCAGCATCTCGGCCTTGGACACCGCATAGGCTTTATTCAAAATCCGGCCGTCGTCCAGGTTAGGGTCGTCCTTCGATGGCACATACATGGCTGTCAGAGCCGTTCCATCTACATTCAGGTCTGCGGCGACCTCATAGTAGGTCACTTTATGGTGCCCTTCTATCAGGAGGTCTCGCTGGCAGACCAGACCCATGGTGGCTGTTTGGACTCGGCCAACAGGCAGGAACGCCGGTGCGTTCAGGATGGAGAAGTATCTGGATAGGTTGTACCCGACCATTGCGTCTGCCACGCTCCTGGCATAGGCGGACCAGCCTGCGGTCTCATAGCTCTTATTGTCATGCAGATGCGCCATAGCATACCGCATGGCATCCGGCGTCGTATCCAGTGTATCCAGCCGGTAGGTCTTCCCTGTGTAGTGGAACCATCGCAGGACCTCATCAATGAGGAGCTGGCCTTCTTCGTCCGGGTCTCCAGCATGAATGACATATTCACACTGTTTCAGAAGCCGTCCAATCTCATTGAGCCGCTGCTCGGGTGGAGAATCCTTATGCTTCTCATCCGGCGGCTTTACCTTCATCTGCCAATCATCAAAGTAGATGGGCAGCAGGCTGATGTCCTTCCGGTCAGCATATTTCTCATCATAGTCCTCCGGCTCCTTCAAGGTGAGCAGGTGGCCAAACACAGAAATCAGGGTGTATTCGCCCTTGGTCATATATGTAGACCCAGCCAGTAGTGTTTTCTGGCCAGGAATTGCTTCAGCGATTGCAGCGACAAGCATCGGTTTCTCTGCAATGATGAGTTTCAAGTTAAATTCACCTCGCTCTCTGTTGCAATCTTATACCACATAACATTATATTACGCAAGTTTATAAGAAAAAGCCCCCTCGCATGAGGGGCTTTTCAGGACAAACGTGTTAAAAGCGATACCGATAGTTCCGGCGGCCACGCTCTGTTTCAGACAGCGTTTCCGCCTCTTCCATATCAAACTGAAGGGCAGGCACGATGCAAAGCTGGGCCACCTTGTCTCCATGGCGAACCACCTGTTTTGTATTCCCGCCGTTTTCAAGGCCAATCATGACCTCGCCGCGATAGTCTGGGTCGATGACTCCGGCACTGTTTGCGGGAGAGAGTTGCCTCATAATGCCGTAGTTCCCTTTAGCCAGCAGAAGCCCTACATATCCTTCGGGAATTTCCACGCTGATTCCGCTGCCGAACTGGTAGCACTTATGGGGGTGATGGTAATGCCCTCGCCCCGGTGCTTTGGGTCGATGATGTAGGCATATAGGTTTACACAGGCGGACTGCGATGTATCCTTGTCCGGGATGATGGCGTCGGGATACTCCTTCTTGAACTTAACTTTCATGGTCTTTTCCTCCTCAATAAGATGACAGCAAAAAGCAGGCCCGGCCAAATCAGCCTGATGCCTGCTCGTACGAAAACTTCTATGATATCTTTGGTGGTAGATACTTCCTCAGTTACAACACTAACATTGTAGCATGGATTTTGCCCGCACGCAAATGGGCCGGTTATTAGTTTAAAACGAATAATTCTTCGGTACGACAAAAGTCCCCCTCTATTTTTGGCCTAGTTTCAGGGGTTCCACTATGCCGCCGACAAAAATTACCCTCTATTTCCCATGTAGTCTTAATCTGTGTTATTTGATACCAAATAGCGTTAATTGGTAGCAGAGATATCATGTTCAATAAAAAAAATGCTTCCTTCGAAACCAAAATCGGTTATGCCACATGCTGGTGAATCTATCAACCGAAAAGTTGACCTCATCCGGGGCCATCCAAATGGGCCTACCGACAAAATTACCCCCGAACCCCGACAAAAACTTACCCCCTTTTCCGACAAAACTACCCCCAACCCGACAAAAACTTACCCCCAATCTCGCTAGACCCGTTGCGCCCCAACGGGTTTCGGGGGGGCCTTAAATATCTAAAAGTATCTTACTAATATTAGAACTTCTAGTTCTATTAGAAAAATAGTCTTAACTGAAGAAAATTTTTATTTTAGATTGACTTTAAAATTTTTGTCCGAAGCTCCAACTGGAAGAAAATTACACTTTGTTAGTCAGCCTGGTGGGAGCGTTGCTCCCACCTCGCAATTTGTATGGGAGAACTTGTCACTTTCCAATGATTTTTATAAAATTAGTAACTAATATTATAAAATTAGAACTAATTTTCTTATACTTGTAGTGCTTTTGGGCACCGCCTCTATCCGCCCCGCTCTGACAGGAGAAGTAGCCGCTCCAGCCTCGCTTTAGCCAGTCCGACACCTCATGTGTTGGACCGCTTCAGGTAGTCTTTAATTGCCCCTCTCATATTTATTGCATAATTTAATGTTATATGGTATAATATTATTTACCTATCCGGGGAGGTGCTTTTCTATGACGGAGCAGGTTTCTAAAAACAGGCGGTCGTTGTCCAGGGAAACGAGCTGATAGTGGAGACTTCTAACAGCATGAAGATGAACCAGCTTAAAATCCTTTACTTCCTGATGAGCTGCATCGAGCGTGAGGATGAGCTCTTCTTCCCTATCGAAGTAGACTATAAGACTCTGCTGGCCATCATCAACTACGATTCCAATAAGGGAGGGAAAAAGGCATACCTGACTGACCTCCTGGAGGATATGGCACAGAAGTCCTATTATATCTACAACAAGGAACGCATCACTGTGTTCCCCTGGTTCGGCTGCATCCAAATTGACCGGGACATCGAAAACGGCAAGGCGCTTTTCAAATTCAATGAGGACCTGTCCAAGTATCTGCTGCAGCAGACCAGGAACTTCACTCAGTATCAGTTTGGATTTGTGAGCACGCTGAGCTCGTCCTATGCCATCAAGCTCTACAATCTACTGAGGTCCTTCGCCTACGTTGGCAGTGTAGACTTCACCTTGGAACGCCTGCGAAAGTCGTTGAATCTCTTGAACACCAAGACGGGCGTCGACCGATAGAAGGACTTCAAGAGCCTTTCGAAACCGTTCTCTCCGGTGCCGTCGAGGAAATCAATGCCTGCACAGACATCATGGTATCCTATACGTCAATCAAGAGCACAGAAGATAAGCGCAAGACTGTTGGTATCCACTTTGAAATCAATCATCGGGCCACCGCTCTGGCCAAGGGTGTTCCTCAGGTCGAAGCGGAACTGGTCCAGAGGGAAGCGTTCAGCAGACCAGTCCGGCGGGTGTATCTCAAAAAACGAGTTAATTTTGGGAGGTATCACTATGTTTGACTACAAAGAGGCCATACTGGTAGGATTAAACCAGGACCCATCAAAAATATACGTTGACTTCTATGACCCCAAAGTGCTGTGTAATAGCAATGCAGCGATTCTGGGCTATGCCGGAGAAGGCAAGTCCTACTACGTTACAAAAGATGGAAAAATATCAGAGACGAGGCCCATGGAAACAGAAGACCTCTAAGCCGTTCTCCTTGGCGTACTGAATTGCCAGGCTGGTTTCAGTGCTAGGCTTATCCTCCATACAAATTAGCGCACAGGAGTTGTCAATCAGATGCTTGTTCCTCAGCCTAATACAGTCTTGGACATACTGTGGTGAAGCGTAGACGACCTTGTTTGCGCTTCCCTTCACCTTCACATATAAGTTCCTATCCTTCTCCCTCCAGCGGTCTGCAAACTCAGGGCAAGGGGCGACTAAAATAACCTTGCAGTCTGAAAGTCTTGCTCTTTTCAGAAGGATGGCATTAGCCGCAGCCAGTTCAAATCCCCGGTTGCCACCGATGCCGAAGTACCGGATGTGATAATCCTGATATAGTCGTGTAATCGTGTTATCCAACCATATGTTCAGGTCCATTTGGGCAGTTGCAGGAATGAATGTCGGACCAACGCAACAGCAAGTCTGGTCTTTGAACATGGAAATCACCCCCACAATAGTTTAGCTGTTGGCAGATACTTAGGCAAGGGCTTAAATGCAAAAAGCACTTAAGCACCTAAACGCCGTTGTGAAGTCTTTCATCGAGAAAGAAAACGGCCGCCCCATAGTCTATGGGGCGGCTGCTGTGTTACTGAATGCCGAACTCGTAGTAGAGCTGATTCCGTTTGATGGGCTGGTGCATTGGTGCTTTAGCACCTAAGTACCTAAGTGGGTAATCGAGTTGACATTTTTTAATAATCGGACAAAATGAATTATATCAAATAGAAGGAGATTTGGACTATGACTTATGAGGAAATGTGCATAGCCCTCGAAGAAAATCCAGCCAGAACCGGGTTCACCGCAATCCGAGACCGTGAGTTTGGACACTTAAACGGTTACTCTGTTCTAGTATATTCATATCAGTTAGTAGATGGGAAACAAGAACTAACCGTCCTCAATTCCCTTGACTATGTTAGTGAGACGGGAAATAAGCTCGTTTTTGTTCCGCGTCTCGCTTCAAAGCCAAAGAAAGTAGCAGGTTGTGGACTGGCTCAGTTTGTAATCGTAATGACCGTCGGTCGTGAAAAATTTATTCAAGGTTCTTATACGACGCTCGAGCGTGCTAGAGAGGCTTTGATACTTGATGCTAGGGAATCCGCAGATATCGAATATTCCAGGCGGGAATTGCGGGATATAATGCAGCACAGCGAACAAGAGTTGGGTGACTTCGGTGGAACCCCCAATACGTTGTATATGTGTAATGGCAAGGATAGAAGTTGGGGCATCTTTGCAATGTTCCCGTTTGGTGATGAAACACTTTTTCAGAAACTCCTATAATTTAGAGTTTTCACTGGGAGTATAGAGCCACGAACAGCGCTTTCATACTTTTTGCGTAATAAAGGCCCTCCGTTCATATGAACGGAGGGCCTTAGGCAGTTACTTCGGCTGAGTCAGCCTTTCGATTTCCTCCTGGGAGATTCCAGTCAGCTTAGCAACATCCGGGAGACTTGCCTTTTGAGCAAGCGCCGCAGCATAGCAACTCGCTCTTCCTCACGGCCTTCCTCGCGGGCTTCTTCGCGGCGGTTGTAAAGCTCAATTTCCCAGACCTTCTGCTGGTCGAACAGCGTCGTCATGATATCCACAACCTCCTTTTCTCTGCTGTCCAGGAACGGTTTGAGAATTTTACGCTCCCGGCAGATGCGCAGCGTTTCATACAGGGCCTCGTCGGTTCGGCCATGCAACTTCACCTGCTCGTCGACAATCTGGCTGAATGCGATGTACTGGTCGACAATGCTCCCTTGCCATCGTCCCGCAGGACTTTGACAGACAACTCCACGGAACCGTCTCCCTCAAAGAGAGAGGACGGTTTCAACTCGTCCGGGACATGCTGCTTATTCCCCGTGTAGACCACGTACAGTTCAGGCCGTGGGATTGACACTTTTTTCTCCCGATAGAGGGAAATGTCCAATAAACTGATACTTCCTTAGTGATATAAGTATTGTGTCATGCGTTTGTGAACTTTTCAAGTTGCAGAGCCGGTGCTTTAACTCTTCGGCGCTTAAGTGCTTAAGTTCTTGAGTTCATACTTGTTGTGACTGCAGGCGGCCTGCCATGCAGGAATAAGTGTCCCTTAACGCTCTCCCCTATCAGCACTGATACATCCACTCCCCCCGCTACGAAATTTGCACCAATTCATTCTATGCGGTAAGATAGCCTCAACGACAAGGAAGTATTCACTGCATCACACAGGATAGTGCTTACGCATATCAACAGGGACCGGAAACTGCTCCAGGTCCCTCTTTTTACAGCCTGGCTCAGATGTTACGCTCCTATCCTTGTCGCTCCCCATATGATAACCAGTCGGCAGGCACTTAAGCGCCAAAGAACTTAAGTGCTTTTGCTCTCAAAATAATATTGATTAATTTATTATCATATGGTATAATATTATCGTAGTCAAGAGAGGCATTGAATTCTCAAAGACTGCGTGCTACAATCAACCTATAAATTTGGTTTTGAAAGAGAGGTTTTGCAATATGATGCACAAGTTCACAAGCACCCGGCGGTTTCAGGCTGCGACTCTGGCGCTTGCCCTTACCGCTACAGTATGTTTCGGCTCTCTCGTGAGCGCCGATAACCGCTTCACTGATGTTCCTGAGACCCACTGGGCTCACGACGCCATCGAGTATGTCGTCGATGAGGGCCTGTTCGCAGGCACCAGTTCAACTACCTTCAACCCTGAGGGCACCATGACCCGCGCTATGCTGTGGGTGGTCCTGGCCCGGATGGATGATGTCAACACCAATGCTTCCAGCGGCGAGGCATGGTATCAGCCCGGCCTGGACTGGGCCGTTGAGAATGGCATCAGTGATGGCACCAATCCCAACAACAATATCACCCGCGAGCAGTTCGCTGCTATGCTGTATCGCTATGCCGAGAACGCAGGTGAGGACATCACGGCCGATACCGCTGAGCTGAATAAGTTCATCGATACCATCAATATTTCCTCCTACGCTCTGCAGCCTCTGGCCTGGGCAGTCGAAAACGGCATTGTCTCCGGCACCAGCAGCGATACCATCTCCCCTTCCGGTAACGCTACCCGCGCCCAGGTGGCCACCATGCTGATGCGCTATGATAAGGCGTTCAATGACGACGCCCAGTCCGACAATCCCGGCGGCGAGACTACGCAGCCTGAGAACCCCGGAGCCGATGATGTGGATTACACAATGAAAATTGCGCTCATGAACCATAATTTGTCGGTTGGCGATAAGGTTGTGGCTGACGTAAACACTATTCCCTCCACTGCTAAAGAGAATCTGACCTATACTTTTAAGTCTTCTGACACATCTGTTGCTACCGTGAAGGCTTACTCCGGGAATCATTTCTCCTGTGAAATCAGTGCCGTTGGCCCTGGTACTGCGACCATTACTGCTACGGACTCCAATGGTGTTGAGGCAACCATCACTGTAACAGTTACCGGAACTTCTACCTCGAATCCTGGCACGTCCACTTCTGGCGACGAGTATGCGGACGTGAAGGATGAAATCATTGAGCTGACCAATGAGGTTCGTGCTGAGAACGGGGTCGGTGCTCTGGCGAAGAGCGACCTTTTAATGGAGATTGCTCAGCAACGAGCGGAAGAAAGTGCCTCGATGCAGAAGACAGACCATGGTCGGCCCGATGGAACTAGCATGTATACTATTTTTGCAGAGTACGGTTTAGATTTTACTGAGATGCAATTTGGTGAAAACCTTGCTACATCGACGGACCTTGACGCAAACTTAGTCGTCAATGCCCTGAGGGCATCCGATGGACATTTAAAAACAATGATTGCTTCCAATAAAACTCTGATTGGCGTTGGTGTTGCACTTGGGTCAGATGGTCGATTTTATTTTAGTCAAATCTTTACTGATATGGACTAATTGAAAAGAAGGCAGGTAATATTACCTGCCTTCTTTTTTTTTGATAACAAATTTTGGACTCAACTTATTGTGAAATAAAATGAGTTCATATTGGCTTCTTAAAAATTGACTAAAATAATAAAACATGGTATAATATTGTTGTTCATAAGGAAAGCCTTGTGACAGCCCAAATCTTTATTCAAAAGGAGGGTCGAAGGACTATCTGGGCGTTTCTTGCTCGTATATTGACTTATTCAATGTTTAGTGGCAAGATGTGTACTTTGACAATAGAAAGGAATGATATGCGTAATGAAGAGAACGGCATCTCTTCGCACCCGTATTGTGGCGATGTTTCTCGCTGTCGTGTGTATCGTGGGTCTCATTCCTACGGCGGCTTTCGCGGCTGAATCAACATCCGTGCCGGGCACGGTAACGCTGAAAAACGCAGACTATCACGTCGACAACCCCATCACATACAATTACGGACCACTTAAGGATTGCTATATCCACGAGTTTACCATGAATGTCGCAGGGGCTGAAACTGTCGGCTTCTGTGGCGAACATAGCGCAGAGATGGGCAACTCGTTGATTGGCGATGTTTGGGATACTCCGCAAGAGATTACAGACAAAAACATTAAACTCTTGCTGTCTCATTACTACTCCTATGCCTATGGCAAATTCAGTGCCGCAGGTCAAGCACAAAACCTGACGCCATACGATGAGTTCCAAAAACATGGGCGCAGGGATGGTTCCAGGGGTGCGTATGGCTGGCCCAAATTGGTGAGCTTCCCGATTACGAGACAGACCGTGAGGGCTGGATTCAAGAAGTAGCAACCCAGCGTATGCTTGTAATCAATGCTTACAACGAGGCGGGTTATGACTGGGCACCTCATGTCGACAGCATTTATGACGGCGACTGGAGTTGTTATGATGCTGCAGAGTACATCGTCAACCATGTAGATTGGTGGGGCGACTGGAGCATTTACATGTACGACTACGCCGATAAGGGTAGCGACTCTCATCCAGACCCCAGCAAAATCCAGTCCATCATTGTTGGCATTTATGAGCCAACAACTACGACTGATGAGTATTGCTTGCTGACCATTAAAAAAGTTGACTCTAGCAATCAAAACAAAGGTTTGCAAGGAGCCCAGTTTCAAGTGACTGCGCAAGGTGGCTCTTTCGACAAAACATTCACAACCGACTCTAGTGGCTTGATTGTGATTGATAGTCGAACCGAAAACGGTTTTGGGCCTGGACGATATGCTATAACTGAAATTAAGGCACCGGACGGATACCAAATCAGTGATACATCTACAAAGTATGTCTCGCTGGATTATGGTCAAAACGCAAGCGCAACCTTCACCTTCTACGATGATGCAGAAGTCACAGGAGGCGGCAGTATTCGCAAGGTCGACAAGGACAATCCGACCGTTGGCCTGGCTGGTGCAGTCATTGAGATTCGGGGTATCGACAATGGATACGGTCCTACCCGCGTCGTTACCGGCGAAGGCGGTTACGTCAGCGAAGATGACTTCAGTTTTCAGGACCTTCCGATTGGCTCCTATATTGCCGAAGAGGTCGGTGTTCCTGAGGGTTATACCCTGAGTGATGACCCCGATGAGAACATGCAGGAGTTCTACTGGGACGGCAAGAGCAATATCCAGCTCGTGTTCCAGAATGACTCCAAAGTCAAGGTTCAACTCAAGAAGGTCGACGAGAGTGACCAGCCTCTGGAAGGTGCTATCTTTAACATCTTCAAAGACGGCCAACTGATTGGCACTCAGGCAACGGACGCTCAGGGCACCATCACAGTTCCCAATGTAACTGAGGGCTTCTATTATTTCATCGAGACTGAGGCCCCAGATGGGTATGCGAAGCTGACTACACCTGTCGGCGTTCATGTCGACGAAGCAGACATCCAAGGCGAAGAAACTATCGTGGTAACAGCAAAGGACTACAAGAGTCCCGAACTGACTATCAAGAAGATTGATGCTGCGACCCGTGAGCCTGTGGCAAATACAACTTTCGAGATTCGCGGCATCAATGTCAGCTACCAGAACACCATTACCACTGGTGCGGATGGCACCTATACTCTGACCGACCTGCCTACCGGCACCTATGAGGTCACAGAGCTGTCCGTCCCTGACCCGTACATCCTGGACACCAACAATCGTCAGACTATCGACCTTGCAGCCGGAGCTGAGCGTGAGTTGGTGTTTGAGAACTCCACGGGCCCGGCCTGAGAATCATCAAGAAGGACAAGGAGACTGGGGCACCTGTCCCCGGCGTCACCTTCCTGATTGAGAAAATCGACGGCAGCTACTCCGAGGAGGCCACCACGGACGAGAACGGCGAAATCTTCATCGAGCACCTGGAGGCCGGTTCCTACAAGGTCACGGAAATCCGTGTCCCCGGGAACTACATCCTCAACGACGTCCCCCAGACCGTGACGCTGGAGCCCAATAAGACCTCCACCCTGGAGTTCTTCAACAGCCAGCGGCCCGGCCTGCTCATCCAGAAGGTCGACACCGACGGCAAGGGCATCGAGGGCGTCAAGTTCAACGTCAAGGTGAAGGACGGCTCCGATATCGGAACCTTCACCACCGACGAGAACGGCGAAATCTTCATTCCCGACCTGGACGCTGGCTGGTACACCGTGACCGAGACCTTCGTCCCCAACCGCTACATCCTGGACTCCACGCCCCATGACGTGCTCCTGGAGGAAGGGGCCAGCGGCGACGGCAAGATTGCCTACACCCTGCGTCTGGAGAACAAGCGGACCCCGGAGCTGACCATCTATAAGAAGGACAGCATCGTGGGCGGCCCTGTGGAGGGCGCGAAGTTCCAAATCTGGTACGCCGGTGACGGCGAGGCCGCCGGGTCCCTGGAGGACCTGGGCATCTACTGGAGCGACGAGAACGGCCAAATCAACCTGGGCAAGACGGACACTGACCGCCTGAAGCCCGGCTGGTATCAGGTCACAGAGCTCGAAGCCCCGGACGGCTACCAAATCAAGGACCCCGCGACCCAGACCATCTACCTGGCGGGCGACGACGTGAAGTCCCTCACCTTTGAGAACACGCCCCTGTCCGCCATCATCGTCCTCAAGAAGGACAGCGTGAACGGCAACCCCGTCCCCGGCTGCACCTTCCAACTGCGTTACCTGGGCGGCACCAGCGGCACCGGCGGCACGGTCATCGGACAGAAGACCACCGGCACCAACGGCTCCGTCATCTGGACCCAGCTTGAGGCTGGCACCTACATCGTAGAGGAAATCGAGGCGGCCGACGGCTACAACATCGTCACCGCCGCCCAGACGGTGTACATCTCCGGCAAGGACCAGGACGTCATCACCGTGGAATTCGACAACGACCCGGACGGCAACCTGCTCATCAAGAAGGTCTGCTCCGTCAACCCGGGCACGACCATGGCGGGCGCTGAGTTCAAGGTGACGTACGCCGACGGCACCCTCATTGGGGAGAACAACGGCATCTACACCACCGACGCCAATGGCGAAATCCTCATCAGCGGCCTGGAGCCCGGCAAGAGCGTGGTCGTCACCGAGACGAAGGCTCCCGACGGCTTCATCATCGACACCCAGCCCCAGACCATCGTCATCCAGGCTGGCAAGACGGTCTCCCTGACCTTTGCCAACCAGCCCAAGGGCGAGCTCATCATCGAGAAGCGCGACAGCGTGACGGGTGAGACCCTCCCCGGCGCTCAGTTCCGCCTGACCACAGCCGCTGGCTGTGAGGTGGGCCTGGACGGCGTTATCGGCGACAGCACGTTGACGCAGAACGGTATCTTTACCACAGACGCCAACGGCCAAATCCACATCACCAACCTGCAGCCCGGGGCCTATGTCATCACAGAAATCAAGGCCCCTGACGGGTACGTCATCGACAGCCCCATGACCAACGTGGTCATCGGCACCAACGGCGATACCCAGACCGTCATCATTGAGGATACCCCCAAGGGTGCCCTCATCATCGAGAAGCGCGACAGCGTGACCCATGAGCCTCTGGCGGACGCGACCTTCCGGGTCACGACCTCCGCCGGGACCGTCGTGGACAACGCGGGCGGGGCGGTGAGCTCCAACGGGCTCTACACCACCAACGCCAGCGGCCAAATCGTCATCACGGACCTGCAGCCGGACACCTACATCGTCACTGAGGTGGAGGCCCCGGAGGGCTACCAGATGGACGCCCCCTCCCAGACGGTGAAGATGAACAGCGGCGACACCCAGACCCTGACCTTCTACGACACCCCCAAGGGCACCCTGGTCATCGAGAAGCGCGACAGCATCACCCGCAACCCCCTGCAGGGCGCTATCTTCGAGGTCACGACCTCTGACGGCGCGGCTGTGGTGGGCTCCAACGATTCCATCAGCAGCAACGGCCGCTACACCACCGACGCCGAGGGCCAAATCGTCATCACCGGCCTGAAAGAGGACACCTACATCGTCACTGAGATTCAGGCTCCTCTGGGCTATGAGATGGACGCCCCCTCCCAGACGGTGAAGCTGCTCAACGGCGACACCCAGACCCTGACCTTCTACGATACCCCCAAGGGCACCATCGTCATCGAGAAGCGTGACAGCGTGACGAAGGAACCCCTCCAGGGCGCTATCTTCGAGGTCACGGACTCCAGCGGTTCCGCCGTCATCAGCGACAACGGCACCATCAGCTCCAACGGCAAGTATGAGACGGACTCCAACGGCCAAATCATCATCAGCGGCCTGGACGCCGACACCTACGTGGTGACGGAAATCAAGGCACCCGCTGGCTATGAGATGGACGCCCCCTCTCAGACCGTGCGCCTGACCATGGGCGATACCCAGACCCTGACCTTCTATGACACCCCGCAGAACACCCTGAACATCGTCAAGAAGGACAGCGCCACGGGCAAGAACCTGGCCGGTGCCACCTTCTACATCACCAACTCCTACGGTGAGGTGGCCGACACCGCCAGCGGCCTGGTGGGTTCCAACGGCTACTACACCACCGACGAGACCGGCATGATTACCCTGACCGGCCTGGAGACCGGCACCTATGTGGTCCGGGAGACCAAGGCCCCCGACGGGTACATCCTCGACGAGTCTCCTCAGACCATCGCCGTGGACGGCGGCGGCACCTCACCCTCACCTTCTACAATGACCCCGAGGGCTCCCTCATCATTGAGAAGCGCGACAAGCTCACCAACGAGCCCCTCTACGGCGCGACCTTCCGGGTCACGACCTCCGACGGCTCCTTCGTGGCACAGGGCGGCGGCACCACCAGCTCCAACGGCCTCTACACCACTGACCGCAACGGGCAAATCGTCATCTACGGCCTCCAGCCCGGCACCTACGTCGTGACTGAGGAGACCGCCCCTGACGGCTACCTCCTGGACGCCCCTTCCCAGACTGTGGAAGTGACGGCCAACGACACCCAGACCCTCACCTTCTATGACACCCCCATCGGCGGCCTCATCATCACCAAGATTGACGAGGACACCGGCGAGCGTCTGGAGGGCGCGCAGTTCGAGATTCGCAAGATGAACGGCGAAATCGTCGGCACCTACTACACCGACCGCAACGGCAACATCCAGCTCTCTGAGCTGGACAGCGGCTGGTACGAGGTCGTCGAGCTCAAGGCCCCTGACGGCTACCTGCTCGACTCCACCCCCAGCAGGTCGAGGTGAAGGACGGCGAGACCACCACCCTGGAGCTGACCAACACGGCCTCCGGCTCCATGCTCATCCACAAAATCGACTCCGTGACCAAGGAGGGCATCCAGGGCGTCAAGTTCATGGTCTATGACTCCAGCATGACGCCCATCGGCGAGTTCGAGTCCGACGACCAGGGCTATGTCCATCTGAACAAGTCCCTGGAGGACGGCAAGTACTATGTCCGGGAAATCGTGGCCGCTGACGGCTACATCCTCGACAACGAGGTCAAGTCCTTCTGGGTAGAGTCCGGCGACACCACCATGATTGAGTGGGAGAACACCGCCGAGTACGCCCAGATTCAGGTCGTCAAGACCTCCGCCGACTACAACTCCACCAACGGCCTGCCTGCTGGCACGCCTCTGGCTGGTGCCGTGTTCACCATCTACGACAAGCGCAACAACGTGGTGGACACCATCCAGACCAACGCCAGCGGCATCGCCTCCTCCAAGCCCTGCCCCCGGGCATCTACACCGTGAAGGAGACGACAGCGCCCACCAACTACGGCCTGAACACCAACACCTTCACCGCAGACCTTGAGTTCGCGGGCCAGGTGGTCCAGATTCAGGTCACTGACCCCAGCATCTCCACCGGAGTGACTATCAAGAAGACCGGCTATCAGCAGGTCATGAACAACAGCCTCATCCGGTACACCGTCAGCGGTGTCGCCAACACCTCCAGCGTCAGCCTCAACAGCTTCTACTGGAGGGACACCATCCCGACGGACGCCATGCGCCTGACCCGGCTGGTGACGGGCACTTACAGCGCCACTCAGAACTACAAAGTGACCTACACCACCAACCTGAACAGCAACTGGCAGACCGCTTATGACAACCTGTCCACGGCGCAGAACTACACGCTGGACATGAGCGCCACGGCCCTCGGCCTGGCCTCCAACGAGTATGTCACCTCGTTCATGCTGGTATTCGGCATCGTGCCCTCTGGCTTCCACCAGTTGACCGACGCCACCGTTGATGGCACCACGCTCTACGCGCTCACCAACGGCTACCAGTTCACCAACAAGGCGGACGTGGGCGGCCTGTATGGCCAGTACTGGCAGCAGTCCATCGCCCGGTGGACCACTTCCATCTACTCCAACTACAAGCCCTACACCCCGACCCTGCCCCGGACTGGTTATTAAGTCCTAAGCATCACAGCGCCCCCGCCTAAACCACAGGCGGGGGCGCTTTTCACATCCAATCATTATTAAATTGCACCTTATGCTTACAACTCCACCGAATCTATCACTCATTATCAGGAGGAAATTTTATGTCATTACTTTCAAAACTGAGATATTTGCAAAGAGCACAAAAATAGCGGGTCAGGTAGAACCTGGCCCGCTATTTTTATCCATTTTCTGTGACGGATGCATTTCCTACAACCGCTGCGTACTGAGTATCCTCCAGAGTCAGGGGTAGAGACCATATTCGCAGGGCTCTGCCCGGCCACTTTTAATCCAGGCTGGATTCGTTGCATCGAGTCCAAGCTGGCCGTCTGCGCAGAGGTAGACTTTCAGTGGCGTTCCGCCTTCAGAGAGAATGATTTCATCGCCTTCTCTGATTTCAACGCCGTTTTTATCAAAATACCGTCTCTTGTCATTCTCCATTTTAATCATGCATCAGCACCTCACATGTAAAATTCCGCAAAATCTTCTAACCGTAAACACGCCAATCTCCGGGCCGCAGTAGAGTTCCCGCAACCACAATCTATATCGATAAACGCCGAGGTATGTAAGATTGTCATATGCTCTCCAGAGTCCTCTAAAGACTGCAGCCACTTTTCTCGCTCTATCCTATCTGGATGCAGCAAGAAGCAGACTGGTGTATGGCCGACGATGGTAGTCCGGCCATCTGGGAACGGATTAGGCATGTCCAAGCTAGGACGCTCCCAGATGCGACTATCATGGGATGTACCCGGGCATCCGTGGACCAGATGGAATCTCCGGCTGTTCACTTCAATGTCCAATCTGTCAGGCAGGCTGGCCAAGAAGTTAAGTATAACATTCCGCCGCCGGGCATCCATGTGATATAGAAGTTCACGACGGGTAACGCTGCCTCCGTTTGAAGCCCAAAGCTGTCTGGCTCCATAGACATTGTTTTTTCCCAGTGTATCGAGGCACATCTGCTCATGGTTTCCCACCAGCATGACTACGTTTTTTCTGGCCATAATGTCCTCCAGGATATCTATGCCTCCCGGAGCCCGGTCAATCGCGTCTCCGATGACATACAAGGTGTCATCGTCTGTAAGATGAATTTCCTCCAGCATAGCCTGGTAACGGTCAAATTCACCGTGGATATCTGATATGCAGTAGTGCATTAGATTTTCACCTCCTCAGTATGGCTTAAGCACCTAGATACTTAGGTGCTTAAGCTCCTAAGTATCGTAAAACGACCGGAGAGCCCCCCGGTCGTTATTATTGCGGCCTATTCAAGCGAATTGAGCAACCATTGATAGTCCTGCCTGCCATCAATTACATACTCGATATACACCATTTCCCCTTTTATTTGGTAGATGAGGATATACCGTTTGTTGAATACCATTTTCCTGTACTTGTCTGTCACAAATTCAGCAGACCGGATAGCAGGATGCCGATATGGGAATCGTTGTAGAGACTGGGCTGCTTCATTGAACTCCTTAACCAAAGAGTGTGCAAGTCTCTCATCTAATCTCGCAACAAATGCCGACTGATTCACAAGTTGATGAGCTGCCCTCTTTGACACAACGACTTGGTACGTCTCTTCACGCTCCGGCATGGCGTACCTCCATAATGGCCTGGTTCATCATTTTCGTAACATCGTCAATCGAGAACTCAGGCTCGCCGTGAAGCCTCTCTTCTTCAATGCTGAGCAACTCCTCGCGCAATTTCAGCATCTTCTCGCGTCTGGAATACGCTTCAATGTCCATCACCACGAGGTCGCCTTCTCCATTCTTCGTGAGAAAACAGGCTCGCCAGTTGTTTTGCACAGTTCCGCGATTTCATTATAATTTTGACGAATCGTGGCACTTGGCTTGATATTCATAGCGTTACCTCCGATAGTAATATTCTAATTATATTATAGTCATATTCAGTAATTTTGCAACACTTATTCCTATCGAACTACCGTAGCAGATGTTTACCTGATTGGCAAGGTGGATGCTAAGCACTTAGGCACAAAAGGTCCTAAGCGCTTAGCAGTTCCATATTTATGTTTTGTTGCCTGTATAGAGCAATGCTCCGGTCTGTGAAACCAAGTGAACTCCTGCTCCGTTACAACAACCTTAACGGCCTCACCAATGTGATTCTGAAGCTCAGGGCAATCACCACTTCGCAACAGTACCGGATTCCCGGGGATTTCAGCTTGCACGACAACAGGCTTCCCCACGGAAGGTCCAGTTCTCTGCATGTACACGGGACGCCAACGAAGGGCATCAGTTCCTCATAGGTCAGTCCTGCCGGGGCAAATCCGGGAACTGTGCTGCCAGTATAAATCAGGGCCTCACGCCCATGGTACAGGACATCAAGGTCCTCTGCAGTCCAATCCAGCCGGGCAAACAGCCAGTCGTCGACATCTTTCCAGTCGCTGGCATTGGCGAAATCCGGCAGACTTCTGGCTGTCTTTCTCAGAAGTTCAATGGTGTGGAACACCAGGTCTTGCTCCCTCTTTGTCATTGTTTTCCCTCCCATAACTTTTCGGTGGGGACACTCTTCCCCATCTCATGAATCTCCTTCAGTTCAAACAGGTATTCAAGCTGACTATCTGCCCGCAGAATACAATTCGTGAGCTGGAAGCAGTTAATGGGCACCCCATACTTCTGAAATCGCTTCGATTGGATGATTTTCTCGATAACCAACCTATCAATTTCAGGTTTATTTGCCTTGATTTCCGCCAGGAGTTCTTGCTTGCTCAGCCGGTATTTAGGCAGGGATACCTCTACCCGTATTCTATCAAAAATATTCTGCTTGGGGTTGTCGGCGGCCCGTTCAAACTCAGGATTGCCTACTTTTTGTACCAGCAGTTCCAACTTGGTGTAGCCCCTCCGACTTCTTTTTGGCCTGACCCGCTCCATTTCCAGATACTTTCTCATGCATTCCTCGAAAGTCATGCCTGGGTTAAAGTGTGCCGCAGCCATTTGCCAAAAGGTCATATTCTCAAGCGGCCAATGCCGGATGGAGAGAACCCTCACGCCCTCATATACTTCCTTCCGGCATTGATAAACAAGGTGCTCGTCGAAGTAATAAACCTTCCCATTGGCAATCCTCATGGGCTGATTTACAAAGTCACGCTCTCTGAAGGATTCGGCTATGTCGTCCATTGTAATGATGCCTGCCGTGGTCAAATCCAGGTTTTCGTCCTCCACAATGTGGAGGCACCAATTCAGAATCTTTGACCAGGGCGCAGATGCATCAGCATCTGCGCCCAATGCGCTTCATCTATAAACGATGGGGTCCAAGTTTTTGCCGAGGCCCCGGGATGTATCGGCCTGCACACCATGTTGTTCATGCCAATACCATAGGCTTGAATGAAATCGACGGCCTTTCCAGTTCGTATGACAAGCGGCTGGCCAACAATGCTGTCCTTGATGAGCTTATCGCCGAGTATCTTGGACGCTGCCGTAGTCAGGTTTTTCAGTTTGAAATTGTCCATGCTGTATACCTCTCACATGTAGCGGCTCAGCACCGCGAGGGTATTGGTGTTCAGCTTACAGGTATCTGTTCCGCTAAAACGGACTATCCCTGTGCTAACCATCTCATCCAGCCTGTTATACAGGTCTGTGAAGCTCTTGGCCCCCTCCAGCTTGCGGCGTACTACTTTAGCCTGAGCCTGCGGAATGTAGTGCTCCGCAGAAAGGTTCATCTGGTTGAGGCTCTTCAGACTTACGACAGCACAGATAGGGCCGTTCTCAGTCGGCAGCAGCAAGACGCCTTTCATCGGGCCTTCTCCCATAATGTCCCGGTAGATGCCCTCTTTGGTCTCCTCCAGTGCCTCGTGGAGCATGGCCTCCTGCTGGAGAGCCTGATACATTGCATGGTTCATAAAATTTCCTCCTTAATTTTGAGCAACTGCCTTACTGTCACCGCTCAGACCTGATATTCAGCGTAATGCTTCTTAATCAGGTCCATCGCGGCATTGTGAAAGAAAGTGTACTCTTCGGATGACATTGACTCGAAAATCCAATCTCTGAGGTCTGTGGCCGGGACATCGATGTACTCGTCGTCACCATAAAGCTCGTCCGCAAACTCATCTAAGAATGCGTCCTCGTCATCAGTGATTCCCCGCACGTCGACGTAGCAGTTTCCCTTTTGACAGTAGACGTGGACGAGCCTGTTTTTCCAAGTGTCCGCTTCATCTCCCCAGTCTTCCGGTTCGAATGCTACGACCCAGATTTCATAGCCGAACATCTCGTGCAGGGCCAGCGCAAAGATGCCGCAGACCCCATGGAGAAACACACTTGCATCCAGGCCGTCACCCAAATCGACTTTTTCCAGAGCCTCACAAGGCTCCTCGTCCTCACGGGTCCAAAAAAGTGTTTCCACGTTCTCATCCCTCTCTTTAGTTAAAAGCGTCGGCCGCTCGGACCCTCTGGTACTGGCCAAGCGCCTGCATTGGCACCGCACAGGCATCGAGTCCGGCATCGCACTTGCCAAAAGGTTCACCGCTGCCGCACCCACACAGGTCCAACCCATAGTGGTTGACGCAATGGTTACAGCAGAAGGTGTCTTGGTAGTGCCTGAGCTTTCGAAGGTCGAGCCCGGGAAAAAAACTTTCGCCGGTTCTTCTCCAAGCAGGAATATCTCACCTTCGTCCGTCGTGATGGTGATAGCTCCACAGGAGCACCGTGAATATCCAATGTACCGCACGGAATCAGTCCTCCCCTCTTTTGATTTCCCGCAGAACAGCCGTAGCAATCACATCCGCCGGATAGAACCGGGACACAGCCGCGCCCTTCCAGGTGCCTTTGGTTCCATTGATACCATTCAGCAGCTTGATTGCCTTTGCGTGTTTTGCCCACTGGTCGAGATTCAAAGTGTAGTCGTCCAGGAGCACATCGCCAGGCTGTACCCTCCAGGGACAGCCACCATTTTCTCAATCCCATTATGGATAAAGAGCCGGTGGTCATGGGGGATGAACGGCATATGCCGGTCGAGCCACTCCATTTTTTCGGGGATGCTGTACGGGCTGTCCGGCAGGACTGCCGAGAGTGTAAATCTCCACGATAGTCGTACGCTGGAAAATCAGCCGGATAGCGTCCACGACGTTCTGGTAGGGCTGCAGCGAAGCAAAGTACCCCTTTTCATAGAGGTCTTCGAATTCCTCTGCGGCCTTCCATTCTACCACGGTGCCGTCCATGTCAACGAAAAGCCGGTATTTAGGCTCTCGATACTCTGCCCGGAGCTTCATGAGAAGTTTATCGAGCATATTGCGGCCCTTCCGTCGCAGACGCCCCAGTAGGTATCTCCATGGGTATTTCCCTCCACGAGTTCCACGTCTCCGGTTGCCAGCAGTCGGTTACGAAGTTCTAAGTCGGAAAATTTTGCCCGCAGGACGGCCTCCATAACGCTGTCCTTGACCTGCTCCCAGTCAGGACGCAGCTTGATACGGCGGCCCAGTCTCTTGGCTTCCTGAGGCGTCAGGAGCGTAAACTGGAGCTGTTCAGCAATATCCTGGGTTTTCATTGCCTGGGGAAGCGGCCTCCGAGTTGAGGAACGTCATTCCATGGAATTTGAGTTCATGCTGGTAGAAGTTACTTAGGAAAAGTACTCGTCCCGAAATCTAGTGATTGCCATGTAAAGTCAACTCCTTTTTTGATTTTTTAGTTTGTGTATATAGAAAAGGCAGTAAATCCAAACTGGATTTACTGCCTTGAATTGATGATTTAATTGCCTTTTGTGGTGAAAAATACTTCCTTGTTGATAAAATTATTGTACCATTCAGTAGTGGACCCGTCAAATTCCAAGGGAAAGGTACAGGTTCGAGAGCCATCAACTTTTGGTCTCAATGCTGCCATTGCTTGTCCAAACATTTTGAGTTAAATTGTTTCACGTGAAACTCATATTTGACGAAATTAGTAACTTTTTTCACCTAAGTTCTTAAGTTGTTAGGTGCCAAGGTGATTAAGCGCTTTGGTGCTACTATCTTTGCTGACGACGCCCAAAAAGGAAGCCCCAGCCGATTATAAAATCGGCCAGGGCTTTGAAAGTATGGGAAGAGGTTGTTGTATCAGCCCGCTTCTCTCTTGCGCCGCTCCAGTTCTGCGTGGATAGCGTAGTACCGTTCTCTTGCACGTTCCCAAGATTTTTGGGACGGAAGTTTGGCAAGCCGCATCCCATCGCCCCAGTTTCCTGAAGGCTTCAGCGTGAGTGCCTGGTACTTTTCCCAGGCGGCGGATTCCATCTTGTTCAGGGTTTCCGTTTTGTATCTGCTGTAATCAGCCAATTTCAGTCTCCTTCCCTTCTCTTAGATGAGAAAATCGTCAAAGGTCACAGACTCGTCCGCTGAGATAGACTCTCCGTCTCCCTCAACACCAATGAGTTTGTCATCTCCACCGTTTCCAAGGTAGGAACGGATGCCGCCGAATTTTTGACGGCTTTGGCGTAGATTTCACTTTCGGTCAGAACAGCGTTGTCTGGCACCTCTATTGTGACTGAAACAGTCACTGGGGTGTGACCCAGCACCGTGATTTTCTTCATTGCGCTATCCTCCCTCTCACGAAATGATGCTGCCGTTCTCATCGACGACTCCAAGAACCTCGGCACTTTCCAGCACATCGGCTTTCACGGGCTCCCAGTTGATGTTCTTAGGGTCAATCGATTTGACGGCCTCCAGGGCCTCTTCATCCGAGTTCGAAGGAACGACAACCTGGCCATAGCGCGTGAGCTGCACCAGCCTGTATCCCTGCTGTGCCTTGGGAGACTCATCCCCAGCAACTCAACCTTCACGCAGCGGTGCATATCATCCCGCTCCGTACCCAGGTTGAACGTAGAGCTAAGGAAATACTTTACGGCCTCGTCCAGAGTTCCGTTAAAATCCGTGACAGTATAGTCACCGTCATCGTACGTCACTTTTACTGTAATCATATTTACTACTCCCTTAATGCGAATTTGTGTCTTTTGCAATCTTTTTGCGGTCCTGACTCTCAAAAACTGATTGACGCATCTATCGAACATCCGCTCCAGAGAAGATTTCAGCTCGTCTTTCAGGCTGTCATATGTTAGGTCCCATAATTGGAACGAAGACGGTACGCCATCCCGAATGTAGTTTACGTAACGAACGGTAGACCGGCTGGATGCCTCATCCTCAGAGCTGGGGAAGTCAGGAAGCCCAGTCTTGCCCTCAACAAGCTGCACACCTACATCGGGATACGCTCCGTTGGTGATATAGAGCTGAAAAAACCGGGCTGGTACGGAACCCATCGGAAGTCCTCGGCCCCTTACCAAGAGACTTTATCATCTCTTTGGGAAGGTCGATGCCATCGTAAGCATTCCGGGTCTGCTCCACCGTAGCCACATCCTTGGGTGTTGTCTCTTCCTTGATGACATTCTGGACTGCCTTGAACATCTGGTACACTTTGCACTTCGTGCAGTCTTCCCAAAATGGCATAGCACCTTTTACACAGAAAGCACAGAAGGTTTGCTTTGCCTCGGCCATCTTCTCATAATAGGCGGTGCTGATTGTTTTCATATCCTAGTCTCCTTTTTACGTGGCCGGGACTGGAACAGCCAGTCCCGGCATATACGTATTCTCAGCGGATGACCTCGTAGAGGGTCATGGTTAGTTTGCTATGTTCGACATCCACATTGACGTCCAGTCGCCAGATAGCCCGATACTCATAGCCCGGGATATATCCATAGTTGGCGTACTTGTGGAAGATGGAGCTTTCATCGTCAACTCCGGTCTCCCGGAAGCCGAATAGGTGTGAACCGGACTCAATAGTCCCATCCTCCACCTGCTTTTGCAGACTGGACCAGTAGATAAACAGGTCGCTGGCATAGCTTTTGCACCAACGACCCGCCTCCTGAATGAGTTTTGTCAGAATAGACGAGATATTGATACTTGCATCACCGCAGATAATCTGCCCATCGGCCTCTATCACTTCTCCAAAATGAGTCTTGACGAAGCCATCCATGGTGATTTTGTTCATAATACAACTCTCCTTTTTATTTTTTGAAACCTAAACACTACAGCTCCTAAGCACTCAAGCACTTAGTCTTTCTGGCTATCGGCATGGCCGTTATCCCTCTTGACCCGAGCTAACTCGATTCTCAGGTTGTACACAAGGTCTTGCAGCTTGTCTGCGCATTCCTCCACGCCGCAGTCACCTCTGCAGGTAACGCCGAAGTTGTTCTTGTCCTCAGACGGCCAATACAGGTCGCAAGAACCGCAGCGGCTCATCGGTCATCTCTCCCCTTCTTCATGAGGTCCGCCTCGTGCTCGGCAACCTGGATGAGCACGTCCAGCATCCGAATACACTCAGTCGGCTTCATCCGGGCCGACAAGCACTTCTCCTCACTGTACGCAGTGGCGAAAAGAGCTTATATCCGCCGTATTCGTGGTCGACATAGTAGCGACCGTGCTCATGCGGATACAGGGTATTCAGCAGGTCAATTCGAGACCGGATTTTATCTACAATGCTTTCCATGGTTTTCTTTCCTCCTATCAAGCGTTTAGCGATTGAATCACTTTGTGAATGAGGGCGTCAGCGTCATCCTGGAATCGCTCAGTTGAAGCTGAATATGGACGGCATAAAGGCCAGCCCGGTTTCGCCGTAGTTCCTCTTTCAACGGAAGCAGGTTCTGCTTGCTTTTCAATAAGATGGTCTGCATCGTCCCGACTCGGCCGCTGCAGGCCGTATCGACGGCATAGCCGAAGGGGTCTTGATGGAACCTATCTACTGTGCAGATGCAGAGTTTGGGCTCATTCAGGCCGATTTTCCTTGCCTCTCCGATGACCAGCAGCTTTTCATTCAGCTTGAGGTCGCCGTCAGGAGAGAGCTTCGCCAACGGCATCCGCTCCATCTCAGGAATCAGATGCCGAATCAGGAAATCGAACTGGACAAAGCTGTCCCGGCCCATGTCGACCGGCTTCGCGTAGGCGTCCATCTCGTAGTCGCCATCAGGAAGCGGGTTAATGACATGCTGGTTCCAGGACGAGTCTTTGAAACTCGGGTCGCTGACGATGATGTTCGGAAGCTGCCCCAGGGAAACCTTCAGCAACTGATTCATGACTTCTTCCCTCCATTCACATTCTGCCGCTCGACCTTTCCAGGCAGAGAGACCGGCACAGCTAATACCAGACCCATCTGCTTCTTGAACTGAAAAGCCAGGTTATTCCGGGCTTTCTCTTCCGACACAGCGCATGTGCGGCCAGTCCAACGGTTGGACAGGATGGTCCCAAACGATGTGACTGCCCGCAGTAGCTGCAAAGGCACTTACCTTCCATGTGATTCACTCCTTTTTGAGAAATTGTTTGTGTATATATAAAAAGACAGCACCTGCACGATAACGTGTAGATGCTGTCTTGAATTATATTTGTGGTGTATTGCGTTAGATACTTCCTTAATCTATGGATTTATTATACCATCACAAATTACTGCGGTCAATTTTGCGATACTGAGAGCGCCAATTTATTGATTTATTCAATGTTATATGGTATAATATTTACGAGGTGATTTGATGCCTTTACACGAAATTTCTGGCCATGTGCTTAAGGTCGGAGACCGCGTGAAAATGAATATCGAGGCCATTGGCCAAGGAGACCTGGACGGTGTTGAGTTTACAAAGAGTGGGAAAAACTATTGGCTCTATATGAACCAGCACCCAGATGAGGTCTACACTATCACAAAAGTTGACTTTAACTATGAGGACTGTCCATACTTTCTATCCGGGTATATGGACACAAACTGGGCCGCCGATGAGCTCATTTTAGTACCTACCCCTACATCTCGGTTTGAGGTTATCAAGAATATGACGCTGCAGGAGATGGCAAAGGACCTACTTCCTATGGTCTTGGACCTTTGCGAAGATGGCGTTCCCACTCAGGAACTGGTTTCTGAGTGGCTGAGTAGCGCACCCGAAGTTGCCAATGAAAGGAGCACCCGACCTTGACAGAATCTAAAAAAAGCATTTAAGCGCCTATCTCATGAAGGTGAACCCGAGAAGGACCCCAGCCTCAAAATGCTTTCAGAGCTGGTCAGCCTGGTAAAACACTGCAACGTCAAAGGGGTTTATCGAAGTATCATAGGATTTCGCACACAATTGATGGATGAATGGAAAGAGTCGCCGTCGCATACCGAGTTTGTTAATACAATTCGCTTCATGTCGCAAAAGAGGTTATTTCCAGGCGCAGGCTCGGCAATATGTCGGGTCGTGAAAATATAGCCTATTATCTTGGTATGCTTGCCGGAATAACCTATGTATCTAGGGAACTGTGCACAATGGAAAGACAAGACTGTCAACTTGTATCAGTCTGCGCTCAAAACGAGATGGCCGAAAAGATACTTCATTGCCTGAACGTGACGAACGGCGGACATGGGATGTACCACGCGGATTTAGCCGATAAGGTCGGCCTCTCAGTCGAAGAGCTGGCGGAGGCCATGATGCACCTTCTTCAATGCCGGGCTGTCGCCGCTGTCGGCACCGGAAGCCACACTTTCTATACATTGGGCAGGATTGGAAAACGGTATTGCACAAAATCTGCCTGTGACCGCGAGGTAGGAAAAGATGCTGAAAATAGAGATGCCGATTGAGCAAGCCAAACTTGCAGCAGAGGCGTGTCTCTTCTACGCTAGAATGCTGACTGGTGATTACCAGACTGTCATTGACCTCTGTCTGGATAAAACTCTCCCTGACAGTGAGCATGAATCTCGCAGTGCAACAGCCAGGGAGTATTTGTATCAAGCTAAATCCCGCATCTCATCTGATGCCCCCGATGCGTCCCTGACTACAGAGCAGGTCAGGAAAATCGCAGATGATGCTCTGACGTTAAAAGAGCTGTTTGAGAAGTCAGATGGGTCCATTGTAGTATCAGATGCCCAGGCCGAACTTATTTCAGGCGTCTGCGAATTGTATGCCCGGGTGAGGATGGGCCAGTTCAAGGAAATCATCTGGTATTTCCTTGACATGAAGCTCCCGCCCGAAGATTACTGTGAACGGCGAGATGAAGCGGAGCAGCTCCTTCTGAAGGCCAGAGAGTCAATTTACCCTGACCTGCACGGCATAGGCCATTCCTACGGCATCGGCAAGTTTGAAGACGCTGATAAGGTATACGACGTCCATCAAGTCATCCGATATGCAAGGGGGCATTGGAGAGAGCCATTCAGCTATTATCCGGTCCCTAAATGCACGGTAATCAGCGGCACATAAATAAAAGCACTCAGGAACCTAAGCTCCTGAGTGCTTTTCTATTTGAGTGCTTTCAAGCTCCGCGCTAAAAAAGTATATCGCGCTCATTGAGTCCGGCATCCTTCCGTACCATTTCCCGAAGCAGCCGTAGTTGCTGGCCTACCGCCGGGCCTGGCTCGTAGCCAATGCTCAGCAAGTCTCTGCCAGAGATTTTGAGTTCAGACTGTTCGTCTGCCTGTTTCTCTGTCTTCAGCCGCTCTTTAATGCACCGGAGGTTCGCAATCTTGTCCAGGCGTTGCCGTTCATATTCCGGGGCCTGTGCCAGCACATCTGCCTCCCGGACAATAAGTAATTTGTTGAACAACTCCTCCCCTATTTTGCCGACAAGTCTACTGACTGCTTTCGAGCAGACCTCAATCCGCATATCATGGTATCGGACGAGCGTGACCACCTGTACCTTAAAGGCAGGGTCTGCGCCGAGCCGTGTCAGTACGGCTTCCGTGATTTCCGCACTAATATGCCCGTGACCATGAAAATGCCCGATGCCGTTCTCGTCGACCTGATAGCATTGAGGCTTCCCAATGTCGTGGAACAGGAGTGCCATACGTACCAAGTAATCGGCTGCGGCTTCATCTACCGCCGCTGCAATATGACCCCACACATCGTAGATATGGTAGGGGTTATTCTGCCGAAAGCCAATACATGGCTCCATTTCCGGGATAATGCGAACAACCTCAGCCTGGTTGTCCATGAGCTTTCTCTTGGCGTTGGGGGCCATAATCAGTTCTTTTGAGCCGTTCAATACTGTTCGTAGCCTTTGAGATATCCTGTTCCACAATTTCACCTCGTCTCCTTGAGTACTGAGCACTCAGGTGCTTAAACACCAAAAGCACCTGGGTGTTTAATCGTTTTGTGCTATATAAGCCGCCAATCAACTGGTTCCTGTCCCATCCTATGGAGCGCCTCATTGGTGCGGCTGAACGGGTGGCTTCCCATGAAGGCTGGAAGCTCTTTGGAGGCCCGGTTTGCAGCAAGAGGGCTCGGATGGGTGGAACGAATGAATACCCTGTCTGTCCGGTCCAGGACGGCGGCTGGGGTAGTCTTTACTGCCTGCATCCCCCATTGGATGAACACCAGCGGCTGAGGAAGCCCGGCAGCATAGTCCAGTACCCGCTTGGTGAATGGACCCCAGCCAATATCCCAGTGACTATTCGGCTTCCCTGCCTCCACGGTCAGGGAAGTATTCAGCAGCAGGCCGCCCTGTTGTGCCCAGGCCGATAAATCACCCGTTTCAGGCACGGGGGATGCCCAGGTCGTTGCACAACTCCTTAAAAATATTCTGGAGAGACCGTGGGAACGGCTTCACGTCCCGCCGGACGGAAAAAGCCAGTCCCATAGCATGACCAATGGTCGGATAAGGGTCCTGGCCAACCAGCACGAACTTGACGTTCTGTGGCGGAGTCAGTTGGAACGCTCGAAAGATGTCTTCCTGTTAGGCAGTATGTAAGCTCCGCTCTTTTCCTCTGTATCCACCTGCTTGAGCGCGTTCTCCGCCGCAGTAACCGCGTCCTGCGGAAGTGCATCGTACCAAAGGCCCAGACCCTGCCGGACCTCCTCTTGTATGGAAGTCCCCATATTTACCCCTCCAGAATTTGAATCAATGCATCTTCGTCCAGCACGGTGACTCCCAACTCCTGGGCTTTTCTCAGCTTGGAGCCTGCGGCCTCCCTGCAACGACATAGGAGGTTTTCTTGGATACAGAGCCTGATACCTTACCTCCAAGGGCCTGGATACGGTCTCCGGCCTCTTTACGGGTAAATCGGGATAGCTCGCCGGTTAGGACAAAGGTCAGACCAGCCAGTTTATCGCCAACAGGCTCGGCATGACTCTCCATATTGACTCCGGCCTCCCGGAGAACAGAAATGAGGTGCTGGGATTGAGGGTTCTCAAACCAGGACTTAATACTCTCCGCTGTGATACCGCCCACATCAGGGATTGCGGTCAATTCCTCAAGCGAGGCCGCAGCTAGGGCGTCCAGAGAGCCGAAATAGCGAGCCAGGACCTGCGCCGCCTTCTGCCCAACCTGCCGGATACCAAAGGCACAGAGCAGTTTGGAGAGGTCATTCTGCTTGGACTTTTCAATGGCAGAAATCAGGTTCTGTGCGGATTTCTTTCCCATGCGCTCTAGGCCCTGAACCTGTTCCTCCGTAAGGTGATATAAGTCGCCAGGGGACTTAACCAGCCCGGCATTAACCAGGTTTTCAATGACAGAGGGCCCGAGCCCCTCAATATCCATGGCATCACGTGAAGCAAAGTGGGTCAGATGCCGGAGAAGCTGCGCCGGGCATTCTGCGCCTGTGCAGCGCATTGCGGCACCATCTTCATCACGGATGACAGGCGCACCGCATACAGGGCACACGGTCGGCAAATGATACGGAACCGTGCTCTCCGGCCTCTTATCATGGAGCACAGACACGATTTCCGGGATAATTTCCCCAGCCTTCTGCACCAGTACCGTATCACCGATGCGGATATCCTTCTCTGTAATGAAATCCTGATTATGAAGAGTGGCATTCGTCACCGTGGTGCCTGCCAGCCGCACCGGCTCGACGACCGCCTTCGGCGTCAGCACACCAGTCCGGCCGACCTGTACAACAATGTCCAAAATCTTGGACGGTTTCTGCTCCGGCGGGTACTTATAGGCGGCCGCCCAGCGCGGGAACTTTGCCGTGCTCCCGAGAGCCGCACGCTCCTCCAGGCTGTTGACCTTGACGACGGCACCGTCAATGTCAAAGGGAAACTCCTCCCTGCCGTCGCCTATCTGCTGAATTTGATGGACACACTCCTCAATGGTAGCGCACTTGGTATGCGGAATCACCTTGAAGTGCTGTTGGGCCAGATAGTCCAAAGTCTCTGTGTGAGTCTGGAACTCCCGTCCGTCTGCCATTGGGAGATTGAAGATAATGATGTCCAGGTGGCGGGAGGCGGCAATCTTTGGGTCCAACTGCCGGAGGGAGCCCGCAGCAGCATTCCGTGGATTCGCAAAAGCGGCTGGCCATTCAGCTCCCGCGCCTCGTTGAGCTTGTGGAACACCTTCTTGGGCATATAGACCTCACCCCGCACGATAAGCCGGGGCAGGGCCTCCGGGAGCCGCATGGGGATGGACCGGATAGTACGCAGGTTCTCCGTAACATCCTCCCCCCCACACGTCCATCTCCACGGGTCGCTCCGCGAACAAATAACCCGTTCTCATATTCCAGAGCCACAGACAGACCATCTACCTTTGGCTCTACATCGTACTCGATGCCAGCAGGGACGGCTTCTCTCACTCTCTGGTCAAAATCCGCCAGTTCGTCCGTAGAGAATACGTCCTGGAGGCTCTCCAGAGGCACCTCATGGACAACCTCGGCAAAGCCTTCGGCGACCTTGCCCCCGACCCGCTGTGTGGGCGAGTCGGGGGTCTTCAGCTCTGGATGCGCCGTCTCCAGCTCCTCCAGGTGCCGGAGCTTGTGGTCGTAGTCATAGTCGGACATGGTAGGGTTATCCAGGACGTAGTACTCGTAGTTCGCCTGGTTCAGTTCAGCACGGAGTTGCTCCGCTTCCTGGATAAAATCAGCCATTGGTTCCATCCTCCTCAGCGGAAATGTCCTGGTCTACCTCCCGGATGTACTCCCGGGCGATGCGCAAACCTTCCAGCTTGGCATCATAGCGCTTCTTTTCAGCGGCGGGCACCCCGCCACGATTCCGAAGAACCAACAGGCTCGTCTCCGCATCAGCCAGCCTGGTTTTGAGCTCATCCCAGGCTTCCTTGTATGTCAAATTGCTCATGTCTTATCTCCTTCAACAAATTTTCTGTAATCGCCCATGATGATACCGTCAAACACCATGGAAGCAGATGGAATGGGCGAAAAACCATTTTTGATGCACCAATTTACCATTGCTGGCGTTTCCACGCACTGAATGACCAACTCCGATATCTGGTGCGTACGACAAAACGCCTCTAAATAAGCCCCAATTTCAGTCATTGTCCCTCGCCGCCTATTGATAAAGCAGACCCGGGAGACTGTCAGTCTGAACGTCGAGAGAAAGATTATCCGTAGTTCTGATTCCCAGTCGTCACTGTGAAACCAAAACCCGCTCAACTCTTTCTCAACCTGCATAGGGACACCTTCGCGGCATTGGAGCATCGATAGAATGTTGGCTATCTCCTTGCCAGAGAAGCAAATCTGATTGACTTTCTCCATCACAGTTCCTCACTTGCCGCCGCTTTCTTGGGTGTCGGGATGTGACCACGGTAAAGCCCCGCCAGTTTGAGTCGCCTTAGAAGCCCAGCCTGTGGCAGAGTCAGTGGATAGTTCAATATGCCAACCGGCCATACTGGAATCCACCCGCCAGAAAGTGGGATAAGCCAGTTCATAAAGTCTGCATAGTACTCAGGTGGACAGGCATCCATAAGTTCCTCCCGGGTCCAGTTATGCAGCGCCATAGCTTTATTTATGAGGAACTCCTGGTGGGACGGCAGCGCATAGACTGCCGCCCCGTTGGGAGCCACCATGATTTCCAGGTCCAGATACCTGGCCGCTTTGTGCCGGGCGATGTCAAAGGGAAGCCGTAAAATCTCATCGTCTGTCATCTGGTTCGGCCTCCAATTCCCGGACAGCCTCTGCAATAGCGCATATGTCGCAAAGGTTCCCCTGTTGCTGGCAGTAGTCACACAGGTCGAGGCCGTCCTCTTTAGCCGCCAGCCAGATGTGGGCCAGGCTGGGAATATTTCTGGGCAAGCCCAGCAGTTCGAACAACTGCGATGCCACTCGTTCTGTGTCCCAATGGGCACAGAGGCTTGCTTCGCCGGACTGTTCACGAGAATCGCTATCGACAGGAGATATGACGATATTACACCCATCCGGTGAGGTTGTCCATCGAGGAGGCACCTGCCGGATGACATTACCCTTCTCATCAGTTGTCGTTTGGGCAAATCTGTAGTCGCCAACCTCCACTACGACAGTTGTTATTTCCCCCATAATAAACCTCCGTTCATTCTGCAATATTATACCATATAACATTAAAATACGCAATCTCTCGGGAGATGAGATTGCGTATTTTTTACTTTATGAGGTCAAAGATGACCTGCTTGAAAATTCGTTCCACGTCCAAACTTGGGCGGAGGTATCTGCGCTCCTTCAACTCTTTGTCGGCATATACCGCCTGCATAACAGTCTGGATGAGCTTCTTACCTTTTTCCGTCCTACGTTCCTCATTCTCGAATTGAAAATCGTGGATTAGTGTATGTGTGACCTCCTTCTCAATATTCTGCCCAATCCGGTTGAGAATGCTAGGCATTTTGAGAGCTTCCGGCATCAGGACTTCGATGTAGCAATACTCGTCTTTTGTATCTTTGAGATACTGACGGCGGCTTTCGTCCATGTAATGCTCACTATTGAGTGCAGCATCAATCACCTGCTCCAGTTCATCGGCCCTGAAATCGCAGTCATCCAGTTTGTCGTAGTCGTAGATGTTCTCGATGAAAATGCTTGGCCCAGACGAGATGGAAAAACTGATGTGATAGCATGGCTCATACGTCATGACACACAGCACACCATCTCGGATGACATAGGATTGCTCAATCTCTCGGATTCTGGTTTCGATGTCCGCTTCCTTATCGACATTCTGAACATCTCTTGCAAATTCGTCCACAAGCCGGTCAATGGTATGGCGGTTATCCTTTGCGTACAGATTTCCCTGATACCAGTACAGCGGCTTGTGGGTCGCCTGCGTATCCGGGTACTTGTCCTTATACAGTTCATCATGGACGATGAGGGCAACTGGCATGAGCCGGTCAGCATCTGCCCCAGAAATTTCACGAATGGTTGCAACGGCATCCTTGTAATGAGGGACATCCCTTGCCTTTCTGCAGCGCGGTGGGATTTCCAACATGCTCCATTTGAATTTGATTTTTAGTTCCACTTTAATTCCTCCTCGCTAAAATCTCATTTACTGACATAAGTTCTCTGTACTGCGGACACAGTTCTTCGACCATTCCGAACGGCAATGCAACCTGAAATTCGTCAGCATAGATGCCTTTAGACATGTACACTCCCGGTATCTCGGCATATAGAATTTGCCAATTCAGTTCTCTGCTTTGTTCGGCCAAATAGTCAAGCGTGGCCTGGAATCTTTGGACCCCAAGCTCAGTGAACCAGAACGAGACTGCTTCAGAGAGTTTCGGACAAGGCAATTCGTTGAAATCTTCCTCGATATTGGCGGACACGCCTTCCGGCAGTCCTATATCATCAAGCCCTCTCAAAATGCCAATGTCTTGGGGCTCACCATCAAAGGCGAGCTCGAATCGAAACAGTTTCATGGACATTGCTCCTTTTCGTAGTTGATTATATATAAAAAAGCAGTTGCGCCCCGATAAGGGACACAACTGCTTGAATGGTTAGATGATTTGATTTTTCGAAAAATACTTCCTTGTTTGATACCTATATTGTAGCATCTACAAGGGTTTAGCGTCAAATCACCGGCCCTCTCCAGGCTTCATCCAACTGCGAAAAACAGTTTCGAACTGTACCTGGGTCATGACCACCAGCCTCTTATCGTATGCCTCTGCTCGAATCAACTTGAGCGCCTCGTCTTCGGTGAGGTCCCGGTCGTCAAACAGGGCGACGCTGAAGACCGAAAGGTCGTTCGGCCACTTTTGCTCAAAATCAATCCGCGCAATATGGTGCATATTATCCATAGGCTACCTCATTTCACATTTGAATATTATCTCCCTATACAAACAGTCAGACACTTTTTTCGGCAAACCGCTCTGCCTCTGCATGTGTCATCACGAAACCGTAATAGGCAACTCTTGGTACTGTGGTCTCCACGACCTTAACCCGTGCAGGAGTACGGAGTACGCACCAGCTATGCTGCCGCCATAAACCGTCCTCGGACATGGCGTAGCCGGTTGCCAACGCCAGTTCTTCCCGGTACGGGCCCTCCAGAGTGCGGCTCTTGTTTGCCTCCCAGAGCATCGCCGAATTGGTGTGGCATTGGGAGGTCTCCCCTTGTATTATAGAGTAGTAGTGATTAGAGTCCCTCTCCAAGGACTATGTGCTACACTGTAAGGGATGCTGTGGATTGGTGTCCGCGTCCTACCACAAGATGGTTTCAGAAAGGTTCCAACCACAGCCCCTTACACTTTTGTTGATTAGTTAAATACCGCCAGACGGTTGATGTGGAACAAGGCTACAAAAGTAAGGCGAACTGTGGATGCAGCATCATAATTCTAACCGCTGGAGGTTTTTGCTATGGTAGTTTCTGTTGGTATCGATGTTTCAAAGGATAAGCACGACTGCTTTATCCTCAACTCGGAAGGCGAAATCCTTTCGGATGTGTTCACCATCCCAAACAGTCTGGACGGTTTTACCATTCTGCTGCAAAGAATTCGGGACTGCTCTTCGTCTCAAGACAACATAAAAGTAGGGCTTGAGGCAACCGGGCATTACAGCTACAACATTCTCGGGTTTCTTCTTGACAATGGTCTTGTACGCGAACTTATTGTCCAGGGGAATATCGGTGAAGGTTCTCACCTCTGCTTCCCTCCATCCTGCTGGGCATACATCTCTTCGATTGCCTTGTTCTCCTTCAGGTAGCACTGAACGATACCGCGCAGGCCGTCATCGACCAGACCCTGAACGTGGCTGTCCACCAAGCATCAATCTGCTCCTTGCGCATCTGGCCAGCGCCGAAGGGATAGCCTGCAACATACGTGCGCATCCCATAGCCCTCAGCCTCCAGGAACAGGTCAACCGTGTAGTAGCCATCCTGCGGATAAGGGGTTCGAATCCTTGACCTCAGCGATGACGTGGACGTCATTCGCTCCGGCCAGTTCAGCGGGAATCAAGTAGGTGCGGGTGTAGCAGGTTCTATTTTCAATCGTAAACATGTCCATAATCAAGTCCTCCTTTGAAAATCAAAAGGTTTGTGGCTATGTGGGAGCATACCGTCCATCTTCTCCCTCAGCGCCTTGCCGGTCAGCGTGGTCTCAATGTACCAGATGCCGTTCTCCTGCCAGGCATAGAAGTCGCCGCCATGCTCTCTGAGATGCGGGAAGTCATCCGGGTAGATGAACTCCTTTCTCCCTCCCGCTTTGATACGGGCGGCTCTGCACTCACGCGGAGCCTGGTTAATAATAGCTGCCATAGGTACTCCTCCTTCAACGTAGTCTGTGTATATATAAAAAGCCAGCAGATAGTGGCCTATCTGCTGACTGAAAGCGTATATAATTCAATGATTGACGTGTCGATACTTCCTTGCTTTACTCCTATATTGTATCATTTGGAGAAATGAAGCGTCAAATTGACATTGGGTAACATTTTGCCAAATAGGCCGTTTGGTGCTTAGGTGCTTAAGCTCCAAAACACCTAACCATCTTATCGGGACTTAAAAGAAACCCCAGGACCTGCATATTGCAGAGCCTGGGGATACGTTAAAATTCAAACGGGATACAAAGGTAAGTGCCGTCATCCATACGGATAAACTGCTCACCGGAGAAGTCATCTCCGCAGTAGCCAACCGTCTGCCAGCAGAAAAGGCCATCCGCTACATTTTCTCTTGCATGGCGGTGCCCTTCTACAATAAGGGCCTTCTCTCCATCCTTCTGTTCCCGAACTGTGCCTGATACGAAATCGCTGGAGGTCAGCATCTGCAACGGGTCCAGCATATTGTCCTGCAAGCCCAGTTCATAGCGGTCATCCAAGAGCTTTGCAACATCGGAAGCCAGCTTGGCACGCTTCTCATTGAGTGCCACAAGCTCCTTGAGCATAGAATTGATTTTGCCGCCCACATGAATCGGATACTTCCAGCAAACACTGTTTAGAGTATCCCACTCATTGCACAGAAGTTCATCGTGGGCATATGCCTGGTCACTCCAGACAATATATCCTGTACCCAGTGCGAGACTGGCTACTTTGCAAGCCTGCACCTTTCCTTCTTCGGACAAAAAATGTCCATAGACATCCAGAAGCCCTTCTTCCTCATTGAGCTTCCAGGTAATTCGGGTAAGCGGATGTGTATTATTCGTATGTTCCATCCTGGTTTTCGTCCTCCTCACTGTCGGTGTCATCATATCCATACGGACAGTCATCGCAATAGAGGTACTGACTGTGCTCAACGGGAAACTGGCATCCATATTCCTTGCAGGGATTCATGTAGCCACCTCAAGTCCACAGGAAGTTGACGCCGCCGATGGCCTCCACCCGGTTCATGATTTTATTCACCAGGTATGCCGGAGCGCTTTCATTCCACGTGCGAATCAATTCTTCCAACTGCTCGTCCGCCACAGGGACGCAGAAAGCGCAGGAGAAGTTGTAGATTTCCCCTCCTGTGTACTTCTCATAGATACTTTGCTCTTTAGTCAGAATTCGCTCCCGCACCTCACCGTAATAGTTGATGCTGCCAAGATAGGTTTGACCATCACGGAGTGCCATGGCGCGAATCACCTCACGGTTGAACTCATTGTAGGTTTCGTCTGCTTCATGCAACATACCAGCACCGCCAATCGTCTGGAGGTAGCAGAATTTTTCCCGCTTAGCGAGTGCGAGCTGGATGTCGCCTTTCAGAACCTCTTTCCAACGAATGGACCGCAGGTCGAGCCGCCCAAAGTTAGCAAACTCATAGCTAAGCACACCATTGACATTGGTGTTTTCAAAACTCCAGAAGGGTCACGCCAAACGAACTTCTCTGGGATTTTGACCTTCTGATACTTCATGCAGTCATGTGCTTCAGCCCGTGTGTAGCTGTGCGGTTCCAAATCGACCATGCGGTTATGCGCATCGTCCCCCTCGGTGTAGAAGAGAACGGTGTTCTTATCTCTGGCCTTCCCATGGTAGTCCGGCCGGTAGACCACCACACCAAGTTCAGATGCGATTTTGTTCAGCTCGGCTTGCTGCTCTTTGTATTGAATATTGTTTTCCATAAAGTTCATACCTCCTCATCGGCCAGCGGCAGTCCAGTGGCACCGGCCGCGAGTTTATCTGCCTCCTTGGCAGACACCCGGCGGCTCTCATACACAGCGTCTTCAGCCATCAGGTTGACCATGTACATCCAGTCGATGTACCATGCCGGGCTGGCATTGCGGTCAATCGTGCCGTCCGCATTGCGGATGAAGCCTTTTTCTGAATCTGCGAGATTGGTGTCCTGAACGAAGTCGTCCAGGTTTTCGTACTCAAATCTTTGAAGCAGCTCCACAAGTGCCCCTTCACACCACTCCTCCGGGAAGAACACCTGATGCAGGTAGTTGGCGTCATCTGTCCCGTTGATGTGCCGGACGCAGACTGCTTCATACATTTTGCCGAGGTCCAGACAACGGACATAGCAGTAGTGCTCAGTCTCATCCGCGTAGTTCTCCCACTCGCCGGGAACCAGATTCATCATGTTGACCATCAGAAAAACCTCCTTGAAATTCAATCAATCTTTTGTTCCTGTCACTGCTCATTGCCGTCGTTATCTTCCAGACAGGCGCAGTCATAGCCAGCAGCCTTGAGCTTTTCCAGGACTTCCTGAATGCACCGGCTGCTCATGTTCCTGATGCGGCTCAGCCGGTAAGCGTCCAGCGCCAACAGGCCCTCAACCGTGCGAATCCCGGCCCGACGGATGCAGTTATACGTCCGCACCGTCAAATCCAGGTCCTCGATGGGGTGTCCAATAGGGTGAACTCCTTCCTTGTAGGGCTCGCGGACGCTGAGTTCAGTCAGTCGGGCAGCCGCCGCTCTCAAATCTGCGGTGAGACCAGCAGGGCTATTGCCGTCCAGCTCCTTGGCCCAGTTATTCAGTCGAATAATCAATTCCTTATCCATGTTGTTCTGTCTCCTTTGATTTTGTTTGTGTATATATAAAAGCCAACAAGCCCGCTTCTGCGGATTTGTTGGCTGAAACACTGCAAAATGTGATATTTAATGATGATACTTCCTTGGTTTATACCAATGTTATACCATGCGACTTGGCACAGCGTCAAAAAGGAAGGGGCTGGTGCTCTGGTGCTTAAGCACCTAAGCGCTTTAGCACCAGAGCATCTCAAGTCTACTTCAGCTCATGGACTGTGGTAGTCTTGACCGGCTTATCCTTCGAGTTGATTTGCATTTTGGCCAGCCAACGTACCTCTAGGTGTTTGTTCTCCCCGGAGCCGACCCAGTAGCGGTGGGGATGCTGACGTCTGGAGTGGGGCTTCATGGACCAACCATGCCGCCGCATAGCCGTCTTATTGGGAATGCGCTTGACCGTCCTCGGTGTCAGGTCGAACATCTCAATGAACGGGACGTCCTCCAAGGCATCCCCCTGGCGGACTGCCTGCTGCCACTCCTGAGCCGCAGCCTCCTTCTCTTTTCTTTCCGCATCAGCAGTCTGAGCCACAGGCACCAATGCGGTGCTGCTGGGGTCTCCCTGCTGGAGAGTCTCCTTTGCCAGCCGCTTCAGCGTCCTTTGCTCCAAAACTGTGAGAATGTGGTACAGGGCGCACATCGCGCTGGTAGAATCGCTCACACGCTGGAGCAGGCTCTCATCTGCAAAGGGAGATTTTCGGGCTGGGATGATAGCGATTTCATCCATGTCTGTCGAGAGGGACATGATAAACACGCCCCGCTCCTGGGCCCCTTCCAACTTGCAGAGGGAAATCAGAAACACCAGCCCCGTGTCCTGCTGGCTCAGGACGATGGTGGGATAGGGCATATAGTCTATCAGCCTGTCCGGGAATCCGTTCATAGCCAGCGTCTCCAGGTATTTCTGGTGGAACGCCTGCTCAGACTCGTTGTTGTACTGATAGATGGTCTTGTAGGCTTCCCACTCAAACAGCATCTCGTGTGTCTTGTAGCCCACAGCCTCCTGGGGCCACTTCTCATATGTGTCTGTTTGGAATGGATAGTCCTTCCACTGTTCGTACTTCTTCAAGTACACATCAAAGTCCTTGACCATATTTTGACGGCTGATATAGTTGAAGAACGGGCTGAGACCCGTCTTTATCCAGCCATCCTGCTGCTTCAGATAGTCGAAGCAGTTCTCATCGCAGTCTGGGAAACTGATGGGATGGATGATGTAATACTCGCAGTTGCCTCTATCGTACGGAACGAAGACCTGCTTCTGCGCGTCCACCATATACTGGGTAATCGCAAGATATGACAGGCAGCTAAAAAGCAGTTTTCCCGCTTCTGGAGTGTCGTCCCGGAAAACACTTGCCAGAGAGGTGTCTCCGCCCATATGGAGATAGATATGCGCCGTTGGTTGCTCCACGATGATTGCGTTGAGTGCTGGCGGGTGGTCTCCCAGCGGGATGCTCCAGGTCTCGTTTATCAGCGAGACACAGGAACAGAAAAAGCCCTGTATGTCGCTGCCGTTCGGCAGACCAATGTAAATTGGCTTGCTGCACATCCTGCGAATCACCGCATTCAGGTTGACCTGAATCTGTTCCGGCTTAAACACATTTTTGATGTACTCCAGGGTCTCCGGTAGGAACTGATATACGACCTTCTGATTGTACCAGAACCCGAGGGTCAAATCCCGCATCACAGCGACATACTCCATGTCGTTCTCTTTCTTCTGGACCCGCTCCAGAAAATCGAGGTTTTCTGGTGTTACCGTCACCTTCTCCGCTGGTGACTCTTTGAGTCCAAGGAATGCCGCCTTGTCTTTGTGTCTGGACCGAAACCTGACCAACTCCGCCCGGAACTCGCCCGGCACCATGGATGGGAACCTACCAGCAATGGCAAAGGCTTTGTCCAATGCGGAGAGGGCCGTTTTCTTTTTTGTCATAGACTATGGAACCTCCTTTTGTCGTTTGTGTATATAAAAAAGCCAGCAATCCCATTCAAATGGTCTTGCTGACTGAGTATTTCAAATTCAATTAAAGGGTATCGATACTTCCTTGTTTATATCAATATTGTACCATTTCCCATTTGAGAGGGTCAAATACGTGAAAAGACGGGCACTGGTTTTCAGTGCCCGTCCGCAGGGATTACTTCTTCTTTTTGCCTTTGCCGGGTTTCTTCGCGTTCGCGGCTTCCTTCAGCTTACTGCCGGGCTTGAAGAACGGCCGGTACGAAGCGGGAATCTCCACTTCCTCCTGGGTCCGGGGATTGTAGCCCTTCCGGGCCTTGCGCTCCTTGACCTCTAGCGTACCAAAGCCGACGATAGAGATGCTCTCTTTCTTCTGAACCGTCTCCGTAATCGCCTCCAGCGCAGCGTTGATGATATCTGCAGTGAGGGCCTTGGGCTGGCCAGACTTCTGTGCCACGACGGTAATGAACTCGCTCTTGTTCATAAATTACCCCTCTTTGTTTTGAATTTACCAGTCGCCCGGTTATCTATATTGTACCATTTATCATTATATTAGTCAATAATTTTCAGCGGCAACACCAACTAAATCCTTAAGATCTTTTCACTTTTGTAGGAAAATAGCGGTACTGCGGGCAGAGAAAAGGAGCAAGCCTATTTCGCTTGCTCCTTTCGCGTTAGGCGGAACCCTGCAATACCGTCACCGGGATGCGGACCACCGAGGACGAGCTGGACGCCCTTGCGGTTATGGTGCATGTGCCAAGACCGATACCCCTGACATGGCCGGTATCACTGACGACCGCAACATTGTGGTCGGAACTGCTGAGGGTGCATCCTTCGGAGGAAGTCAGGACGACCTCCTCCCCGACTTGAATTGTGACAGATTCCGGTGTGACCGTGAAATCCGCGACGCCCCGCAGTTCGTCAATGAACGGGATATCGTAAGGGACATCATAGCCCATGTATTGTGCTGCGCACATTCCCAAGAAAGCGAGAATAGCGACGAGCAGGAGCACCAGGAAGAAAGTTCCGGCCTTGCTCTGCTTCTTCGGCTTCCGGTAGGTCGTGACTGTACGCCGAATCACCTTTTGGGCCGGTTTGGGCGCTGGCGCTTGTGCCGGTGCTGGTTTCGGTTCCTGTTTCGTGGCCGGGGCGGGAGCCGCTGCTGGTTTTTCCACCACGGGTTGCGGTTTTGGAACTGCCGTTGGAGTAGCAGGCTCTGCGGCTGTGGTCTGTTGTGGTGTCTGCGGCTGAGCAGCGGGGGCCGGAACCGTCTGTGGCGTTGCGGCAGGCTGCTGTACCACAGGGGTCACTCCCTGCTGTCCAGTCATGACTTGCGGCGGATACACCGCCATAAATCCCTGCTGCCCTCCCGGTTGGCCATAAGGCACCGGGATAAAGATGGGGCCCTGGAACATAGATGGCTGACCCGCTGTGGGCGAAGTCATACCGGCAGGCGGTACGGCATCCTCCTTTTTGATTTCCGGCTGTTCCTCTGCAGTCTTCTGAGGCGGGGTACTGTCATGCTGAGAGACTTCCTGCTTCGGTTCCTGCACAGCCTCCTCTGGTTTGGCGGGAGCCTCTTGAAGTACTGGTTCCTCGGGCGGTTCTGAAGGAGGAACCACCGACGCTTCTTCTTTAGGCTCAGGGGGCGCAGTCTCATGCGATTCACTCTCGGTAGCTGGCCTGGAATCCTCATGTGATTCCGCTTCCGGCTGACTAGACAGCTTCAAATCGGTAGAAGACGCTTCAGGAGTTTCTTTCTCCTGTTCAGATGTATCCTCGCCCGCCGCAGGTCCATCAGAAGGCGTCTCCACGCCCTCAGGAGAGCCCGTGTGGCTTTTTACTGTCTGCTGAGTATCTGCACCCATCTCTAGTGCTTCGGCCTTCTGCGGAGGCTCTGGAAGGATTTCCTGATGGGGTTCGTCTGCCTCATGCGTCTCTTCCTCCAGCGGCGTGGTGTTATCTGACTCTCCACTGGACGCCTTTTCTGTCGTCAGTTGCTCAGAGACAGCCTTAGCCGCCAGTGCTGTCGGCACGGTGACTGCAACGACCTCTGCAACGATTTCCGCATGGATGGGCATTTTAGGAGATGCCTCTTGCTCAGAAATTCCCTGCTGGCCATCGTCTTTGTCGGCGTCCGCAGCAGGGATTTCTTGTGTCCTCGGGTTCTCACTCTCTGATTCGGGTCGTGTTTCCTGGGTCTCTATGACATCACCCTTAGTAGCGGCGTCTGAGTTGGCCTCTGCAGGCTGTACTTCCTCGGCTGGCTCATCTTCCTGTTTGGCAAGATATTCAGCCAGATAATCTGGTGGCTCGGCCATGTGGATTACCGTGTCCGGGAGTTCCTGCCGCCGGATGCTTCGCATCAGGGCGTGGAACCGTTTTGACATGACCCTCAGAGTATCCGGGTCATCGCTGTCCCGTCCCTGCACGAGAACCTCCAGAAGCTCGGCAGGGGCGTAACGGGGAGCTTCCTCATAATCTGGAACGTCTCGGTAGTTCTTGCCGCTGAGTATCGTCCAGAGAAGGGCGACCAAAGAGTGCATATCACTGACAAGGCTCGGCGCACTGCCTTCCTTTACCCTCTGGTCTGTGCTTGCTGGGAGCGTCGGCAGTTCTTTCATATCCGGCCAGGCCGCTCCCTTCCAGTTCGTTGGGAGACGGTCCTGGTCAAAACCGGCATAGAGGAAGGAACCAAACGTGAAGAACTTCTTCCCATCAATATTCTGGAAGAAGATTGTATCCAAATCAAATCCGCCCACATGGAACCCATAGTAGGCAAACCCATTGATAATCTGTGTAGCCCGAGCAGCGAAAGAGAGTAGATTGCTGAGAGAAATGGCTGTCCCAGTGCAAAATTCACTGCCAACAAACGGGTCCAGGGGTTCTGTGACCAAATAGACATCGGAGCCGTGCTTATCCGCCTTTTTGATTATCCGCTTGTATTTGTACAGAGCAGCAGAGCTTTTGACAGCAACCGCTGGGTCACGCTTCGGCGTGCCGTCTGCATTTTGAGATTGGTCCTCCAGTGGAATGTCGTTGATATATTTCACGACGGCCATGCTGTTTTGGACACACTTAGCAAACCTCTTATAGAACTCAAACAGTTCGTCGCTGGGAATGCCAAACCGAGCCTGCAGCAGGCGTTCCTTTTCTTCGCTGAATGGAAGCGAGATATGCGTGATGTCCCAGGATTTTGTGATACCATCCAGTTCAAAGGTAGCCCGGTAGGTATCGCTGAAATAGGTAGAGCGAATCAGGTTGTGCTCTGTGCAGAACACTTGAAGTTCAAACTTGTTGTCAGCCAACTTCTCCAACCTCCCGGGCAATCTCCATCTCAATCATCTCGCGGTCTGGATTGTCCTCAAATCTGACTTCCCCGCTCTCCGCAAGGCGTTTCTGGTGCTTCTTCGCATAAGCCGCGTATTGCTCCGGCTTCTGTAATCGGTTCCGCCTGGCCGTCTCGTTGTCCCGTTTCCGAATATGCTCCCGGTTTTTCCGGTAGTTCTCCCGACGGTAGGCCAGATGCTTTTCCTTCTGTTCCTGTGTCTTATATCGATAGGCGGGCATGATATGCGTCCCTCCTTTCATTATGGTTCGGTATATTATACCATATAATACTATTTTGGTCAATTATCCAGCAAAAAGAGAACTGCTGCGTGCAGTTCCCTTTTCAAATATGCTTCTATACACAGACCCGGATTTCCCGGAGGAGGGTCTCCCCTTCCTGTGTCATAGAGACGGCCTGCAGTGTATTCTGCTTGGCGTCAAACAAGGAGAGGATGTATCGGACGAAAGCCCGCCCGGGCGGATTACATTCGAGCCGGATATTTTTTGACAGCTTGATAAACTCGTTTCTGTCCTGTCTGTCCATGTAGACGTCCATGATAAGAGCGATAAAGCGGGCCGCCTCGTTCCCTCTCTCTTTGCCAAGTTTCTCGCACAGGTAGTCTCTCATGTTGCAGAGAATGTCAAAGACAGTCTGTTCCCTATTTCGAATCACCAGCCCAATACTGTGCAGGACGAGTTCGATAGCCGCATAGAGCGTGGCCAGGGTGAGATGCAGGGAGGTAATCCGCGCCAATGTTGGCGATACCAAATCCCACATTGTCATGCAGCCAGTTGCTGAGGATGCACCCCAGGTGACCAAGGAACGGGAGGAATACGATATATTCAAGAAGGAGAACAGCCAGATATGGAGGCATACTCCTTTTCATAGAATCGATTTTGAATCGCTGGATTTCATCAAATCCGCAGATAGACTTACCCGCCTGGCTGAACCAGATATTGCGATGGGGCCTGGTCGACCGGGGTTTTACATTCCTTTCGAAATTGGACTCTTGGAAGATATCATCTTCAGCTTTATTGTACTCAGGCGAACTTTTCTTCGGATGGAGCCTTTGCTCCAACGCTCTCAGACCTCCAATCCGCCGGATTTCCAAAAATAATGCAATCGCGCACGGTATCCCAATTAGGGCGATGAAACCCCGAAAAGTCTCTAATACAAATGCCATATAGTTTCTCTCCTCCCCTATCAGCCGGATTAGAACAGTTTGAACTGCTCCACATCAGGCTGCGGATTCGTTGTTTTCTTTTTGAGGTATACTTCGGCAAGCGGTACATGCCGGGGCCGCAACGCCTTGAATGGGTGGTTATATAGGCCGCAGCCACCAAACCGCTCGGTACTCCAAGTACAATCATACCCCTCGACCCAGCCAAATGCAATGCAATATCTGCTATTAGGGCTGGAGGGGACCTTTTGGCAGTTGCAGCAGTCCCGGCATCTCACACTTGGATTGCTCCCATACTCTTTTGCCATCATCCGATATTTGTCCATACCGCACGCCCCTTAACCAAAAAGTTTATCGATTTTGACGTACTTATCTTCCAATTCTTTTGGGCTGGGCCCGCTCCCCAGGAGCTTTACCTTATCGCCTTTAATGGCGTAGATGTGGTACTCCCGGCGGTCATATTCACTCTGAGAAGTAATGATATACTGAGGTTCTCCAGCCGTATTGTTGATGGTGAGCCATACATGCTGGTTAGGTACTAACTTCTGTACATCCATATCCATGATTTTCTCCTTTCTGCCGTGGTCGTATGCTAGGGTCAAGCGGTTTCTGCGTTGGCCTGTTTTGCTTCCTGGGCTAAGGCGTAGCCCTTTTTCATTTCCAGTTCCATTTTGGCTTCGTTCTTCTGACTGACAAAGATGGTCTCCACGTCATCCCGAAGCTCATTGTAGACCCGCCAGGCCAGCTTGTGACTGATATAGCCATAGAAGAAGAACACCGTGTCAATTCTCTCAGAGCCCTTGTTGTGGCGGTCATCCTCACTGTTGATGAAGAGCCAGTGCGGGTGGCGCTGCTTCACGGACTGAACAAGTTTTGTCCAGCCGCCCAGGAACAGTACATTCTTTTCTGGGAGTTCGATATTCCCAAAAGCTCCTCATCCGTGGGCTGGTTCTCAACCGCAATTTGGTTCCCTTTATCTGTTGACGGCTCATTTTCACTTGTTTCAGAGGTAAGGGCATCCATCTCGCGGGTCCACAGGTCTGCGATATGGTCTTTCTCCCGGCGGAGTTTCTCGACCTCTTGGCGGAGTTTCTCAACATCTCGCTCCAGGGCGAAAATTTTCTTGCCGTCCTCTTTTTTTTGACGTTCAGCCTGTTCTTGTATCTCAGAGACTTTTGTGCTCTCGCTCTCGCGGTCCTGCTTTGCGGCAAGCGCGTTGTAGGCGGAGACAAGGCTTCGATATGCGTCAGCCAAATCGTCATACTCTTCACTTTTCTGCCGGTCAAAGCGGGACTCCATCAGCAGGTTTTCATAGGAATTTGCCATATGAATGAGCACGACCAGAATCCAAATCTCATTCATAAGCTCTGGGATATGGATGGCATAAGAGCTGACGGAATCATCCACGATGTCTTCGGGATAGTGCAGGGCAACGGCTGTCTCGATGGCGCTGAGCCATTCCTCATCGGTCAAAGAGTGGATTGTAAAATCCACTTTGGAACCACACTGCATAAGGCCGCAAATCAGGTTACGTACACGCTGCCAGTTTGGCTTATTCTTCTGAACACCATCCGGTCCGACAAACTCAAAATCCGGGAGCCAGAATTTGCTCGCGCAGGACTCGAACAGCCCCTTATCTTTGATTCTTTTCAGCGTCCGCTCCAGCTTTTTCCTTTGCGTTGTAGTATCCGTCGTCTTAGCGACAGCCTGCAGGAATTCGCGCCTGCGTTGGTTTTGCTCCCTTACATCCTCACTTTGTCCTCTGCTCCCGTGCTGTTCTTCGCTGATAAATAGCTTTTCATAGCCTTCCAGAGTGCCTTTCAGCATCACATAGGAATTTTTGAACAGGTCACGTTCAAAGCTGGGAGACGTATGACAGCAAGCCCTTGCCTGCTCTACGTTTTCGCCGCAATATGCACTTACCTGTGCAAGTGCGAGTTTCTGATTAAAGTCATATCCAAATCGTTCCATATGGACTCCTTTCTTTTCATGTTCTCTCTCTTTGCAATATTATACCACATAACAATGAAATAATCAATATTAGAAGCAAGCCGAGTTTATCGTTTCCAAATGTAATCATAAACGCACAAAATTAAAATCCTCTCCCGTGAAGGAGAGGATTTCGTCGCTGAAGTAGTTCGTCATCATAAACTCATAAGTGAGGGGGCATTTTTGCGCAAACTTGGCCATTGATGTATCATCATTGAGATACTTACAGAAGTAGGCGAACACACAAGCGAATGCCTCGGATGACGAGCTTTCAGAGTACTCGCGAGCCAATTCGGAGATGCCGGCCTTTTCGCTTTTCCAAATTTTTGTGGGGAACTGTTTATTTACGGCAACCCTCTCCGCAAAATGTCCAAACTCATGGCGAATCGTACTTGTGCTTGGCGCATACACATAAATTTCATCAGTCCCGTAGGTTGTAATGCCAACAGCGGAGGTATATTGCTCGAAGCCCGGAATTTCCCAGATGCGTCGGCTTGTGATGTGGAAGGTCCAGTTTTCGTCTTTGAACTTCTCCAAATAAAACTGCGGCACATCCATGAGTGTGCTATAAGAATCATTGATGCTCATGATTCCGACCCCATCAAACTCAATAGGGAAATAAGACATAATATCGGGCACAGCATCCTTGCTTTCACTGTTGCTAAGGTTGTAGAAAACCTGTACGACTTCTCCTCGACTGGGAGTGCTTTTGAAATCCTGGACCTGGATACCATCCAGCAACCCATATTCTTTTGCCGAACAGATTGTGTTCGCCTCTGGTTTACTTAGTTTCGGATACTCAGTTTTGTCGCCCCACAAGGTCTGTGAATATGCCGGGAGTTCTTCCCACTCCAGGACCTTCTCAAGCAAATACATCCAACTACACGATGTGCTTTTGGCATCATAGACACTCACCAGCCCATTGTCGCCAGCCTGAGCCATGGCGCGTTCGGCCCAGTTCCCGACAGCTTCAGAGCTGTCTTCATCAATACCGATATAGCGCATGTACATCGTGCAGAGCTGCGGGAGCGTGACATTCGCATCAGGCTGGAATGTCCCATCGCTCGTTCCGGCTACAATCCCCTGCTCGTACGCGGCCTGAATAGCTGTGTAGTATTGCGAATCTTGGGGCACATCATTGAATGCAGGGGCGGGCTCCGTGGCATATGCTGTGGTGGCCAGGCAGGCGGTCATCAGTGCTGTCGTCAGGAATATCGCTGACTTGCGCAGAGAAAATGGTCTCATGCGATTCTCCTCTCAAAACTTAAATAATCTCATGTATGAATACAGTGGCAATCTCTGGGTCAAATTGAGCACCTGAGCACCTAAGCACTTCACACTTGCACTCCTCTGATGACATCGGAATTTGATATTGCCTGCCGTGCAGCATGACGTCTACGGCGTCTGCCACGGCGATAATGCGGGCTTCCAGGGGAATTTCCTCTCCGTGTAGTCCAGATGGATAACCATGGCCATCCATCCGTTCATGGTGTGTCATGACAATGCAGGACTCCCACAGGTGCTCACACCCAAATGTCTGCCGAATGAGTTCGCTTCCAAGCCTGGGATGTTCCCTGACCGCTTCCCATTCGCTGTCAGTCAGTGGACCAGCTTTCTTCAAAATTCTGTTTGGTAGAATGAGTTTTCCAATATCGTGGAGTTCGGCGCAAAAAATAAGCCTCTGGGTCAACTCGATGCCCAGATTTGTTGCCATGCTGTATTTGTGAATCAGGTCCGCGACGCGGATGGAATGCTCATAGGTGCTTTTGTCCTTTTTCTTCAATTCATCAAGCAGCTTCTGGACCTGCTCATCCATTCGGGCCGCCTCCCTTCGCTGTATATTATACCATATAGCAATAAATTAAGCAATTTTAGAGTAAAAGAAAAGCCCACCCCTTCTGCACAAGGGATGGGTTTTTTCTATTACTCGGTCTTGTCGTTCTTCTTGGCCTTGCGCGCCTTTACTGCTGTAGCAGCGATTTTATAGACTGCAACGGCCACGGGCTTGATAATGTGGCAGGCCCAGAAGAAAGCGAAGAAACCGGCTGTGGGCAGGAAGAACACGCAGAAACTTAGCGCGCCCTTTTCCTTTCCCAGTTCTTCCCAGATTTCCTGGAAAGAACTTTTTCCCCAGGCGACTCTTGCGTCATACACAAAGAGTCCAATGAGGCTCAGAGTGAAGCCAACCTGGAAGAGGAAAGAGATAATGGAAAAAATGAAACCGAACATAATGATACCTCCATCAATTTGTATAATGTTATTTCTGTGTATAATAAACACCACTCAGCCGAAGCCGGGTGGTGGGGTTAGAGGGAGCACGCCGGTCTTGGTATCCAGGAGACTCACTCTTTGAGTTCATCTGCTGGATGGTCCAAGACCATTTTTCACTATCATCCGCGAGGACTCAGCGCGTGCTAATATATAAAAACACAGAAAGAACCATACAAACGCCACATTCCGTCTATGCGGTCGATGTGTGCTTGGACAGAGCTGTTCTGTGAGTACCATTCGTAAATAAAAACAGCACCATCAGCCGCTTTGCGGGATGATACTGTTGAATACTTCCTCAATCTTTGTCTTTAGTGTACCATTTTAAAAAATCGATGTCAACTTTTCAAAATCGGCCGAGTCTTGCTCAAGCACTTAAGTGCTTAGGTGCTTGCGACATTGAAAAGGCGGGGCGTTTGCCCCGCCTTTGTGGTTCAGATATCCTTTGCGGTGATTGGTGTTCCCTTTGGCGTCAGCCGCCGGATGGCCTCCTTTGCCAACGGACTCCGGGTGCATTCCTCTTCTGTGAAGGACAACTGCCAACAGAGGGGACTCCCCTTCATTTTTTCGGACGCGAAGACGAGGCCGTTGTTCTGCCGGTCCAGGAATGGATTGTCAATTTGGTCCGGGTCGCCAAGCAGGACGATTTTAGACCCCTCCCCTGCCCGGGTTATCATACTCAGCACCTGCGTCAGGCTCATATTCTGCGCCTCGTCAATGATGATATATGTATCCGTGATAGAGCGTCCGCGCATATAGCCCAGGGACTGGATGGAGACGACGCCGGACTGAACCAACTCCTTGGCCGGGTCTTCATACGGAACCCCATCCTTCTTACCCTTCCGCTTTTCTGTCTTATGAAGGTTTTCGATGTTGTCGAAGATGGGTCGGAGGAGCGGCGATAGCTTCTGGACTTCATCGCCCTTCAGATATCCCAGCGTCTTATCCATCTCGGTATTCGAGCGCGTTGCCAGAACCCGGCGATAAATGTCATTGTTGTACGCCTGCTCCAATGCGGCGGCCATGCTCAGGAAGGTCTTCGCGGTTCCGGCAGGGCCTTTCAGAATCACCAGCGGGGCCACCTCCACAGGGGCCAGAAGCGCCTCAAATGCAAATACTTGCCCGACGTTTCGAGTTTGCACCCCATACACCGGCCAGCCCCTGGAGTAATACTGGAGAGGAATGATACCCTCCTTCTCTTCGCTCCATCGCCCCAGCGTGGTTGCTCCATCAGGATGTGCGCTGTCCACCAAGACTACGAACTCATTGGCAGTCAGAGCGTACTCCTCAGACAGAAGAGCTCCATCCATAGTAGTTGCATACCACCCTGCAGGCCGCCGGAGTATCCCGGTATCTGCGAACTCCTTCATCTCGTCATGAGTCACGTAGATGCGGCATCGGCCAGCATATCCACCATTACGCACGACGATTTCTGCCTTATAGTCCTCTGCTGGTATTTCCATGCAGTTGGCCACGACACGGACAGCAGGTTCCCTGGAGACGATGGTGCCCGAGCAGCTTCGCGCTTCATCAAAAATGGATACGCCAGGCTGGCTCTCTGTGATACGAACAATGCCTCCGTTATTCAGGTGTACTCCGCTCTTCAAAGACCCTCCGCTGTTATGTGCGAGAACATCTAAGATGCGAAATACTTCCGCAGCATTTGCCCGGGCTTCGCCGCTCCCGCCATTGGCCTTTGCTCGAAGTTCCTGAAGAACACACTTGGGAATAACGACTTCATGTTCATCGAAAGCATTGATGGCATATGGGGAATTGAGCAGGACTGAGGTATCTAAGACAAATGTCTTTCTAGGCTTATCAGCTTTAATAAGGCTCACTCCTTCCTTTCGGGGGCACTTACCCCCTCCAAGGTATATTATACCATATAACATTATTTTAATCAATTATACTGTCCGCTTCAGATGTCAGTCAAAATTCCATCTTGCATCTCCATGGCACACGCAGTAAAATGGGGATGTTTTCACACTTTCTGAAAGGAGCTACCACAGATGAACCTCGAAAAAAGCCCTGATGGCCTCAATATCACAAATAGCACAGGTTCTGGCAAGGCGGAAGCGCTCAATGATGGTCTGCACCGAATGAGCGAAGCCGGGCTGGAGTTTCATGTCATTGATGTGGCGGAGGAACTGGCCGCCATGCAGGGCCAAAGTACTCAGTCTGAAAAGCAACTGGGATGCTCGCTTATAAAAAGTGGCAGGAAAGCAATTTAAACCTTTGCTTTCCTGCTGTTTTTTTGGTGCGTCCACGGGGGCTCGAACCCCGGACGTCCCGGTTAAAAGCCGGGTGCTCTGCCAACTGAGCTATGGGCGCGTATAGAAGTTCCGCTGCGTTGCAAGCCGCCATCACCGTGAGGTAATGCACCCAGACCATTGTGATGCGGAACTCTGGCAGGGGTAGAGGGACTCGAACCCAAAGCCTTCGGTTTTGGAGACCGCCGCTCTTCCAGTTGAGCTATACCCCTATATGGCTGGCCCGGCCGGGTTCGAACCGGCGACATCCTGCTTAACAGGCAGGCGCTCTGCCAACTGAGCTACAGGCCAATATGGTGCTCCCAGCGGGTTCGAACCCGCGACACCGGCGTGAAAGGCCGGGGACTTAGCCGCTTGTCCATGGGAGCGTAATATTATGTGGTTTGCTGGAACAACTCATGTTATAATGAGATAGATGAAGCTGTTCCTGCCCAATAATCTTTGGTAGAAAGGAAGTTGTTTTCGTGCGTATTGTTTTTTCCTGCAAGCCTGGATTCCAAATTCGGAGCGTATCTGATACAGAGGAGTTTTTGAAAGAGGTTCTTCAACCAGGCTCTGTGAAAATCCCTGATGCCGATGACTCCACGCTCTATCATGCCTTCGTCAAAGAAGACTCTGGCCGTGTTTTACTCGGCAGCGCACACTATGGAGATAACGCACTTGTCGCGGAACCGCCCTGCTGTACAGATGCTGATATTGTCCAGCGAACTTATCAGATACGAAAAAGCATCAATCTTCAATTAAAATAACCGCTCCTTTCGTCCTCCCCTCTAGGGGGAGGACCTTTTTCATTAGAGCAATGGTGATGCCAGTGGGGCTCGAACCCACAACCTCCAGCTTGAGAGGCTGGTGACTTAACCAATTCGTCGATGGCACCATATGGTGGGCCGGGCTGGATTCGAACCAGTAGTGTTTCTGACGTCACGGTTTTACAGACCGCTCCCTTCACCAATTTGGATACCGACCCATGTGGTGGGATGGGAAGGTGTCGAACCTTCATCCTCTGGCTTTTCAGGCCAGCGCTCAGACCGCCTAAGCTACCATCCCAGATTGGTGTTCCCGGCAGGGCTTGAACCTGCGGCCTCTCGATTATCAGTCGAGCGCTCTACCAACTGAGCTACGAGAACAAAGATGTGGAGGCGGGCAACCGGCTTTTTACCAAATGGCGGCGTAAAGCCCCTGGATTCATCCATGGGGATATAAGCCGCCCCTCGGCCATTTCCATTGAGTATTCTCCTGCTTTGTGTTATAATTAAGCATGAAATGGGGTGAGAAAATGGAGTATTCATACAAATTCAGACTCTATCCAAATTGTGAACAGCAGACGTTAATTCAGAAGACATTCGGCTGCGCCCGGTACGTCTACAACCATTTTCTCGCCCAACGGATTGCTGAGTACAAGACCACGGGTAAGGCCCCCACACGGTTCCAGCAGGACAAAGAACTGACTTCCATGAAGAAAGAACTTCCGTGGCTTTGCGAGGTTGACGCTACCGCCCTACAATCCTCTGTCCAGACACTTGATGTCGCCTACCAGAACTTTTTCCGCCGTGTTAAAGACGGTGAAAAACCCGGTTATCCGAAGTTCAAGAGCAAGAAGAACCTCCGCCGGTCATACAAGAGCAAGTGCGTAGGGACAAATATCAAGGCACTGGACAAGGCGGTTCAGCTTCCGAAACTCGGCCTTGTGAAGTGCCGCGTTTCCAAAAAAGTGAAAGGCCGTATTCTTTCCGCCACAGTGTCGCAGAACCCCAGCGGAAAGTATTTCGTCGCCTTTTGCTGTACCGATGTGGAGATAGCCCCACTTTCCAGCACCGGAGCCATAGTCGGACTTGATATGGGATTGAAGTCTCAACCTTTGATTCTGCCAAGTATCTCCCTCAATCGGCTATTTGTATCTGATAACAGGAACCTGTTTTACCTTTTTGCCTGCCTGTATTCTTTCCAATGCAAACACCATATTTGGAGTTCGTTCAAAAAAGCCGATATCTCTTTTCCAACTGAGTCCGCATTTGCAGTGGAACAGACCGATAAACTGTTGCTTCATCTTCCGGCCACAATTGGGGCAGACCCGTTTACTGCTCATCAGTGTTCCTCCAGCTGGGTGGTGGAAGCGTCCGCACAGGAAATGCCATACTGCCGGAGCAAATCTCGCGCACGCGCCTCCCCGTCTTGGCTAATTCGTATAGGAGCTTTTCCACAGTCATTAAGTACCAGCCCCGCCGCATCCAACCGGCTCAGCGCGCTGCGGTCGTGGCCCTTCCAGGTCAGGCGGAGCTTCTCGGCCGTTCGGATCGGTTTATGCCGAATCCCTTCGGTAGGGCATTCCTGCCAAGAAGTCAGATACAAAAGCATTAAAGTCAGCTCGTCAATGATCTTGTCCATATCCTGCATCTGGCTGACCCTCCAGCATTTCAATCCTGTGGTCTCCCACCAGGGATTTCATCATTTGTATTGCACTGGCGTTGAGCCGCAGCAAGCGCTCACTTTGGGGAACGCCCTGCCGGATCAGCTCTGCATTAATGCTCTCCAGGTTTGCCAGAACAATCAACTGGTGAAGGCTTGCCTCATCGCGGATGTTGCCTGGGCTGTCAGGGTGTGCCTGCCTCCATTCTTTTGCGGTGATGCCGAACAGGGCTACATTCAGGACATCAGCCTCGCTGGCAAAAGTAAAGCTCTGACGTTGTGGGGTGATGTCCGGAGGGATCAGCATATCCTTGATCGCATCGGTATGGATCCGATAATTGATTTTGGCCAGTGTCCGGTTGAGATTCCAGCCAAGGGCAAGCCGGCTGTTTTCATCCGCCTTTAGCCGCTGGTAGTCCTTGATGATGTATAGCTTGAACTCAGCAGAAATCCAGGAGGCAAACTCGAAAGCAATATCCCTGTGCGCAAATGTACCGCCATATCTCCCAGCTTTAGAAAAGATCCCGATTGCGCTGGTCGCGTCAACCCACTTTTTCGGAGACATGGTAAACGTGTTAGACCCAGCCTGGATCCTAAACCCGTCGAATTCGACGGGTTTAAATTCCGGATTGTTGAGTTGCTCCCATAACCCCAGAAATTCAATTGTGTCCCGGTTCCGCATCCAATTCTTGATCACATCATCCGGGGCGTCGCTCTTATAGCGTGCAATATCTGTCAGGGAGATGTAGTCGTTCTCATCGCCGCTGGAAACGACGGCAATATCTGTCCCTTTGGCATGAATATGATCTTTCATAGGCTTCTTTGACGCCATGCGCTCACACTCCTTGTGTAATGATCTGATCCAGCAGCCCTTGGCAGCCCGCCAGCACATCCCGCCAGGTGGCATCGAAATCGTCGGTGTACCAGGGGTCCGCTACCTCCTGCTCCAGGCGGCCGGCGTATTCCATCAGCAGGGGCATCTTGTCGTTGAAGTCGCCGCCGCAGATGCGGTACATGCTGCGGAGGTTGGCCCTGTCCATCCCAATGAGCAGGTCGTATTCCTCGTAGTCGCGGTTGCGGAGCTGCCGGGCGGCGTGGCCGTCGCAGGAGATGCCGTGCTCCGCCAGCTTCCGCCGGGCAGGCGGGTAGACCGGGTTGCCGATCTCCTCCCGGCTGGTGGCCGCCGAGGCGATCTGGAACTCCTCCTCCAGACCTGACTTTTTCACCAAGTCCTTCATCACATACTCGGCCATCGGACTCCGACAAATATTGCCGTGGCAGACGAAAAGTATTCTTACCATCTTTTTATAACTCCTCATAAGTCCTGTATTTCTTCTCAAATGCTTGATATTACAGGATTTTTCGCATTTTTCATGCAACCTGAGCTTCCGCCTGTTTTGAAGATATCTTCTCGAATCTTCTCATGATTTCTCATGTTTTTTCCTGCAATATTGGTAAAGGCGTTGGTAAAGAAAGTCGCTTTACCAACGGGCAATTTTAAACGTTCGCCACACGCAGCAGTTCATCTTTGGCGTCATCAAACTTCACATGGGTGTAGGTATTCAGCGTTACGCTGATGTCTGCATGACCCATGATGTACTGCAATGTCTTGGGGTTCATCCCGGATTTTGCCATATTGGAACAGAAGGTGTGCCTGCACACATGAGGAGTTACCTTCGGCATCTGGATGCGGTAAATCTTGTTATACTTTTGGACGATATGTTCCAGGTACTTTTCCCAATGAAGTGCCACCATGGGCATATCGTTCTTGTCCAGAAACAGAAAACCAGCGTATCCATCCACCATCGGCTCCGCTTTTGGGTGGGCTCGGTTGGCAATGATCCGGCGGAAACAGGAGGCCACCTCCTCGGTCATCGGAACATAGCGGATACCGCTTTCTGTCTTTGGCTGCTGGATTACATACTCCATCTGTGATGTCCTCTGTAACTGATGATCCACCTTAATACGCATTTCTCCAAACTCAATCTCCGAAATCGTCAGCCCACAGAACTCTGAAATACGAAGCCCTGTGTGAAAAAGAATATAGATTGCATCATAGTATCTGCTGAAATGCTTATCCTCTTTGATAAACTTCAGAAGATCCCGCTCTTGTTTCCGGCTGATAGCTTCTCTAGTCACGGAGTCATTGACGACTACTGATGCCAACTCAAACCCGAATGGATTTTTTGCGAATCAGGTCATCATCCACTGCCATCTGGAATGCCGGTCTCAGAACGCCTCTAATCGAATGAATCGAGCTATACCCTCTGCCATCTACCTGCTGGAGTTTAATCAGCCATGCTTTGGCATCCGATAAGCGCACCTTGTCAATGCGCTGCCTGCCAAACGCCTCTTTTTTCAAGATGTTGATTACCGTCTTGTATCCTGCAACCGTATTATGGCGAACACCGGTTTTCAGAGACACATACTTTTCCACCAGTTCCAAAACCGTGAGCTTTCCACCGTTGGTTACGATGTGATCGAACAGATCAGCTTCAATCTGCTTTTCCTTTTCTCTCAGGGAAGGCTCTCGCTTTTTTCCCTTGGGCATAGGATCATTTTTATCCAGCTGCCAACTGTACACATTTTGTTCTTTGCCATCCTCGTCCAGATAGCGGAACCGATACCTCCCATCTTTACGCTGGTACTCGCCCTCTCGCAAAATCCGATTACGGTTATCTCGTCTTTTTCTCACTCATCGTGAACTCTCCTTTCAAAGAAGAGAGCCAGACTTGCACTCTTATCATAGCACAAGTTTGGCTCTCCGTATAGCTTTGCCATGAAAGAATGGCAATCTGCCATCGACTTTTTGAAAGGCTATTATACAGCAGTGGCCTGATCCAGATACCTCTCAAATTTCTCCCGTTTGATCAAAGCACGGTTTCCATTCATCACATAAAAATCCTCGTTGGGATGCTCATCAATCAGCATCCGCAACTTTCCCTCTCCGATATGATAATATCCGGCGGCTTCCTCAATGGTCAGGGTATAGCGCCGCCAGACCGGAATATCCAAACACTTCTTACTGCAAGTCATTGTCTTTTCATTTCCCATAGGCTACCTCCATAGATCAGAAAAGCCAGACAAAGGGCATCGGCAACGAAGTCCGGCAACGGACTCCGAAAAACCTGCAACCTATCGTCTGACCATCGTTTCTTACTTTTCAAATTTTCTTGTGAAATCTCGTTGCTTTCGTTGTCAGAGAACAAATACCCCCAAAAAAGTCTTGCTTTACGGGCATTTATCGTATCTACACCCCCACTTTTGCGGCAACAAAGTCAGCAACCAGGCGACAATCTACTGGGCAACAAGCCCCGTAAATCACGCAATCCACTCCTTTGGCAGCTCCAGCTGACGGACTTCTTCCTCGCTCAGCTCCACAAATCCATCTTCGTTGTCGGGCACTTCGTTGCCGGAAATCTCTCGTTCCCAGCCACGCTGCCGCCCATATCCAACAAACATCCTGGGATTGGAAAAAGGCTTCCAGCCCGTCACCACCGTGTTCATGATCTCGTTGATGTTGTGCAGCTGCCAACGCTTCGGCTCCTCAAAGGCGTGTCCCAACGCTTCCTTGAACAGCTGTTTGGAGCAGACCACATTGCCGGTGTAGTGTTCCAGGAAGCCCTGAATCTGCCCGGCCTCAGTATCCTCCGGCATGAAGTCTTTCTGGACTTCCACCAACTGCTTTTGAATCTCCTTTGAAAATTTCATGGAATACTCGCCGCTGCGGTAAATGGTCATAGCCTCCGCCCACACCTGCAACAGATATTCCCTGGAAGCGACTTCGTCCTCCAGAATGTGAACCTCCGCTTTCTCTGGGTAAATCATCACTGGCAGAAACCGCCGGTTTCCGGCCCGATCAAGAGGCAGAAAATCCAGCGTGTTGGAGGAACCACCGAACACACACTGCCGCAGCCGGTCTTTGGGCTGGGTCTCATAGGGCGTGCGGTAGGTTTCCTTTTGGCGGCTGATAAAGGAGCGGATCTCCTCGATGCTCTTGGCGTTACTGGTGGCCAGCATCTCCGACATCTCGATGATCCAGTGGCCTTGCAGCTTGGCAAACACCTTGTCGTCATCCAGCTTTTTTAGGTCGTCGGAGAACCACTCATCCTGTATCGCCAGGAAGCGAAAGAAGGTGGACTTTCCGGCTCCCTGGCCGCCCACCAGACAGAGCAGCTCCTCATATTTGGAACCTGGATGGAACACCCGGCGGATGGCTCCCAGCAGGAAGTGCTTGAGCATTTCTTCCACATAGTCGCTCTCGTCTGCCCCTAAAAAAGTGATGCAGACAGGAGCGTATCCGGGGCTTGCCGTCCCACACCAAACTGTTTAGCACATTCTGAATGGGGTGATAGCAGTTTTCGTTTGCTACGATGGAGAGCGCCGCCATCAGCTTCTTTTCACTAGTCAAACCGTAGTTCTGCTCAAAGTAAAGGAGCAGATATTTGACATCGGTATCGGTCAAGGCGCTGGTGCTTCTGCGCCAACCCAGATCCCGCACAATGTCTATACGGTCGGTCAGCAGATTTAGCCGGATTGCGCCCCGCAAAAGCGGATCTTGGCAAAACACCGTGCGGCAATTTCCAATGGTGTTGGCCGATTGTCCTTTCTCGGTGACGGAGAGATTTTCCCGCACCTGCTCAACGGTCAATTCTGCGCTTTCGGTCTGCTGGGTGACTGGCACTAAACTCTGAGTTTCGCTGTTCAATGTTTCTCACCTCCTCAAGGGAAAGACACCTGATTTGTATGCAAAATCAGATGCCTCACAGCTCCATATCCTGTTTTTTCTGCTGCTTTTTCCGGTTGGATTCTCTCTGTGCGCTATCCTGCTTGGCTTTTTTCAGGAAAGCAAGAATGGATTCCTTGGCCTTTTCCTGAATCTGATGTTTGCCAGCCTGCTTGACCTCCGGCTGCATCAGCTTCTTCTGGATTTTTGTCAGCGCAGACTGCATGGCATTTTTGATTTTGGAGATCACTCCATCCAACCGGGCAGCGGCATACTCACGCTCTTTTTGTGGCGCTTTCCGTTCCGGCGAGAGTACCCACTTTTTTGCTTCCTCCACCAACCGGATGTCCTCATTATGGGTTTCCTGCCGGACAGTATCGGTGACAACCTCCACCGCCTTGTCATAGGCAATATCCGAAACTTCCTCCACCAGTGTTTCTACATCCTCAATTTTCAGGGTCAGCTCCTCCAGCTTCTGTTCCTGGGCCGCCAGCTGCTCCTTTTGCTTCATCAGGATATAGTCCTGTTTCTCCAGATACGCCCGCCCACCATAGGACGGCTCCTGCTCCAGATGCACCCCATGCTTGCGGCTGATGTCAAAGAGCAGCGTGCGGCATACTGCATCAAATGTTTGCTTGCGGTTGTTGTGTTTGCCCTTGGGCTTACTCGGATCAGGCAACTCAAAGCCCAGTTCCTCCAGCGCCTTTTCCTGTTGGGGGCACAGCTCCCCATACCGGTTTTTGCAGTCAAACACATGGCGCTCATGGATGTGGGGCGTACCCTCATCCAGATGCAGCGCCCAGTCCAGAATGTGGATATGAGAGCCAAAGCGCCGTTCAAACTCCTCATAAAATTCGCTGACAATGAGCGCCAGCGTACCCGGTGGAACGGATTCTTCCATGGTGCCAATCTGATAAATGCTTTCCTCCGGACAGGTCTTGTTGTTTTTCAAAAGATCTTCTACGGTACGGTTGCGCTCGGTGTGCCGTGTTTTCTCGTTCCGGGCGTTCTGGGCATCCACATGGTCGGAATAATGCTCGTAGTAATACATCCGCTCAATTTCTTCAAAGCTGAAATCTGGCTGTTCCGGATTTTCCCGAAATTCCGGGGTAGTGAAGCCACGGTAGCAGTCCCAGTACACATTTTTCTTGGCTCGCTGGGCATCAATGTGTTCGCTGTTTTCCACATCAAACCTGCGATCATTGTGCCGGGGATTATAGGTGCCATGCTTGCCGGAGCGTCCGTTGTGCCGTGTCAGTTTCAATTTTCATCCCTCCATTCTCCGTTGATTTTTCCCGAAGGGGAGCAGCGGCGAAGCCGCCAAACCTGCGGATTTCTGCGTCAGGTAATACCCAGTATGAGTTGACGCAAAGCATCAACTCTCCCTGGGCAAGGCGTTTCACCCTTGACCCGATGGGGCTGGCTGCCCTCAACCTGCCAATGGGCTTTGCCCTTGACCCCAACAGGGCGCTGCGCCCCTGTACCCAGCACAAAGGGCTTTCCGCCCTCTGTACTCCTGCCCGGAGAAGCCGACTTTCACCACTTATGCGGTTTCTGTCAGTTCCTCCGGCTCTGAATGCTCCTTTTGTCGTATTTCCCGAAAAGGGGGAATGCTGGGGTATCACGATACCAATTCACCGCAAAAATACCGAGTACAGACCCGCCATTTTCCTGTGAATTGACCCGCTTTCAGGCACTTTCCTTGTCCATCCGCAAGACCTGAAATCCGTGCTGTTTGGCGTACTCTCTGGCAGCAGCCAGCCGTTCTTCGCTGTACGGCGGCACCAGACGGATGGACAGCCGGGACTTGTCCATCACATAGGTCACGCTGCCCTCAGTGGTGCTGCGCTCCAACCGGCACAGCTGGGGATACTTGCGGCTGAACTCGGCCAGCCTGCGCTTCAGATCGGCGTTGAAGGTGTAGATACTGGCGGTGTCCTCCGCCTCGTTCCAGTTAATGATGGTTTCTTTCTCATACTTAGACAGCTTCGTCATACAGATCCTCCTCATAGTCGGTGTTTTCCTTTAACAAACGCAGGCGGCGCTTGGCACGGTAATACTCGTCCATCTCCGCACGGAGCTGATGATAAAAGCCGGTGTACCAGCTTTCTGCCATCTCCGTTTCCATCTTCCGGGCCAGCTCCAGCATCCGGTGCTTAGCCTGCGGGTCAACGGTCAGGGCGGTCAGCCATTTCAGCCGTGTCACCGTGTTGTGGTGGTTGGGACAGGCAAAGGCATACAACACTTTCTTTTCCTTCATACTTAACTTCATAAAATCGACCTCCTAAAAGTTTATTTTCATGTGTCAGTTGCCGGTTTGCCTGCAATCGCTCCTGCTCGGATTTTCCCCAGCGTATTGTCCTTCTTGGTGCGCTCCTGTCATGGCATCACTTCCCCAAAGGTCATACCCCTTGCAGCCGGTCATTCAATTTTCAAGGTTCTATGTCTCCTGACAAGAATCATTTTATCGAAAAAACAGGCCCTCTCCCGTATGTCCAAAACGATGGAAAACAGCTTGAAATCAGCATATTTCCACGCTTATGGAATCATGGTATAATGGTTAAAAACGGAAAGATTTTCCTAATGAGAGGGGGATTTTAGATGCACACAAAGCTGTCTATCCCGGAACGGTTAAAAGACTTGCGGGTAGTGGATAAGCACCTGACACTGGAGCAACTGGCCGAGCAGACCGGGCTTTCCAAATCTGCTCTCAGCAAATATGAGAGTGACGATTATAAGGACATCAGCCCGTTTGCCATCGCTACACTGGCGGAATTTTACGGGGTATCCACCGATTACTTGATGGGGTTGTCGGAAAATAAAAATCACCCAAACACAGAGCTTCAGGCCCTGCATTTGAGTGATGATATGGTTACATTATTGAGCAGCGGAAAAATCAACAACCGGCTGCTGTGTGAGATTGCCACACATGAGAATTTCCAGCGGCTGATGACGGATATTGAGATTTTTCGTTGACCGGATTGCTGATATGCGGATTGCCCAGATGAATCTGGTGCTGGAGGCCACCCGGCAGGAAGTGATCCGCAGCCATGCTCCGGGGGATAACGACCTTTATGTCCGCACGCTGGAGCTGGGGCAAGTGCAGGAGAGCGATTTTTTCAGCCACACGATTCATGATGATCTGGACAGTATCGTTCAGGATATTCGTCAGGCCCATGTCACCGACCGTACCACCGCCGATCCACAGCCGTCTTTCACGGAGGTCAAGGAAAAGTTTGACCGTGCCATGCAGCTGGGCAGTAATGAGGAACGGTGATTCATGAGTTCTGCGATCAGATGCAGATTCCTTTCGACAAGATTGCGTCAGAGGATTTCTCAGCATTTATGCGGATACTGAGCCTGTCCAAGTTGCTGAAGAATCCAAACAATATGAGGGGGGAAGGCTCGCCCACAGGCACACCATGGGACAACAAAGAAAAAACGTAGATAGCAGAGAAGACCGCTGTCCGTTGAGGATAGCGGCCTTCTCGTTTGCCTTAAGTATTGTTCTTTAAATCATATGCACATAGGAGTTTTCGATAGTCTGTTGAACGCTTATCCGGGAAATTTCTAAGGTAAGTCTCAACTTGCCTCAAATCCATTTGACCTTACATAATGGAACAAATCATCTCTAATGTTCTATAAGTCCGAGGGATTTGTGGATCGTCGATCACTGCTTGGGGACTATCGTGGTTTCCACAGCATGCAGAAGGCGTTTCTGCAATAAGAGTGTTAATTTTAGCTTGTTGTTGTTGCTTTAAATCTTCACTCCTATCAATGTCGGGACATATTAGAGAAAAAGCATATATTGGGAAGTACTGTGAAGATTGAATTCTTTGCTTATTTAAGAGATACAACAACTGAGAGTTAGATTCTTCAATAATCTGAAAATAATTTGCCATCATTTCAGAAGTTGTCAAAAAATCATATTTGATGGTCCTCTTAGAACCTACAACAAGTACTTTATCAGAATTTTCGAGTTCGTCTAAATCCTCAGTAATTGAAACTTCAATAGAACCGCCCTCACATATTTCTCGAACGACAGTTTGCACTTTTCGAATATCCATAGCAGAAACTGGTAAAAACAGATTGGCCAATGCTTGGTATACAGCAATAAAATTATCTGTTTTCAACTTGTTTATACGAATGGTTTCGAATCCTTCAATGTCTATGTCATGCTCTGTAACTTCCGTGCTTTCTGCCCCCTGCTCGTATTCGATCAAAAGGAAGTTGTCCCGTATTTTTTGGCTTCATCTGAACTATAATCCACATAAGAAAAGATGGTCCTAAGAATATCCTTAATATTTTTATCACCGATATTATACCCAATAAAAATAATCGGATTATGGATGAATAAAGAAAGCAATTGTGCACGAATCAGTTCATATTTTCGATTGAATTCTTCGTAATCGCTTTCGGTGATAATGATTTTGTCTGGTTGTGATACACAACCGTGTATTTTATATACAGAACCGTAAGGATTACTGAGCAAAATACTGTTTCCTACGAGCGGGTTAAATCCAAATAATTGCTCAATCATAGTATCATAGTTGGTTGTAATTACAGAGCTTATATTTTTGCGAGCTTTTTTGAACTCGGCAATTTCAGGCAATGCAGAATCCTTTATAGTGGATTCTCTCAACAAGTCAGCCAAATATAGTTTGAATCTACTGATATTAATTCCCTTTTCCATGTTTGCATAAAAAAGGTCGTTAATATGCTCAAATTTCCCATGACGGTTCTCTTTGAGATGCTGATTAAAGTCTTTTTCCAGTTGTGTGGCAATCTGGTCAAAAGCATAGCCGGTGGGATACATATGCTCGGCTTTGATATCAAGATAGTACTCTGGGTCAGGGTTGAACTCTGAAGCTACTTTTTTCAGCAAAGAATCCCAACTATATGAATTTTCCAAATATCGCAAACTTAACCCGGTACCAACAAACAGTACAGGATGATTGTGATAATTTGAAATAAACTCCTGTATGTTCACTATACATCTCCTCCCGATTTACTTCGTTATTCCATCGGTTTAATCATAGACTCGATGAAGGCAATTTCTTCTTTCGTCAAGGCATACTTCTCATACAACTCGGCATCTGTCCAAGGTTTGGAAAAGTCCTGCATTGGAACAAAACGGTATGTTTTGCTCGCTGCATGCTGAGAAATCTTTATTGACAAAACAAGGGAACGGAAAAATTTGCTTTTCAGGTAAATAATAAAATTTCGTGCTTCTTCTTCACTGCTAAAAGACGCATACAAATATGATTGCGAACAGATGGAATTAGCTCCACCGAACTCTGGAACACCCAGGATTTGGTGCGGAAAAGTTTCTCCGGCCCCGTATGCTTCTGGAATGAACACTTTTATTGCGTCAATATCTCCGCTATTTTTAGTGATTTTCGTTCTGTTAACATATCCTATTTTTCTTTCGGAGCTTTCAATATAAAATAGTCTCGTATTATGTTCATTGCTTTTCTCATCATACAAGTCGATAGAATTTTTCTTGCTACCTTTGGGATTGGTTGGAATCCCGAACGGGGTATCGCCCGAAATAATCTCGCTAACAGTTCTGGGGTTTTGCGCCATTACTTTCTTCACAATATTAGCAAGTATCGGCTCACGAATCAAAACATCAAAATCATTTAGATTTCGCATAATTGTTGTAGGTGTCCCATTTTTTACGAGCGTATACTCACACTCACCAGAATACCCTTCTTGGGACAAGAAATAGCATAGGCCACCCTTGATTTCCACAGATGGGAATATATCATGAGAATCAGAAAAGACAAACATTTTGCTGATTCCTCCATCCGCAAGCATGTCATGTCGGAATTCAGCTAAAAGATTCTCCCGTCCACCAGAAAACCATCTTGAAGGAATAATCAAAGAAGTATAGTCAGCCTGTAGCTTCTGTGCGGACGAAACAAAATATTGATAAATTGGTGCATCATTGGTACCGCCAGAACCACCGGAAAGCTGATACGGCGGATTACCTACTACGGCATCAAATTTCATGGCTTTCACCCCTTCCTGCTTCCAATAGCTGGGCTTCAAAACCCGGTCAACAAACTGCCGGGGCTTATTCTTCATCATGTTGATCAGGTCATCAAAATAATGAGCATTCACCGGAATCTTCCGATATCCGGCCAGTGTGCGCCGGGTGAGCTGCTTGGCCATCGGCGTTTTGCAAATCACAAACACATTCTCCCGCACGGCTGCATCCCAGAGCTGTTGTAATTTGGCATCATCCAGTTCTTCTTCGGGGCAAGCGGCGCACCGGCTGCGGAAAATGCTGTATGTTACATACAAGGGATACAGGCCGGTTTTAGAGTTAATTTCCAGCACACGGGCACCTGCGTTTGCAAAGGTATCGGCGGTCACTTTACCGCGATCCACAAAGCGGGGCTTGTCCATCATCTGCTCGTGAGCTTCGTCGTAGAAGTCATAGCCGCCCAGGCAGTCGCTCATGTGCATATTCACTACCCGCCACGGGGTCAGAACGGTTTCCTTGTCTGGGTTTTTGAAGCAGGCAAACAGTTGTGCAATTTTCTTGACCCGCTCCGTGGGGAAAGCTCATCGGCGCTGAGAACCGTGGTGCGAATCCGGCGACCAGCAGCCACAAAGATTTCCGGGTCATAGTATTTGATGAAACTTTTGAACATCTCTTTGGTGACACCGGAGGGCATAAATTCTTCCCAGGAGGAATTGTCCACGATGTCCACCAACTTTTCCATGGTGATATCCTCGTCAATGGGAATATCAGCGCCGTAAATCAGCAACGGTATACGGATAGAAATACCACGCAGGATGGAAATCGCATTATTTTTGAGCTTCTGCTTTTCCTTCATCTCCTGCAAACGCTTTTCTTCATCCGGCGTGCGCTCCCGCTTGGACTTTTCTCGATCCGGCCCAGTTCTTCGTATTCTTCATCGGTAAATCCCTGGGCGTTGATGTCGATTTCTTTGGCCTTAGGTGCTGCCTTGGATGTGCCGACAATCTTCTTTAGGTTATTGAACTTCTCGATATCAAGTTCTTCCAGGCGCAGTAACTCATCGTTATATAGATTGGTGTCATCAAAACCGTTCTGTACGGCCCGTTCCGCATAGGCCCGCTTCAGCTGCTGGAGCAGGCGATTGGTGTCATAGGCTTTCATCACCGTGCCATCCACCGCAATGACCGGGCAATAGTTCAAAAACTCGCCCATGATACGGCGGTCGGATTCATTAGCCTTGCCCGCTTTGGTGGACAGCGCCGCAGATTCCGCTACCATTTTCAAGGTACGGTCGGGGGCAAAGTCGAACACATAGCAACAGCGTTTAATTTTGCCATCCTTGTTGCAGGGTGACTGTACCCGGAAGATGGTTTGCAGATAGTTGGCGGCAGAAGTGGAGAACGATCCGGCCAGCATAAACACAGCCGTCCACTCCGGCACCGTGACGCCGGTGGTCAGCTTGCCGCAGGAAAGGGTGATGGTGTAGCCATCGGGTCCGGCGCCGTTGATAGCCTGCCGCACCTTCTGGAGCGCATCTTCGGAGCGTTCCTCTTCATCACCGTCACCGGCCACATTGACAATATCAAATGCACCACAGCCAAAGACCGGATGCTTCTTCATCAGCTTGCTCAGGGCCTTAGCCTCTTTGACGCCGGGAACCATCCAAAGGGCATGGCGGAACAGGTTGCGGTATTCTTCGTTGGTATAAGGATAGTGGCTGTCCGGGTCGTCTTTTGTAATCAGGTTCAAAAAGCTCCAAACATCGCTTTCGTGGACGAAATCGCCCACCTGTGCAGTAGCTGGCATGGCCTTCTGGTCGTGCTTGATATCACCAGTCCAGACACGGAAAAACTCCCGGAAATTGAACGCCTTGTCCTCCAGCTCCACATAGCTTTTATCGGTCAGGATTTTACCCAGGTCGTAGGTGTAGATTTTTAGCTCCGGCAACTCGTCATAGGGATTGGAATCTCCAAAGTGCAGCTCGTCCCACTGTGCTTTGCGCTGCTGCTCCATCACATAATCCCAGGTGTAGATGTTATCGTCAAATTCCTTGAGAATATTGAACGGCGTACCGGACAGGGCAAGAAACTTGGTATCGTAGCCGTTTCCTTCCTTGACCAGATTTTTAATGACATCATCGCCCAGGGCGGTAGTGGTTCCTTCGTGGGCCTCATCCACGATGACCAGATCCCAGTCCAGTGAGAACACTACATCGTTCTTATCGAATTTGCCTCCAATGGTGGAAGAACCACGCAGATCCTGAATAGATGCAAAATAGACAAACTTTTTGCCGCTCTTAAGCAGATCTTCGATGGTAGCCCCGTGACCCTTGGAGCCGTAGGTGTAATCATCGGTATCATAGAAGATCTTCTGAAAATCCTCATACCAGCCATCGTCCACCACAGGGCGGTGAGTAACAATAATGGTCTTGACAAAGCCAGACTTCTTAACCACCTGAAGGGCAGAAAGGGTTTTACCGAAACGCATCTTTGCGTTCCAGAGCATTCGGCTTCCCGTTTTGAACTGCTTCAGCGTTTTCTCGATGGCTTCTTCCTGCTCCGGGCGGAACACGATGGGAGTAAACCCTGTACCTGCCCCCATGCCGGACAGGTTAGGCTGGCACTTCTTCACAGCTTCGATAGCCTTTTGGACGGTGGCCAGATCGACCTCAAACCATTCTCTGCTGGTAGAGTTTTTCAGCTTTTTCTTGGGAATACCGGAGTTCTCCAGCACCCGGTGTACATCATGGTCCCGGAAAGCTTTCAGCACCTGCTGTCCATCCTTGCCTCTAATAAGACGGACAGCCAACTCGGTATGTAGCAGCTGGGCAGAAATACCCGCTGTGTTCGTGTACTGCTTAATCCGGCTCAGCGCCGCCTGATTCAGCGTCTTACAGTTGGGGAACAGGGCATCAATGGAAGCGTCTGACTGAATCGTGGTATCACCAATTTTCAAAAGCCCTTTATGAGCCTCGTCATGGATGGCAAAAACATAAATCAATTTATACTCAAAAGCAGTTCCAAATACGGTTTCCATTATCGTTCCCCCTTCACCAAAGAGCAGTATTCCACGATCACTTTGGATCGCCAATCTTTGATTTTGCACCGTGACTGTGCAGGCTTTTGCACAATCAGCGTTTCTGTTTCTATAAAGTCAAACAGAGAAAGCTGGTTCATCTCTTCCTGAATATCGCAGAGCGGAGGACCGTAGGTGAGTCCATCCATCTGCCACAGATTCCAGGAAATAATGGTGGCAACCTTTTTCAGCTCATCGAGCGTAGGAGTACGCTTCAGTGCATATCGCATATAATCAATAAAAGTATACAGCAAATTTTCTCGTGCAAGCAATAAGTTGTCACCTTGGAACTCAAAACCGTACACACTTTCATACGCTCGATAGGCCCATTTCAGCCATTCGCTTTCATCGGAGGCATTTTCGGTCACAACACGCAGTTTACGATCCAGTAAGCCGATCCGGGAGAAAAGTTCAATGGGACCGCCAGTTACTGTATCATAGCGACTTACCAGATAAGGGGCTTCACCGCAGGAAACCTCAATTCTCCGTGCATCCACATAATGCTTCCAAGTGTGCTGCTTATCCTCAGAAAACACAACCCGTTCCGTTGCCGTCCAGGTGCTGTCTTGCGGGATGTTAAAAACATTAGGCCGACCAAACCAATGCTCGTCCACCAAGTTATTTTGAGCATTGCAGATCCAGGAAGGGGTAAACACTTCCGCCTTATCTCTGGTGCGGCTGTTTTTTTGCTCATGTGCCTTTGCTACACGAGGCTGAATCAGCTTAGAATGAACGCCAGTGATCAGGCTGGCGTAGATTTGCTCTGTGGCTGCGTAAAGCTCACCATAAGAGATATAGTCACTGGTGGCCCAGATAATATTTTCCTTTGTCGTTCTATCTTTCAGAAGGATATCAAGCAGTTCCCGGCTGTATTGAGCAATATCTTCTTCGATCACATCCAGTTTTTCTTCAAATTGCATGATATGCCTCCTCTCTATCATTATGGCAACTCATTGTTGGGACTCCGGGATAAACTCAAGAATATCATCTACACTGCAGTCCAGAGCAATACAGATTTTCTCAATGGTCTGCATGGCAATATATTCATCCCGCTTCAGACGGGTAATAATGTTCAAACTGATTCCTGCTTGTTTGGCCAACTGATTATTGGTCATTTTCCGGTCGATCATCATCTTAAATAGCTTATTATACTGAACAGCCATAAGTATCCTCCAGCCTTTTACTGGTTTGTGGGTGTCTATTAAAGTGTATCACGAACTCGTGATAATTTCAACGGAACTTTGATTCCTATTCGAAGAATTCTAAACTGAACCTTAATATGAAAACACCCTGCTTCAGCAATTGAGCAGGGTGTTGATTGAGGCACTTCATAATGGAATTTTTGGAAATTCTGAAGTGCGCTTTTCTTCTAAGTCTTTGAGCATTTGAGGACCATACTTTTCGATCATACAGGCCAAAATATCAATAAAAGCATTAAGAAAGAAACTTTTTCATGATCTGTCATCACCAAATCTTGCCTTTGAGATGCATCTGTTGGAAGAGGTGCTTCTCTGCATTGTTGTTCTCCTCATTCTGGTGTGATAGTTAGCAAGCCTGTCTCTCCAGAAATATTGGTAAATCGTTGGTAAAACTGAGATAGAAGCACAAAAAATGTTTGATTTACAGGCGCT